>Ga0316605_10002069_pt1 | contig 11443 bp, 7 predicted proteins | sample OWC_soil_day20_n_FD_207666 | JGI IMG/M metagenome (GOLD analysis project Ga0316605, IMG submission 207666) | Wetland soil microbial communities from Old Woman Creek delta, Ohio, United States - OWC_soil_day20_noCT | ecosystem: Environmental > Terrestrial > Soil > Wetlands | place: USA: Ohio... | reverse complement strand
CTAATGCATCCTTCACCTTCAGCTTGAGTTGCTGGTCTTCCTCAGTATCACTGTTCGCAATCACATGAAAACGAAGGACCTTTTGTGCGATACCCTCCTGAATGGAGGTGTCGGCCCTGGCATTTGCCTTGATCAGGAAAGTAGCAAGACCCGAGAATAGGAGAAGGAGGAGTAACAGAATTACATTGAAACGATTACTTCGTTGAAGCTTATGTAAGTAAGTGAGAATGGAACGCTTCGATGTATTCACTGCCGGGGCATCCATATGCGATATTTGTGTTGTGATTTCGTTATTCTGTTTTTTATTAATATGTATCATAATTGCCTCCAGATAGATTTATTCTAACTGAAGTCTTGCCACAACAGGAGGATTTATACAATCGATCAGGGGGAAAGAGGCTTGAACTTATCACTCTCAGGTAGTACAATAAATAGACATTAAAATAAAAAGTATAATAAAACGATTTGTGGAGGAAGTATGACAAAGGAAGTATCAATTATAATAGATGGTGTTCAAATAGGAACAGAAGAAGAGCCGATTATCATGACAGCCTCCGGTACTTATCATCTGCAAAATGACAAACATTACATCCAGTATGAGGAACCATCCGAAGACGGACAGGGCACGATTAAGAATAGGATTAAGATAACGCCCTCTCAGGTCGAGATGACGAAGAAGGGTGCATCTGATTCTCAGATGAATTTTGATCTTAATCATAGCACCGAAATTATCTATCAGACACCATACGGAAATCTTTTCTTCGAGGTAAAAACGAACCAGCTTGAAGTGATAGAAACGGAGAAATTGATTGAAGTGAAGCTAGAATACACGCTGTATTCCAATGGTGATCTTATTGCGGAGCACAGGACGATCATTCGGATCAATAGTCTATAATTTTAAAATGATTTTTAAATTTATATCTACACATATACCAAAAAGAAAGGGTTGTTGCAGTGTACATTTTGCAACAACCCGATTAACATTCCTATGCGTAATTTATTTGCCGTCCTCTGTTACAAAGCCGTCCTCATCAATCTTCACATCGAAGGAAAGCTTCTCCATGAAGTCGAAGTAGGTCTTGCGTTCGGATTCTTTTGTTAACAGAATTGTTTTGGTATCCTGATTCATAACAGGAAGAATCTGAACACGAAGTGTGTCATCCGGATCCAGATAAAGCTTCAGCATTCCGGACTCCTTCCTTGATTGATTAAACCAGAAGTTACCCAGGCTGTAAGCGATGGGCTTACCCTTATAGAACTCAAGTCCCTGCATTACATGAGGATGGCAGCCGATGACAGCATCCGCTCCGGCATCAATATAATTCTGTGCAAATATCTTCTGATAATTCTCCGGGTAATTATTTCTCTCTACACCCCAATGAACAAAAACAACAACAAAATCACTGTTTTCCTTAGCTTCTCGGATAGATTCCAGAAATAAGGTCGGATCATAGGTTCCAATCATTCCGGGGGAAGAGTCAGTTGCATACCAATCCATGGCAAATACCACACGGGATGCAGCTACGAATGCGATAGTTTTATCACCAACAGTGAAGTAGACAGGAGCTTTTGCCCGGTCCATATTCTCGCCTGCGCCGACATAAGCAATATTGGCATTATCCAGAGTGCTAAAGGTATCCAGTAGTGCATCGGGCCCAAAATCCAGAGCATGATTATTCGCCAGAGAGACAATGTCAACACCCATCTCATTCAATATTCCTACTCGTCCCGGAGCAGCACGGAAGGTATAGGACTTGTCTGTTTCTTCGGTTCCCCGAGTACTATAGGCAAATTCATTATTCAACATCATAATGTCGGCAGAGGTCATCTCCTCGACTAGATTCTTGGATAGAACACCTTCAATTCCCTTTCCAACCTCGGTGTATTTTGCAACAGGATAAGAGTCTTCATCCAGATTCACATCACCTGCAAAACCAAGCACAATAGGCTTGTTCCTAGACGGAGCTTCGGTTGGTGTCGGAGCAGGGCTGGGCGTGGGATCTATAGTTACATCCGGTGTAGGGGTGGTAGACTGTGTAGGAGTCACGGTTTCGACCGGAGTATCCTTGTCCCGTTTTTGTTGCTGATCAAAAGCGATTACAAGTAAGCCGGTGAAGGCTATAATTGACAGAATGCAAATGACAGATAGTAAGATGAGATTTCTCTTTTTCATCATGTACTCCTTTCTGGTGTATAATAAAATCCTCTTACCTTGTTAATGATTATGTCATTAAGGTAAGAGGATAATTTGATTTGTTAATATTATTTATCAGATTTCTTGAAGATTCCGGTTACCCTGTTCATCAGGCTCTTCTTTACTTTCTTCTGTTCGAGATTACCTCTTAAGCCCTTCACGTCCATAATGTAGATGCCACTGACAACTGCCTTAATTTCCTTCTTTACAGGAATTAAATCATATATTTTTGCATCACATACCAGGTTCATTACCTTGGGGCCAATCTTTGCTTTGACGATCGGAACTTTGGAGCCACGAAGATACTTTGGTGTCTGGTCAAGTACGATCTTAGGAAGATTTGCTTCCTTAAGCTTCATCCGTTTTTTATCGATAACAAGGATTGAAACGGACTGTGCAGCTGACTGCATCTGGGCTTCTGAATCCTCTTGTCTCTTCTGTAACTTTCTACCCACAAAATATAATGCGATTAATGCTCCAATAACAATAACTGCTACGACTATTAATACGATAGCCCATGGTTCCATGAGATATGTACCTCCTCTTTCCTCTACGAATTCTTTCCCCACACTTTTCGGTAGTCCAATAAGTATTCCCAGTTAAGGTAGGCAACGTTTATTGTATCATCTTTTGGACAAAAAATAAATAGCTAAATTCATTTTAGAAAAAATATACTGATGCGGATATCTGTTAAAGCATCGGTGTATTTTTTACCAGCATTTCGCGGATGATTCCCTGTACGTGGGAACCTAAGAATTTCATCTGTTCCTTGCTCAGATCCTTCGGGTAGATCGGCTTGCCGTATTCGATGATAACATGAGCGGCATGGATCGAAGGAGAGTGATTCTCGAATAATTCGTCGGTATTCAAGATAGCGACAGGGATAATCGCACAGCCAGTCTTCTCTGCAATCTTAAAGCTTCCCTCCTTAAAGGGTAGCATCTCGGTCCCTTGGCTTCGTGTACCCTCCGGAGAGATGAACACAGAGTATCCGGCCTTCACCTGTTCAATACCCTTTAATATGGTTTTCAGACCCTGCTTGATGTCATCGCGGTCGAGAAACAGACACTGTAAAAATCGCATCCAGTAGCTTACGAAAGGTATCTTAGCAATCTCCTTCTTAGCCATAAATCCAGTCAAGGTTGGAATACTGGAATAGGCGACAGGAACATCAAAGTAACTTCTGTGATTTGCGATATATAATACTGCTTCATTTTTCGGTACATTCTCACGTCCGATTACGGTACGTTTCACGCCACTGATAAACAAAACAACATGGAAAGCCGCCACAACGATGGCTTGTGAGCTTGCAACCATAGCTCTATGATTGAACCTGCCAATGATATATTCAATAAGATACAAAGGAATACTAATAATAAAAAATAATAGTAGAAAAATCGCTGTTAGAAACAAACGCAGCATATAGTCAAGTCCTCCTGATTATGATATGAAATTCGAAATCATCTTATTCGCACAGTTTCATGATGTAGCTTTTGAAAAAATTCAGAAGTACAATACGCGTTCATCAGGTACCGGATATATCTCCACTATTCGCTCCTGCCTGAGGAGTTGGAGTCGGCGTTACGGTTGGTGTTGGCGTAGGCGTCGGTGTGATTGTGTCGTCTTCTGCCGGAAGTTCACTGTCTGGATTCTGATCAGTGGGCTGCTCGGTGTCATCTCCAATGCCAGAATTGTCATCGGTGGGTTGATCAGCTGGATTATCCCCCTCCGGGGTAATAGTAGCATCTCCATCAGGAAGTGAGCTGTCCTCACCTTTGGTCGGATCGGTGTTAGAATCGTCCTCCGGTGTCTGATCCACAGGAAGGGTGCCATCAATACCGCCATCTATGATCTCTCCGTCCTCACCAATGATTACATCTTCGCCTTCTGCCGGAGCACCGGTAACGGAGGGAGGAGTAAAATTGATGATTTCAGCATATTTTGCCTCAAAATTGAATCCCGGACTCGGGGTATAATGATAATATTCATCCAGAGTCAGCTTGTTATCATAGAGATACTTTGCAAGACCTTTTCCAACATAACGGATATGCCAGGGTTCATAAGCGTATCCGGTGATTTGTTCATTTCCCTTTGGGTATCGGATAATATAGCCATAATTGTATGCATTCTCAGCTAACCAGATGCCTTCGGGAGATGAGGAGAATTGTGCGGACAATTTATAGTCCAGAGATTTTGCGGAAACGTCAATTGAAAGTCCGGTCTGATGTTCACTGGTTCCCGGTACGGCGCTGTAGCGCAAGGTATATTTTTTGCCCTTGTGTACGATGTTATTCGTAAATATTCCGTATTGTCTCTGATAGGAACGGTAGCCGGAGATACCATAGAGAATGATACCCTCACGTTTGGCGGCGTTGAACAGCTTCTCCAGTGCTACGGCAGCCTCCGGACGCATCAGAGTACGTTCATCATAAGTAATCAGATTGAACACAACATTCGGTGTAACCAGTTTCTCGGGCTTATAATCCTTCGGTAAGGCAAATTCTTTGTTAACAAAAACAGTAATGCTGGAAGGATCTAAATCCATCTCAGTTGCAGGTACAAAAGGTTCTTCTTCTTTGACTTCAAAGGAAGTAAGCTCCTCTTCCTGGTTTTCCTCCACCGGTGTGGGAGGAATATATGTATAGTCACTATTATTGTCCGATCCGTCACTGTCTGTGGCAGCAGGTGTGTCTTCGTAAGCTTGTACCACATTGGTAGTCGGCGAAGCAGCTGCACCGGCGTGAGTAAATCTGATAGCGACAATTCCGCTGATCAGGGTAAGAGCGACGGCAGAAGAGATAATAATGACCAGTTTCTTCTTTTTCAAATCATTTGCTCCTTTCATAACATAAAACGGGGAGATATATAGTATGCTCACTATGCTTTCAGTACCATGAATGAAAAGCACATTCATGGTCGATTGCTACGATCGCATACACTCAAACAAGTTTGGTGTATGCTCTCTTCGCTTTCAGTATAGCACATCAAAACAGAAAAGACAGTGCTATATGGAAAAATTATAATCCAATATATGGAATAATGTCTTATTTTGTTGCTTCAGTGAGCCGATCAAGGAGCTCGGTTTTCATACGGTAAAGTTTCACAGATAGATCCACATACACAACATGTGGATTGATCAGACGTCTTACTTCATCCCATAGGGAATCCTGTTCCTGGATGCAATATTCACGAATATCCATAACAGAAGGAGAAGTGTACACACATCGACCGGATAAGAATATGGGAACCAGGAGCTCCCGGATGGTATAGGTATTAGGCTCAAGATAGGTCTTCTTCCAAGTTGAGATCGGATCAAAGAGCAATAATTTATCATTCTCGGAGTAAGTCTCATCTGCAAGAGCAATCAGATCAGCTTTTAACTTGCCACTTTCCTTCTCGTAGATTCGGAAGATCTTCTTGTTACCGGGATTTGTAATCTTCCATTGATTTTCGGACAGCTTAATCTTGGGTACAAAATTACCGTCCTTTTGAATTGCAGCAAGCTTATACACACCGCCGAAGGAAGGACAGTCTCTGGACGTAATCAACTTGGTGCCGACGCCCCAGGAATCAATCTTGGCACCCTGAGTCTTAAGAGAATCGATCAAATATTCATCCAAATCGCTGGATGCGGTAATCATAGCCTCAGCGAAACCGGCATTATCAAGCATCTTTCGCGCTTTCTTGGAGAGATAAGCTAAGTCACCACTATCGAGTCGAATGCCATATTTTACAGGCATTTTCCCTATGCTGCGCAGCTCTTCAAATACCCTAATTGCATTAGGAACACCGCTCCTTAAGGTATCATAGGTATCTACCAGAAGAGTGGTATTAAGAGGATAAAGCTCAGCGTATTTGCGGAAAGCAGACAGCTCATCGTCAAAGCTCATGATCCAACTATGTGCATGGGTACCCAGTGCGGGAAGATCATACAGCTTCGCAGACAGTACGTTGCTGGTTCCGATACAACCGCCAATGACTGCGGCTCTAGCTCCGAGCGTTCCGGCATCCGGACCCTGGGCTCTGCGAAGACCGAATTCCATGACGGGCTGACCCCCGGCAGCATACACCACACGGGAGGCCTTTGTCGCGATCAGACTTTGATGATTGATGATATTTAACAAGGCGGTCTCAACCAGCTGGGCTTCCATAATCGGAGCGATCACCTTCACCAGTGGCTCCATGGGAAATACAACGGTACCCTCCGGAATCGCATAAATATCTCCGGTAAAATGAAAACCTCTTAAATAAGAAAGAAAACTTTCTTCAAATATCTTCAAGCTTCGTAAGTATTCAATATCGTCGTCGGTAAAACTTAAGGCTTTAATATATTCAATCACCTGCTCTAATCCGGCACAGATAGCATAACCGCTTCCGCTTGGGTTCTCGCGGTAAAAAACATCAAAAATAACTATTTCATTATTCTTATTATTGTAATAACCCTGCATCATCGTCAACTCGTAAAAGTCTGTCAGTAGAGTTAAGTTCTGTTTGCTCATAATTCCCTCCATTTCGCTGTAAGAACAGCTAAAGCACAACCGATACATCATAAAAAAACATATACCAGAATCAATAATAAGTCAAGCAAACAATCAATAGTAAAATCATATTATATCAAAACATCTCGTTCCTAGTCGTATTCATACCTGAAAAGGTGAACTGTAACGATTGCCTTATACTAAGGAAAGAAAACTATTGACAATAGTTCGTATTTATACTAATATTAACAAAAATCCATAAATACGTTGACGGAGAGAGTAAGTATATTGCAAAAGTCGCAGCGAGTCGGGGATAGTGTAAGCCCGGTATCAGTAGCATATGACTGAAAATCACTCCCTAGTAGCAAAACCCAAAGGTGCGGTTGATCCGGCCAAGTAGGTTGCGCCGGTATCTACCGTTATATAGATAATGTATATCCACGGTAAAAGCAGCGTGAACGAAAACCGCAGGTTTTGAGTTCCATCCGCTTAATCACCTCGGAGTACGTGAAACAGGTGGTATAATGAAAGCATATTGCTCTCATCCTATTTCGGATGGGAGTTTTTTGATTCAAATTTGGTTCGGGTGTCAAAAGTCAGACAAGTGAAAAGTGCGTACACCAGGCGCACTAGAGTGAATATCTGCGCATATGTATGCATCTGGACTTGCCTTTCCCTCATGCGGAACAAAGCATCCGCAATCGGCCGGTCTGCGCCAGCTGTATACATATGCACAGATATTCACAAATAAGTTTTTTCATTGACTTTTGACACTCGAATAAAATTCAAAAAAGTAAATTGGTAGGAGGGAAATTCCTCCTGCGGAGACATGAATATTATTAAATTATTATAGGAGGAATTGGTATGTACGATAAGGTATCCACAGATTTGAACTTTGTCGACCGCGAGAAAAAGGTGCTAAAGTTCTGGCAGGAGAATAAGATATTTGAAGCCAGCATTGAAGAGCGTAAGGAGGGGGAAACCTATACCTTCTACGACGGACCTCCGACGGCGAACGGAAAGCCGCACATTGGCCATGTGCTGACCAGAGTTATTAAGGATATGGTTCCGAGATATAGAACGATGAAGGGCAATAAAGTACTTCGTAAAGCAGGCTGGGATACCCATGGTCTTCCGGTAGAGCTTGAGGTAGAGAAGAAGCTCGGTATCAATGGCAAGGAACAGATTGAGGAATATGGTCTGGAGCCGTTCATTCAAGAGTGTAAGGAAAGTGTATGGAAGTACAAGGGTATGTGGGAGGACTTCTCCGGAACCGTTGGCTTCTGGGCAGATATGGAGGACCCGTATGTAACCTATCATAATAGTTACATTGAGTCTGAGTGGTGGTCACTGAAGCAGATCTGGGAAAAAGGCCTTCTTTATAAGGGCTTTAAGATTGTTCCTTATTGCCCCAGATGTGGAACTCCTCTTTCCAGTCATGAGGTTGCACAAGGCTATAAGGATGTGAAAGAAAAGTCTGTAATTGCGAAGTTCCGTGTCAAGGGAACAAAGGACGAATACATCTTAGCATGGACGACAACACCCTGGACTCTACCTTCCAACGTAGCTCTCTGCGTGAATCCGAATGAGACCTATGTCAAGGTTAAGGTTAGTGTTGACGCAAAGGGCAATGTACTGAAGAAGGACGGCACTTGTGGCTGCGGTCATGACCACGAACATGAGCATGCGCCGGTGGTAGCAGTAGGAACAGAGCACTACTTCTTGGCAGAGGCGTTGCTTTCTGTTCTGGAAGGCGACTATGAGGTGGAAGAGACCTATGTAGGTAAAGATCTGGAGTACAAGGAATATGAGCCTTTGTTTGACTATGCCAAATTAGAGAAGAAGGGACACTTTGTTACCTGCGATAATTATGTAACACTATCCGATGGTACCGGTGTTGTTCATATCGCGCCTGCTTTTGGTGAAGATGATAACCGGGTAGGTAAGATATATGATCTTCCTTTTGTTCAGCTGATTGATGCAAAAGGCGAGTTTAAGCCGGAAGCGACGGACTTTGCAGGAATGTTCTGTAAGGCAGCAGATGAACCGATCATGAAGATGCTGGCGGAGAAAGGCTTGCTCTTCAAAGTATTAAAATTCGAACATAGCTATCCTTTCTGCTGGCGTTGTGATACCCCTCTCATCTATTATGCAAGAGAGTCCTGGTTCATCAAAATGACTGCTGTCAAAGAGGAACTGATTGCTAATAATAATACAATTAACTGGATGCCGGAAAGTATCGGTCAGGGACGTTTCGGCGATTGGTTGAAGAATGTTCAGGATTGGGGTCTTTCCCGTGACCGCTATTGGGGAACACCGCTTCCAATCTGGGAGTGTGAGGACGGACATCGTCACTGTATCGGAAGCATCGAAGAGCTCAAGAGTATGTCGGACAATTGCCCGGAAGACATTGAGCTTCACAGACCATTTATTGATGAGGTTACCATAAAGTGTCCGGAATGTGGTAAAGAGATGACCCGTGTGAAGCCGGTAATCGACTGTTGGTATGATTCCGGATCCATGCCTTTTGCACAATGGCACTATCCATTTGAAAACCAGGATATCTTCAATGATAATTTCCCGGCGGATTTTATCAGTGAAGCGGTTGATCAAACCAGGGGTTGGTTCTATTCCCTGGTTGCGATCTCCACACTCATTTTCGGTAAAGCACCCTTCAAGAATGTAATTGTATTAGGACACGTGCAGGATGAGAATGGGCAGAAGATGTCCAAATCCAAGGGTAATGCAGTAGACCCTTTTGATGCACTGGAGCGTCATGGTGCGGATGCGGTTCGTTGGTATTTCTATATCAATTCTGCATTATGGTTGCCAAATCGCTTCAATCATGGAGCGGTTACTGAAGGTCAGAGAAAGTTCATGGGAACGCTTTGGAATACCTATGCATTCTTTGTTCTCTATGCGAATATTGATAACTTTGACGCAACAAAATATGAGCTGGAATACGATAAGCTTCCGGTTATGGATAAATGGCTCTTATCAAAGCTGAATACCTTGATAAAGAACGTGGATGAGCATTTGGATAACTACCGAATCACAGAGGGAGCAAGAGCTCTGGCTGATTTCGTTGATGAGCTCTCTAACTGGTATGTAAGAAGAAGCAGAGAGCGTTTCTGGGCGAAGGAGATGCCTCAGGATAAGATCAATGCATATATGACCTTATACACAACTTTGGTTACCGTATCCAAGCTGGCAGCACCGTTTATTCCGTTCATGACAGAGGATATTTATCAGAACCTGGTCAGAAATGTGGATAAGACAGCACCGGAGAGCATCCATCTGTGTGATTATCCGACTTATAACGAAGCATGGATTGATAATGAATTGGAAGTAAATATGGAAGAGGTACTTGAGGTCGTAGTACTTGGCCGTGCTTGCCGTAACGCAGCAAATATCAAGAACCGTCAGCCGATCGGCAAGATGTATGTTAAGGCGAAGACAGAGCTTTCCGCATTCTATATGGCGATTATCGCTGAGGAATTAAATGTGAAGGAGGTTGTCTTCACAGATGATGTACGTAACTTTACCTCCTATAGCTTTAAGCCGCAGTTAAAGACCTTAGGACCGAAGTTTGGTAAGCAAATCGGTGCAATTCGTACTCTTCTTGCAGAGCTTAACGGCAATGTGGCGATGGATGAGATCAATGCTACCGGACAACTGAAGATCAAGCTGGAAGGTGCAGAAGCAGTCCTAGATAAGGATGATTTACTGATCGAGGCTGCCCAGACAGAGGGCTTTGTATCTGACTCAGATCATGGTATTACTGTTGTACTGGATACAAATCTGACCGATGAGCTTGTTGAAGAAGGTTTTGTGAATGAGATTATCAGTAAGATCCAGACGATGCGTAAGGAAGCTGATTTTGAGGTGATGGATCATATCCGTATATCTCAGAGTGGCAACGAAAGAATTAAAGCAATCATCCTGCGTAACGAGGAAGAGATTAAGTCCCAGGTTTTGGCGAAGGAGTTACTCTTAGATCAGACTCAAGGTTATACAAAGGAATGGAGCCTGAACGGTGAAGAGGTAGTGCTCGGAGTTGAGAGACTGTAAGCTGGAATTGGTTCGAAGATAATATAGAGTAATCAAAAGATGAATTAACCCCTGCGTTATGGTGCCTTGGTGAGAAATCCGGCCAAGGTAACATAACACAGGGGTTTTTTGTAATGAAAAGAGCAACCGGTAAAAAACTTCATAATTAATTCACTATTCGGTAATAGAATGAACACAATTTCAATCTATAATACAAATATAGATTAACAGAAGCCACGATTGCTAAAGCGGTTACTGGCTTCGACTACCAACAAGTAAAATTAACATAGATTGATTTTTTTCATAAGATTTTCCCCTCCCCCCCTCTAAAGAGCCAGCGAACAATCGCTGGCTCTTCCCCTTTTATAGAAGTGGTAAAATAGGTAGGAGGGCTGGCGACATGGGATATTCTGTAAGGGTCAAGGCATAAAGTCTTTACTTTCCTAGGTGAATATAATATAATGAGAGTAGAAAGTAGATGATGAAACAGATAATAGGAACGGGGTACACTTTAGTCAATACAGCCAAAATATTTCGAAACACGAAATTAAGAATACATGCTGAAAAGTGTCTGCGGTGCAGGCGGCTTTTTGAAGAAAGGATGGAGATTCTATGAAATTAATCTATGTAATCGTTCGAAATGTAGACAGCAGTTATGTTACAGAGGCATTAAATAAATCTGGCTTTTATATAACAAAACTTGCATCTACCGGAGGTTTTC
>Ga0316605_10002068_pt1 | contig 11443 bp, 10 predicted proteins | sample OWC_soil_day20_n_FD_207666 | JGI IMG/M metagenome (GOLD analysis project Ga0316605, IMG submission 207666) | Wetland soil microbial communities from Old Woman Creek delta, Ohio, United States - OWC_soil_day20_noCT | ecosystem: Environmental > Terrestrial > Soil > Wetlands | place: USA: Ohio... | reverse complement strand
CTCCCGTACAGTCCTTCGAACAAGCTCACGCAGAAGCTGAACTGGTCCGATGAGGTCGTCGCGACAGCCGCGTCGAACTGCTCGGGCGCCATGTACGCCGGCGTCCCCGCGACCATCGCGGTCGATGCAACAGGAACCGAAGCTGCGACCGCGGCACGCTCGATGGGCGCCTCCGCGTGCGAGCGAACGAGGCCAAGATCTGTGACCAGCACGCGGCCGTCGTCGGCAACGAGCACGTTGTCGGGTTTGAAGTCGCCGTGAACCAGCCTCGCCTCGTGCGCCGCGAGCAACCCGCTGCCCGCTTGTCGCATCGTCGACACCACGGCGCGCCAGCTTCGCGGGGCGCCGAACCACGCGCGCAGCGTGCTTCCCTTCACGAGCTCCATCGCGATGAACACATCGTCGCCGATCGTCCCGACGTCGTAGATCCGGATCACGTGCGGATGCGCGAGCTGCGCCATCGCCTGGGCCTCGCGCAACAGTCGCTTCTGCGACCCGCCCGGACGCACGAGCTTGATCGCGACGTCACGCCCGAGGTCCGGATCCTCCGCGCGATACACCTCTCCCATCGCGCCGCGACCAAGCAGCGCGACGATGCGATAGCGCCCGACGAGCTGCCCGACCCACTGCGTCTCCACGATCGTCGCGATCAGATCGCTACACGTGCCGCAGCTATCGAGATGCGTGCGAACTGCCTCCGCTTGGGCGTCCAGCAGGCCGCCGCCGATCCACGCCAGGACCGTCCTGTCGTCCAGACACTCCACCTCAGCACTGCTACCACGTTATGGCCTTGCCTCCCTCCTCAACGGCCCACCCACGATCCGGCCGGTCTACCGAATGACGTCGGAGGCGATCGATCGCTGTGGATGGCCGCGTCGCCTTGGCGTCGCTGACCGCGTCACGCGGTTGTCGCGGCTGCACGCGTGGCGGTCTCGGGTTGCCGTTCTGGCACCATCGGGCTCCCTGTTACGTCGACGTCACACGAGCTCGCGGAGTTCCGCGGCCGCTGCGGTTGGCCTCGGCTTTGCTCGTAGCTGGGCCATGACCCGCCGCAGCACGACCTCGCTTCGTCCGACGCGCCAGCGCCGCACCGGATCCGCTCCCAGACGCATCGCGCGCCCACCGCTCGCGGACATTCGCAACCTCGGATTCTCGTGCTTTCGCCTCGTCTCGGCCGATGATCCCGAGATCGAATTCGCGTTCTGCCGGGTGCTCGAGCCCCGGGTGGCGATGGGCGCCTTCGCGCGAAGGTAGCTTCGCCCTCAGTTCGGGGTGAACGTGAGGTCCGCGTGTGCGGTCGAGAGCAGGCCGGTGCCCGAGCACCGCGCGCCGGCTCGGATGACGTCCGCGGTCAACGGATCGAGGGTGCAGGTCCACGCTGGCTCGTCGAATCCGAGATCGGCGTCGACCACTTCGATCGTGAACACGGTGCCCCCTGGGAGCAGGGTCGGTGGCGTGACGAAGTTCCACGTCGGGCTCAGCGTGTTGTCGATCACGGGCGTGAATTGCTTGGCACCGTTGATGGTCATGGTGACCTTGGGGTCGGGCAGCCCGCTGATGGCGTCCCACGAGCTGCCGTCTGCCTTCTTCTCGGTGAACACGGCCGAGACGACGGTGATCTTGTAGTTGCGTCCGAACGCGTTCTCGCACACGCCTGCGATGCAGACGGTCTCGCCGGAACACGAGGTGGGATCAGCCACCGTGCAGGCGGCTGCCGGGCAATCCGCCGGGCACGACGCGGTGGTCTCACCGGGATCGCACGCGGCATCGCCGCACACCGGGTGGCAGTCTGCGGGGCAGGACGCGATCGTCTCCGGATCGTGGCAAGTGCCATCCCCACAGGCAGGAGCCGTACAGTCGGCGCTGCACGAGGTGGTGGTCTCCCCGGGATCGCACGTGCCGTTGCCGCAGCTCGTGACGGCCGCATCCGGGCCGAGCGTCGCATCGGGGCCACCATCATCATCGCCGCTGCCGCCACCACCTCCGCTGCCACAGGCGTTGAGCACGAACATCAGACCGAGCGCGAATCGACAATACTTTGTGCCTGTCATGGTCACAGGTGGAAGGGGGCCGTGGTTTGTCGCAAAGAAATCCGGCTGGCACGCTGCAACCGATCGTCGGGGCGCGGCAGCTGGATGTGAACTCCAGATCGCGAGACGCGAGCGTCAGCCGACGTGCTCTCCCAGCGCCGCCGCCTCCACCTCCGTGAACCGGCGGATGTCGCTCGCGAGCCGGGGGCGGTATCCCGCGGCGAGCGCGATCTCGACGAGGTGGTAGTAGAACACGAGCAGGATCGGCACCGGGTTCCCGGTCCTGCGAAGCTCGGTGAGGTTCTTGTCCGTGTCGTCGCGACCGGCTTCGAAGACGCCGTGACCGATGCGGACCTGCGCTGCAAACGCGGCGGCGAACACGCCACCGGCGATCAGGGCACCCCACCCAGGAGCGCTCGCCATGAAGTGCAGCGCGAGGCCTCGACCGGCGACGAGGAGGAGGACCATCAGGGTGCCGATGACGGGCTCGGTGAGCAGGTAGATCGGCGCGACGAGCACGACCGCCACGAGCGCGGCGTCGCCGAGCGGTCCGAGCGCGACGCACGACAGCAGCTTGAGGACGGCCCACAACTCGAGCGGGATGAACGCCCAGTGAAGCGCGCGGTTGACGGCGCTCCGGTGATAGGCCTCGTGGACCCCCATCCGCCGCTTCCACGCGAACACTCCCGCGCTCGGCAGATCCGTCGCGTCCATGTCGCTCACCGCAGCGTCAGCACGATCTTCCCGACGACGCCGCCGGCCTCCGCGAGCGCGAAGGCTTCGGGGGCGCGCGCGATCGGGAACACCGCGTCGGTCACAGGCGCAACGGCGCCGGTCGCGAGGAGCTCCTCCAGGGCTTGATAGTCCGCGGGGCGGACGCGCGCGTTGCTGGCGCGCACGCGATGGCCAGAGAACATGGACCGCACCCAGCCGAGGACCAGCTTGGCGGACGGGATCGTCGTCAGGAACACGCCGCCTCGGCTCAGCTGGCTTGCAGCGGCGCCGTAGCTCGAGCCACCAAAGGCGTCGAAGATGACGTCGAAGCGCTGCCCGATGGGCGTCGCGCCTTGCATTCGATAGTCGAGCACCTGGTCGGCGCCGAGGGCGAGCGCCCGGTCGCGATTCTTGGCGCTGCACACGGCGGTGACGTGAGCCCCTCTCGCCTTGGCGATCTGCACCGCGAAGTGCCCGACACCGCCGGTGGCGCCGTTGACGAGCACGGCTTTTCCCGCAACCTCACCCGCGAGGCGAAAGCCGGAGAGGGCCGTGAGGCCCGCCACCGGCAGCGCCGCCGCCTGGACGAAGGAGAGCCCTTCCGGCATCCGCCGCACGCTCGCGCTCTTGGCTACGACCAGCTCGGCATGCGCCCCGATGGCCCCGAGGAGCACGGCGCGAAACCCGTACACGCGATCGCCCGCGCGGAAGCTCGAGACCTTGGCTCCCACCTGCTGGACGACTCCCGCGTAGTCGCCTCCGAAGATCTTCGGGAACCTGGACCCGGAGAGCACCTTGTGGTCGCCCAGCCGCACCTTCCAGTCCACCGGGTTGAGCGAGCTTGCCTCGACCGCCACGAGCACCTCGTGCGCGCGTGGCTCCGGGTCGGGCAACTCCCCGAACGTCATCACCTCGGGCCCACCAAATGAAGACGCGTAGAAAGCTTTCATATCTCCCCGCCGTGCTCGGGTTGCTGAAACTACCATGCCCCCGAGCGACCGGATGAGTGAGGTGCTCTCGGGCGCTCGAAGCCATCGACTGCCAGCCTGCCCGCGTAGCGATCCAAGGGGCACGCATGGGATGACGCTCGCACCACATGACCAAGCTGCTCCTTTCCTGGTCGTTCGCGCTGTCGTTCGCGCTCGCGGCGTGCGGCCCCAAGCCGTCCGCCGTCTCGCCCCCACCGAAGCCGGCGCCCGAGCCACCGCAGGTCTCGCTCGTCGCGCAGGGCGACTGGACGACATCGCCGACCGAGGCGTATCGCGGCAAGCAGGATGACCTCTTCTTCGTGTCGCCGAAGCTCGGGTTCTACGGCAACGGTGCTGGCAAGATCTTCAAGACCGACGACGCGGGCACCTCGTGGAAGCAGGTCCTCTCGCAGCCCGGCACCTTCATCCGCGCGATCGGCTTCCTCGACGACCAGCGCGGGTTCGCAGGCAACCTCGGTCCCGACTCGTTCCCGGGCGTCACCGACGAGACGCTGCTGTACCGCACCGACGACGGCGGGACGAGCTGGAAGCCGGTGAAGCTGCCCGATGCCGAGGGGGCCCGTGGGGTCTGCGCGATCGACATCCTCGCCGTCGACGCGGTGAACGCGGGCAAGCGCCTGCACAAGGAGATCGTGCACGTCGGTGGCCGCGTCAACGGCCCGGCCTCGTTGTTCGCCAGCGATGACGGCGGGACGACCTGGAAGCGGCTGAAGCTGCCGCAGGAGATCGCGATGATCCTCGACGTCAAGTTCGTCGACTCGTCGACCGGCTTCGTGTTCGCGGGCACCGATCCCGACGCCGCGAAGTCGCATGGCCTGATCGCGAAGACGACCGACAGCGGGCGGACCTGGCAGCTGGTCTACCAGTCGAAGCGCGCGTACGAGCTGATGTGGAAGGGCTTCTGCCCGTCACGGCGCGTCTGCTACGCGACGCTGCAGAACTACTCGGCGCAAGCGGCGGCGGATCCGGCGACGGGGGTCACGGCGGTGCCTCAGCGCTACGTCGTGAAGACCGAGGACGGCGGCGACACGTGGCGCGAGCAGCCCTTGGTCGAGGATCCCCAGGTCACCGAGTTCGGGATCGCGTTCATCGACGACCGCCATGGCTGGGTGGGCGGCATGCCGACCGGCTTCGAGACCACCGACGGCGGCGCGACCTGGAAGCCGGTCACCACGATGCCGCGTGCCGCGAACAAGCTGCGGATCGTCCGCGATGGAGATCGAGCGACAGTGTGGGCGATCGGCCTCGACGTCAGGCACCTCGATCTCGGGAAGGCCCGAGCCGAATAGATCTATCTCGGTCCGCAGCGAAGCAAGGATCGAGATTCCCCTGCGGCAAGGGTCCCCCTTGTGGGAAGGGACCGTAGTACGAACAGGGCATGCACGATCCCGCCATCTGGTACCTCGGCATCAACGGCCAGCAGCAGGGCCCGCTCGGCGCGCAGGCGATCATCGACATGATCCGTGCGGGGACGGTCAACCAGACCGCCTACGTCTACAGCCAGACCAACCCCAACTGGACACCGATCGTCCAGATGCCCGGGTTCGCCGCCGTGTTCAGCACGGCGACGCCACCGCCCCCACCGCCTCCACCGGCCGGTCCCGCCCCGATGGCGATCGCCGATCAGATCGACTTCGAGGTGTTCGGCAACGAGATGCAGTTCGTCGAGATCGTGCTCGACCCGGGCGAGGCAGCGGTCTCCGAGGCGGGCGCGTTCTTCTACATGGATCCCGGGATCAAGATGGAGACGATCTTCGGAGACGGCTCGAAACCGGCCGAGCAGCAGGGTTTCATGGGCAAGCTGATGCAGGGCGCCAAGCGCGTGCTCACCGGCGAGTCGATGTTCATGACGATCTTCGGCAACGCGGCGCAGACCCGGCAGAAGGTCGCGTTCGCGGCGCCCTACCCCGGCAAGATCATCCCGGTCGACCTGCGCCAGTACGACGGCACCCTGCTGTGCCAGAAGGACGCGTTCCTGTGCGCGGCCAAGGGGATCTCGGTCGGCATCGCCTGGAACAAGAAGCTCGGCGCGGGGCTGTTCGGCGGCGAGGGCTTCATCCTCCAGAAGCTCGAGGGCCAGGGGCTCGCGTTCATCCACGCCGGCGGCACGATCGTCGCGAAGGACCTCGCCGCCGGCGAGACGATCCGGCTCGACACCGGCTGCCTCGTCGCGTTCGAGCCCAAGGTCAACTACGACATCCAGTGGGTCGGCGGGTTCAAGACCGCGCTGTTCGGCGGCGAGGGGCTGTTCTTCGCGACGCTCACCGGGCCGGGCAAGGTGTGGTTGCAGTCACTGCCGTTCTCGCGGCTGGCCGGACGGATGCTCGCGGCGGCGGTGGCCTCGGGCTTCGGCCGCGGCAGCGACGAGGGCTCGGCGCTCGGCGGCTTCGGACTCGGCTCGTAGCCACCGAGCGCTCACGTCAAGTAATGACCTTGGTGCACGCCGCGACTTCTGGCAGATTCGACGAGAGGTATCGAGATGCGTTGGATGCTCATCTGCTGCGCGATCTGTGCGATGGCGCTGATGTCACGCCCCCGGCTAACCGAGGCCTGCTCGAAGATCCATGTCGACATGTTCACCGAGTTCGATGGTGCCCAGCGCGTGCTCGTCGCATCGGTGACGTCGGCACCGGAGGACAAGTCGAAGCTCGCGGTGATCGCCCTGGAGTCGCCCCTGAAGGGGGCCAGACCCGGCAAGGCGACCGTCGAGATCGTCCAGAACGTCATCTGCGGACCGGTGTTCGGCGCCAGGCAGCGGTTCATCGGGTTCTTCAACCAGGAGCTCCTGTTTCGGGAGCTCGTTGCGTGGAGTGGCGAAGCAGCGAGCGCTCTCGAGCGATGGGGCCATGCGCGCACACCGCAGGCCAGGCTCGCGTTGCTGAGCGAGCTAGCGAACAGCAAGGACCGGGCTGTCGCGATGGATGCCAGTGACCGGCTCGCGATCGAGCGGCGCCGGCTGAAGCAAGCCGAGCGCCGCGGCTAACTTAGCCCTTCATGTTCGCCATGCGGCGGTGCATCTCTTCCTTCGACACCTGCTCGACGATCGCGCAGATCGTCCACTTGTTGCCGCCGGGATCCTTCACCGTCGCGCTGCGATAGCCGTAGAACTGGTTCTTCGGCTCGGCCTCCGACGTCGCGCCCGCCGCGAGCGCGCGCTTGTAGGCCGTGTCGACGGCGTCGCCGTCGTCGACGTAATACGATAGCTGGGCGGGCATCGCGGGCATGCCCGGCATCGGCTCGCCCATCATCACGACGGAGTCACCGAGCATGACCTCGGCGTGCATCACCGCGCCGCCGGGGCCGTCGTAGCGGTCGACGACCTTGCCGCCGAACGCTTGCTCGAGAAACGTGATCACCTTCGCGGCGCTGGGGCACGAGAACCCCGGCGTGACGCTGTGGTGGCCTTCGGGACGCTTGATCTTGGTTGCCATGTGTTTCCTCCTCGACACGGTAATGGATCGCCCATGGCCGTCCACGGGAGTGCGACGTCAAAGCTGACAACGGAACGTCAGCTTTCATGCGTCGCCAGGAGCGGGCTCGGGAGTTGGTGACCGAGGTTCGGGCACGGATCCCTGCTCGGTCACTTCGCGTTGCGCTGCTCGAGTTGATGGATGACGAGCTTGGCCGCCTCGGCGCCGCTGTTCTGTTGCTGGCCGGTGATGAGGTTGCCATCGGCAAGCGCGAACGGGGTGAAGGCGGGCTTCACGACGAAGGTCGTATTCTTCATTCTTCGCGCCTCGTCCTCGATGCGATAGGGCTGGATCTTCTTCCCGACCGCCTTGTCGGCGATGTCCTCTTCGGAGTCGGCGAAGCCCGTCCATTTCTTCCCGGTGACCAGGACCACGCACGCGGTCTGGGATCAGCGCACGGCCTCGAGCGCCAGCGCCGGCACTCGAGCCGCAACGGCCCGACCGCGCGAGCAGCGCGGATCGGTGGTTCAGATGTCGCGCATCGACGCCGTCACGATCGCGGAGAACGACGGCGAGTTACCGCTCAACATGCTCGAGGAGGCATCGAAGCTGACGCCCAGGCCCGAGTTCGAGAACCGCGTCGGGTTCGTGCTGGAGTTCCCGATCGGCAACAGCCGAGCGGTCTGGCCGTTCTTCACGACCCAGAGCACGTTGTTCGGAAACACCAGCAGCGTGACGTTACCCTGCGGGAACGCGTAGCGCCCGACCGGGATCGAGACCTTCGGCGTGGCCGTCCGCGTGAGCACGAAGTCGTTCACCATGCCGGTCGGCGCGATCACCGTCTTGTCGAACGTGTGGTGGGTCACGAGCGTCGAGCTGCCGACCGTCGTGGTCACGAGGTTGCGAACGAGCGGGGTGAGTCCCGCGACCAGCGTGTAGTCGAGCTTGTCCGCGAGATCCACGGTCGCCGTCCGGGTCTCATCCGGTAGCGTCGCGTTGGTCGCGAACACGCGCTGGCCCGCGCGCCAGACCTCGAACACGTGGGCGCCACCTTGCAGATCGGGGACGTCGCCGACACCGAACACGGTCTCGATCGACGTGGCCTTCTCGATCACGATCACCTTGCTGTCGGCCGGGAGCGTGGCCGTCGTGGTGTGGATCTGCTTCCCGGTGAGCCGCAGCTGCAAGGTGCTGGAGAACGCCTCGCGATCCTCCTCGTAGCTCGTCGTGCCCGCCATGTGCAGCGTGACCGGTCCGAGCGTGGCGTCGCGGGCGAACGGCCCCGGCGGGGGCGAGACGGCCAGCGTCGCATCGGCCTGCGCGACCGCCTGCTCGCGGAACAGCGCCTGGAGCTTGCCGAACGCGACGATCTCCGCGGTCGTGAATGCACCCGGATTGGCGACCGCGTTGCCGAGGTCAGCGAGGGTCACGGTGGTGGCGTTGTGGTCGCTGTTGAACAGGTTCTGCAGCCGGCTCGCGGCCGTGCCGAGCTCGGCCACGAGCGATGCGATGTCGAGCGACGGGGGCGGGACGGCGGGCCCGGGCGGCGTCCCGGTGTCGACGACGCCGAACGCGATGTCGGGTCCCACGACGAGGTCGTTGGTCGACGGCGCCTCGACCTTCTTCCACAGCCGTGGCAGCGCCGCGAGCTCGTCGGGGAACAGGCTGTCGTGGATCGATGGATCCTCCATCCGCACCAGCTCGGCGAGGTGCAGCCGGCCATCGCTGGGCATGTTGGCGATGATCCCGTCGATCCGCAGCGCGAGCCGCGCCTCGACCGCGTCGAGCGCCCCGACGTCGTTCAGCCGATCGATCCGGCGAGACAGCAGGTAGGGCTTCGACGCGTCGACGAATGCCGACGGGATGTCGCTACCGCGGATCGTGCTGACCGCGTCGGCCTTGCCGCCTGGATCGGTCGGTGGATACCAGATGTCGTCGTCCGAGGTGGAGCAGGCCGAAACCAGGCTCAGGAAGATCAGCGAGCGCGAAGTCACTCCAAGGATCGTCTTCATGGATGGCGCGGCCACGAGCAATGTTCGGGCCCGACGCAACACCCACGAAGGTCAAGGCTTTCCGTGGGGACCTCCCGGCCACTGGAGTCGCCACTGGCGAGGGCCATGACCTGCGTCCGCGCTGATAGCTGTATCAGCTACGCGCATGACGACGAGCCTCGGGTTCCCACGCAGGGGGGCGACCTTGCATGCGCTTGCCTCGTCCGGCGAGCTTTACGCGTCGGCGCCGCGCCGCTAGATTGCGCGGATGGCGCACGCGACTGCCTCGAGCGGCTACCTCGACAGCGATGACGAGGCGAAGATCAGCGGGCTGTATCAGCTGCTCCGCGAGGACGGCACGCCGACCGACGAAGCCGCGCTGATCACGCTCGACCGCAGCTTCGCGCAGAAGCTGTTCGAAGGCATGCTGCGCATCCGCGTGACCGACGCCCGGATGATGGCGCTCCAGCGTCAGGGTCGGATCGGGTTCTACGGCGAAGCCGTGGGTCAGGAAGCGGCGATCGTGGGCTCCGCGGCGGCGAGCGAGCCGGAGGACTGGATCGTCCCGGCGCTGCGCGAGGCGGGCGTCGGGCTGTTTCGCGGGCTGACGCTCGACTCGTACATCGCCCAGATCTTCGGCAACGCCGCGGATCCCACCAAGGGCCGCCAGATGCCGTGTCACCCGTGCGACCGCGCGCACCACTACGTCGTGATGTCGTCGTGCGTGTCGACCCAGATCCCGCACGCGGTGGGGATCGCGATGGCGATGAAGATCGCCGGCGATCGCAAGGTCAGCTTCGGCTTCATGGGCGACGGCGGCACCAGCGAGGGCGACTTCCACGTCGCGATGAACTTCGCGGGCGTGATGAAGGCCCCCGTGGTGCTGATCTGCCAGAACAACCAGTGGGCGATCTCGACCCCGGGCAGCCTGCAAACCGCGGCGCCCACGATCGCGCACAAGGCAATCGGCTACGGCATCGAGGCGATCCGCGCCGATGGCAACGACGTGCTCGCGGTCTATCACGCCGTGAAGTACGCCGCCGACAAGGCCCGGCGCGGAGACGGCCCGACCTTCCTCGAGCTCGTCACGTACCGGGTCAGCGCCCACACGTCCTCGGACGACCCGTCTCGCTACCGCGACGAGTCGGTGACCGAGGTGTGGAAGGGACAGCGCGATCCGATCCGCCGGCTCGAGACGTACATGCTGCGCCGAGGCTGGCTCACCCCCGGAGCCCGCGAGCAGGCCGCCGAGGCGCTCGAGGCCGAGGTCCGTGAGGCGATCGCGCGGCAGGAGGCGATCGCTGTGCCGGTGCTGTCGACCCTGATCGACGATGTCTACGAGGAGCCGACCTGGCTGCTCCGGGAACAACTCGCCGTGCTCGCGGCCGGGCCTCGCGCGAAGTCGACGCATCACCACTGACGCATGCGACAGCGCGCCCGGTGCGACACCGCAGCGCGAACGCGAGCGCCACGAGGCGTCAGGGGGCTGCCGTGGATCGGCCGCCTGGGGCGCGCGTAGATGGGGCATGCGCAACCTGAAGGATCGAAACCACCTCATGGGGAGGGTCCCCCTCGTGGGGGTCGTCGTCGCCGCCGCGCTGGCCGGCTGTCACCACCGTGGCAACTCCCACATCGATGGCGGCGTGCTCGGGCGCGTCGTCATCTACCGCAATGGCGTCGCGTTCTACGAGCGCAACGCCACCGTCGAGGATGGCAAGGTCACGGTGCGGGTGCCGCGCGACCGCGTCGATGACTTCCTCAAGTCCCTGACGGTCATCGATCGATCGTCGAAGAAGCCGCTCTCGGTCACGATCCCGCGCAACCAGAGCGAGGATGGGACGTACCTCACGATGACGCTCGAGACTCCCGAGGCCAAGCACGCGCAGGTGCTGCTGACCTACGTCACCGAGGCCCCGGCGTGGAAGCCGAGCTATCGGGTCGTGGTGGGCAAGGAGGGCAAGGTCATGCTCGAGGGCTGGGCGGTGGTCGACAACACCACCACGGAGGACTGGAAGGGCGTGCTGGTCGGCGTGGGGGCCAGCTCGGCCCTCGCGTTTCGCTACGACCTGTGGAGCGTGCGCTCGATCGACCGCGACCTGCTGCAGGGCGAAGACAGGTTCGCGGTCGCGCCGCCGACCGGGGTGTCGCCGTACTCCGAATCGTCCGGGGCGGAGGAGCTCGTCGAGATGGCGGGCGACGCGCTCGGGGTGTCGTTCAGCGGTTCCACCTCGCTGGAGAACACGTACGTCGTCGACGGCATCAACACGACGGGCGTTGCCAGCGACGGCAAGGCCGCCGCGGGCGCGGGG
>Ga0316605_10002067_pt1 | contig 11443 bp, 7 predicted proteins | sample OWC_soil_day20_n_FD_207666 | JGI IMG/M metagenome (GOLD analysis project Ga0316605, IMG submission 207666) | Wetland soil microbial communities from Old Woman Creek delta, Ohio, United States - OWC_soil_day20_noCT | ecosystem: Environmental > Terrestrial > Soil > Wetlands | place: USA: Ohio... | reverse complement strand
AGGCGCGCTGCCCGCCGATCACGCCGATCGACCCGCGCTGAGGCCAAGCCGGGCGCAGCTGCCGGCCGCGCCCGCAACGTCCGGCCCACCGCGGCCCGGCAGGACCAGGCCCTTATGCCAGCGAGACGCGTTTGACCGAGCCTGTGCCGACGCAGATACTGCGCGAGTGTCCATGCTCCACCTTCCGTGCTGCGTCCATCAATGACCGGGCCGGCCGTCAAGCAACGCCTGAGGGCGATCCTTGCCGCCGATGCGGCTGGCTTCTCGCGGCTGATGGCCCAGGACGAACATGCCACCGTCACGGCGCTGGACGCTGCGCGCCAGGTGTTCCGGGCACAGATCGAAGCGCAGCAGGGCCGCGTCATCGACATGGCCGGCGATTCGGTGCTGGCCGTGTTCGAGACGGCCACCGGCGCGGTCGCCGCGGCACTGGCGGTCCAGCAGGAACTGGCAACTGCATCGGCCGGCACGGCACCGGAACGACACATGCACTTTCGCATCGGCGTGCATCTGGGCGATGTCATCGAGAAGCCCGACGGCACGGTCTACGGTGATGGCGTGAACGTCGCCGCCCGGCTGGAAGGCCTGGCGCAACCCGGCGGCATCACGGTGTCGGACTCGGTGCGCGGTGTCGTCAGCGGCCGCGTGGTCGCCACCTTCACCGACCAGGGCGAGCAGACGCTGAAGAACATCGGCAGGCCGATCCGCGCCTTCGCCATCGACCTCGGCCTGCCGCCCGCCGCAACCAACGCAGCAACGGCCCAGGACCAGGCGTCTCAAGCTTCACGGTCGCGGCGCAGCGGAGATGGGCCGCCACCGCTCGCACCCGCCACAGCCGCCGAAAGCGCAGTTGCCGGCACGACAGCGCCACGGGCCGCACCGCGCCCGTCGAGCCTGTTCGTCGGCCGCCAGCAGGAACTGGCGCAACTGGGCAAGGCGCTGGACAGTGCGCGCCAGGGGCGCGGCCGGGTGGTGCTGTTGGCCGGATCGGGCGGCATGGGCAAGACCCGGCTGGCGCAGCAACTGGCAGCGCAGGCCGAAGCGCAGGGCGTGCCCGTGTTGTGGGGGCGCTGCCTCGAAGAGCCCGGCGCGCCGCCGTATTGGCCCTGGCGGCAGTTGATCCGCAGTTATCTGCGTGCCGGCGGCGATGCCGATCCGGCACACACGCTGGGCGCCGAGATGGCCGACATCGCCGGCATCGTGCCCGAAGTGGCCGAGCAGTTCGGCGTGCCGCCGCGCCAGGCCGAGGCTGGCGACAACGCGCAATCACGCTTCCGCCTATTCGATGCAGTCACCGGCTTCTGGCGCCGCGCGTCGCAGCGAGCACCGCTGCTGTTGATCTTCGAGGACCTGCACTTTGCCGACGCCACCTCGCTGCGCCTGTTCGGGTTTCTCGCCAATGAGCTCGACGACAGCCGCCTGCTGGTGCTCGGCACCTATCGCGATACCGAGCTGTCGCGCCAGCATCCGCTGTTCGAGACCCTGGCCGAGCTGGCGCGCAGCGCGGCGTTTCAACGCATCCAGCTGGCCGGACTGAGCAGCCGCGAAACCGAGGAGCTCCTGGCTGCGGCCAGTGGTGGAACGACAACCGCCCGATGGGTCAGCGCGTTGCACGCGCGCACCGAGGGGCACCCGCTGTTCCTGGAGGAGACGCTGCGCTTCATGATGGAAGGGCGTAACACGCTGGCGCTCGACCCGGCCGGCGACGACCCTCGGCTGCTGACCGCGATTCCGAGCGGTGTGCGCGAAGTCATTGGCAAGCGCCTGAACCGCCTGTCGATTGCGGCCAGCCGGGTGCTGTCGATCGCCGCATGCATCGGCCGCAACTTCGACCTGGAGTTGCTGGCACAGCTGGCGGCCGACAAGTCGGAAGACGAGGTGCTCGAATCCCTTGAAGAGGCGCTGGCCGTGCATCTGGTCGAAGCGGTAGCGCAGAGCCACCAGTTTCGCTTCAGCCATGCGCTGATCCGCGAAACGCTGTACGACGAGATGCTGGGCCTGCGGCGCTCACGGCTGCACTTGCGCATTGGCGAATTGCTCGAGCAGCGTCACGGCGACGACGATGCGATGGCGCTGGCGCAACTGGCCTACCACTTCAGCGAGGCCGGACCGGCCGCCGCCACGAAGGCGCTGGCTTATGCCAGACGCTCCGCCGAGCAGGCGACGCAATTGCTTGCGTTCGAGGAGGCCGTGCGCCTGTACCGGCTGGCGCTGCACCTGCAACAGCAATACTTCGTAAAGGACGCGGCGCAGCGCTGTGGCCTGCTGCTGGGCCTGGGCCAGGTCGAACTGTCGTTGGGCGCCGGCGAGCCGGCGCGCTCGGCGTACCAGGAAGCCGCAGAACTGGCGCGCCATCACGGCCTTCAAACGCAGTTTGCCCAGGCCGCCGTGGGTTTCGAGCGCAGCAACCGCTTTACGGCCAGTTCGGGCGAACCGTCAGTCGCCTTGTTGCTGGAATCCGTGGCGCTGCACCAGGCCGACGATCCCATGCGCGTCGAATTGCTGGCCGACCTGTGCCGCGCCTACGTCTACTGCGACCGTCGCGACGAGGCGAAGCAGGCGCATGGCCGCGCGGTCGCGCTGGCGCGTGACATCGGCGATCCGCGCGGCCTGGCCATTGCGCTGTCGTCGATCGCCTCGGCCATCTACTGGCCCGAGTTGCTGCACCAGCGGCTGTCGGCCGCGAAGGAGGCCTGGGGCATCGCTAGAGACGTGGATGAGTCGCTCATCCGCGAGGACCTGCTGCCGTTCTACCTGCTCGACCTGATGCGCGTCGGCGACGCGCCTGCGCTGCATCGATTGAGAGAGCATGGGCTGCAACTGACGACAAGTTCCCTTTCGCTGCACGACCGGGCCATCTGCCAACACCTCGAGGCGGTCGTGGCCCTCGGCGAGGGCCGCTTTGCAGACGCCGAGACCTGGGCCAACAAAGCCTTGGAGACGGGCCGGCGCGTGGCCGAGGCGCAGGCCGTCACCGCCTTTGGCATGCAGATGTTCTGCCTGCGCCGCGAGCAGGGGCGGCTGCGCGAAGCCTTGCCGATGCTGCAGCACTTCGTGCGCACGACACCCAAGTCGCAGACCTGGCAGCCCGGGCTGGCCCTGCTCTATGCCGAGCTGGACATGAGGTCCGAGTGCCAGGCCGAGTTCGACAGCCTGCCTTGGAGCCGGGTGCCCACCGCGCCCTCGGCCGCTGGCACGATGACTGTTCTGATGTTCGCCGCCGAGATGTGCGTCTACCTGGGCGACGCGGCGCGGGCGGCATTGCTCTATCCATCGTTGAAAGGCCATGCCGGCGCCAACCTGGTGGCCGACACGCCCGGGCCCTGCCTGGGCTCGGCCGACCGCCTGCTCGGCAGCCTGTGCATGGTGATGGGGCAATGGCAGGAAGCCGAAAGGCACTTCGAAGCCGCGCTGGCTCTGGATCGCCAATCGGGCTGGCGCGTCTGGCTGACGCACAGCCAGCATGACTACGCGGCGATGCTGCAGCGGCGCGCGCAGCCCGGCGATGCCGACCGGGCCCGCGCGCTATTGGCCGAGGCGCTGGTCGAAAGCAGCGCGCTGGGCATGGACGCGTTGACGCCGCGCATCCAGACGCTGGCCGAGACCCTCGCCCACCCGCCGCCGGTCTACCCCTGCGGGCTGAGCGAGCGCGAGGTCGAAGTGCTGCGCCTGCTGGCGATGGGCCGCAACAACCGCGAAATCGGCCAGGTGCTGGCGATCAGCCCCAACACCGTGGCCAACCATGTGCGCAGCATCCTGGAGAAGACCTACACCGCGAACCGGACCGAGGCTGCGGCCTTCGCCAACCGCGAAGGCCTGCTCAAGGCCTGATCCGGCCCGCTCGCCGGGCTCAATGCGGGCGGATGTTCTGGTTCACACGGAACAGGTTGTCCGGGTCGTACTTGCGCTTGACCTGAACCAGGCGGTCGTAGTTGCCGCGATAGGACGCGCGGATGCGTTCGTCGCCCTCTTCCATCATCATGTTCACGTAGGCGCCACCGGCTGAATACGGATGCAGCGCGTCCCAGTAGCCCTTGGTCCATGCGCTGATCTTCGGCGCGTCCTTCGCGTCGGGGCTGACACCGACCATGACCTCGGCCCAATTGGCGTCGCGATAGGAAAACGGTGTGTCGGCCGGCTTGGCCCGATGCGCCGCACCATCGATCGGATACAGGTGCATCGTCGACTGCGGTGTGGGCAGCTCGGCACCGAAGCGTGCATGTTCGGCGATGGCCGCGTCGGACAGTTCATTCACGAAGTCGGCACGCCAGTACCACTGGTGGCCGGGTGGATACAGCGCATCGAAGGCACTCTGTAGCGCCGTGAACGGCATCGGCTGCACACCATGCATCAGCGGCGGGCCGAACTCGCGCACCGGCTTGAACGCCGCGTCGGCATCGGCCACGGCCCCGGTCCAGCACCAGACCACGCCGCACACCTTCTGCCCTTGCAGCGCCGCCGGATAGGGATCGACCGGCGGCACGGTCAGAAAGGCGAAGAATCCGTTCAGGTCCTCCGGCGCCGCCACGATGAACTCACGGTACCAGCGCATCACCTCCGCAGACCGCTCCAGCGGCCAGAAGGTCGGGCCGGCGACGACCTGGTCCACCGGGTGCAGCCGGAAAAGGAAGGAGGTGACGACGCCGAAGTTGCCGCCGCCGCCGCGCAGGCCCCAGAAGAGGTCGGGTTCCTTCTCGGCACTGGCGGTGACCAGGCGGCCATCGGCCAGCACCACGTCGGCTTCGAGCAGGTTGTCCACCGTCAGGCCGCACTTGCGCGTCAGGTGGCCGAGGCCGCCGCCGAGGGTGAGGCCGCCGACGCCCGTCGTGCCGATGATGCCGCAGGGAGTGGCCATGCCGAAGGCATGCGTGGCGTGGTCGACGTCGCCCCAGGTGCAGCCGCCTTCGACGCGCACGGTGCGTGCCGCCACGTCGACGCGCACGCCGTTCATCGCCGACAGGTCGAGCACCACGCCTTCGTCGCAGACGCCCAGGCCGCCGGCATTGTGGCCGCCGCTGCGCACCGCAAGCGGCATGGACTGCTCGCGCGCGAAGTTCACGCCGTGCATCACGTCGGCCACGTCGCGGCAATAGACGATCAGTCCGGGGTGGCGGTCGATCATCGCGTTGTAGACGCGGCGCGAGGCATCGTAGTCGGCGTCGCCGGGTTGGACGACGCGCCCGCGCAGCGAGGCGGAAAACTCGGTGATGGCTTGAGCGTTGAGCATGGCAATTCTCCGGTTGGTGGTACGTCCGGTGGAACATGGTCCACGCCACGTTTGTACGCGCCGGACCCGGTCCGGGGAATAGTCAGCTCTGACTATCGGCCACGCAGGCCGCGGCGATCAGGTCGCCGCCGCCAGGATGCGGGCGGGGTTCACCTCGGACACCTCGACGATCACATCGGCGGGGATGTTGGCACGTCGAGCCGCCTCGCGGATCGCCTCCGGATCCTTGGCCTCGTAGAGGCAGTAGGTCTTGCGCTTGTCGGCGCTGAGAAAGGAGAACAGCCAGTTCACCCCTGCTTCACCATTGATCTTGTTGATCGCGACCACGCCGTCGGCGTTGACGTCGAGTTGCTCCGCGAAGTTGCGCTCGATCAGGTACAGCGGCATGGCAAGCTCCAGCAAACCCGTGGTCAGGAACAGTAGCCGAGCTTCGAACCCCTGGCAACCCCAAGGCTATGGATGCTGATGGCGGCCGCTGTAGGCACCGAACCCGCGGGCATACGCAAGCCGCGTGCGCAAGAATTCACCGCATGTCCACCGCCGCGCCGCACCCCGACTTCGCGCTGGCCAAGATCCAGCCGCCGCGCCCGCGCATCGGCCTGATCGAGCGGCCTGCGCTGGAAGCGGCGCTGGGCCGTGCGCTGCTGCAGCACCGGCTGGTGTTGTTGGTGGCCCCGGCCGGGTATGGCAAGACGGCCGCGCTGACGCGGCAGATCCGACAACTGCCCGAAGGCACCGCGCTGGCCTGGGTCTGTGCCGACGAAGACGACCACCTGCCGCGCTTCCTGGCCTGCCTGTGCACGGCGCTGGAACCCTACGACCTGCCCTGGCGCATGGCGCCCGACGCGCTGCCCACGCTGGCGCTGGGTGAGCGCGGGCTGCGCGACGTGGCCACGGAGCTGGTCAACGCGCTGGCCGCGGCCGAGCTGCCGCGCGGGCTGATCGTGCTCGATGACTTGCACCGCATCGGCGACCCGCACATCTTCGAGCTGCTGCAGTGGCTGATCGAGCGGCTGCCCGAGCATTGGGCGGTGGTCATCTGCAGCCGCGTCGACCCGCCGCTGCCGCTGGCGCGGCTGCGTGTCAATGGCGAGCTGGCTGAGTTCCGCCAGGACGCGCTGTGCTTCGGCGCCGGCGAGGTGGCCGCGCTGCGCGCCACGCTGCCGCCCGACGCGCCACTGCCCGACGTTCAGGAGCTGCTGCAGCGCACCGCCGGCTGGCCGGTGGCGCTGCGCCTGAGCCTGAGCGCGCCGCCCGGCGTGCACCCGCGGCGACTGGCCGGCGTGACGCAGCGCCACCTGTTTGACTACCTGGCGGCCGAGGTGCTGGACGAGATGCCGGCCGAGCTGCAGCGGTTCCTGCTTCGCTGCTCGGTGCTGCCGGAGATGACGGCTGCGCGCTGTGCCCATGTCAGCGGCATGGCGCAGGCGGCGCGGCTGCTCGACGAGCTGGAGCGGCGCAGCCTGTTCGTCAGTGTGCTGCAGGCCGAGGAGCTGACGCTGCGCATGCACGACCTGGTGCGCGATTTCCTGCAGGACCGACTGCAGCGCGACCACGCCGCGGAGCTGCCGGCGCTGCTGTGCCGCGCCGCCGAACACGAACCCGACCTGCAGCGCGCGGTGTCTTGGCTGGCGCGCGCCGGCGCCTGGGAGCTTGCCGGGAGCACGCTGCTGCAGCGCGGCGAGCCAATGTTCATGCGCGGCAGCGGCGCCACAGTGGAGCAGCTGCTGGCGCTGTTCCCCGCCGCCGAGCGCGAGACGCGGCCCGAGCTGCAATGGCTGCAGGGCCTGGCGGCGATGCAGCACCTGGATTTCGACACCCTGCTGCAGGCCATGCAGCAGGCTGCGGCAGGCTTCGAGCGCGCCGGCGACGAGCGCCAGGCGGTGCTGGCGCAGGCCTATGCCTGCCTGGGCCTGCAGCACGCCGGCCGGCTGGACGAGGACGCGCAAGCACTGCAGGCGCTGCGCGCGCGGCCGCTGGATGCGTCGACGCGTGCCTTCGTGCTCTGCGCCAGCGTCTGGTCGGCCTATGCACGCGCCGAAGCCGAGACCATCGCGCCCCTGTACTCACAGATGCTGGCCGCGCTGGAGCAGGTGGACGATGCCACGCTGTGGCACCGCTGCGCCATCGTCTCGGTGCTGGTGGGCCTGCCCGGCATGGCGCCGCTGCTCGAACGCTTTGCGCGCGGCAGCCTGCGCGTCGCCGGCGAGCTGCCGAGCGAACTGCAATGTTCGGCCATGCACCTGCTGGCCGGGCTGGCACTGGGCGCAGGCCGCATCGACGAAGCGCAGCAATGGCTGGCGCGCGCCGACGAGGCCTACCGCTGGCTGGGCATGACCCGCGGCATGAGCCACAGCAACGCCATCCTGCACGTGATGTGCGACGCGCTGCGCGGCGAGCGCGTGGCCTCCCATGCCGCCGCTGAGCGGCTGACGCAGGACCTGCAGCAGCACAGCCCGGCCAGCCACCGCCGCGCCAGCGAATACCTGGCGCTGGCTGCGCACAGCCAGGCCAGCTGGGTGCTGCAGGACGCTGCCGCCGTGCGTGCGCTCGACGCCGCGCTGACGCGCGCCGCCAATCCGGCGGAATGGCGCGTCGCGGTGCTGTGCCGGCAGCTCAGCCAGGCCTTCGTGGCGCTGCTGGACGAGCGACTGGACGACGCTTGCGCACTGCTCGAACCGCTGTCGCAAGGCCCGAACCGTGGCACCTACTTCCAGGCCGACCTGGCGCGCGTGCTGCGGGCCGACGCGCTGCTGCGCCTGAACCGGCGCGACGAGGCCGCCAGCACGCTGCAGCGCGCGCTGGACGCAACCCGCGCCAGCGGCGAGATCGGCGGCGCGATGCTCGCCGGCGCGCCGTTGCTGCAGCGTCTGCTCGGAGTCGACTGGGGTGACCGCATCGATGCGGCCGGCCGCACCACGCTGGCCGCCTGGACGGCGCCGCGCGACGCCGCCACGGCCCCGGCGCCACCATCTGCGACGCTGGCGCCGTTGAGCGAGCGCGAGCGCGAGGTGCTGGCCCTGCTGGCGCGCGGCGACAGCAACAAGCTCATCGCCCGCGCATTCGACCTGAGCCCGCACACGGTGAAACGGCACGTGGCGAACATCCTGGACAAGCTGGGCGTGGACACGCGCGGCCAGGCGGCGGCGCGCTGGCGCGCGGCGGCGGGCTGAACTCGGCGCTCAGCGGCGGTGAAGGGATGGCCGCGCTCAGCGCTTGTCGCCGTCGAAGGGGAGCTTCGCGTCCTTGTCGAAGCGCGCCTTGCGCTTGCGGGCGAAGACCCACACCAGGATGCCGACGAAAGCGGCCATCAGTATCAGCAGATAGAGGGTCATTTCCACGTGAGGTCTCCCGGCTGCGGGCGGGCGATTGCCGCGCCGCTTCCATGATCGCCGCATGAACGACTAGAACACGCCGCCGGCCGTCATTGCACGGTGGCAGGGCGTCGGCGGGTCGGAGCGGGCCAACCACCAGCTCATCGTGGCCGAGCTGCGCAGGCTGCTCGACGTGCCCGAGCCCGACCCGGCACACGCCGAAACGCGCGACAACGGCTACGTCTTCGAGCGGCGCATCACTTTCGCGCATGGCGATGGCAGCAGCAGCGCCGGCCATGCTGCGGACCTATGTAGAGCGGTTGGTGCTGCCCACCGTGGTGGAACCGCTGCGCGCCGACTGGGCCAATGCCCAGGCCGCGGCGCTGCTGCTGGCCAACGAGGCCCAGGCGCTGGACAGCAAGAAGCGGGAGGACAAGCTGGCCGACGCGCGCGCCGAAGTGCGGCGCGTCCACCACCAGCTGTGCACGGTGCGCGTGCTCGACCCGGCCTGCGGCAGCGGCAACGTCCTGTACGTGACGCTGGAACACCTGAAGCGGCTGGAAGGCGAGGTGCTCGACCAACTGGACGCCCTGGGCGACACACAGGGCCGCCAGGGGCTGGCGGGCGAGACGGTGACGTTGCAGCAGCTGCGAGGCATCGAGATGAATCAACGCGCCGCCGCGCTGGCAAGCCGCATGATCGCTCCGGAGTCGCGGCCGCTGTGGCGGTAGGAGGTCCACGCGCCGTGCCGCACCGCAGCGTCTCCTGTTCCGGGAGGCCCGCAGGGTCCGTCGGCGCAGCCGGCCGCCGAACCCCAGCGTCGCGGCCTGCCCTGCGCCGCAAGCGGCAGGTCAGACGGCCAGGCGCCGCGGCGCCAGGTACTCCTGCCGGTAGATCTCGAAGGGCATCGTGTCCTCGGACTCGATGCGCCGCTGCTCCAGCACCGATTCACGGGCCATGGCCTCGAACTGCTCCTGCAAGGCAGCGGTCCAGGGCAAGCCGAGCATGGTGTTGCGCGTCTGCACCGACTGCGCGCGCGTGAAGCGCACGTAGGAGTTGTCGAAGTCCTTGTGCATCGTCGCCAGCACGCGGGCCGACGGCAGGCTGTCGGCGTCGGTCACCGCCCGCGATGCGGCCTTCCAGGCGTCTCGGTAGGCGCGGCCACCGAGCGTGGCGTCCAGCGTCTCGGCCAGCGGCTCGATCTCGTCGACGATCTTTGCGCCCCATTCGACCAGCGTGACCTCGCCGTCGCCGCGCTCGAGCTTCAGTCCGTGCTCGCGGCCGCGGGCTGCAGTGCGGTGCTGGTTGCGGCCCAGTGCCGCGATCTCATGCGGCGTATCTGGCGGGCTGTCGCTTAGCAGGCAGTGCATCAGGAACAGGTCGATGAAGCGCATCGTGGCGGATTCAATGCCCACCGGCACGAACGGGTCGAGGTCCATGCAGCGCACCTCGACATATTCGACGCCGCGCTCGCGCAGCGCGTGCAGCGGCCGCTCGCCCGGGAAGATCACGCGCTTCGGGCGGATGGTGCCGTAGAACTCGTTCTCGATCTGCAGCAGGCTGGTGGCCAGCTGGTTGTAGTCGCCGCCGGGGTTGCGGATGCCGATGGCCTCGTAGGGCGGATAGGGCTGGGTCAGCGCGTCCTGCAGCGACGCACCGTAACTCTGCAGGCTGTTGTAGGACACCGCCAGCGAGGCCTGCGCGTCGCTCTGGTAGCCCAGCCGCCCCATGCGCAGGCTGGTGGCATGCGGCAGGTATAGCGTGTTGCCCTGCAGGGTCTGCAGGCCGTGCTCGCGCCCGGCCACGAAGCTGCCGCACACCGCCGGCGACGCGCCGAACAGGTACAGCAGCAGGAAGGCATGGCGGCGAAAGTTGCGGATCAGGCCGAAGTAGTCGTCGTTGCTCAGCCCGGGCAGCGACCAGTTGTAGTGGATGCCCGAGATGGTCTGCATGCGCCGACCGTAGCGGTGCCCCAGGCCCACGCGGTAGACGCTCTTCGCGCGGCCCACGTTCGATCTGCCGTAGAAACCGATCGGGATCGACTCGTCCGGCGGCAGCCCGCAGGGCATGCTGGCGACCCACAGCATCTCGTCGCCGATGTGGCGGTAGACGTACTGGTGGATCTGCGTCAGCTGCTCCACGCAGGCATTGATGTCCAGATGCGCGCCGGTGATCAGCTCCAGCTGCGCTTCGCTGTAGTCGGTGGTGATGTGCGGATGCGTCAACGCCGAACCCAGCGCCGCCGGGTGCGGCGTGGCCGCCAACGCGCCATCCTGGCGGGCGCGCAGACTTTCTTTTTCGACGCCGCGGCGCATGCCCTTCAGCGCCGCGGCCGGCAGGGCCTGCAGGCGGTCCTTCAAACGTGTCATGAGGGCGTTCCTGAACTTGTCTCAGACGCGAAGGTACCAGAGCCGCGCGACACGCGCTTGACACACCTCACGGGTTCTGGCGCGGTTCAGTCCAGGTGGGGCAGTGCGATGTAACGCCCGCCCACGCGCTGGATGCGCACCGCGTGCTCGAACACCTCGCAAATGGCCGCATGCAGCTGCGGGTCGTCATGCGCTGCGCAGGCCACGACGCGGCCGGCGCGCATCAGCAACACCTGGTCGGCCTGCAGCGCCAGCGGCAGGTCGTGCAGCACGCTGGCCACCGTGCCCTGCCGGGCCAGCCCCTGCAGCAGCCGCACCACCGCCACCTGGTGCGGCGGGTCCAGGTGGGTGGTGGGCTCGTCCAGCAGCAGCACTGGCGCGCCCACCGCCAGCACCCGCGCCAGCAGGCAGCGCTGGCGCTCGCCGCCGGACAGCTGCTGCAGCCTGCGATGCTGCCAGTCCGCGCACTCGGTGGCCTGCATCGCCGCATCGACCCGGTGCTCGTCTTGCGGGCCCGGCGTGCCGAACAGGCC
>Ga0316605_10002065_pt1 | contig 11453 bp, 9 predicted proteins | sample OWC_soil_day20_n_FD_207666 | JGI IMG/M metagenome (GOLD analysis project Ga0316605, IMG submission 207666) | Wetland soil microbial communities from Old Woman Creek delta, Ohio, United States - OWC_soil_day20_noCT | ecosystem: Environmental > Terrestrial > Soil > Wetlands | place: USA: Ohio... | reverse complement strand
GGGCGCCTGCCGAACGGATATCTCCACCATCAACGTTTTCAACGGCGGCAAGGGCTCCGCGAACGTGGGCGGGTCCTGGGGCGCCGAGCTGAAGTATGCCGGTTTCGACCACATCATTATCCGCGGCAAGGCGGAGCGTCCGGTATACCTTTATGTCACCGATGGCCGGGCCGAGATCCGCGAGGCCGGCTGGCTCCGGGGAAAGACAACCTACGAGACCGAAAACCTTCTCCGCCAGGAGATCGGGGATGAGCGGATCGAGATCGCCGCCATCGGCCCTGCCGGCGAAAACCGGGTCCGCGGATCGGCGGTTCTGATCGACACGGCCAAGGCCGCCGGCGGGTCCGGCGTCGGCTGCGTCATGGGGGACAAGAAGCTCAAGGCGATCGTCGTCCGGGGGCGCGGAAAAATCGACGTCTTCGACCCGGCCGGGTTTATGGAGGCCGTAGCCAGGACGCAGCGCCAATGCGAGGCCAACCGGGCCAAGGTGCAGTCCATGCGCCAATCCGGCGCGGCCCGCTTCGAGAACCTCGACTTCGAGGCTTGGGAAACCTGCATGGTCATCCGCAACGGGCAGGACGATTACTGGGAAAGGGATAAGAGAGCTCGATTGATGAACCCGGAAGCGGGAATCCCGAGCATGCGGCGGAAGGTCCGCGCCTGTTTCTCCTGCCCCACCGGCTGCATGCCTTTCATGGAAAAAACCCGGGGCAAATACGAGGAGATGAAAGGAGAGGGCTTCTGGATCAACGCCCTCTGGAGTGTGGCCCGTTTCGACATCTCAGACCCGGAATCGGCCGTGGCCTTCTGGCTCCTGGCCAACGAATTGGGGCTGGACACGGATTACGTCGCCGCCGGCCTCGCCTGGGTTTTCGAGTGCTACGAGAGAGGGTTCATCGACCAGAAGGACACCGATGGATTGAAACTTGAATGGGGCAGCGGCGAGGCCCTGATCGAGTTGATGCGGAAACTCGCTTACCGCGAGGGAATCGGGGATCTCCTGGCGGACGGCATGGTGGAAGCGGCAAAAAAGATCGGCCGGGGCTCCGAATATTTCCTCGCCCACGTCAAAGGCCAGCCTTCCATCGAACCTTTCCGGATTCCCAAGGGTTGGGGCTTGGGAGTCGCCACCTCGCCGGTGGCCGGGAGGCACCTCAGGGGAGCGATTCGGGGGCCCGTCCACTCCGGGCCCGGGGGCGACGACTACGATATCGTCCATTACCCGAACCAGGCCAAGGCGGTGGTGTGGCAGGCAAAGACAAAAGAGCTGGAAGACAACCTTGGGATCTGCAACTACGTGGGAACCTGGTCCGGCGCCCACTTCCTGAATCCGGGAAACTACGCCGAGTTAATCCGCACGGGTTTAGGGTTGAAGGTGACCGAACAGGACCTGATGGAGCATTATGCCGAGGTCGGCAGGAACCTCGAAAAGGCCTTCAACACCCTCCATACCGATCTTTCCCGGGAAGATGACCTCCCCCCGCTAAGGTTCCGACAGGAAGAAATCAAGACTGGCCCCTACAAGGGCTTTAAGGCCGACGAAGAAAAATACAACGAAATGCTCGATGAGTTCTACGAGCTTTGGGGCTGGGACAAAAAAACCGGAATGCAGACCCGCGAAGGTCTGGAGAAGATCGGGTTAAAGGATGTGGCCGACAGGCTGGAACAAAAAGGAAAAATCAAGGGCTGATACTTCTGTCATTCCCGCGCATGCGGGAACCTGGAATCTGCAAATTTATATCAAAGACCGGACTCCCGTTTTCACGGGAATGACGGCGCCGGTGTTTGAATGCGTTCCGCGGACCCATCAATCCTTGAAGGCGGCAACGTCCTGGATAGCCTTGACGATCTTTTGATAACCCGTGCACCGGCAGAGGTTTCCCGAGATCGCGGTCCGGATCTCTTTTTCGGTCGGGCTGGGATTCTTCTTTAAGAGCGCGGCCGCGGAGAGGAGCATTCCCGGGGTGCAGAAACCGCACTGCACGGCCCCGTTGGCGATAAAGCTCTTCTGGAGTGGGTGAAGGTCGTCCGCCTGGCCCAAGCCCTCGATGGTCTCGATCTCCTTCCCTTCCGCCTGCAGAGCCAGGACGAGGCAGGAATTGACGGGCTTTCCCTGGAGGAGAACGGTGCAGGCCCCGCAATCGCCTTTCTCACATCCTTTTTTCGTCCCGGTCAGCTTCAACTCTTCACGCAGCACATAGAGGAGGGTCCAGGTCGGATCGACTTTCACCTCGACCGATTTACCGTTAACAACCATCTTGAGTAGAACTAAGTTTCCCTTCATAGGCACAGCCATTCACTCCTTTTGAAAAGCCTGTCCAGGCATCCGTATTTCCCTTTTCCCCTTTTGCCCTTTCCCCTATACTTTATGCCTTCAGGCCCGCGGCCTCCGCCAGGGCCCTTCTCAAAAGCACGGTTCCCGCTTCGATCCGATACCAGGCCTTGGCCCGCTGGTCATCGATCGGCTTGCTCGCCCGTATGGCTTCCACGGCGCATTTCGAGAGCAGCTCCGGGTCTGCCTCTTTGTTCATCAGCATCTGCTCCGCCTGAGGGCAGCGAATGGGCGTCGGGGCAACCGACCCCAAGGCGATCCGGGAATTCCGGCAGATTTTTCCTTCCATCTCCAGGAATATTGCCACATTCACGATGGAAAGGGACATGGCCTGCCGGCGGCCCAATTTGTGGAACACCCCTTTCCCTTTGGTCAGCCGTATCGCGACTTCCGTCAGCAGTTCATTGGGTTTGATCACCGTCTGTCCGGGGCCGGTGAAAAAATCCGCGAGCGCAACCGTCCGGGATCCTTTTTCGCTCCGGAGGACCGCTTCGGCGTCCAGCGCCAGGAGCGCGCAGGCGAGATCCGCCGCCGGCGAGGCATTGACAACGTTCCCGCCGATCGTGCCCCGGTTCCGAACCAGAGGCCCGCCGATCGAGGCCGCGGCCTGCGTTAGGGAGGGGCAAATTCGCTGCAGGGCCGGAGATTCGGCGATTTGGGTATGAGTAACCGTGGCGCCGATGTACAGGGCATGGTCCGCTTCCCTGATCCCGTTCAGTTCCCCGATTTCCAGAACGTTTAAAACAAAATCGGGCCGGGAAATCCCTTCCCGCAGCCTTGGGATCAAGTCCGTCCCGCCGGCGATGACTTTCGCGCGTTCCCCCTTTTCGGAAAGGAACCGCAGAGCCTCGCCGAGCGATTTTGGCGAATAGAACTCAAAACGGCGCATAATGGCTCTCCCAAAAATCTAATTCAAAAATGGAATTTGCAGAGTACAAAATGTCCGGAAACACCTTCCAATTTTGTAGCACTCTAATTCATGAAAATTTCTTGCCCGCCTCTGTTGGGGCCCGGGGGTTTGGACGGAGCGCGCCGGAAGCATCGGCTGGGTTGCCGCTCGAAATCAAGGATTAAAATTTGTTTCCGCCGAAGGAGGCGGGGTGTATTTTACCCGCCCCTTCCGAGGAGAAATCAGCGCCTCAGGGTTCCAAGCGGTCCGACCTAACCCCTGGGCCATGGGACCGCTTGGCCCCTGCAACCCCGCTTTTTTCAAAGGACCAAGCTCTTTTGTTTTAACCCGGAATATTCTTTCCTTCCCGCTCCCAAATCAGCCGCAGAATGTTCTCCGGGGTTGCGGGGATCTGGGTGACGCGAATGCCTATGGCGTCGGAGATCGCATTGAGAATCGCCGGCGCCGTCGGGATGGAAGCGGGTTCCCCCACGCCTTTGGCCCCGTAAGGCCCGGAAGAGACGGGCACTTCCACGATGTGGGTTTCAATCGGCGGCATATCCAGGCTCGTGGGAAGCATGTAATCTCCGAGCGCAGGGGTTTTCAGATAGCCCCCTTCCTGGATGATCTCCTCCGATAACGCATATCCTACCCCCATCGACACGCCCCCTTCGATCTGCCCTTCCACGTTCAAAGGGTTGATGGCCTTGCCGGCATCCGTGGCGGTCACCATCCTAAGGATTTCAACCTGCCCGGTTTCGGTATCGACTTCCACCTCGGCGATCTGCGTCGCATACGCATAGGCCGAATAGGCGTCCCCCTGGGCGGTTTCGGGGTCCACATCCTGCGTCGTGATGTCGTGCCAGGCGGTCTCCACCATGGGGACGCCTTTCAGGTGGGCGGCCTTAGCCAGGGCCTTGAAAGAAATGACCTTGTCCGGGTGGGATAAGGAATAGACTTTCTCGTCCCCGAAGAGGAGGTCTGTCTGTCCCAGGATCTGCTCGGCAACCGAAGAGAGGTTTCCTCTCATGGCCCGGGCCGCCTTCAGCATCGCCATCCCGCATACATAAGTGACGCGGCTGGCCGAAGTGGGCCCCGCATTCGGGGTCGAAAGCGTGTCGGCCGTGAGCATCTGAATCGTGTCGTAAAGGATGCCGAGCTCTTCCGAGGCGATCTGGCAGAGGATCGTGTCCGAGCCCTGGCCGAAATCCACCTCCCCGGAGCGGACGATGACCGACCCATCTTCGCAAACTTCAATCGTGGCGGAGGATATGTCCTGGCGGGAGAATCCGTATCCCATTCCGTAAAACATGGAACCCACGCCGACCCCCTTTTTTTTCATGTCAGATCCCCCCAGTACCCGTGAAGGGCGGGGTCTTTCAGAACAACCTCCCGGATTTTCTCCAGGGTGGCTTCGATGCCCATCCCTTCGTAAAAGACCTGGCCTGTCGCCGTGGAGAGGCCATTCTTCAGGCAATTGATCAGGCGCAAGCGCAATGGGTTGAGGTTGAGTTTTTTCGCCAACTCGTCCATCTGCGCCTCGTGGGCGATCGCCGCCTGGGAAACGCCGAACCCGCGCATCGCGCTGGCAAAGATGTTGTTGGTATAAACGCTGTAGGAGTCCACGCGGATGTTGGGGATATAATAAGGCCCGCTCAGGTGGAGGCCGCATTTCTTAACCACGAAGGCCCCCAATCCCGCATAGGGGCCCTTGTCCCCCCAGACGTCTCCTTCCATGGCGCAGATTTTTCCGTCGCTGCGGGCGCCCCACCGCGTCCGGATTTCGATGGCGTGGCGCTTCGTCTGGGAGAGGAACGACTCCTCCCGATCCAGAATCAGGCGAACCGGTCTTCGCGTGGCCCTGGCCAGAAGGCCGAGGTGGATCTCCACGGTCACGTCGTCTTTCCCGCCGAAGGCGCCGCCGGTCGCGGCCCGGATGATGCGGATCTTGTTCTCCCGCATGCCAAGGACGACGGCCACCTGGCGCCGGTCCCGGAACGGGCATTGGTTGGCCGACCAGATCGTCAGGTTATCCTGCTTGTCCATCACTGCGACGCCGGATTCGGTTTCCATATAGGCGTGGTCCACAACCTGCGTCTTATAGGTGTTTTCGACGATCACGTCCGCCTCGGCAAATCCTCTGGCGATGTCCCCTTTGCGAAGCTTCGTGTGGAGCAGGAGATTTCCCTTCTCGTGGATCTTAACCGCTCCTTCCGCCAAACCTTCATGCGGGTTCGTGATCACCGGCAGGGGCCGGTATTTGACGCGGATGGCTTCCAGGGCCTCCCTAGCGATCTCTTCAGTTTCCGCGGCTACGAGGGCCACGGGGTCGCCGAGGTAGCGGACCCGGTCCGTGACGAGAGCCTCCTGGTCCTGAAAGGCGATGCCGAAGCGGTTCAGCCCCGGAATGTCTTTGGCGGTGAGCACGCAGGCCACCCCGGCCAGCGACTGCGCGGCGCGGGTGTCGATCTCTTCAATGAGGGCATGGGGAACGCCGGCCCGCAGCACCTTGCCGTGGAGCAGGTCTGGAAAAGACATATCCTCGGAATAAACCGCCCTTCCCAGGACCTTGTCCAGGGCGTCGACCTTCGGCACCGACTTTCCCACGCAGAAAAAATTTTCCTTGTCCATATCCAGTTCCTCAAGAACCTATCCGGGTTTTTCAAGATCCGGCGAAGCAAACAAAGGGGATTTCCCCCTTCGTTGCCGGATCGAAGCAACCAATCAAAGTTTACTGGCCGTTACTGGGGAAGTCAAGAAAGATGCTTTCGCAAAAAGACCTACCTTTTGCGCCCGGTGAGGAATCGTGCGGCCGATTCTCGGTTGCGGCAGACATGTGGGGGCGTCCGGCCGGACGCCCCTACTGGAGAATGGGAGGCTTTGGCAAAACAGTGCAGCGGAAGCTGAAAAAGGAAATCCGGCGCCGCATGAGAAAATTTGGGCAACCTGGTCAATTCTCAGCAGAAATAAGACCTTCCGGCAGCCTGGCGTTTTTTTAATATCGTATTTATTTTAAACAGTTATAAAGATTCCAATCCATCCGCCTCCCGGGCGCGGAATTTGAAATTCACAAGGGCTTTGACTTTTCTTGCATTCTGTTATAGAAAAGATATTCATCGGATCAAGACCCTCTGCGCTCTTTTCAACTCCGAGATCAGGGACCTCCCCTTTGCCAACAGAAGAATCGATCCGCAATTCAACCCGCGGATGTTCGCCAAGAGGCAGTCAAGAGCGGAAGGAGGAAACGCCCTCGAGGAGGAAAAATTGGGGGGCGTGTATTCAGCAACCTCCATGGCCCGGGGGATCATCCGCAAACCATGAAAATGAATTGCCCCTAATTCTTAAATGGGCCGTTCACACCCCGGCCAACACGGACACTTTTTTGTCTGACACGCTCGGCGCTCTGCGCTCGGCGAATTTTCTGACAGGAGGAAGGAAAAATGAAAAACAGGGTTATCGGTATTATTCTCACGTTTATGGTTCTGGTCCCGGGTTTGGCCCTCGGCGCCGACCCGATTAAGATCGGGGTGATTTATCCTCTCACGGGAGTGGCCGCGGCCGCCGGAAGCTACCAGAGGGCGGGCGTGGAAATCGCCAGGGACAAGATAAACGCCGAAGGAGGCGTAATCGGCAGACCCATTCAGCTCTTTGTCGAAGACGGGGCCAATGACCCGGCCCAGTCTGTGAGCGCGGCGGAGAAACTCGTCACCCGTGACAAGGTGGATGCCATGATCGCCGCCTGGGGAAGCTCCCCCACTCTTGCGGTCAGCGCCAGCGTGACCAAGAAGTACGGGGTTCCCCATGTGGTCGACACGGCCAGTTCGGTCAAGGTGACCCTGCTCGACGGCAAACGGCCGAATCCTTGGCTCTTCCGGATCAGCCCGACCAGCCGAATGGAAGCTGAAGGGCTGGAAAAGTCCCTCGTTCCTAAAATGGGGTTCGGCAAGGTGGCTTTCATGGCCGTGAATAACGACTGGGGCCGGGGCGCGGCCGAGGAGTTCGCCAAAATTGTCAAGAAAACCAACGGCACAGTGGTCACCACCGAGATTATCAACGCCGACGCCACCGACTTTCTCACCCAGTTGACCAAAATTAAAAACTCCGCGGCTAACGCCATTATCATCACCAGCGACCAGGCCCAGGTTTCGCTGATCCTGAAACAGCACAAGCAGCTGGGGATGACTCAGAAGATCCTGACCACCGGCGGGGGGATTGTTCCCGAAGGCCTGATCCTTCTGGCCGGGGCGGATGCCGCCGAGGGCGTGAACATCATCACTTTTTATGCCCCCTGGTTCCCGGAACTCGCCAAGGACCCGAAGGTGGCCAAGTGGTTTGCCGATGAATATCTGAAACGCGGAAACGCCGCCAAGGGATTCGGAGAAGCCTTCCGCGGATACGACGGGATGACCGCCATCAAGGCCGCAATTGAAGTTGCGAAAACGACGGATAAGGAAAAAGTCCGGGCCGCCTTCCAGAAGGTCGATGTATGGGGTCTGTCCGGCCGCATCAAATTCGACGAGTTCGGGCAAAGCTCCCCGAACATTATGATCGTCCAGGTGAAAAACGGGAAGCCGTTCATCCCCGAAGGCATGAAATAGCTTTCAGTCCTCAAATCCCTCTCCCCTCGGGGAGAGGGATAGGGTGAGGGGTACGGTCGCAAGAGAAAGGGTCCCCACCTCCTCATGCATTCCCGATTTTAGGCAATCAAGGCTTTTTCTTTATTTATGATCTTCATCCAATACGTGATCAACGGGCTGATCATCGGCGGGGCCTATGCCCTGATCGGGATCGGCCTGACCTTGATCCTGGGCATTATGAAGGTGGTCAATTTCGCCCACGGCGAAATGTATATGCTCGGGGCTTACTTTCTTTTCACTTTCTTCTCGAAGTTGGGGATCCCTTTCCTCCTGAGCATGGTCCTGGCCATTCTCGCGGTGATGGCGGTCGGGTTTGTCTTCGAGAAGGGGATCCTGAAACCGCTGCGGAAAAGGTCGATGGACACGGTCATGCTGTCCATGATCGGCCTCTCCATGTTCATGCAGAACATCGCCATGCTGATCTGGTCTCCCGTTCCCGAGTCGATCAAGAGCCCGCTCACCATGACCACCATTACCCTGGGCGGTCTTTATTTTCTGCCCCAGCGGATTCTGGTCATCTGCTTTGCCATCCTCCTGGTTCTCCTGACCCACCTGCTCCTGAAGAAGACCAAAGTCGGCAAGGCCATGCGGGCCACCTTTCAGGACATGGAAGCGGCCTCCCTCATGGGGATCCGGATCGACCGGATTTATTCCATCACCTTCGTCATCGGCGCGGGCCTGGCCGCCGCCTCGGGGGCGCTTCTCGGGCCGATCTTCACGGTCCATCCCTATATCGGCAACCTGGCCAATCTGAAGGCTTTCGTTATCGTGATCATCGGCGGCCTCGGCAGTTTCTCGGGGGCCGTGACCGCGGGGTTTCTGCTCGGCGTTTTTGAAAGCCTGGGCGCCGCATATATTTCCTCCGGCTATCAGGACGCCGTGGGCTTTATCCTCCTGATCCTGATCCTGATCAAAAAGCCGACCGGTCTTTTTGGAAAAGTGGGGCAAATGCGATGAAAAAAAATCCGATGACCGCCCTTCTGTGCCTGGGCGGCGCCCTGCTTTTCCCGATTTTTTTCACCGATCCCTATTTTCTCCACATGGCGATCCTGATCGGCATTTACGGCCTGCTGGCGGTCAGCCTCAATCTGCTTTTAGGTTACACGGGGCAGCTTTCCCTCGGCCATTCCGCATTCTTCGGGGTGGGCGCTTATCTTTCTTCCTTGGCCTACCTGAATCTGGGCATTCCGCTGTGGGGAGGCGTGGCAATCGCCCTGGCCGGGTCGGGGCTGCTTGGATTTTTCGTGGCCCGGCTGGCCTTCAAGCTTCGGGGAGCGTATTTCGTCATCATGACGATCGGCATCGCCGAGGTTCTGAAACTCGTGGCCCTCAACTGGGTCGATCTCACCAAAGGGCCTATGGGGCTTACCGACATCGCCCCCCCGGAAATCAATCTCGGGTTTATGACCGTCGATTTCGGCCAGAAGATGCCATTCTACTACCTGGTCCTCTTCTTCGTCATCCTCGCCTTCGTTCTCCAGAACCGCCTGGTGAATTCCACCTTCGGCCGGTCTTTCATCGCCATCCGGGAGAACGAGGACCTGGCCGAATCGGTCGGCATCGACGCTTTTAAATACCTCGTCATCGCCGTGATCGTGAGCTCCGCGATTGCCGGGGTCGCCGGCTCGCTTTATGCCCACTACGTAAGCTTTATCGACCCGAATGTTTTCGCCTTCTTCATCAGCGTCAATGCGGTGATGATGGCGATCGGCGGAGGACAGGGAACCCAGGCCGGACCGCTTCTCGGAGCCATCCTCTTCACCCTGATCCCCGAATGGCTGAGGGTGTTCGGGGATGCCCGGATGGCGGTCTACGCCCTCATGGTGATTTTCATCGTGATCTTCATGCCCAAGGGCATGTTGTATTACGTGACGCTAATTCTGAACCTGGGGAAAAAGAGCGATGGCCGCTGAGCTGCTGCGCGTGGAACATCTGACCGTGAAGTTCGGAGGGTTGACGGCCGTCAACGACGTGGATTTTTCCATATTCCCCGGGGAGATCGTCAGCCTGATCGGGCCGAACGGGGCGGGGAAGACCACGACCTTCAACGCCGTCACCGGCTTTCTGAGCCCGACCGGCGGATCGATTCGATTTTCCGGGGAAGAGATGATCCATTTCAAACCGCACCGGATCGCCGAAAAAGGGATCACCCGTACCTTCCAGATCACCTCTCTTTTCCCCGGGCTGTCGGTCCGGGAAAACATCCGCACCGGCCACCACATCCAGGAGCGGGAGACGCTCTGGGATGCCCTCCTCAACACCCGGCGGAAGCGTCGCGTGGAAGAGGAAACCCTCGGCCGGACCGCCGAAATCCTGAAATTCATCGGCCTGGAGGAAAAGCAGGAAGCGATCGCCGGGAGCCTCCCTTATGGCGACCAGCGGATCCTCGAAATCGGCATCGCCCTCGCGGCCAGCCCAAAACTGCTTCTTCTCGACGAGCCCTCGGCGGGACTGAACGACACCGAGACCCAGGGGATGAAGGATTTGATCCAGAAGATACGGGAAAAATCGATCACCATCTTTCTCGTGGAGCACGACATGAAGCTGGTCATGGGCATATCGGACCGGATCGTCGTCCTTAACTTCGGCAAGAAGATCGCCACCGGGGGCCCGGAGGAGATCAAGAACAATCCGGAGGTCATCCGAGCCTACTTAGGGGAACGGAAAAGAGATGTTAAGCGTTAAGAAGATCTCGGCCAGCTACGGGCATGTTCAGGCCCTCTCGGAGGTTTCCCTGGAGGTGCCCGAAAAGGGGGCGGTCACCCTGATCGGCTCGAACGGGGCCGGGAAATCGACCCTCCTGAAGGTCGTCTCCGGGCTGCTCAAGCCGAGCCGGGGCTCGATCGAGTTTGGGGGGGCGCGGATCGAAGGGCTGCCCCCGGACCGAATCGTCGCCCTGGGAATCGCCCACTGCCCTGAGGGGCGCCGCCTTTTCCCCGAGCTCACGGTCTTTGAAAACCTGGAGATGGGGGCCTACCTGTCCAACTCCAAGAAGTTCGTCCAGGACCGGATCGAGCAGCTTTTCGACTCGTTCCCCATCCTCAGGGACCGGAGAAATCAGCTCGCCGGAACCCTCAGCGGCGGCGAGCAGCAGCAGGTGGCGATCGCGCGCGCCCTGGCCCTGAATCCCCAAATGGTCCTCTTCGATGAACCCTCCCTCGGCCTGGCTCCCATCCTCGTGGACCAGGTCGAAAAGATCCTCCTTACCCTGAAAGAGCAGAAGATCACGATCCTTCTGGTCGAGCAGAACGCCAACATGGCTTTGGATGTGGCCGACTACGCCTATGTCATGGAAACAGGCGGGATCATCCTGCAGGGCCCGAGCGCCGAGCTGCGCCAGGACGAAAAGGTGGCGAAGGCCTATTTAGGCGGATAAAAGAAAGAGTGCTGGGAGCTGGAGGTAAGCCGGACCCTGCAAGGGCGCCCGGCCGGATGGATGCCCCTGTTAGCTCCCGCTCCACCCCAGGGCCAAGCTTAAGTAGAAAAGTTTCTTCTTTTTTATTCATCGGTCTCTTCTTTCGTTAGAAATACCTCTTTAAATCTCCCCCTTTTATGGCAAAGAGGAACGAGGAGGAATTTCCTGCCTTCGCGGGTA
>Ga0316605_10002064_pt1 | contig 11458 bp, 9 predicted proteins | sample OWC_soil_day20_n_FD_207666 | JGI IMG/M metagenome (GOLD analysis project Ga0316605, IMG submission 207666) | Wetland soil microbial communities from Old Woman Creek delta, Ohio, United States - OWC_soil_day20_noCT | ecosystem: Environmental > Terrestrial > Soil > Wetlands | place: USA: Ohio... | reverse complement strand
ACGTCAGGCACTCCGCCTGGCCCCTCGAGCGCACGTCGGTCTACCTGAATCTCGACATGATCGGCCACCCGTGGAAGCCCGAGGAGATCAAGACGCTCGTTTCCGGCACGCGGCTGGAGAACGGGGCCGCGTTCCTGTCGGCCGTGCGCGTTGCCGATTTCATCGAGCTTGGCGTGGCGACGTCGGCGCCGCAACTGGGACCGGCGCTGGCGCAGGCAGCCCGCGCCTCCGGGCTCGCACTGCACCTCGACTGGACCGACGGCAAGCGGGGCGGGAGCGATTACCGCGCGTTTGCGAGGAAGGGCGTGCCGTTCATCCGCTTCTTCGGGAACTTCTTCGACGGCTACCACGAGCCCATCGACACGCCCGACCGCCTCGACGCCGGTCAGGTCCTGAAGATGGCTCGCCTGGCCCTGGCATCGGCGTGGCTGCTGGCCGATCGGTGACAGCTGCGCCGCTCGCCCGGGCGTCGTTGACATGGAACCCCGGCCGGGCCGGCGCTTGTGACGAACCGTGCGCCGGTGAATCTCTCCTGGTACCGCCGAGCGCGCCGGAAACGCCGGCGCGCGGCGTTCATCGCGAAGCAGAGGAGCGGGTTATGAAGAGGAACATGGGCAGCGTCGATCGGATCGTGCGGGCCGTGGTGGGTGTGGCTCTGATCGCGTGGGCCCTGCGGGGCGGACCGGTCTGGGCCTGGGTCGGTGTGCTCCCGCTCGCCACGTCAATTCTCGGCTTCTGCCCCGGCTACCTGCCGTTCGGCATCTCGACCCTCAAGATCAGGAAGTAGACAGGGCGTCCGGGCCGCGGGACGCCCGCGGCCTGGGACCTCTCGTTCGCGCCTGTCCTACTTCGCCGGCGCGGCCTGGATTGAAACGGCGACCTTCACCTCGTCTCCGACAAGGAAGCCGCCCGTCTCGAGGGCCGCGTTCCATGTCAGGCCGTAGTCCTTGCGGTTGAGCGTCAGCTCGGCCTCGAACCCGATCTTCTCGTTGCCCCAGGGGTCCTTGGCCGTGCCGAGGAAGGTCACGGGAACCTCGATCCGCCTCGTCACACCCCGCATGGTGAGGTCGCCGGTGACGGCGTAATTGTTCCCGCCGACCGCCTTGATGCCGGTGCTCGTGAAGCTGATCGTCGGGTACTTCTCGACCTCGAAGAAGTCGGCGGACCGCAGGTGCGCGTCGCGGTCCGGCGTGCCGGTGTCAATGCTGGCGGCGTTGATAGTGAACGTCACGGACGACAGCTCCGGGTTGGCCTCGTTGGCCTGGATCGTGCCGGCGAGGTCCGCGAAACTGCCGCGAACCCTCGTGACGAGGTGGCGGACCTGGAACGTGGCCTCGGAGTGGGCCTTGTCGATGGCGAATGTACGGCTGGCGTTGGTTGTCATGTCAGGCTCCTTCTGCGTGACTGGTAAATAGTTGACGTATCATTCTTTTCCCGAAAAAAAGGGGGGCGCCCGTCATTCGTGCGCCTCTCTGAGCGCGTCGAGCAGGTTCAGCAGCTCCGCTTGCTGAGCGGCTGTCAGGCCCCTGAGCGCCTCCCGGGACCCGGCGACGACCGGTTCGTCGAGGCCCGCCAGGACCTCCAGTCCTTTCGGCGTGATCCGGCAGAGGTGCTGACGCCGGTCCTCCCGGCACCGCTCGCGGCGAACCAGGCTCTTGGCCTCGAGCCGGTCCAGCAGGCGCGTCACGCCCGGCGTCTGCTCGATCATCCGGGCACCTACCTCCAGCGTGGGCAGGCCCGTCCCCTCGCCCACCACGGCCCCCCGCAGGATCCGCAGCACATTGAACTGCTGCACCGTGATCCCGCGCGGCTCGACGATCGCCGCCGTCTGGCGCCGCACCAGGTCGGCGGCCCTGAGCAGCGAGACCGCTGCCGAGTGGGCGACGTGGGTGTCCGGCCGACCGGTCCCCTCCCGCCGGGTCGCGCGGACGTCGTGACTTGGTGCCGTCATGAGTTAAAGATTACCAGTCAATGATTGTCATGTCAAGTATTTCTTCCGCCGACCCTCTTCCCCGCCGGCCGCGGCCTACTCCTGCGGTTCAACCGCGCTGACGTCGGTTCGCTCGAGCACCCGCCCCAGGCCTTCGGCCGCGAGCCAGCACTCGCCCACGATGACCGCCGCCGCCACCAGGGCGGGAAGCACGACAGGCACCGTGCCGGTCAACCAGTACACGACACCGGCCAGAACGGCAGCGACGAGCGCGCCCGGAAGAACCGCCACCACCAGCGTCAGGAAGAGGACCGCCATCATCAGCAGACGCTGGCCCATGGCCTCGATTCCGCGCGAGCGCGGCCCGCTCGCGGATACCCATGCGGGAAAGAGGACGGCCAGGGCATTCTGAACGATGGTCTGCGACAGGACGAGCGCCGGCGCGAGGATAGCGACCGCGGCGAGGTACGAGTACCGGTGCGCCATGAAGAGCGACCAACCGGCGCCCCCGGCGCGGAGCCCGCTGCCGAGGACGGCGGAGGCCAGAAGCAGGGCCCACGTCGCCGCGGTGACGACGGCGGTCGGCGCCAGCACTTCCCCGCGGATGAGCTCGGCGCCGCGAACCGGCCAGGTCTTCAGCAGTGCGAGATTCCCGAGATCCTGGCGCAGGTCGTTCCGGGCCATCTGGGAGCCCATCAGGATGGCGAACGCTGCCAGGGGCAGGCAGATCGCCGCGGCAACGGCCGCCACTCCCCTGCCGCCGCCGGTTGAGACGATGATGCCGAAGACGATCACGATCGGGAGCAGCCGCACGAGAGTCCGCAGCGACGCGAAACGGCCTATGAGGATCAGGTTCTTCCACAGGATGGCCGTCTCGGGCGGCCCGTCCGTGGCCAGCGTGAAAGGCGTCGGTGCCGCGCCCTTGACCGCGGCGCGCGGCGCCCCGCGATGAGTGGCCCGCTTCTCCGCGTGTTCAGCAGACGCCTCCTCGAACGCGGCGTCGGACCGCAGGACCCAGGCGTAGTTCAGCGCGAGCAGCAGGAGCGGGACCGGCAGCGCGCGCCCGAACTCGGCGGTCGAGGCGGCCAGCGGGAGACGGGCCAGCGCGCGGAACGGCCACAACACGGCGCCGGCCGCGCCCGTGCCGCCGAGGCGCTGGAGCTCCCGGAAGACCTCGCCGGCGCCCGCCAGTGACGTGAGTCTTCCCCAGTCTCCGATCACGGCGGCTGCCAGCGTCCCAACCGCGGCGACGATGACCGCGAGCGGCAGCCACTGCCGCGCCAGGCCGCTCGCGCCGTGCTGAGCCAGGCTGGTGCGCCGCAGCCTGACGCCCATCAGGTGCAGCCGGACCACCAGCAGAAGGACCCACAGCCCGGCGAGGAGCGTCCAGCCCCGCCCGGGGGCGCCCCCGCGCAGGAAGAGCGTCGCGATGGCACTCCCGAAGAGGATGCCAAGCTGCGACCTCAGCACCTCGTAGTGCACGAGCTGGCGCCGGGTCACGGGCGCCGTGAACAGGAACTGCACCTCCGCGCGGGAGAACGTGACGGCATGGCCGACCCCGGGCCAGAGCCAGGCGGCCGCGGCCGTCGCGAGGAGCAGCAGGCTGCCGACGAACTGGAAGGGCCCGGCGATCGCGGCGATCGGCGCGGCCCCCCTCACCGCGGCCCCCGCCGCCCGCCGGTTCCCGGCGTTCCTGAAGAGCGCGAACCAGAGGTACAGCAGGCCGACGATGAGGCCGATCAAGTACCTCGGCTCGCGCAGCCGCTGGAGACGGCGCTTCACGCGGTTCTTGATGGTGCAGCCGGTCAGGTAGAGCAGCGTGCCGAACATCTACGGCTCGCCCGCGGTCGCCGAGATGAAGATCTCCTCGAGGCTCGATCCCGCCGCCGACAGCTCCGGCCGCGCCTGCAGCTCCGCGAGGGTCGCGTCAGCCACCTTCACGCCGCGGTCGATGATCACGATGCGCGTGCAGATCTCCTCGACCAGGTGCAGGAGGTGCGACGACACGATGACGGCCGCCCCTGCGCGCCCCCGTGACACGATCGTTTCCTTCATGTGCCGGATGCCGAGCGGGTCCAGGCCCGTCAGCGGCTCATCGAACAGCAGCGCGGCAGGGTCGTGCAGCAGGCCGCAGGCGATGGCGACCTTCTGTTTCATGCCGCGGGAAAGCTCGCCCGGCAGCGCGTGCTCCTTGCCGGCCAGCTGGAGCTCCGAGAGCAGGGCCTTCGCGCGCATGTCCACGTCCCGTACGCGGTAGAGCCTGGCAGTCAGCCGCAGGTGCTCCATCACGGTCAGGTACGAGAAGAGCTGAGGCTCGTCGGCCATGAACGCAAGCTGCCGCTTCGCTTCCACGGCCTGCTTCACGATGTCGTGGCCGCCGACCGTCACCGTGCCCGCCGACGGCGCCTGGATGCCGACGATGCAGCGGAGCGTGGATGTCTTGCCGGCGCCGTTTGGGCCGATGAGACCGACAATCTCCCCCGGGCCGACACGGAACGAGAAGTCGTCGACGGCCTTGAATTCGCCGTAGATCTTCGTCAGGTGCTGGACGTCTATCACGGGGCCGCAGTCTACACCGGAACGCGCACGAGCTGCCCGCGGCGTTGCGCCGGCTCTGAACACCCGGCCTCGGCGTCAGGATGGAGCCGGACTCTGCCTTCGGCCCGGTCGTCTTTCACGTCCTCGCCCAGGACAGGTCAGACCCCGGGTCGGGCGACCTTGCGCTTCCGGTTCGCGAATTCCGGCGCTTCGAGGACGCACGTGCCGAGCACGCGAAACGATCGTGCGAACGCCTTCGCGCCGAGCCGGCTGATCTCGGCCGGCGCGGTCCCGACGTCCGGGTATCCGTTCGCGTCGGCCTTCGGCGCGGCCGTCTCCCAGTTCTGGAACAGCCGGCCCCAGTCGCTCGCCAGCACGTCCGCCATCAGCCGGTCCGCGTTCCTCGGGTACCAGTAGCTGTCGTGGTACACCACGCTCGCGATGTACGACCAGGGCGCGAGGACGGTCTTCAGGCTCCACTCGATCGGCTTCTTGAGCGGCCCCCAGTAGATCCGGTGCTGCATGCGCGAGGCGAAGGTCATCTTCTCAAAGGGGCCGGCGAAGTGCCAGTTCTCCCGGGCCGCGTCGGCGTCGCCGACGATCTCGATCTCCCGCGGGTCACCGCAGCCGAGCCCCGCCTCGTGCGCCAGGCGGATGAACCTGATCGACAGCGGGTCCATGCCCATCAGCTTCGCTGCCACGGCATCGATGGCGACCTGGTCCGCGCTCGCCAGGATGACGTTCTTCACGTGCGGCATCATGCAGCGCGGCCCCGGGCCGTCTCCGGCGAACGTCCCGTCGGCGACCGCAAAGACGCCCCGGTGGATCTTCTTCTGGATCATCAGGAGATCGACCAGCGTCTCGTGGATGACCGGGTGGGTCCAGTGGCGCCGCTCGTTCAGCAGTCCCCCGAACGCGTTCTTCATCGCGCCGGTCATCGTCGTGAAGACGTGGGTCTTGACCGTCGGCAGGTGGATGATGTTCTCGCCGATGAACCGCCTCGGGATCAGGAAGCCCCGCGGGTAGACCTCGTTCAGGCAGAGGAACGTCTTCGCCAGGTCGCCGACGGCATCGCGGACCGGGATCCACTCCTCGCCCTCGTAGAGATGGACGTTCCGCAGGCCGTGCGACTCGACGACGGGCAACTGCTTGTTCTCCCGCTCCCCGAGGTGCGCGTCGATGACGACCGTCCGGTTGTGACAGGCGTGGATGAGGGCCGGGTCGTACCCGTCCGCCTTCAACGCGCGGATCACGCCGTCGAGCTGCCAGGGCACGGTCGAGCTGCCCGGGAAGAAGAAGTGCCACGAGATGTTCACCTTGAGCGCCGTGTCGGCGTCCTTCGCGATGACCTCCTGGTAGCCGGCCAGGTTCATCAACTCGTGGTAGTCGCGGAGGACGGTCGACGGGCGGGTGCGGAGGACGGCAACCTTCGATCGGCCCATGTGGATGTCTCTCCTGCCATCTTACGACAGGACGGCGCGAGAGAGGGCGCCGGGCATCAGCCGGCCTTGATCGTCTCGAGGCCGTGGGCGTGCGGGCCGTGCTCCCGGCGCCACAGGAGCAGCGAGAACAGGACCGCGAAGAAGCCCAGGCTCGAGAAGATCCACATCCCGGGGCGGTAGCCGGCCGGGTTCGCGGCGCTCGCGCCGGCGATGTCATTTGCTCGCCCGATGACGAGGTTGAACCCCGCCAGGCCGACGTTCTGCACGAGGGTCATGAGGCCGAACGCCGTGCCCAGCTTCTTCTCCTCCACGACGTAGGCCACCGACGGCCACATGATCGCGGGGATCAGCGAGAAGGCGATGCCCATCATGGCCATCGGCACGTACAGCGACACCGACGTGTAGCCCATCATCAGGTAGACGGGAATCAGCAGCAGCGACCCGAACATCATGAACTGGGACCGCCTGCCGATCTTGTCCACCATGAGCCCGAAGATGGGAGTGCAGAACATCGCGAACAGCGTGAGCATGCTCGAGAGGAACCCGCCGGTCTCCCGCGACACGCCGTGGGCTTCCATGAAGAACTTCACCGCGAAGGTCTGGAACGGGAAGATGCCCGAGTAGAACGTCACGCACAGGGCGACGATGAGCCAGTAGGACCAGCCGAAGCGGAGGATGTCGCGGAAGATCACCTTGTCGGGGGATCCCGCGGCGCCCAGCGCGTACTTCTTCGCCCCGCCGATCTCGAGCACCCAGTAGAGGATCGCGCCGACCACGCAGAACGTGGAGAATCCCGCGGCAATGAGCAGGGGCAGGCGCCAGTCGCCGTACGCCCGGCTCGCCCACGACGGCGAGTTGAGAGCGGCGAAGGACCCGATGCGCGCGATCGTCAGGTTGACGCCGAAGGCGAAGCTGAGTTCCTTGCCCTTGAACCACTTCGCGATGGCCGTCGTGACCGCGACGATCAGGGATTCGGCCCCGAGACCGAAGAGCAGGCGGCCCGCGGCCATGGGGGCCAGCGAGGGCGCCAGCGCCGTCACGACGGCTCCGGCGAAGCAGGTGAGGCCGAACGCCATGGTGGCCCGCCGGACGCCGATGCGGTCGATGATGATCCCGCCGACGAGCACCATGAAGATGTTCGGGATGCTGTAGATCGCCTGCAGCAGGCCGATGTTGGCGTCGGTGAAGCCCAGGCGGGCCTTCAGCACGTCCGCCAGCGGGCTGATGCAGTCGTAGACGTAGTAGTTGCCGAACATCGCCAGGCTGATGAACACGAGCACCAGCCAGCGGTACGCGCGGGGCGGCGCGGGTCTGGAAGCTGTCGCGACGGCGTCGGTCATGTGCGGCCTCGGACCGCGATCATACACCGCCCGGGTAAGGCTACAATGCGAAGGGCCCGGGCGGCACGACGGCACGCCCGCGCCGGAAGCGAGCGCAGGATGATGTGCACCGGCTTCGACAACGACCGCTACCTCGCCGAACAGACCGCCGCGATCCAGGATCGCGTGCGGGAATGCGGCGACAGGCTGTACCTCGAGTTCGGCGGGAAGCTGCTCTTCGACTACCACGCGGCGCGCGTCCTCCCGGGCTTCGACCCCAACGTGAAGCTGCGCCTGCTGCAGCAGCTCGGCGACGACGTGGAGGTGCTGTTGTGCATCTACGCCGGTGACATCGAGCGGCGCAAGGTGCGGGCGGACTTCGGGATCACCTACGACTCGGACGCGCTCAAGCTCATCGACGACCTGCGGCGCTGGCGGATCGAGGTCTCGGCCGTGGTGATCACCCGCTACGACGAGCAGCCGGCGGCCCGGGTGTTCAAGAACAAGCTCGAGCGGCAGGGCATCCGGGTGTTCACGCACGGGTTCACCAAGGGGTACCCCACCGACGTGGACACGATCGTGAGCGAGCGGGGCTACGGCGCGAACAGCTTCGTCCCCACGTCGAAGCGCCTGGTGGTCGTCACGGCGCCAGGCCCGGGCAGCGGCAAGCTCGCGACGTGCCTGTCGCAGCTCTACCACGAGCACCTGGGCGGCCGGACCGTCGGCTACGCGAAGTTCGAGACGTTCCCGATCTGGAACCTGCCGCTCAAGCACCCGGTGAACATCGCGTACGAGTCGGCGACGGCTGACCTCAGGGACTTCAACCTCGTCGATCCGTTCCACCTCGAGGCGTACGGGAAGACCGCGGTGAACTACAACCGCGACGTGGAGATCTTCCCGGTGCTCAGGCGCATCCTCGATCGGATCCTCGGCTACGCGCCGTACAAGTCGCCCACCGACATGGGCGTGAACCGCGCCGGGTTCGGCATCGTCGACGACGAGGCGGTGAGGGAGGCCGCGAAGCAGGAGGCCATCCGCCGCTACTACCGCAGCGCGTGCGAGTACCTCATGGGGTTCGTGAACGCGGACACCGTCCAGCGAACCGAGCTGCTGATGGAGGAGATGGGCGTCGGGCCGCGCGATCGCGCGGTCGTGCAGCCCGCGGCCGAGGCGGCGAAGCGCGCCCGGGAGACGGGAAAGGGCAACGAGGGCGTCTACTGCGGCGCGGCCATGCAGCTCGGCGACGCGTCGATCGTGACCGGCACGAACTCGCCGCTGATGCACGCCGCGTCGAGCCTCGTGCTGAACGCGGTCAAGCAGCTGGCGGGCATCCCGGACGCGATCCACCTGCTCTCGCCGTCCACGATCGCGGCGGTGGCGCACCTGAAGCAGAACGTGATGGCGTCGACGTCGATCAGCCTCGACCTCGAGGAGACGCTGATCGCCCTGGCCATCGGCGCGTCCACCAACCCGACGGCGCAGGTCGCGCTGGAGCACCTCAAGCGGCTCTCCGGCTGCGACGTGCACATGACGCTGATGCCGACCCGCGGCGACGAGGCCGGCCTCCGGAAGCTCGGCGTGAACCTGACCACCGAGCCCGTCCTGCCGGGCCGGGACCTCCTTGACGCGTAAGGGGTCCCCTTACGCCTGTCCGCCGTTCCAGCAGTAGGTGCAGAGCCGCTCCCTGGGCAGCCCGATCGCAGCGACCATCGCGTCCAGCCGCTGGTACTCGAGCGTCGTCAGGCCCAGGTTCTCCCGGATCCAGTCGACCATCGCACGGTAGCAGTCCGTCGACGGGTCTGCGTACTCGTCGAGGCGCGCGTTGGCGTCGCCTTCCAGCGCCTTCACGGCCCGGCGTGCCGCCAGGTCCAGTTCCGACTTCGACTGCGAGAAGTTGAGGAAGCGGCAGCCGTGGACCAGGGGCGGGCACGCCGGCCGCATGTGGACCTCGCGGGCGCCGGCGTCGAAGACCCTCTGGATCAGGTCCCGGAGCTGCGTGCCGCGCACGATCGAGTCCTCGCAGAACAGGAGCCGGTTACCCTCGATGATCTCGCGGATGGGGATCAGCTTCATGCGCGCAACGAGATCCCGCACCCGCTGTTCCTGCGGCATGAAGGAGCGGGGCCACGTCGGCGTGTACTTGACGAACGGGCGCCGGTACGGCACGCCGGCCTCAGCCGCGTAGCCGATCGCCGCACCGATCCCCGAGTCCGGGATCCCGGCGACCAGGTCGGGCCTCGTGGTATCGGCGCGCGCCAGCGCCGCGCCGCAGCGGTAGCGCGCGACTTCCGTGTTGATGCCCTCGTAATTCGACGCCGGGTAGCCGTAGTAGATCCACAGGAACGCGCAGATCTGCATGCGGTCCCCCGGCGGGACGAGCGTCTCGCAGCCGTCAGCCGTGACCCGCACGACTTCGCCCGGGCCGAGGTGACGCTCGACCTCGTACCCCAGGTTCGGCAGCGCGCACGTCTCCATGGTCACGGCCCACGCCCCGTCCTTCCGGCCGATCGTCACCGGCGTGCGGCCGAGGCCGTCCCTGGCGGCATAGAGGTCCTCGCCCGAGAGGAGCAGGATCGAACAGGAGCCCGTGACGCGCGACTGCACCGAGGACAGCCCGTCCACGAGGCTGTCCTGCTCGTTGACGAGCGTCGCCACGACCTCGGTGGGGTTGAACGTGTTCCCCTTCAGCTCCGAGTAGTGCACCGAGCCCTTGCGGAGCGTCTGGCGGGCCAGGTCCTGGGCGTTCTCGATCCGGCCGACCGTGGCCAGGGCGTAGGAGCCGTGATGGGACGCGATGAGCAGCGGCTGGTCCTCGTTGTCGCTGATGACGCCGATGCCGGAGGTGCCTCCGTACTTGGGGAGGTCGTCCTCGAACTTCGTTCGGAAGGGCGCGCTCGAGATGTCGTGGATGTTGCGGCGGAATCCCTGCCCGTCGTGCACGACCATCCCGCCCCGGGCGGTGCCGAGGTGCGAGTGGTAGTCCGTCCCGTAGAAGAGATCGCTGACGCAGTCGTGGCGGCTCGCCACGCCGAAGAACCCGCCCATGGAACCTCCCGAGCCTTGTCGTCAGCCCTTCAGCGCGGCGAGTTCCACCGCGCTCGCGGCCTCCACGTCCTTGTGCAGGCTGTTGCCGGCGGCATCCATGGTGACGATGGCCGGGAAGTCCTTCACGCGCATGTGCCACATCGCCTCGGGCACGCCGAAGTCGAGGAGCGAGACGCCGTCCACGCGCTCGGTGCACCGCGCGTAGAACTGCGCCGCGCCGCCGATCGCGCTCAGGTAGACGGCCCCGCACTCCTTGAGGGCCTCGAGGGTCTTCGCGCCCATTCCGCCCTTGCCGATGATCGCGCGCACGCCGAACTTGCGGATCACCTCGGCCTGGTACGGCTCCTCGCGGATGGACGTCGTCGGGCCGGCGGCCTTCATGATCCAGGTGTCGCCGTCCTTCACGCAGACCGGGCCGCAGTGATAGAGCGCCGCGCCGCGCAGGTCCACCGGCGCCTCGTGCTTCGTGAGGTACGCGTGGACCGAGTCCCGCCCCGTGTACATACGGCCGTTCAGCAGCACGACGTCGCCGACCTTCAGCGCCCGGATCTCGGCCTCGCTGAACGGCGCTGTCAGCACCACCTCCCTGCCGGTCCGCCTGAAGCCAGCCTGGTCGGCCATCGGCACGACCGGGGTCGATGGATCGCGGAACTGCCACCCGGTGATGGCGCCCGTCGCGGCGTCGAGGACGACCCCGAGGCGGCGGAAGGCCCAGCAGTCGTACGCCACCGAGACAAAGTAGCAGGCGGGCAGCCGGTTCATCGCCCCGATCTTGCAGCCGATGAGCGTCGTCGTCCCCTCGAACCCCATGGCGCCGATGCCGAGCCGGTTCACGGTGCCCATGATGGTGGCTTCCAGCTCCGCCAGCGCCGGATCCGGGTTCACGTCATCGAGCGTGCGGAAGAGCTGCGCCTTCGCGTGCGCGTAGCCGGACGCGCGATCGCCGCCGATGCACACCCCGACGGCGCCCGGGCTGCATCCCTTGCCCTGGGCCTGCCAGACGGCGTGCAGGATGCACTTGCGCACGCCCTCGAGATTGCGATCCGCGCGGCCGAGGTGCGCGAGCTCGACGGGCACCGCGTACTGCGCGTTGCAGTTCTCGCAGCCGCCTCCCTTGAGCAGCAGCTTGACCTCGATCGCCTCCTTCGCCCACTGGTGGAAGTGGATGACCGGCGTGCCGGCGC
>Ga0316605_10002063_pt1 | contig 11461 bp, 10 predicted proteins | sample OWC_soil_day20_n_FD_207666 | JGI IMG/M metagenome (GOLD analysis project Ga0316605, IMG submission 207666) | Wetland soil microbial communities from Old Woman Creek delta, Ohio, United States - OWC_soil_day20_noCT | ecosystem: Environmental > Terrestrial > Soil > Wetlands | place: USA: Ohio... | reverse complement strand
CGGCGTGAGCGTACCTTTGCCGTCGAAGCGCGCATGGCCGTTGATCATCGCGTCGATCTGCACGGGCACGGGACGTGACAGGTCGAGGCTCACGTTCGATACGCGCACGTTCACCGGCGCGAGGTCGAACCTGGTGGCCGGGGTCATCGCGCGGTCCTCGAACGCGATCGAGGCGTTGGCGAGTTCGATGCTGCCGACCGTTACGGTCCACGGTTGCTCCTGTGTGGCTCCCTCATCGGCCTTGCCAGCGGCTGCAGTCGCCGCGGCGTGCGCCTCCTTCGGCGGCACGGCAGGCGTTGCCGACGCAGTCGGCGCTGCCGCAAACAACTGCTCGAGGTTCACGGAGCCGTCCGGGGACATCCATGCCTGCACCTCGAGCGCCTCGAGCGCCACCTTTTCAATCGTCACCGTCTGCGCCGGCAGGGCGGCGTGCGTGCCCGACACGACCAGGGACGGGATCCTCACCCAGGCAGTGTCGACGCCGCGGGCGCGCAGGCTGAGGTCCTTGAGCTCGATGGAGGGCAACTCGACGCCAAGCTCGATCTGTTCGTCCAGCGCCATGTGGTATGAGCCGGCGAGATCGATGGTTCCCTGCGACAGCGCGAAGGGCAGGGCGTCGCCGAGGAACTCGGCGACTCCGCGTGCATGCAGTGCACCGACCCGGAACTCACCCTGCGACGAGATCACGGGCTCGAGCGCGAAGCGGCCCTTCCAGTCGAAGGTCTCGTCGTCGGCGCTGCGTGCACGGAATCGGAAGTCACCGCCCTCCGGAGTGGTACGGAAGTCCTCCAGCGCGAAGCCGACGGCGTGGAAGCTGCGCGCAAACGGCGTCGCACGGGCCTCGTCGACGAAGTCGATCGTCCCGCGTTCGATGGCGAGCTGGTGGATCCAGACGCTCGGGGTGGGCTCCTCGGGTTGCTCTTCGGGCAGCGCGAGGTCTGCGAGGTTGAGCGATCCGTCCTGGCGCACGACCGCGCGCACCAGCGGTGCCTCTACGGTCACTTCACTGAACGTGAAGGCGCGGTTCCACAACGAGGCGATCTCGAAGTCGACGACCAGGCGCGCGAAGCCGAGCATGGGCCGCCCGTCGCGGTCGGGCAGGGCGAGGTCGCGCACCTCGACCTGCAGCTTGAAGGGCTGGAGGCTGATTTCGCCGACGGCAAGCTCGCGCTGATAGTGCTCCCGTACGAATGCCTGCGCCTGGTCGCGCGCGATCGACGGCGCGACCTTGAATCCCAGCAGCGCGTAAAGACCGACGAGGGCCAACGGGACCACGGCGGCCCAGAACAGTTTCGACTTCAGGACGTTCGACACGTTGCACCCGGGCGGCAGTTCGCCGCCACAACAGGCCCGCAGCCGGCGCCGCGTGAACCTCGGCGCCGGCAACGAGCGAGATCACATCACTTTTCGTCGCCCAGCCAGCGGTAGAGGTAGCCCGCCATCAAGGCGCCGATGATCGGCGCGACCCAGAAGAGCCACAACTGGCCGAGCGCCCAGTCGCCGACGAAGACCGCCGGGCCGGTGCTGCGGGCCGGATTCACGGAGGTGCCGGTGACCGGAATGGTGATCAGGTGGATCAGCGTCAGCCCGAGGCCGATGGCGACGGGTGCGAAGCCCGCTGGCGCGCGCCGGTCGGTAGCCCCGAGGATGATCACGAGAAACAGGAGAGTCATCACGACTTCCGCCAGGAAACCGGAAGCCATCGAATAGCCACCCGGCGAATGTGCGCCGTATCCATTGGCGCCAAGACCGCTTGCCACGTCGTAACCGGGCTGTCCCGACGCGATCATCAGCAGCACGAAGGCGCCCGCGATGGCACCGAGCACCTGGGCCACGACGTACGGCAGTACTTCGTTGGCCGGATGTCGGCCGCCGGCCCACAAGCCCACCGTGACGGCGGGATTCAAGTGACAACCTGAGATGTGGCCGATGGCGTAAGCCATGGTGAGCACGGTCAAGCCGAACGCAAGGGAGATGCCGACCAGGCCGATCCCGACGTCGATCCCGTTCTTCATGAAGACGCCGGCGAGCACGGCGCTGCCGCATCCGCCGAGCACGAGCCAGAAAGTACCGATGAATTCAGCCGCGAGTTTCTTGGACATGGGCATCCGGGTTCCCCTGCATGTTGTTGACTGGCAATCCGTACCCACCCCGGGCGCCAATCTAGCCGCGCAATGGTCCCGCCGACAAGGGTCTTCGTGCTCAGGCCTGTATCAGCGTCCACGTATAGCCGTCGGGCGCGACGAACGAGAAAGCGCGCTCGCCGAACTCGTCGGTCAGCACGCCGGTGACTTGGGTCGCGCCGCCGGCCTGCACCAGCTTCCAAAGGCCTTCGGCGTCGCTCGCCCGCCACGTGTACTGGGAGTAGCCGAGGCAACCTGGCCGTGAGCGGTCGCGCTTGTCGGCGAGGCGGCTCGACGAGGCAAACCGTACGATCTTCAGCTTGCCGGAGCGCCGCTCGTCGAGCGCGTGGCCGGAGCGCGGATCGTCGAAGTCCACCATCCAGTGCGTCTCGCCGTCCTCGAGGCCGAAGATCTGCCGCGAACCCGTCGCCTGGCCATAGGGCCTTTCGCCGTCGAACCAGCGCTTCAGGCCGAGCACTTCGTCGTAGAAGCGCAGCACCTGGTGGTCGTCGGTCGCGATCATCATGCCGGCGTGGGTGTGCTGGCTGGTGCGGAACATGGCGTGCGGGCAGATGCAGCCGTAGTGCGGGCTCTCATAGCCGAAGCGCTCGAAAAACACCTGCCGGTACAGCGGCTGGATCACGACCATCTCGCGCACGCCGACGATCGGGTCGGCGAACGGGCGCGGCGCGTGATCCCCGGTGACCTCGCCGATCACTGCCAGGATGGGTTCGATGAGCCGGATCGGCTGGCCGAGCGCGCGGGCGGTCACGGCGTGGTTGGCGACGTTGAGCACGCTCGCGGTGAGGCGCACGCCCCAGCGGCTGCCGAGGCAGCGCAGGTTGTCGTCGAGGCCCAGGCCGTCGTTGACGGGGCGCTCCCACTGCATCAGGCGGATCAGTCCGTGGTCGGCGTCCTGGTGGTAGAGGCGCACGGAGCGCACTGCGGAGTCGACACCATACAGAGCGCGCGCCGCGGCGGCATCGAGCGTACCGAAGCGACCGGCGCGGCAGCCAAAGCGTTCGTAGTAGGCGATCGACTCGGCGAGGTCGGTCACGCCGACGCAGATTTCGTACAGGCCGCCGACGCAGACGGGTCGGGCCTTCGCATTGACGGGAGTGGTCTGGGTCATATGGAGCTCGTTACCACGCCGTGCCGCCGACGAGTTCACCGGCGGCCGGCAGGAATGGCCGGTACTCGATCGTGGCCCAGAACTGCGCCGCGAAGTACGGGTCGGTCTCGAGCCACGCGCGCGCCTGCTCGAGGCGGGTCGTCTTGAACACGTACAGGCTGCCGGCCATGCGGCTGCCGTCCGCGGAATACAACGGCCCGGCGAGCGCGATGTTCGCAAGCATCGACCCCACCCAGCGCAGGTGCGCTTGCGCGGCCGCCTTGCGCTTCGGCCCCGAGTCGGGGCCGTCGAGGCACAGCACGGCCACGGTGGTCGGTGCGAACGGGCTGTGTGCGGCAGTCGCGGTCATCATTCCCCCGGCAGGTTGCAGTGGCCGGTGCCCGGCTCTGGCAGTACTTTACCGGGATTCAAGATGCCTTTCGGGTCGAGCGCGCTCTTGATGGAGCGCATGACCTCGAGTTCGACGTGACCCTTGTGCCGGGCGAGCGCTGCGCGTTTGAGTCGCCCGATGCCGTGCTCGGCGCTGATGCTGCCGCGGAATTGCCGCACGATGTCGTGCACCGCCTGGTGGATGGCCGGCGCCCTCGACAGGAATTCCTTGCCTTCCGCGCCGAGCGGTACGCTGACGTTGAAGTGCAGGTTGCCGTCGCCGACGTGGCCGTAGGCCACCATGCGGCCGGCCGGCACGATGGCGAGCACGGCCGCGGTCGCTTGCGTCATGAAGCGGGGCAGCGCGGTGATCGGCACCGACACGTCGTGCTTGATGCTCGCGCCTTCGGCGCGCTGCGCTTCCGGCACGGACTCGCGCAGTTTCCACAGCGCGGCGCGCTGTGCCAGAGACTCCGCGAGCACGGCGTCCAGCACGAGGCCGTCGGTCATCGCGTCCTCGAGCGCGTCCTCGAGCAGGCCGCGCAGCGCCGGATCGTCGCGTGCCGTAGACGCCTCGCAGAGCACGTACGCCTCGTAGGGGCGATCGAGCGGATCGGCGACGCCGGGGACGTGCCGGGCCGCGAGTTCCACCGCGATGCGCGGCAGGAACTCGAAACTGGTGACCGCATCGCCGGTGGCGGAACGCATGCGCGCGAGCAGCTGCACCGCGGCGCCGATGTCCGGCACCGCCAGAAACGCGGTCTCCACGGTGCGCGGGCGTGGAAACAACTTGAGGCTGGCCGCCGTGATCACGCCAAGCGTGCCCTCGGCGCCGATGAACAGGTGGCGCAGGTCGTACCCGGTGTTGTCCTTGCGCAGGCTCGTCAGTCCGTCGATGACGCGGCCGTCCGCGAGCACCACCTCAAGGCCGAGCACGAGGTCGCGCGTCACGCCGTAGCGCAAGGCGTTCAGGCCCCCGGCATTGGTCGAGAGATTGCCGCCGATCTGGCAGCTGCCCTCCGAGCCGAGCGCGAGCGGGAACAGCCGGTCGGCGGATTCCGCCGCCGCCTGGACTCCAGCGAGCAGGCAGCCCGCCTCGACGGTGATCGAGAAGTTGTCCGCGTCTACTTCGCGCACGCGGTTGAGGCGCCGCAGCGACAGCACGATCTCGTCGCCGTGCTCGTGCGGCGTCGCACCCCCGCAATAGCTGGTGTTGCCGCCGTGCGGGACCACGGCGACGCCGAGCTCGTTGCAGATGGCGAGGACTGCGGCGACGTCGGCCGTCGAGGCGGGGCAGGCCACGAGCGGCGACGCGCCGCGGTACAGGCCGCGGAAGTCCACCAGGAACGGCTCGACGTCCGTGGGGGCCTCCAGGCAGCCCGCGGGGCCGAGTGCGGCGCGAATGCGCTCGACGGCGGCGGCAACGCTGGCGGCGACGGCAGGTGGCATGCCCGCCTTATACCGCGGAACCTGCTGCGGAGTGCAAGCGGCTCAGGCCGCCTGCGGTTTGACGAACCGCGCGGCCACGAGCGCCACGGCTACTGCCACCACCAGCACGAGGATCGATGCCAGCGGGTTGGTGAGCATCTGCGGCGCGAGCAGCAGCAGCAGTCCGAAGCCGAGCATCATGAAGCCGGATACCAGCTTGAGGACGCGCCCCTCGCTTTCGGAGAGCTTGCGCGCGCCCATGGTCTTTACGAACACGATCACGATGACGAGCAGCGGGATTACGTAGATGACGTTGTAGACCGCGAGCCAGGCGTAATACTGCCAGGTCTCCAGTTGTGCGAGCGTCAGCACGCGCGTGTAGACCATCGGGAACCCGGCTGTGCAGAGCAGTTCGTAGGAGTTGGCCACGATCGCGAGCAGCACCGTGCTCGCGAGCATCGGTCCGAGGCTGCCCGTGGCGACGATCCCGCGCATGCGCTTGAAGAGTCCCGGCTTGGCCGACTCGGGGATCGACAGGCTCGGGCCTGCCTTGAACCAGAAGAAGTCCTTGATGTTGAGCGCCGCGACCGTGAGCGCCAGCAGTCCCGCGATGATCGTGATGACGCGCAGTTCGCCCGCGATCAGGAACACGTTGAGCCACGCGGCCATGAACACGAAGTACACGAGTCCCGAGAACAGCACGAACGTGCCGCCCACGATCGCCATGCGCGGACGACTCCTGGCGTGCACCAGCAGGCTGAGCAGGAACAGCAGTACGAAGAACGCGCAGGGGTTGAAGGCGTCCATGCCGGCGAGCACCAGCGTCAGGACGGGCAGTGAGAACGCCTTCACGTCCACCATGCCGACGAAGGGCAGGTTGACTGACGTGCCGGCCTGTTCTTCCGCAAGCGGGGTCTGCGGGCCCGATGCGGCCGGCCCGCCGGCAGGCGGCGTTGCGGACATCGCCAGCACGCCCGCGTCGAGCCGCTTCTGGCGGCACGATTCCAGCGCCCTGGCAATCTCTGCGCCGGTGGTCGCGGCCGTGTCGTAGCCGATCAGCACCTGGCGGCAGAAGACGAAGCCGGGCACCGAGAGCGCCTTGGTGCCGAGCGACAGTGCCGTCTCGTAGTAAAACCTGGCGTTGGCACGGTTGTCCTTGACCGAGTACTTCTGCACCTCGAGCCATGGCCAGCGCGCCTTCAGTTCGTCGATGAACGGCGCCGCTGCCTGGCAATGCGGGCAGGTCGGCGAGAAGAAATAGTAGAGGCGGACGACGGGAGTGCCGTCAGCCGCGGTGCCGTACCAGAACTCGTCGGACTTCGGGTCCGCGTCGGCGCCGGCAACGCTGGCGCCGAGGAGCAGGGCAAACAGGGCGAGCAGGCGGATCAGGGGCATTGCAGTACGCCGGGTCTGGCCAGGGACCGGCGCATGATACCGGCGTCGCCTGCCGGAACTCTCCGGTTTTGTACCGATGTGAGTGCGGTCAGGCCGAACGGCCCCAGGCGGAACTTGCGTGCCGGACCCCGGCCACCCAGTCGCACAGGAGGCACCCATGGCCGGACAGGTAGACGGGTTCGTGATCCCGGTTCCGAAGCGCACCCTAGGCACCATTCTCGCGCGCGGCGTCGGCCAGGAAGTCGGCACCCAGTTGCTCCGCCCACTGTGGCATCCACCGCGGATAGAGCCGGGCGAAATCGGCCGTCATTTGCGCCAGCGGCACGTCGTCGAAGCTGCCGCGCTGCGCCACGTATTCCATGTGGCGGTGGCCGTGCCGGTCGAACGGGTGGTAGAGCGAGTCGGCGCGGCCGTCGAACTCCAGTGGCAGCAGGTCGAAGCGATCGCAAAGCTCGATGTTGAACGCGGGCGTCGCCTTGCGCCACGTGCCGCCGATGCAGATGTCCGTGTAACCGTGCCAGTAGAACAGGTCGGTCTGCATCACCTCGCGCATGCGCTCGGTGGACAGGTGGTTGCGTACGTCCGCGAAGCCCACTCGTGCCGGGATTCCTGCCGCACGACAGGCCGCCGCGAGCAGCGTCGCCTTGGGCACGCACCAGCCATGGCCGTTCGCCAGGACGGTGCTGGCCTTCATCCCGGCCGGGGAGAGGTCGATGCGATACGGGTCGTAACGGAATCCGTCGCGCACCGCGTAATAAAGGGCAACGGCGCACTCACGATCGCCGGCGCCACGGCCGTGGCGGACGGCAAATGCGGCGACGGCAGGGTGATCGCTGTCGATCAGCTCGGTCGGTCTCAGGGTGGCGGTAGTCATCGGCGCGTCAATGCTCCTGTGCTCATGATGCGGCCGCCGGTCCGCCTGCGGCAATCCTCGCGGCCACTACGCATGACGCGATGCGCCGAGTTGTGTCACTTTGAGACAGGTGGTGGTGAGGGCCCATGATCCACATGCATCCGCCTGACCTGCAGCGCCTGCACGATGAGCTGCGGGATGCGATCCGCGATCACGCGGACTGGCACCGGCGTGTGATGCGCACGCTGGTCTGCCGCCTGCCGCCGGAGCCGGACGACCTGGGTGAGGACGCGCATCGTCGCTGCACGTTTGGCAGGTGGTTCTACCGCGCAGAGCACCAGGACCTAAGGGCGCAGCCGCCATACCAGGCCATCGAGGTCGAGCATGCGCGTTTGCACCGTCTGGCTGCCCGGGTGCTGCTTGAAACCCGGGCAAACGCGGCGATCTCGCACGAAGGCTTCGACGAATTCGTGGACGGCTGCGCCCGGCTCCGGCTCGAGCTCGATTCCCTCTATCACGAAATGGAGGCCGCGCTCCGCAACTGCGACCCGTTGACGGGCGCCTACGGTCGCGTCGAGATCCTGCCGGTGCTGCGCGAGGCGCGCGAGCTGGCACTGCGCAACGTGCAGCCGTCGTGCATTGCCTTCATGGACCTCGATCGGTTCAAGGCAGTGAACGACACCTACGGCCACGGCATCGGCGACAAGGCGCTCGTGGGGGCCGTGCGGTGCGTCACGGAGCACCTGCGACCGTACGACAAGGTGTTCCGCTACGGCGGCGACGAATTCCTGCTCCTGCTGCCCGGCGTGCGGCTGGACGGCGCACAGCACCTGGTCGAACGCATCCGCGCGGGCCTCGCAGCCACGCAACTCGCGGTCACCGAGGCAGGCGAGCGGATCTTTCTGACGGCGTCATTCGGCTTGACGGCGCTCGAGCCGGACCTGGCCGTCGAGGAGAGCATCGGCCGTGCCGACCAGGCGCTGCTGCTGGCCAAGGCGGCCGGCCGTAACCGCGTCGTCTGCCGGGATCCTGCAACCAGCACGGGGCTGATGCTCGAGCAGGTCTTGTTGTCCCCCCACTGAAGCGGGCGGCCTGAGGGGGCTGTCTCCCCGAATCCCACTGCGACCGCGGAGGGCAGAGGGAAGGGGCTAACGCACGCCCAGCCAGTCGGGATTCGGCAGAGCGCTGAATGCCTCGCGCAACGCCTCGCCCCAGGCGCCGCGGATCACGTGGAAATACTTGTTGTCCGGGCCGATGTCCGTGTGGCTCGCGACCCGGAATTCGTCGCGCCGCACGATCACGAGGTCGAGCGGCAGCCCGACGGTGAGGTTCGAGCGGATGGTCGAATCCATCGAGATCAGCGCGCACTTCGCGGCCTCGGAGAGCGGCATGCTCCGCCGCGTGACGCGGTCGATGATCGGCTTGCCGTACTTCGACTCGCCGATCTGGAAGTAGGTGGTGTCTGCGCTCGCCTCGATGAAGTTGCCCGCTGAATAGATATTGAACAGCCGCGGCGCCTCGCCTTTGATCTGCCCGCCGACGATGAACGTGGCGTTGAACTCGACGCCCTGTGCCCTGAGGGCCTCGCCGTCGCGCGCGTGCATCTCGCGCAGCGCCGCGCCGACGCAGCGCGCCGCTTCGAACATGTTCGGGCAGTTGTGCAGGCTGGCGGTGTGCCCGTCCTGCGCGGCGAGCTTCTCGGCGAGCAGGTTCACGACGCCTTGCGAGATCGCCAGGTTGCCGGCCGAAAGCAGCACGATTACCCGCTCGCCGGGCTGCTCGTAAACGGTCGTCTTGCGGAAAGTGTTGATCTGGTCCACTCCGGCGCTGGTCCGGCTGTCGGACAGGAAAACCAGCCCGGAGTCGAGCAGCATCGAAACGCAATAGGTCATTGTTGCTGGCCCTGGCCGCTCGTCACCGTTACCGTCACCGCCATCGACTCGTGCCCACCGCCGCGCCGCACGCCACGTACCGGGGCCGCGTCGAGGTAGTCGCGCCCCACGGCCAGCCGGCAGTGGCGCATGCCAGCCTGTTCGGCGTGTGTAACGTCCAGGCTCACCCAGCCCTGCAAGGCTCCCAGCCAGACGTCGGCCCAGGCGTGGCTCGCGACCTCCCCGTGGTCGCCGCCGTGAAAATAACCGCTGACGTACCGCGCGGGCACCCCGGCCGCGCGACAGCACGCTACCAGGACGTGCGCCTGATCCTGACACACGCCCACGCCGAGGTCCAAGGCCTCGGCCGCCGTGTGCTTCACGTCCGTGATGCCCGGCTCGTACGCCACGGCGTCGCGGACGGCGGCGACGAGTTCCATCAGCGAGCGGACCGAGGCCGGATGGCGCCCAAGGTGGCGCTCGGCGAGGTCGCGCAGGGCCCGATTGGGTCGCGTCAGGCCCGTGGGGGCAAGGTAGGCCAGCGGCGACAGCCTGTCGTTTTCCGGCACGGACGGTCCCACGCCGTCGCCGATTTCCGCGACGCCCTCGACCAGTATCCGCATCTCGCGATGCGGCGCCTCGAGCGTCACCACGTGCGTCAGGTTGCCGTAGGGGTCCATCTGCTCGAGCCGTTCGCCGGGGGAGGTCACGCGCCAGTGCACGAGGCGCTGGCCCGGATCCGGCCGGGGCGTGAGTTTCAGTGCCTGGATGCTGTAGCTCACGGGCGCTTCGTACGTGTAATGCGTCTCGTGCCGGATGTGCAGGTGCATGCTGGCCTCCACCCTCAGGCGGCGTGCCCCAGGAAATCGCGACCGATGCGGTCGCTCAGGTCGGCCGTGCGGACGAGCAGGCCGCTCAGGAACGGATCGATACCCCGTGGCGCAAGCGTCTCGAGCGTGCCGAATCGCAGCTCCGCGTGCAGCAGGCCCGCGCGCCGCTCGGTCTCGCCCGACTGGGTGTTCGCGACTGACTGGAGATTTTCGTAGACGAGGTTGGCCGAACGGTAGATGGAGCGCGGCACGTCCTTGCGGAATACCACGAACTCGACCACGTGCCGCGGGCGCACGCTGTCGCGCGACACGCGCCGGAAGATCTCGAACGCGGAAAGGGCGCGCAGCACCATGCTCCAGGGGTAATAGCCCGGCGCGAGCGGACCCGCGTCCTCCGCGCCCGACTCGCAGGCGAGGCGGACCTGCAGCAGCCTCGCGACGCCGTCGGAGCGCTCGAGGAACGTGCCGATCTGCATGAAGTGGTAACCCTCGTCGCGCAGCATCGAGCCGAGCACGACGCCGCGTGCGAGGTGAGCGCGGTATTTCACCCAGTCGACGAACTCAGCGACGTTGAGCGCGGTGAAACGCGAGGGTGCCTGGGCCCGTGCCTCGAGCCACGTTGAGTTGAAAGTCTCCCACATCTCCGAGGAGATCGAGCCGCGCACGGCCCGCGCATTCTCCCGGGCCGAGCGCAGGCAGTTCAGGATGCTGGAGGGATTCCCCGTGTCGAAGGCGAGGAAGTCGATCACCTTGTGGGGCTCGACCTGCTCGTGGCGCTCGGCATAGGCCGCTTCGAGGCCGAGCGTGCGCAGCACCTGCGTCCAGCCGAGGTTGCCGGCGCGTACGTCCTGGGGCAGCAGCGAGAGCCGGTACTGCACGTCGAGCGTGCGTGCCATGTTCTCGGCGCGCTCGGCGTAGCGGCCGAGCCAGTAGACGTGGTCTGCCGTGCGGCTCAGCATCAGGCCTCCAGCACCCATGTGTCCTTGGTGCCGCCGCCCTGTGACGAGTTCACGACCAGCGAGCCGGCGCGGAGCGCCACGCGCGTGAGCCCGCCGGGGACGATGGTGATCTCGCGTCCGGACAGCACGAACGGCCGCAGGTCGATGTGCCGCGGCGCAACGCCCTGCTCGACGAACGTCGGACAAGTCGACAGTGCCAGCGTCGGCTGGGCTATGTACTTCTCCGGCGCGGCGAGGATGCGCAGCCGGAAGTCCTCGCGTTCCGCCTCGGAAGCGGTGGGGCCGACCAGCATGCCGTAGCCGCCGGAGCCGTGCACTTCCTTGACGACGAGCTCGTCGAGGTGGGCAAGCGTGTAGGCGAGGTCGTCGGGGCGGCGCAGGATGCGCGTCGGCACGTTCGCAAGCAGCGGCGCCTCGCCGAGGTAGAACCGCACCATGTCGGGAACGTACGGATAGATCGACTTGTCGTCGGCGATGCCCGTGCCCATGGCGTTGGCAACG
>Ga0316605_10002061_pt1 | contig 11464 bp, 11 predicted proteins | sample OWC_soil_day20_n_FD_207666 | JGI IMG/M metagenome (GOLD analysis project Ga0316605, IMG submission 207666) | Wetland soil microbial communities from Old Woman Creek delta, Ohio, United States - OWC_soil_day20_noCT | ecosystem: Environmental > Terrestrial > Soil > Wetlands | place: USA: Ohio... | reverse complement strand
GTCCTGCTGCGGGTAGCCGGTCTTGTACTTGTTGACGTAGTTGTTCGGCGACGACGGGATCGCGAGGCCGTACGACACGCCCTCGCCCTTCGTCGCGACGAAGTCGGCGACCATGCCGGGGAACGCGGGGAACCCGCCCGCGATCTTGTAGGTGTCCTCGATCGCGTACTGCACGTTGAAGCCCGCGGGTCCCGGCGCGAACAGATCCTGCTCGCCGCCGAACAGCGGCAGGATGCCCATCGGCACGCTCAGCTGGAGATTCTCGACGCCGGGGATGTTCTGGCCGAGCAGGTCGTCGAGCTGCGACGGCTGCAGGTACGGGAACGGGTGCGCGCCGGCCGTCTTGTTCTTGATCGTCGTCTCGATCTCGAGGTAGCGCGCGCCGGGGCGCAGCCGGTAGACGTTCGTGAACTCGAGGCTCGACGGGTTGAGCAGGCCGACGTTCAGCAGATAGACCATCTGGAACAGATCGCCGCCGGTGCCGGTGACGACGACCTCGGCGGGATTGCCGTCGCTGCCGTCGTTTCTGATCTCGACCTTCGTCGGGTTGATGACGGTGAACAAGAACCCGGGCAACAGCTCGGCGAGCTGGTCGTTGCCCTTGCCGCCGCCGCCGCCGGGCCGCACCAGATCTGCATCGACGAGCGTGCCGCCGAACGTGGTGTTGACGCGGCCGTAGGTCGTCTTGCTCGGGTCGGCCGTGTTGACGCCGGTGTCGGCGATCACGAACCGCACCTGGTCGTTCTGGAGCATGAAGTCGCCGATCGTGCCGATCGCGTGCGGTCCGCCGATCACGTCTTCGAGCGAGCCGATGCGAAACGCGGTCGACTTCGGTGCGGCGTCGCCGCATGCCACGAGGCACGCGAGCAGCAACGCCGCGCGCGTCACAGCGAAACCTCCGCTGCGAGCTGCACGCGGCTGTTCGACAGCTCGCGCTGCTCGATGACGTGGGTGGCTTGGAGCTGCACGCGCATCCGATACGTTGGCACGCCGAGCACGACGCCCGCGGTGTGCTCCATCACACGATCGGTCGTGATCAGGCTCGACGGATCGAAGATGCAGAACCGATAGCCAATCCCGATCGGCATCGCGCCGCCGCCGACGTTCACCATCAGCTGGCCGTGCCCGCCGAGCCCGTTCCGCACGGGCCCGCCGGTCGTCGGAAACGTCGTACGCACGAACACCGCGCCCGCACCGACCGCGACCGGCCCCGCGGTCACCATCGCGCCGCCCGACACCATCAGGTCGTCCTCGTCCTGGCGAAACGGCAAGTCTCCGACGGTGCGCGGGTTGTAGCGAACCGCCGCGACGACGTGCGACTCGTTCGCGAACCGCACCAACCCGGCAGCCGACACCGCGGGCTTGTCGTTGTCGTTGTTCGACGCGTACTCGTCGGCGCCGTTCTGCACGGCGACCTCGAACCCGAATGCCGGCGCCGTCCCTTCGGGCTTGGCGACGAGGCGGAGGGCCGCACCGATCGATCGCCCGGGCGTCAGCCCTTGCGTCTGATACCCCTCGGTCGCGCGCACGCCGCGACTCTCGAGCGGCTTGTCGACGAACGCGCGCGACGTATCCGGCACCAAGCTCTCCGGATCGACGAGCGAGTGAAAGAACCCCGCTCGCGCGACGACCGCGCCCGAGAGAAACACGTCCGCATACGCATCGCGCAACCCGACCCGCAGCTTGCCCTCCGGCACGTTGATCTGCGTGCGCTCGTCGACCGCCCCGTCGATCGACACGACGAACACGGCGCGATCCGGAAGCGTCCCGAGCACCCCGACGCGCGCGTTCTGGAGCTCGAAGCCGTCGTCGCGCCCGACGAACTGGACGTTCGGATCGTTCTGCGCGGCTACGTATTGCAGGCGCAGGTACCCGTACGGTTTCCAGGTGAAGCCGGTGTTCGCTGGCTCCGGCGCCGGCGCTGGGTCGGCCGGCGCCTCCGGTTTCTTCTGATCGACCGGGGCTGCCCCGGTGGCGTCTCCGCCTGCTTCACCCGGCTCCTGCGCGAGCGCAGGGAGCGGCAACGTCAACGCAACGGCGAGCAACGCGCCGCGCACCCGAACGTCCATGATCCGTTGGTATCACGGTTGGAGCAGGTCGCGATACGCGGGCTGGAGCCCAGCGCCAATGTCGATTTCGAGCGCGACGCGCTTGTCGCGAGCGTTGCAAGTCGCGGCCGATTCTGCACGGCGACGACGACGATGGACCTACTCGAGCGCGAGGTCGAGCATCAGCTCGCTGCCGAGTGCTTCGAGCCGCGCACGCAGATCCGCGAGCGACGTGGTCGCCGGCGCGCGCAGCCGCGCACGCGCGGTGAACATCGGATCGCCCGACATCGCGGCGGACGCGACTTCGGTCTCGAGCTCTTCGACGTTACAGCCGCGCTCCGCGAGGATCTTCGAGACGTCGCGGATGATGCCCGGGCGATCGTTCGCCGTGAGCTGCAAGCGGATGTTGACGCTCGCGGGCACCGCGCCCGGCGCTTCGGTCGGGCGAACGGTGATGACGAGGCCGGCTGCCTCGAGCTTGCGCAGCGACGCGACGAGCTCGTCGGAGCGCTCCGCGTCGACGGTGACGAGGAGGATGCCGGCGAACTGCCCGGCGAGGCGAGCCATCCGGCTCTCTTCCCAGTTACCACCGACGGCGCTGATCTTCTCCGCGAGCGATTGGACGAGGCCGGTGCGATCGGCGCCGACGACGCTGAGGACGAGCATGCTGCGCATGCCCGTACCATCCACCTACCGCGGTCGTGACGCTAGAGGCAGCCGAGACCTTTGCAGCGCGGCCTGGCAGGCGGCTTCTTCTTCGCGAAGGGCTGCTTGCCGACGGGCTTCTTGTCGGGCACGACCCGCTTCGCGACGGTGGGCTTCGCGACGGTGGGCTTCGTGACGACGGGCTTCGTGTCGAGCGGTGGGATGTCGGCCGGGGCCGCGGCCGGTGGGGCGAGCGCGATGAAGACGGGCGTCGTGATCACGATGGGAGCGGGTGACGCGGGTGGTGCGTGTACGACGCGCGCGCCGAGATCGGCGTTCGCCCGCGTGAGCACGTACGCGAGCACGAGCCCGATCGTGAACGCGGCCGCCGAGCCCGCGACGGTGAGCGTGATGCGAAGGCGGGCGTTGGCCGGTCGTGCCGCCTTCCCGATCGGTTCGGTGATGGCGGCCTCTGGGACCGTGCAGGCAACGGCCACGAAAGGAAACGCCTCGAGGCGTCTGCGTTTTCGCTCGCGATCGAAGGGACTTCGGTGAAAGAATTGCGGCCTCTTCCACGCCGGGGGCGCGGGAGACCCAGGAGGTTGTTTTTGTCGGGTCAGGATAAGAATGCCGGGCAGGCCGAAGACCTGCCGGAGCAGACCGAGACTGCTGCATCCGGAGACCGCGAGCCACGGCTCGCGCATGGCACCGACCTTCCCCCGCTCGATCAGAACCGGCGGCGTAACAAGCGCGCGAGCACCGCGCGCGACGGCATCGACGTCGTATCGATGAGCCCGCCGCTCGTCGTCCTCGCGATCGTCGGCGACGCGGAGGACTACGAAGGCGTGCTCGATTGGATCCGCATGCGCGGGCTGATCGTCGAGATCGTCGGCACGTCGGCAGATGGCATCGCCGCGCATCGCGAGAACGGCGCGGATCTGGTGCTGCTGGGGCTACCGCTACCGGATACGACCGCGGCGCCGTTGATCGAGCAGCTGCGCCAGCACGATCCGCGTGCGACGATCGTCATCGTCGGCGAAGACGCCGATGTTCGCTCGCAGCTGACCGCACTCGAGCTCGGCGCGCAGGAGTACATCCCCGACGCGATCGCGTATCGCCGCGACCTGTTGTTCGCGCTCGGCATGTCGCTCGGTGGGCGCAGCACCGATCCGCACCTGCGGATGTTGCGCGGCCGCGAGGCCGCGCGCGCGCAGTGGCAGCGCATCATCGCGCAGTCTCCGCCGATGGCGGCCGTGATGAGAGCGCTGCGCGAGATCTGCGAGCGCAGCTCGGCAACCGCTGCACCGGCGGTGCTATTCACCGGTGAGCTCGGCACCGGCAAGCACTTGCTCGCGCGCGCGCTGCACTACAACGGACCGCGGCGGCAGCGCGCGTTCGCGGAGATCAACTGCGCCGCGTTCGCGCACGACGAGCTGCGCGTGCAGCTGTTCGGGCGAGCGCACGGCTCGGCCCGGCAAGGTCTGTTCGAGACCGCCGACGGCGGCACGTTGTTCCTCGACGAGATCGGCGCGCTCCCTCCCGAGCTGCAGCGCGACGTGCTCGTCGCGATCGAGGATCGGTGGTTCACGCGCGTCGGTAGCGAGGACCTCGTACGTTCCGACGTGCAAGTCGTCGCGGGCACGCGCGTCGATCTCGGCGCGATGCTCAAGCGCGATCAGTTTCGAGCCGACCTCTATCACCGCCTGAGCGTGCGCTCGATCGCGCTGCCACCGCTGCGCGCGCGGGGCGCCGACATCCTCGCGATCGCCGACGTGTTGCTCGCGGAGCTCGCCGCCGAGGCTGGCCGCCGCCCACCGCAGCTGTCGCTGGCCGCGCGCGAGGCGCTCGCCGCGCACACCTGGCCCGGCAATATCCGCGAGCTCCGTAACGAGCTCGAGAGGATCGTGCTGACCGTCGAGGATGCGGTGATCAACGCCGATCAGTTCCGGTTTGCACGTAGCACCGGGACCGCGGCGATCGAGGTGCGTGGCGGCAAGCTCGCCGTCTCGCTCAGCGGCGATCACTGCCCGATCGATCGGCTCGAGTACGAAGTGATTCGCGAAGCGCTCGCGCGATGTCGAGGCAACATCTCGCACGCGGCTCGGTTCCTCGGCATCACGCGCCAGACGATGCTCTACCGCATGAAGAAGCACGGGCTGCGCGGGCCGACCGACGACGAGTAGCTGTTGCAAAACGAACAGGCTGTCGCAAATAAGACAGCTTTCGTCGTTTGCATCTCGTGATACAGATTTTCTCGTGGGTGATCCGCGGACGAGCTCCAGCTCGTGCCCCGCGTGTGGTGGCTCTCGCACCATCGGCGCGGTGAAGTGTAGGGCGTGTGGCGTTGGTGGCCCGCCAGTGTCGGAGGACACCCCCTCCCCGACCCCACGTGGCTCGAGTCGCACCACCGCGTACAGCTTGCACGACGGACCGAAGCCATCGCGCGCTCCGGACGAGCTGCCGCCCGGGACGATCATCGGCAGCTATCGCCTGCTCGAGCTGCTCGGAGAGGGTGGTATGGGCCGCGTGTACGTCGCCGAGCACGTGCGACTCGGGCGCAAGGTCGCGCTGAAGATCTTGCGCGACGAGCTGTCGTGCAATCCGTCGGCCGTCTCGCGGTTCTTCGCGGAGGCGCGCGCGGTCAACCGGATCTCGCACGAGAACATCGTCGAGGTGACGGACTTCGTCGAGAGTCCCGGTCGCAGCTGTTTCGTGATGGAGCTGCTCAACGGCGAAGACCTCGGTCTGCGCCTCATGCGCCAACGCCTGCCGCTGCCCGTCATCGTCGATATCGGCGCCCAGATCGCGAGCGCGCTCGCCGCCGTGCACGCAGCCGGCATCATTCACCGCGATCTCAAGCCCGACAACATCTACCTGATCGACCGCTCGCCGACCCGCTCGCCGAACTTCGTGAAGCTGCTCGACTTCGGCGTCGCGAAGCTGATCGACACGATCGATAGCGGCATCGCGCTCCACAGCACGGCGGCCGGTCAGATCATCGGCACGCCCGCGTACATGTCGCCGGAGCAAGCGTGCGGGCTGCGCGTCGATCACCGCACCGACATCTACGCGCTCGGCGTGATCCTCTACGAAATGCTGGTCGGTGCGGTGCCGTTCGAGGCCGCACACTTCGGCGATCTGATCGTGCAGCAGATGACGATCAAGCCGCTCCGCCCGAGCATTCACGACGGCAGGCTCTCGGAGATCCCACCCGAGCTCGACGACCTCGTGATCGCGCTGCTGTCGAAGAACCTCGACACGCGCCCACGCTCGATGAGCGAGGTCGAAACCCACCTGCGTGATCTCCAACAGAGCCTCGGTCCGACGCCGGCGTGGCACAGCGGCAAGTTCCGCGCGGTGTCGGAGAGCGGCCCCGTTCGCCGCGTCACGCCGCCGGTCGAGGAGTTGGCGACCGCGCAGACGATCGACGTCGGCCCCGACGACTCCGGTCGGCTCCGCACGTTGACGCCGCCCTCGGCCATGCCGATCTTTCGTCGGGCGACGCCGGCGAGCGGCATCCCGATCGCTCGCCCGCCGACACCGAGCCCCGACGCGGTCACCGCGAGCGGCACGTCGCCGATGGCCGCGATCGAAGCGCGCCCGTCGGCACCGGCGCAGGTGGTGGTGCTACCGACGCCGCCGATGCGCACGCGCCTGCGGTTGATCCTCTTGCTCGCCGCGCTCGTCGCGTCGGGCGTGTTCGGCGCGTGGGTCGAGACCCGGCGCGGGGCCGATGCGCCAGCGCCACCCACGGCCGCACCCGTCGTCACCCACGTCCGCGTGAAGTTCACGTCGAAGCCGGCCGGCGCGACCGTGAAGCTCGATGGTCGAGAGCTCGGCGTGACGCCGTTCGCGACGGCACTGCGGCGCGATCGCGGCACGATCACCATCGAGCTCGCGAAGCTCGGCTACCTGCCGACCACCGAAGAGGTCGATCTCTCCGACGACGGCACGCTGTCCGTCGTGCTCGCGCCATTGCCGAAGCTCAAGTAGCGACGAGCCCCGCGAGGCGCGCTTCGTCGAGGACGATGCCGTAGCGCGCGAGCGGCGTCGCGATGCTCTTCGTGACCGCGCTGCGCAGGTCGGCCTGCCCGATCTCGTCGTGACCGCCGAGCCCCTCCGGGAGTGGGCACGTGTCGCACGCGGGTGTCTGCCACAACGGCGCGTAGACCTCGATCGTGTCGACGGCGATCCGCGCGAGCTCGCCGCGCTCCGCGTCGGTCAGCGCGTCGTTCGCCCAGTCGAAGAACCAGAAGCCGAGCCGCGAGTGCGGACCCTCGTCGGCGAGGAGCCGATCCATCACGGCACGGATCAGCGGCTCGGTCGCGAGCGCACGCGAGCGCGCCATCGCGGGAACGCTCAGCGACTCGCTCACGCACGACGTGGTCAGCGCGATCTCGGCGGCGCGCATCAGGGGTCGGATGCCCGGCGTCGTCTTCGGCGCGACGTTCGCGAGATCGAAGTCGAGGGGCACGGCACCGCCGAGCTCCATCGTCAGCCGCGCCGACAGCTCGACATGAAACAGCTCGTCGACCGCGATGTCGGCGCTCATCGCCACGAGGTCGATCGGCGCGCCGCACTGGAGCATCGCGGTCGTGAGCTCGGAGAACGCCGCGGCGCTCGCGTACTCGGTGAACACGCCGTTCGTCCAGATCCGGCGTGCTTCGATCCCGTGCTCGTCGGGGTAGCGTCCGAGATCGATCGACCCCCACGGCATGGTTTTGCTGCCGGGACGACGCGCGTGAAGCCGCGCCTCGGTTGCCCCACCGCGCCACGCGAGCTCGAACACTAGCGGCGCTCCGGGTCGTTCGCCGCCCTGCGCTCGGCCACACATCGCGCCGACTGCGACTTCGACTGCACGTTGCCGCATGCAGGCGCGCCGCTCGGCAGCTGGCGCGGCGCGGCGATGCCGAACATCGCCAACACGCGGTCGACGAGCTGCTCCGCCCGCACGTTTCGTGCTGGCGCGCTCGATCGCACGTGCGTGGTCGCCCACGGATCGGGCTTCGCCAGCGGTTCCGCGACCGCGGGTGCGGCGGTGGCGAGGGTGACAGCCAACAGCGTTCCTACCTTCTTCTTCATCCAACTCTCCGCGGCTCGAGTGAGCCTTCAGAGACGAGGACGAGGCTCCGAGGGAACTGTTAACGCCGCCGCCTCGACGTCTAACTTCTTCAGCTCGGCGTCGAACTTGCGGCCGGCCGCTTCGAGCGCTCGCAGGTGTTGGAGCACCGCGCAGAGCGGATCGGTGTCCGGCATCGGCTTCTGCATCACGTTGCCGCACGCCGGTGCTCCCGACGGGAGCGTTCGTGCAACCGCGACGACCGTCGTCGGCGTCGTCGTGTCGGCTCGCGCCGCACCGCCGCCGAGCGCGGTCACGGCCAAGAGCGTCATCGCCCGCTTCATCGGTACCTCCGAGGTGCAATACCGACCGCGCGCGCGGGCTATGCCCGCCCCGACGATTTCCTTACAAGCGGTAGTGCAGCTGCAGGATCGTGTACGCGCCGGGGTCGCCGCCCTTGCCGAGACCGATCGACTCGTAGCGCGAGTTCAAGACGAGCTCGATGTGCGACGTCGTGAAGTAGTGCAGGTTGAGATCGACGCCGGTGCGCTCGTTCTCGCCGATGCGGACGTTCGGATCGTAGTGACCGACGCCGACGTCGACCATCATGAACTCGCCGAGCATGCGCGTCAGCAGCAAGTAACCGACGAAGGCCTTCGGCGCGCCGCGTCCCTCCGGCGAATCGACGAGCTGGTTGACGAACTGGAGCTCCGCCTGCACGAGCAGGTCGGCCGGCTCGACGTAGAGCTTGCCCGTGACACCGCCGCGGTAGCGCTTGTCGTCCTTGCTGATCTCGGCCATGGCCTCGGCGCCGATCGCGAGCGTCTCGGTCGGGCGGTACTCCATGTACGCCGCGCCGCCGCTGTAGTGCTCGACCGAATCGATGATCGGGTCTTTGATGAAGCCGGTGACGTGCGCTTCGAACTTCGGATCGATGTACTCGGCCGCGACGCCGTAGGTGTCCGCGAACAGCGCGGTGCCGCCGTAGCGCCGCGTGTAGACCGTGTGCTCGGCGAGCCGCAGGCCGAACACGGGCATGAACCGGCCCGCGCGCACGTAGAGGCCTTCGTTCTCGCCTGGCTTCTGCTGCCACATGAAGTAGTGCTCGCGCGACCACACGGACGTCGCGGCCTCGTTGCCGACCGTCGACGGCCGCGGCCCGAAGTTGAAGTGGAGCGAGAACGCCTTGGCGAACGTCGCGGCGCCGTAGAGCTCGATCTGCATCGGGAACGCGGCGATCGCGTTCTCCGGCGTCTTCAAGTAGCCGGCGGCGCCGCGCAGATCGCCGCCGAGGACGAGCCAGTCGGGCGTCGGGATCTTGCCGTACATGAACTCGGGCGCCGTCCCGAACTGCGACACCGCCTCCGCGACGGCGTAGCCGTTCTCGCTGAGCAGATTGCCGCCCGCCGGCGACAGGTGGCAGGCCGTGCACGTCGTATCGCGGGAGAGCTGGTACTGCGGGTACGCGTCGGCGACCCCCGTGACCACGACGAGCGTGATGATCGAGAGAAAGAGCGTCCTCACGGGCAATCCTCCGCCGTCGCGGTCGACGGATCGGGCAGGCCCGGCGCGCCGATCATGATCCAGTCGCGCAGGAGCGCGCGGTCGACCTCGGGCATCGGCTGGTCGTAGGGCATCCGCTTCACCGTCCGGACCAGCACCTGGTCGATGAACGAGCCGTCGGGATCTCCCGGAATCACGTCCTGCTGCGCGACGATCGTCTCGCAGGCCTTCGTGACCGTGTCGTAGGCGCGGTTCGCCTCCTGACGGAACGACGAGTGGCACTGCGCGTTACCGCAGTACGGCTTCAGGACCGCCGACGTGATGTAGTCGAGCGTCCGCGGGCGATCATCCTCGCTGGGATCGACGCCGCAGGCCGCGAGCAGCAAGGCCGCGACCAAGACTGTGCGATGCATGCGCGGACGATAACGAAAGCCGCTACGAAGATCAGGCTTTCAGCCGATCTCTGATCGGCCGAAGCGCGATTGCCATTCGCCGTGGCTACTTCGACTTCGAAGCGCGCACGCGGCGGAGCGTCGAACCACCGGACACGGACGACCGCGACAGCGCGCGGTGCGCGATGCGCGGCGGTGCCGTCGGCCGGCGCATGCGGCGCGAGACCGGCGGCGGCGGGGGCGCGACGCGATACATCAACGCGTCGCGGATCTCGCTGCGCAGGACGAGGCGCATTCCGGACCAGGTGGCGTCGATCGAGCAGACGCGGTTGATGACCATGCCGGCCGCGAGCGCGATGCTGCGGACGACGTCCTCCGAGACGCCACAGCCGCGGCGGGTACGCCACGCGACCCAGAAACCTCCCTCGGGGTGGAGGCGATTCGCGACGTCACCGAACCGGCGCTCGAGGTCCTCGAGCGAGTCGACGAACAGCACCACGACATCGACCGGCGGCAGGCGAAGATCGTGCGTGATCCGCACGTCGTCCTGTTCGAGGTGACGTTGCACGCTGCCCGGAGCATTGAGCAGACAGACCTTGTGGCCAGCCTTGATCCCCAGCTTCTTTGGCAGCGGTGTTCCCGGGTACCCAGCCATGACCTCGGCATAATGCAGTGCTCGCCCGAGAGGTCAAACAGGAAGGCCAAAACTTCTTTTAAGTTACTGTGATCGTTCATGTTCGGTGTGATCTGCGTGCTCCCGTGTTTTTGTAAAGAGAGCCACGAAACCGGGTGTCCATTTCCGGTCAATTCGGGGCCTTCTCGAATACTCGTGCTCCCGTTGGGTGGTCGTCTTGACATTGGCGCTCGGGTCCTTCAACGAGGGGACGCTTCATGCCGCATGGCCTCCTGCTCATCAACCTCGGCACCCCCGATGAACCCACTACGCCGGCGGTCCGCAGATACCTCCGCGAGTTCCTCAGCGACCCGCGCGTCGTCGACATCAACGCGGTGGGTCGTGCGCTCCTGCTCAACCTGATCATCCTTCCGACGCGCCCGGCCAAGAGCGCCGCGGCGTACCAGTCGATCTGGGATCCGGTTCGCGGCTCGCCGCTCCTCTATCACTCGCAGGATCTCGAGACGGCCGTGCGCGAGAAGCTCGGGAGCGGTTGGTGCGTCGAGCTCGGCATGCGCTACGGCAAGCCGTCGCTCGCCGACGCGCTCGCGAAGCTCGAAGCCGCGAAGGTCGATCGGATCGTCGTCCTCCCGCTGTTCCCGCAATACGCGACGTCGTCGACGGGCACGGCCATCGCGCGCGTGATGGAGCTCGCGACCTCGCGCTGGAACGTGCCGGCGCTCGACTTCGTGCCGGCGTTCTTCGACGACCCCGGCTTCTTGGGCGCGTTCGCCGCGGTGGCGAAGCCGGCGCTCGCGGAGGCGAAGCCCGATCACGTGCTGTTCTCGTTCCACGGCCTGCCGGTGCGCCAGATCCAGAAGACGGACATGACCGGCAAGCACTGCTTCGCGAGCGACGCCTGCTGCGACACGCTCGAGAACCAGAACTGCTACCGCGCGCAGTCGTTCGCGACCGCGCGCTCGCTCGCGGCCCGGCTCGGGCTGTCGCCGGAGCAGTACACGATCTGCTTTCAGTCGCGGCTCGGCAGGACGCCGTGGATCCAGCCGTTCACCGACGTCGAGATCGATCGGCTCGCGAAGGCGGGCAAGAAGCGGCTCGCCGTGCTGTGCCCCGCGTTCGTCGCCGACTGTCTCGAGACGGTCGAAGAGATCGGGATTCGCGCGAAGGAGCAGTTCAAGCACGC
>Ga0316605_10002060_pt1 | contig 11466 bp, 12 predicted proteins | sample OWC_soil_day20_n_FD_207666 | JGI IMG/M metagenome (GOLD analysis project Ga0316605, IMG submission 207666) | Wetland soil microbial communities from Old Woman Creek delta, Ohio, United States - OWC_soil_day20_noCT | ecosystem: Environmental > Terrestrial > Soil > Wetlands | place: USA: Ohio... | reverse complement strand
CGATGGGGAGCTGATGGCGTTCAGTCACCTCGGCAACTGGGCGTGCATGGACACCGACCGCGATCGCACCTACCTCAACAAGCTGTGGTCGACGGGCGCGGCGTTCTGGAAGCGGTGGTAGCGCGGTGGAGCTGGCGGAGACCTATCGCGGCCGCAAGGTGATGATCACCGGGGACACCGGGTTCAAGGGCTCGTGGTTGGTCACCTGGCTCCTCCACCATGGGGCCGAGGTGGTCGGCTACGCCTTGCCGCCGAAGGCCGCCACCGAGAACTACGTCGTCTGCGACCTGGCCACGAAGATCACGCACGTCGATGGCGACGTCTGCGATCACGCGCGGTTCGCGGCAGTGGTGGAGGACCATCGTCCCGAGATCCTGTTCCATCTGGCAGCGCAGGCGCTCGTGCTCGAGTCGTACGCGAGCCCACGCGAGACGTTCGCGACGAACGTGATGGGGACCATCAACCTCCTCGAGGCCGTCCGGCGCGCTCCGTCGGTGAAGGCCGTGGTCGTGGCGTCGAGCGACAAGTGCTACCTCGGTCAGGCGGGCCACGCCGCGTACCGCGAGACCGACACGCTGGGAGGCCTCGATCCCTACAGTGCGTCGAAGGCCGCCGCGGAGATCGCCGTCGCGGCGATGCGTCACTCGTTCTTTCAGGGGAGCGCGACGGCCGCGATCGCGACGGCACGCGCCGGCAACGTGATCGGCGCGGGTGACTGGGCACACCATCGGATCGTCCCCGACTGCATCCGGTCGCTCCAGCGAGGAGAGTCGATCACGGTCCGGAATCCGACGGCGGTGCGGCCGTGGCAGCACGTACTCGACGCCCTGCATGGCTACCTGCAGCTCGGCGCACGCCTGCTCGCCGACGGCGAGCGCTACGTCGGCGGCTGGAACTTCGGCCCGACCCAGACCGCGCACGTCTCGGTGGTCCAGCTCGTCGAGGCCGTGATCGCCGCCTGGGGCTCGGGCTCCCACAGCGCGCGGGTCGACGCGAACGCGCGCGCGGAGGCGGTCGTCCTCGCGCTCGACAGCTCGAAGGCCCGCACACAGCTCGGCTGGTCGCCCGTCGCGGAGCTCGTGCGCGCGGTGGCGTGGACGGTCGACGGCTATCGTGCCGAGCTCGCGGATCCCGCTGCCGTGTTCGACCATCGCGTCGCGCAGATCCGTGAGTTCGAGAGGCTCGCGCGTGGATAGCTGTCGATCGTGCAGCGCGGCGCTCGGCGCGCCGTTCCTGTCGCTCGGCGCGTCGCCGCTATCCAACGCGTACCTCCGGGCCGAGCAGCTGTCGGCGATGGAGCCGACCTATCCACTCGACGTGTTCGTGTGCGAGCACTGCTTCCTCGTCCAGATCGACGAGCTGGCCGGTGCCGAGGCGATCTTCAGCGACGACTACGCGTACTTCTCGTCGTTCTCCGAGAGCTGGCTCGCGCACTGCCGCGCCTATACCGAGCGCGTGGTGGCGCGCTACGCGCTCGGCGCGTCGTCGTTGGTCGTCGAGATCGGATCGAACGATGGCTACCTCCTGCAGTACTTCCTCCAGCGAGGCATCCCCATCCTCGGCATCGAGCCGGCGCGCAGCGTGGCGAGCGCAGCGATCGCGCGCGGGATCCCGACCGAGACGGTGTTCTTCGGCGCCGCCCAGGCCGAGGCGATGCGCGCGCGCGGGCAGGCCGTCGACCTGCTGATCGGGAATAACGTGCTCGCGCACAATCCGAACCTCAACGACTTCGTCGCGGGGATCGCCCGGGTGCTCGCGCCGCACGGCGTGGTCACCCTCGAGTTCCCGCACCTGCTGCGGATGCTCGAGGGTAACCAGTTCGACACGATCTACCACGAGCACTACTCGTACCTGTCGCTCCTTGCAGTGCAGGTGCTGTTCCGGCGCCATGGCCTCGTCGTGTTCGACGTCGAGGAGCTCGCGACGCACGGCGGATCGCTGCGCCTCCACGCGCAGCTCGCGGCGACGGGCCTCCGCGTGGTCGAGGCGCAGGTCGACGCGGTGTGCGAGCTCGAGCGCCGCGGCGGGCTCCTGTCGGCGGCGACCTATGCGCGGTTCCGCGAGCAGGTCGTCGAGACCAAGCGTGCGCTGCTGTCCTTGTTGATCGAGGCCAAGCGCGCGGGCAAGCGGATCGTCGGCTACGGCGCGCCCGCGAAGGGCAACACGCTCCTCAACTACTGCGGCATCCGGACCGACTTCCTCGACTACACGGTCGATCGCAGTCCGCACAAGCAGGGCCGGTTCCTCCCGGGGACCCGGATCCCGATCTTCGCGCCGGAGCGGATCGACGACGACAAACCCGACCTCGTGCTCCTCCTCGCGTGGAACCTCAAGGACGAGATCGTCGCGCAGCTGCGCGGGATCTCCGCCTGGGGCGGGAGGTTCGTGGTGCCCATCCCTCACCCGAGCGTCCTGCCATGAGGTTCACCGCGACGCCGCTCGACGGCGCGTTCGTGATCGAGCTCGATCGCCACGCCGACGAGCGTGGCTGGTTCGCGCGGACGTTCTGCCGGACCGAGCTCGAGGCACGGGGCCTCAACGGCAACGTCGCGCAGTGCAACGTCTCGGTCAGCGATCGGCGCGGGACGCTGCGAGGTCTGCACTACCAGATCGCGCCGCACCAGGAGGTCAAGCTGGTCCGCTGCACGGCCGGCGCGATCCACGACGTGATCGTCGACCTCCGGCCGGCGTCGCCGACCTACCTGACGTCGTACGCCGTCACCTTGAGCGCCCGCGAGCACAACGCCCTCTACGTCCCCGAGGACTTCGCCCATGGCTTCCTGACCCTCGACGACCACGTCGAGGTCCACTATCAAATGTCGGTCGACTACCACCCCGACGCGGCGCGGGGGCTGCGGTGGAACGATCCCGCGCTCGCGATCGCATGGCCCGCGGCGCCCACGGTCATCAGCGACCGCGACGCGAGCTTCCCGCTGCTCGCCACGGGGAAGGGCTGACGATGGGGCGGATTCCGATCGCGGGACCGTGGATCACCGAGAAGGAGATCGCGTACGTCACCGACGCGGTCACCCACGCCTGGTACGGGGACCACGCGATCTATCACGAGCGGTTCGAGCGTGCGTTCGCGGACCACGTCGGCGTTCGCCACGCGGTGAGCTTGCCGTCGTGTACGTCCGCGATCCACCTGTCGCTCGCGGCCCTCGGCATCGGCGAAGGCGACGAGGTCATCGTCCCCGACGTCACGTGGATCGCGTCGTCGGCGCCGATCGACTACGTCCGCGCCGTCCCCGTGTTCGCGGACATCGATCGCACGTCGTGGTGCCTCGCCGCCGAGGCGTTCGAGGCCGCGATCACGCCGCGCACCAAGGCCGTGATCGCCGTCGACCTGTACGGGAACATGCCGGACTTCGCCGCGATCACGGAGCTCGCGCGGGCGCGGGGGATCGCGATCATCGAGGATGCGGCGGAGGCGCACGGGTCCGAGCAGCGCGGGCGCAAGGCGGGGAGCCACGGTGACACCGGGGTGTTCAGCTTCCACGGCTCCAAGACGATGACGACCGGGGAGGGCGGGATGCTCGTCACCGATCGCACGGATCTCTACGAGCGCGTGCTGGTGCTGCGTGACCACGGGCGCGTGCCGGGCGATCCGCAGTTCTTCAACCGCGAGGTGGCGTTCAAGTACAAGATGAGCAGCATGCAAGCGGCGCTCGGGCTGGCGCAACTCGAGCGGATCGACGAGCTCGTCGCGCGCAAGCGGCAGATCTTCGAGTGGTACCGTGCCGAGCTCGCGGACGTCCCCGAGATCACGCTGAACGCGGAGGCGCCGGGCACCGTGAACACGTACTGGATGGTCACGGCGATCATGAGCCCCCGGCGGGGGATCTCGAAGCAACGCTGGGGCGAGCTGCTCGCGGAGCGGCAGATCGAGACGCGGCCGTTCTTCCATCCCCTGAGCTCGCTCCCCGCATACCGCGACTCCGCACAGGCGCAGGCCGCCGCGGCGCGCAACGTCGTCAGCTACGAGCTGAGCCCGTGGGGCATCAACCTCCCGAGTGCGCTGATCCTCGATCAGGGCATGGTCCGTCGGGTGTGCGATGCGATCCGGGCCCTGCTCGCCGACCATCGCGCGTAGCCTGCGAGGAAGCCGCCATGTCCGATATCGACGCCTTCGAACGAGAGTGCAGGGAGAACGCGGCCCGGATGGCCGCCGACGAGGAGCTGCGCGCGGCGGCCACCGAGCTCGTCGTGCGCTCCGCGCCGTACAAGTACACGTACAACTTCCGCTGGCTGGGACTGCCGGTCATCCAGTTCCCGCAGGACCTCGTGGCGCTCCAGGAGATCGTGTGGGCGGTGAAGCCGGAGCTCGTCATCGAGACGGGCGTCGCGCGCGGCGGTTCGCTCGTGTTCTACGCGTCGTTGTTGCAGCTGCTCGGCGGTGACCGGCGCGTCGTCGGCATCGAGCTGGAGCTCCGGCCGCACAACCGCGCCGCACTCGAGGCCCACCCGATGTTCCCGTGGATCTCGCTGGTCGACGGCTCGTCGATCGATCCGGAGGTCGTCGCGAGGGTCGCGGCCCTCGCGGCCGGGCGCGGCCCGATCATGGTGGTCCTCGACGCTAACCACACCCACGCGCACGTGCTCGCCGAGCTCCGCGCGTACGCACCGCTGGTCACGCCGGGTAGCTACCTGGTCGTGCTCGACACGTTGATCGAGGCGATGCCCGACGGCATGTTCGCCGATCGCCCGTGGGGGCGAGGCGATAACCCGTGGACCGCGGTGCACGAGTTCCTGTCGACCACGGATCGGTTTGTCGTCGACACCGAGCTCGAGAACCGGCTGCTGATCTCGGTCGCGCCGCGGGGCTACCTGAAGTGCGTCAAGTGAGGGAGTGAACCCGAGCAATCGTGTCGAGGCTCGTCCGTAACATCGGCTACAACGTCGCCGGGCAGCTCACGCTGCTGGTGCTCGGCTTCGTGTCGGCGCGCTTCGTGTTCGCCCAGCTCGGGCGCGACGTCCTCGGGATCATCTACTTCGCGTTGATGGTGAACACGATCGTCGTCGCCGTGCTCGAGCTGGGGATCACCACGACGACGGTGAAGGAGGTCTCCGCGAACCAGCACAAGGACCCGGCGTACGTCGTGCGGATCGTTCGGTCCGGCGCGTTCTTCTACTGGGCGGGCTATGCGCTCGCCGCGGTCGTCGTCATCGTCGCCGCGCCATGGTTCGTCGATCGCTGGATCGAGCTGGAGACCATCTCGCCCGGGACCGCGATCGACCTCCTGCGGATCCTCGGCGTGTCGGCGCTGCTGTCGTTGCCTCAGGCGTTCTACGTGAGCGTGCTCCGCGGCGTCCAGCGGATGGGCATCCCCAACTCCGTGGACGTCGTCACCTCGGTGGTGCAGCAGGTCGGCATCATCGCGATCATCTCGGTGTCGCGTGACGTGCACTGGGTCGCCTGGTGGATCGCGAGCGTGTACGTGCTGCGCGTCGCGATCTACGTCCTGGTGATCGCGAAGCTGTTCGACCGGCGCGCGATCGTCCCGGCGCTGGATCTCGACGTCGTCCGCCGCAATCGCGCCTTCGCCAGCCGGATGATCGCGGTCTCGGCGTTCGCGATGGTGCACATCCAGGCCGACAAGGTGCTGATCTCGACCCTCTTGCCCGTCAGCAGCATCGGGATCTACGGCCTCCTCTACGGCACGCTGGCCCGTGGGGCGATCCTGACGAGCGGCGTGGCCCAGGGGGCCTTCCCGGCGCTCTCGGAGCTGGCGCGGAGCGGGGACCGCGACGAGCTGATCCGGCTCTATCACCGCCTCCACGACCTGCTGTGCTACGGGCTGGTCCCCCTGTTCGCCTTGCTGGCGTTCACGACGTTCCCCGTGTTCCGCGCGGTGCTCGACGCCGAGATCGCCGCGGGGCTCGTCGTGCCCGCGGGGTTGCTCGCCCTGGGCTTCTACCTCAACGGCACGCTCACGATCCCGTACTACCTGTCGCTCGCCATCGACCGTCCGGACATCGCCGCGCGGCAGAACTTCGTCGCGCTGTTCACTACCCTCCCGGTCACGATGCTCCTGACCTGGCAGTTCGGGTTCGCGGGCGCTGCGGGCGCATGGGTCTGGTACCAGATGTTCGCGTACGCGTACTCGATGTCCCGGGTCTGTCGCGAGTGCATCGGGATCCCGCCGCGACAGTGGTTCGTCCACATCCTCCGCGTGTTCCTGCTCGTCGCATGCACCTACGGAGTCGCCGCGACGATCGTCGCGCTCACCGCGCCGCGATCGACGGCCGCGCTGCTCGCCGCGTACGCCGGCGCGACGATCGTGTTCGCCGTGGCGGCGTGGCGGACGATGGCCGCGGACTCGCGCTCGGCGGCGCTGCGGGTCATGCGCAAGGCGCTCGGCCGATGACGAGCTACGACGACATCGCGATCGGCGGCACGGACACGGCGCAGCCGCTCGCCGTCGAGGCGCGCCTCCAGCTGCTCGAACGCCTGGTGCCACTCGCGGGCAAGCGCGTGATCGACTGTGGCTGCGGCGCGGGTGGCTACGTCCGCGCGCTCCTCGATCGCGGCGTCGACGCGTTCGGCGTCGAGTACGACGCGGACAAGGTCGCGCACTACCACCAGACGGCGCCGGAGCCCGACCGCGTCGAGGTCGGTGATCTCGCCGCGCTGCGCTTCGCGTCGGCTTCGTTCGATGTCGCGATCCTCAACGAGGTGCTCGAGCATGTCCCCGACGAGCGCGCGGCCTTGCGCGAGATCCGGAGGATCCTGCGCCCCGGCGGGACCCTCGTCGTGTTCTCCCCGAACCGGCTGTACCCGTTCGAGACCCACGGCGTGATCCGGCGGAGCACCGGTGCCTTCGTCCCGCTGGCGCGGACGCTGCTCGTCCCCTACGTCCCGGTCCGGCTCGGCAAGCACGTGTTCGAGTACGTCGCGCGCAACTACTGGCCCTACGAGCTCCGGCGGCTCGTGACCGGCGCGGAGCTCTCGATCGTCCATACCGCCTACCTGTGGCAGACGTTCGAGAACATCTCGGGCACGCAGCCGTCCTGGATCAGGGCGCTCGTCCCGGTCCTGCGCCGCGCGTCGTCGACCCTCGCGCGGATCCCGGGGATCCGCGCGCTCGGTGTGTCGCAAGTGATCGTCGCGACGCGCTCCTAGCCGAGCCGGGACCGGACGACGCGGAGCAGGAACCGCGGGTTGCCGATCACGTAGCGTCGGAAGTGGCGCACGGGGTGACTGCCGAACCGAGCCAGCCACTCGAGCCCCCGGTCGGTCATCCAGCGCGGGGCGCGGCGCTCGATGCCGGCGTGCCAGCGGAACAGGGCGCCGACGGGGAGCACGACCTTGACCCGCAGGCGTGCCGCGTTCGCGGTGATCCACCGCTCCTGGAGCGGCATGCCGAACCCGACGAGCAGGTGGGTCGCACCGGAGGCGTTGATCTTCGCGATCACCGCGTCGTTGTCCGCGCCCTCCTTCGCGAAGAAGCCGTGGTGGCTGCCCGCGCTGCGGTAGGTGCCGTGATCCGCCGCCAGCTTGGCCTGGAAGGCCTCGGCGACCCCGGCCTCGTCCCCGAGCGCGAACACGGCCTGACCGGCGGCCCCGGTCGCCGCGGCGAACGGATCGATCCAGTCGGGCGGCGTCATCCGGTGCGGGATGTCGACCCCCGCGAGCCGCGCGCCCCACCGCACACCGTGTCCGTCGCAGAACACGAGGTCGGCGTCCTGCAGGCTCTGGCGAAAGGCGAGGTCCTCGTACGCGAGGTTCATCGCGTGGACGTTGACGTTGAACACGCGGCGTAGCCGATCACCGGCTCCCCACTGCACCAGCGTCGCGATCAACGACGCCTGCGACACCGGATGGATCGGAATGTCGAGCAACGTGACCGGCGCGGGGAGCACGACGTCGGTCACGGTCGGGTCCTCCGCAACAGGACGTCCTCGCGGCCCCGGACGTCCGCGACACCGACGGGCTCCTCGCGATCGTCGATCAGCCGGAACGCCGCGTAGCCGAGCGGGCGGACCTGCGCGAGCACCGCCGCGAACGTGTCGGGCGCGCGCGTCGAGCCATCGGGGCCGCGCACCTCGATCCAGATCGGCGGGCAGCCCGTGCGGTCCAGGGTCTCGAGCATCCCCTCGATCGTCCGAGCCTCCTCGCCCTCGACGTCGATCTTGACGAGCGCGAGGCCGCGGACGTCGACCTCGCCACCCCGGACCAGCGCGTCGAGCGAGGTGATGCGCACCAGGGACTCGTCGTCGTAGACGCGAGGATGGCTCGCCTGCTCGCGATGGAGCGAGTGTGCCGTGCCGTCGACGGCCCGAAACAGGGCGCGCGCGGGTTCCTCGCGTGCGGACAGCGCGCACTGGAGGCAGCGGACGTTGGCGGCGGGTTGGAGGGCGGCGCTCCGTGACAGCGAGGCGAACGTCCGTGGCTCGGGCTCGAACGCGTAGACCCGCCCCGTCGGGCCGACCGCCCTGCTCGCATGGAACGCGAGGAACCCGAGGTTGGCGCCGATGTCGAGGTAGGTCGCGCCCGCGGTCAGGGTGCGCGCGAACAGCGCGCGGACCCGCGGGTTCAGGTAGTAGCGCTGGTGGGCATACGGGAAGTAGTAGATGCGCCGCTGGAACGGGGAGCGCAGGTCGAGGGCCATCGGCGGGCAGTCCGCGAACGGACGGGCCTCGATCCACAGCCCGCTGCGATCGTCGAGCCCGATCCGATCGAGCATGCGGAGCACGACGCCACTGCCACGCGTGTACGGATAGCGTCGCGTGACGCGCCGAACCACACGGTGAACCAGGGCGCGCGGTCGCATGCTACCGGAGGTGAGACAGGCCGAGCCAGGCGGGGACGATCGGAGGAGGCGCCGTGTCGGCGGCGGTGCCGAGCTCGATGATGCCGATCCGGAACACGTCGAAGGCGGCGCGTGCGCCGGGCTTCGCCACGACCTGACGCCACGCCTCCACCATCTCGGCAGACCACCGGATGTCGTCGTGCACGATCACGCCGCCCTCGGTCGATGAGCCGCGGATCAACGCGTCGTAGCGCACCGTCGGCTCGAGTCGATGATTCCCATCGATGAAGGCGAGGTCCACACGGCCGAGCTCGGCGATCTTCGGCGCGAGGGTCCGGTCGAAGTCGCCGACGACGACCGTCGAGCCCTCGAACCCGAGCTGGCGGTACATGCCGCGCGCGATCTCGGCGCGTGCGCTCGAGCCCTCGAACGTGACGAACGTGCCGGCTCCGGCATGGCGCTGCGCGGCCTGGATGTACATCCCGGACATCCCGAAGCACGCGCCGAGCTCCACGCAGACCTTCGGCCGGACCTCGCGGACCAGCGTGTAGAGCAGGCGGCCCCAGTGCGGCTTGACCGAGGACAGCCGCGCTCCCGGCCCGACCACCTGGCGCATCGCTGCGGGCGCGGTCGCCGGATCGAGCGGATCCTCGATCCGCCACTCGATCTCGTCCTGCCGCGCGAACAGGCGAGCGCGCTCGCGCTCGATGGTCGCGAGCACGCGGCGCTCCTCCGCGGTGAACTGATCGCGCGCGAGCGCGACCAGGGCACGGGCGACCGGCGAGCGCTCGGCGAGCTGATCGAGCTGGCGCCGCGCTCGAAGCGCACGTGCGCCGTGGAGCGCGAGGCTCGCGACCTTCTCGAGTCGGGAGCGCACGCGTTGAGCTGCCGGTGCTGTCGTGGCCATCAGGTCGCCTCCACCATAGCAAGCCCAGCTCAATCCTTCGCGAGATCGAGGCCGTCGACAGGCTCGGTCGGGAGGATGCGCGCCTGGTCATAGACCTCGAGGCATTGCTTCTCGAGCGCGCCGGTGAACACGAAGGTCGCGATCGCGGCGAGCTCCTTCAGGAGCACCGCGGCTGCGAACAAGCAGAACGCGTAGAGCACGAGGTGCAGATCATGTCGGCCGCCCAGCTCCTCGACGAGGATCAACGTCGTCGTGATGATCCACATGTTCGTGAAGTGCAGCAGGTGGTGCTCGACGAACCCGCGGAGCTTCGCGACGGCCCCACGGCCTGTCTGCGCCGGCGCGGTGCCCGGGGGGGCCGCCGAGACCGGGCGTCGGGTGGCGATCGACTTGAGCATCGCGCGGCGGGCCACCTGCATGGCGTTGCGACCGAACGCGACGATCACGACGGCGACCGCGAGCGGCCAGCCCTCGTGCATCGTGTGGAGCAGGTATCCCCCGAGCGCGAGGAACATGCCGTTGATCATCGTGTACGCGCACAGATCCTCGAGGAACAGGCCCTTCAAGCTGAAGGTCTTGCGCAGGCGCGCGAGCTCGCCGTCGACGGAATCGAGCACGGCGAACAGGTGCACGCACGCGACGCCGGCGAGGACCTGCCAGCCGGAGCCCAGGCCGATCAGCGAGCAGGCCGCGACCGCGACGAACCAGCCGAAGCCGCTGACCGCGTTCGCCGACACCCCGAGCGGGTGGAGCACCGCGGTGATGTAGATCGAGACGCGGCGGGTGAACCAGGTGTCGTAGAGGTTGCTGGTCCGGCGCTGGGCCTGCCGACGCAGCTCTGCAATCCGGCCCATCTACCCACCTCGTAACATGGCGAGGTCAGCGCCGGCGGCAGATCGCGACGAGGAAGCCGCCGATGTCCCGCGCGCCCGGCAGGTCCGCGAGCCGGTGCTCCGCCCAGCGCACGGCGGCGCCGAGCACGGGGACTTCGAGCACCTTGGCGACCGGCGTGATCACCCGGATGCCGCGCGTCGTGACCCACTCGAGCTCGGGCGGCAGGTAGCTCTTGATCGCGCGGGCGTCGTCGTAGCGCGTGAACACGTGCTCGTCGTGTGTCTGGTCGCTGACCGCGGTCGGCGGCTTGAGCGCCTTGACCAGGCGGCGGATCGAGCGCGCGTTGTAGAACTCGGCGATCACCCAGCCGCCGGGGCGCACGACGCGCGCCATCTCGCGCATCGCACCGGCGATGTCGGGGATGTGCGCGAGCACCTTGAACGAGTACGCGACGTCGACCGACGCGGTCGCGATCGGCAGCGCGGTCGCCGAGGCCTGGGCGACCGAGAGGCCGCGCGCGGCGGCCTTCGCGAGCATGCCGCCGGACAGATCGATCCCGGTCGCGGTCCTCGCGAACCGCTCGGCGCGGTGGAGGATCAGGCCGGTGCCACAGCCGACCTCGAGGACGTCCTTGTCCTTGCCGTAGCGCTCGACCACCTCGACCTCGAGGTCATCGAGCATCCGGTGGTAGGGGAGGTGGCGCTCCTTCTCGTACCAGCCGGCGAAGTCGTCGTAGTAGGCGCGGTTGTCGAGGCGAGACATCTACCTCGCGTTCTACTACAGCTTGGCGAGCAGCTCTTTCTTCTTCGTCTCGAACTCGGCGTCGGTCAGGATGCCGGCCGCCTTGAGCTCCCCGAGCTGCTTGAGCGTCGACATGATCGCGTCGCGGGTCTCGCCGGGAGGCTTGGGCGCGTTGGCGTTCGCGTTGCCCATCATGCCGGCCATCTGGCCCGCCATCGCGAAGCCCATGCC
>Ga0316605_10002058_pt1 | contig 11474 bp, 5 predicted proteins | sample OWC_soil_day20_n_FD_207666 | JGI IMG/M metagenome (GOLD analysis project Ga0316605, IMG submission 207666) | Wetland soil microbial communities from Old Woman Creek delta, Ohio, United States - OWC_soil_day20_noCT | ecosystem: Environmental > Terrestrial > Soil > Wetlands | place: USA: Ohio... | reverse complement strand
AGCCAGCTCGTCGGCGGGGTGCTCGACGTCCGGCCGGTGACGTTCGACGCGCTGACGCCCGCCGCGAAGTGGGCGCAGATCATCATCGAGCCGAAGGGGACGCTCGACCTCGACGTGGCCGCGATCCAGAACGGCGGTCAGCCGACCATCAACGAGCCCGGCATGCTCGTCGTGCGCGGCGTCGCTGGCGGTACCAACGATGGCGTGGTGACGCGCAGCGCGAAGCTCACCCGCGTGCTGCTCGAGGGCTCGGCGTCCTATGGCGTCAACCTCGAGGGGTGGGGCGGGTTCGACGCGGCATCGCGCAAGGTATGGATCCGGAGCTCGGGAGGAGCCGCCTCTCCCTATCCGATCCGGCTCGAGCCCGGCGTCGTCGAGACCCTGCCCACCGACCTCGTCGTGACCGGGAACATGAAGGACGAGATCCAGCTCCGCTCCAGCAAGTCGCACATGCGCGACGACACGTTCGCCGACCACGGCGTGCCCTACCACGTGACGGGATCGATCTCCGTCAACGCGAGCGCCGACGGCGCGCCGGTCAAGCTGACGATCGCCGCGGGTGTCACCCTCGCGTTCGAGGAGGCCGCGTCCGGGATCACCATCGGGTCGTCGATGACGCGCCAGGGCATCCTCGAGGCGATCGGCACCGCGGCCGCGCCGATCGTGTTCACCTCGGCGAGGCCCGCGAAGGCCGCGGGTGACTGGCGGAACCTCGCGTTCCGGGCCAGCCCGACCACCGGCAATCGCGTGTCCTACGCCCGCGTCGAGTACGCGGGATCCGACAACCAGACCAACTCGTTCGGCTGCGGCCCGGCCGACAACGATGGCGCCGTGTTCATCCAGGGCACCGGCGGCGACCAGGGGGCTCCGAGCTCGGCCTTCATCGACAACACCACGTTCGACAACATCGCCGGCACCACCGTCATCGTCAGCGGCTGGATCGACGACGCCGGGCCGAACTTCGCCCCGACCAACACGTTCGGCGCAGCGACGCCGAGCTGCAAGGTGTCCCGCCCGCGGCGTAGCGGCGCGGGCGACGTGTGCGACGGCGGCCGTACCACCTGCTGGCCGTAGCCAGGGCGCGGCACCCGCTCGCTCAGTTCGAGAGGAGGCCGTCGCTCTCGGGTAGCTTGAGGGCCCGGTTGCACGCGGCGACCTTGCGCTGCGCCTCCGCCTTCTTGTCGCCGGCGAGCTGCTTGTGGAGCCCGACGTAGATCGACTTGGCGCGGATGAACTCGCCCTGGCGATACAGCGCATCGCCGTAGAGGAACATCGCGTCTTTCTTGTGGGCTCCGGGCATCCCGGCCGCGCGCCGCGCGAGCTGGACTGCATCGCTCGTCGAGTTGCCCGAGAACGCGGCCCAGGCCTGCATGTACACGGCCTGACCGGCGTAGCCCTTGATCTTCTCGAGCTTGAGATACACGCCGCGCGCCTGCTCCCACTCGCCCGACTTCTCGAGCGCCTTGCCCTGCTTGATCAGCTCCTTGGGATCCTTGTCGTCGGCGATCGCGACGACCTTCTTCGGATCTTTCTTCGGGTCCTTCTTCGGGTCCTTCTTCGGATCCTTCTTCGGATCCTTCTTCACTGTCTGCGTGCTGTCGCCGGGAGGCTTCTTGTCGTCCGTCGGGCCGACGGCCTCGGGCTTGGTCGCGAGGTCGGGCGTGCCGGCGTCGGGCGTGCCGCTGCCGTTCTTCGGCATCACGATCGCGGCGCTGCCCTCGCTGCCGCCGCTGCCAGCCGGCTGCGGCGCGGCGTCGGGGTCCGTCGGCCCCGTGGTCCGGACCTTGGTCAGCTCGTCGTCGACCTTGGCGCGGTTGCCGCGCTCGCCGAGCGCCGCGAACACCAGCGCGCCGACACCGCCGAACAGGATCGCGCCGAGCAGGAGCCATCCGAACATGCCGAGCGCGCTGCGCTTGGGCGCGATCGGCCGCGAGATCTCGGCGGAGGCCTCGTTCATCGAGGGCGCGCGCATCGGCATCGGCGTCGCCGCGCGGAGCTGGTTGCTCGAACGGGCACTCGCGCTCGACGGCTCGCTCGCCGCGCGATCGTTGACCGCCACGCGCGCGTTCTGCCCCGTCGACATCGCCGGGCCCGACCACATCCCCTGCAGCTCACTCATCCCGCCGTGCGTGCTCGCGCGCGGGAGGGCGACCGAGGGGGAGCTCGAAGCCGAGCCGCGCGGGATGACGTTGCCGTCGTCCATGTGGCGCATCGACAGGCCCGGGTTGAGCGATGCGACGACGTTCGGATCGGTCGTCATGCCGAGGATCTGCGCGACCGCGACACCACGGCCGGCGAGGCACTTGTTGAGCTCGTACTCGAGCGTCTCCATCGTCTGCGGGCGATCGTCGGGATTGCGCGCCATCGCGGCCATCACCAGGTCCGAGACCTGCGGCGCGAGCTCGGGGCGGACACTGACCGGCGGCGGCGGATCCTGCGTCGCCTTCTTGGTCAGGATCTCCATGAAGTTGTCGCCCGAGTACGGCGGGATACCCGTCGTCATCTCGTACATGATCGCGCCGAGCGCATAGACGTCGCAGCGCGCGTCAGCCGGGCGACCCGCGGCCTGCTCCGGCGCCATGTACTCGGGCGTCCCCATCGCCATCCCGGGGCTGGTCAGTCGGCGCTCGCGCGCGGCCTCGGCCTCGGTCGTCTTCGCGATGCCGAAGTCGAGGACCTTGACCACGTCGGCCGTACCGTCGCGCGTGATCAGGAAGACGTTCTCGGGCTTGAGGTCGCGATGGACGATGCCCTGGGCGTGGGCGGCAGCGAGCGCGCGGCAGATCTGGCTCGAGATCCGCAACGCGCGCGCGACATCGATCGCACCCTCGCGCTCGATCACGCTGCCGAGCTCGACGCCCTCGAGGTACTCCATGACGAAGTACACGCTGCCGTCGCCCGTCGTCCCGGAGTCGGTGACGTCGACGATGTTCGGGTGGCCGATCTTCGAGGCGGCGCGCGCCTCGCGGCGGAAGCGCTCGACGAGGTCGGGCATCCGCGAGTAGCTCGGGTGCAGGACCTTGAGCGCGACCCGCTTGCCGATCTCGACGTGCTCGGCGAGGTAGACCTTGCCCATGCCGCCCTCGCCGATCAGCTCGCCGATGCGGTAGCGGCCATCGACCTCCATCCCGATCAGATCGGGCTCGGCCTCGTCGTCGACCTCGGGCGCGCGAGCGAGGGCGGCCGCGGCGCCGCTCCCGTCACCGGCGGCCGCCGGGAAGTTGCGGCGGTCGTCCGCCTTGCGGCGATCGTCGCGCTCGTCACCTCGGTCCGTCGCGCGGCGGCCGATCGAGCCGGGCTTGCGGACCGGCGGCTCGCTCGAGAGGTCGGACGCGGAGATCGCGCCGGACTTCTCGATCAGCTGGCGCAGCTCGTCGGTCGGCGGCAGCGTCAGCGCACGGGTGCGGACGCGGGCGAGCAGGTCCTGCCGCTCCTTGCGCTCGCGATCGATGTCATCGAGGAACAGCTCCTGGAGGAACGTCGCCATCCGGGTGCCGTCGGTGGTCGGCGCGTTGTGCGCGAGCCACGTCTGCAGCGCCATCCGCATCTCATCGCAGTCCTTGTAGCGATCCTCGCGCTTGCTCGCGAGTGCCCGCACGCAGATCTCGTCGAGCTCGACGGGGACGCGCGGAGCACGCTTGCTCGGGCGCATCACCTCGGGGTTCTTCGCGCGCGACAGCAGATCCTGCGGCTGGTCCTTGCCCGGCGGGAACAGCTGGCGGCCGGTGAGCAGCTCCCACAGCACGATCGCTGCCGCGTACATATCCGAACGGCCGTCGAGCTTCTCGCCGCGCGCCTGCTCCGGCGACATGTACGCGACCTTGCCGTAGATGATACCGGGCGCGGTCTTCTCCAGCTTGAGGGTCGAGGACGCGAGCCCGAAGTCGGTCAGCTTGACCTCGCCGGTGTACGAGACGAGGACGTTCGGCGGCGAGACGTCGCGGTGGACGAGGTTGAGATCCGGGAACGAGTGCGCGTAGCCGAGGCCGCGGCATAGCTCCTTGGCGATATAAACGGCCACGTCGATCGGGAACGCGATCTGCTTCTTGGCGCAGCGGTTCCACACCGCGCGGAGGTCACGGCCCTCCACGAAGTCCATCGCGAGGAACAGCTCACCCCCCACGAGGCCGGCGTCGAACACGGGAATCAGGTTCCCGTGCGACAGCTTCACCACAACTTTCGCTTCGTCGCGGAATCGCGAGATGTACTCGGCGTCCGCCAGATGCGGCAAAACGGTCTTGATGACCATCAGCCGTTCGAGCCCGCGGTCGCCGGTGACCGCGAGATACAGCGCCCCCATACCCCCCTGAGCAAGGGGCCCCAGCAAGTGATACTTGCCGAATTTCCTGGGGTAATGCTCCAGGTCTCCCTCGTGGAGCGCCACGCAGTACGAAGCTACCACGGTGACCAAAGCGCTACCAATTCGGGAAGCGGGTCGATTGAGTCCGTAATTCGAACCACCTAAGATGTCGATCCCCGCGGCCTGTGCTGCGGAGTGAGGGGTACACCGACATGGCCGGCGAGCTCGTCCTCGTGATCGATGACAGTCCGACCATCACAAAGGTCGTACAGCTGGTGCTTACCAAGGCCGGCTTTCAGGTGGCGACCGCTCCCGATGGGGAGGCAGGCCTGGTGGCAGTGCGCGCGCAGCGGCCGGATCTGATCCTGCTCGACTTCGTGATGCCTCGGATGAACGGCTACCAGTTCTGCCGGGAGCTGGTCGCGGATCCAAAACTCCGAGACATTCCGGTCGTCTTGATGTCCGCCAAGGGCGACCAGGTCGGTGAGCGGTTCGTCAAGGTGATGGGCATCGTCGACTACATCACCAAGCCGTTCTCGCCCGAGGCGATCACCGCGGTCGTCCAGCACACGATCGGCAAGTACGGTCCCGCCGGCGGCGGCGAGGAGGACAACCCGTCGCTCGTCACCGGCGAGGATCTCGCGGCGAACGACGACGCCGACAAGACCCACGCCCGCGGCGCCGCGCTCGCCGAGCTCCGCAACCAGCTCAGCGACGTGGTCTCCGCCCGGATCGCCGCCCTGTTCCAGCTCGCCGAGACCTCGCACGATCCCGACGCCAAGATCGCGACCGACGCCGCCGCGATCCGCGAGGCCGCGCGCACGTCACTCGACGATGCCGCGCTCGGCAAGATCATGAGCGCGCTCGATCTCGGGCTGTTCGGCGAGGGCACGCCCGGCCTGCGCGGCGACCTGCGCGTCGTGCCGCTCGCCGAGGTGCTCCAGCTCCTCGACGTCCAGGAGCAATCCGGCATCCTCACGGTCGAGCGCTCGGGCGCCCGGGTCGACATCTACTTCCGCCGCGGCCGCGTCGATCAGGCGGTCGCCGACGGTGTCCCCGAGGAGTTCTTGCTCGGGCGGTTCGTACTCGATGCCGAGCTGATGCAGCGCGGAGACTTCGAGTCGTTCCTCGAGTCGCGCGCGACCAAGTCGGGCGCGAACCAGCGCCTGATCGGACAGGCACTGGTCAAGCTCGGCTTGCTCGCGGAGCAGGACCTCAAGTCGTGCCTGACCCGCCAGTCGAGCGAGCTGATCTACGAGATCCTGCGCTGGCGGCACGGCCGGTTCCGGTTCGCGGCGGGCCTCGAGCTGCCGCCCTCGGTCATCGACGCTGCCCTCGGCCTCGACGTCGAGGCCGTGCTGATGGAGGGCTACCGCCGTGTCGACGAGTGGCACCTGATCGAGCGCGCGATCGACAACTTCGACGTCGTGTTCCTGCGCAACGAGGACTCGGTCGCCCAGATGGGTCGCGGCCGGCTCACGCGCGAGGAGCTCGCGGTACTCGAGATCGTCAACGGCAAGAACACCGTGAAGGACATCATCCGCAAGTCGCGGATGGGCAGCTTCGAGGTCAGCAAGATGCTGTACCGGCTGCTCAGCATCAAGCTGGTGCGCCGCCGTGTCCTGCCGGTCGCGGTCTGAGCTAGATCGCCCCGAGCCGAGGCGGCCCGAAACGAAGAACACCCCGCATTGCCGTGCGGGGTGTGGCGGTGATCGAGGTCGCGGTCAGCGGCGGCGGCGGCGGCGGCGGAGCATCGCGCCGAGCGTCAGCACCGAGAGGGCGAGCGCGCCCTGAGGGTTGCCGCCGATCGAGCAGCACCCGGTGTCGGCGATCTCCTCGCAGCTGTCGTCGGCCTCGCAGGCCGGACCGGGCTTCGCGATCACGACGCACAGATCGTCGACGTTCCAGCCGGCGAGGTTCATGCCCTGATCGCTCGCGAGCTCGAACCGCAGCTTGAGCTTGCCGTCGGCGACGTACTGGGAGACGTCGATGTCGTGGAACCGCCACTCCTTGTCGATGTGGTTGGTCGCCGACGCGGGCTCGTCCGGGCTCGCGAGGTTGCTCCACACCTTGGTGCCGTTCGCGAGGACCGTCGCGTTGTCGAAGAACCCGTCCTCGACGCCGAGCCAGCGGTAGTACTGGATCCGGACGTTGGCGGTGTTGCCCTGGAGATCGATCTCGGGCGACTCGGCCCACGACATCGCGCTCCGGCGATACACGCCGTCGCTGTCGAGGTCGATGCCGAGGACGTTCGCGCCGCCGTGCGCGGACTTCGGATCGCCGCCGAGGCCCTGGGGGGCACCGACCTGCCACTCGTCGCGGTTCGCCGGCGACGCGCCGTGCAGCCACTCGTCGCCACCGGTCTCGAAGTCGGCGCACCACAGTGGCTCGACCTCGCCGACGTACATCTCGTAGAACGGGTCGGCGTCGTTGCTCGGGAACTTGATCTTGGCGCCGTCCGACAGCGTGACGGTCACGCTGTACTGGACGACGGTGCCGGTCGGCTGCTTCGGCAGGTCGATGCTGTAGGTCGTGCCGGTCAGCGCGAGGTCGAGCTTCTGGGCGGTGCCGCCACGGACCTTCCAGTCGACGACCGCGGAGCTGATGCCCGGGCCGGGGCACGCGGACGCGCTGCTCGGCGGGTTCGTCGACATCGAGATCGACAGCCCCTCGCGGGTCGGCGTCCCGAGGCCGAGCGTGATCCGCGGGTCCGCGAGGCCGTGCGCCCCGAACGCCGTGTTGATCTCGCACTGGTTCGGCGTGCCGTTGCCGAGGTCCCCATCGTCGTCGTCGGAGACCAGCGCCTCGGCGTACGTCGACGGGATGTCGGACGCGCGCTGCAGGGCGCCGTAGTAGATCTTGCGACCGACCGCGTCGCCGGCCTCCTCGCCGTGCTTCGCGATCAGCGCCTTGCGGAGATCCCACATCGCGCCGGCGATGATCTCGCCGTCGTCGTGGACCTCACCGGTGACGTCGTCGGGCCAGCGCTTGTCCGTCTCGGGATCGAGATCGCGGAGCGGCGCGTCGCCGAAGAAGAACCCGCGGCCCATGCCGTGATCCTTCGTGATGAACGCGGCGAGCATGTCGGACATGCCCTCGCTGAGGGCGCCGTCGAACATCCCGACGCCGTCGACGATCGAGTTCGCGTGCAGCGAGTGACCGAACTCGTGATAGACGACGTCCGCGAGGCGGCCGGTGTTCTGGCAGTTCTGACCGCCGGCGATCGGGTTGTCGTTGAACAGCGCCTTGTAGAAGTGGATGTCGTCGCCGGTCGAGTACGCGTTGCAGGTGTTGTTCTCGTTGACCGTGACCGACAGGGTCTCGGCGAGCCACGGCAGCGTCGGGTTCATGTGCGTGCGCGCGTACTCCTTGGCGGTGCTCGCGAACACGAACGCGGACAGCTGCGCGTCGTTGAACTCCTCGGTCGCCTTGCTCCAGACGAGGTCGCCACCGTCGGCGAGCTGCAGCATCTCCATCGCGAGCGAGCCGGCCTTGTTGGTGATCGCGATCAGCGAGCCGCGGAGGCCCGGCGCGACCGCGGCCACGCCGTCGGCCCAGGTGACCGTGCCGTCGGCGCCGGACATCGTCGCGACGCCGTTGACCGAGTGCGACGCGTTGGGCGCTGCCTTGGGCGAGCGCGTGCCGCTCGGCGACCGATCGGGGACATCGAACAGCACGCGGCCTGACGCGAAGTGGATCGTGGTCTTGCGCGCGATCGGGCTCGCGGTGCTCGCGTCGAGCCAGACGTCCCAGCGACCGACGTCGGACGACGTCGACTCGACGGTGACTTGCTCCGCGAGGTGGTACGCGACATCCGCGCCGCTCGTGCCGCGCGGGCGGACGATCGGAACGATCACGCGGGCGGCGGCGGCCCGGGTGACGCGGACCGCGTGGCCGTCGGCGCCGAGCCAGCCGATCGCGCTCGTCGCGATCCGCTGGCGATCGAGGACGGTCGGCGACTGCGCGACGACGACATGGGGCAGCGCGGTCGAGCCGATCATGATCAGGCGATCGTTCTTGAACGACATCCCGATCGTGCCGCCGAGGACGCGGACCCCACCGGAGGTCTGGGCGAAGCCGATGCTGCGGACATCGCCGGCGCCACCGAGCTGGTTCGCAACGACGATGAAGTCACTGGCCGACGAGCCGGGCGCGAGGACGCGGAGGTGGGCGGCGAGGAACTGGCGGGCGGCGGCCTCGGCGATCTGCGGATCGCGCATCGCGCCGGGGACCGTGATCCCCGGGCCCCACAGGCGGAGCGGCACGTCGGTGTCGCGATCCCAGATCGCGGTCCAGCCGGGGAGACCGAGGGCGGCGAGCTGCGCATCGCGCGACCACGACGTGGTGCGATGCGTGCGCGGAGAGCGGCCGGCGCTGACCACCGGCGCTTCCGCGCCCCTGGGCTGCACGACCGCATCGCTGGTCTGGAACAGACTGACGGACAGAGCAGCCGCGAGACCGACGGTTCGCAAACGCATTCGACCCTCCCTTGGGTGGCGCGCATCACACACCGCGGGACTCCGATCTCCAACCCTCGGGGCATGACATCGGCCGTCCTCGCCCGAGAAGCCGAGGCGTCACGGCACGCTGCGTTAGCGCCTCAGGGGGCGACCGCAGCGCCGAGGATCGCGCGCGCCGCGGCGACGTCGGCCCGGATCTGCGCGAGCAGGGCGTCGACCGAGTCGTACTTCTCCTCGTCCCGGAGCTTGGCAACGAACGCGGTTCGGACCCGGCGATCGTAGAGATCTCCGTCCCAGTCGAGCACGTGGACCTCGAGGACCAAGCCCCCTTGCTCGACGAAGGTCGGGTTCGTCCCGAGGCTCGCGACGGCGGGGAGCGGGCGCTCGCCCTCGACCTCGAGGGTCACCGCGTAGATCCCCGACGAGACCACGAGGTCGCTCTCGGGGGTGATGTTCGCCGTCGGCACCCCGATCGCGCGGCCGCGCTTGGCACCATGGACCACGACGCCGTCGACATCCCACGGCCGGCCGAGCAGCCGGGTCGCGCGTGCGAGATCCCCCGAGCGCAGACAGGCGCGGACCCGGGTCGAGGACGCGACCTCGCCGCCGACCTCGACGGGCGCGAGGATCTCGACCTCGACTCCCGCGCTACCCGCGTGTGCCCGCAGCGCCTCGGTCGTCCCGGCGCGGCCCTGGCCGTAGTTGAAGTCGTAGCCCACGACGATCGCGCGCGCGGTGAGGGCGCGGAGGACGACGTTGTCGATGAAGGCGTTGGGGGTGAGGCTCGCGAGCTCGCGCGTGAACGGCTCGACCACGACCGCATCGAGGCCGGCCGCGGCGAGCAGCTCGAGCCGGCGCGCGAGCGAGGTCAGCCTCTGCGGTGCGCCCGCCGGCGACAGCACCGCGGCGGGATGCGGCTCGAAGGTCAGCACCACGGACTTCGCGGCGTGCGCGTCGGCGAGCGCGCGCGTGCGTGTGATCAGGGCGCGATGGCCCGCGTGCACCCCATCGAAGTTGCCGATCGCGATCGCGGCGCCCTCCCACGCCGGAGCGTGCTGGTGACCGCGGATGACCTGCATGCGCGGACGTTAGCGCGAAGCGTCGGCGACCTGCACGCGTGGACCGTGCTCGATCGCGGTCCACGCGGGCGGCACGAGGAGCAGCACACCGGCGGTCGCACCGACGATCGCCTGGCCCGCACCGAGCCGGATCGCGCCGGCGAACCGGCCGACCGCGAGCCCGGTGGTCAGCGAGCACAGCGCGATCAGCGCCGGCCCCGCGCCACCGGTGCGCATCCCGACGAGCGCGGCGCCGGCGATGCACACCGCGGCGGCGAGCTCGGCGTGGCGCGGGCGGACGAGCACCGCCAGCCCTGCGAGCGCGGCGACCGCGGTCAGCGGGCCGATCACCTGCGCGGTTCGCCCGACGAGCCGGGCCAGGCCGATCGGCTCGGCCGCGTGACCGGTCCACCGATCGCCGAGCGTGGCGAACGCACCACCGTGGGCGACACACGCGACCACCGCGAGGACCGCGAGCAGGACGCCCGCGATCGGCACGGCGATCGCCCAGCGCGGGCGCTCCCAGGGCGCGGTGACGAGCCGCGCACCGGCGATCGCGATCAGCGCGACGAAGCTCGGATCGAGCACCGCCGCGACCGTCGCGGGCAGCACCGCGACCAGTGGCGAGGTCGTCGGCCGTGCGAGCTCGACCAGGGTCCAGCCGACCGCCGCGATCGCGATCCAGGCGCGTACCGAGGCACCCCCGAGCGCCGGATCGAACAGCATCGCGAGCATGAGCAGGGGAGCGAGCGCGGCGCCCGCGAGCGAGGCGGGCGAGTCCCCGATCAGCGCGCGGATCGCGGCCGTGATCGCGGCGCCTGCCACCCCGCACGCGACGAGCTCGAGCGGGACGCGCTCCCCGAGGCCGAGCGCGGCGCCCACGGAGGCGACGCCCATCGCGGGGATGACGAGCCAGGACCTCACCGACCCACGCTACGGATCTCGACGATGCCGGGCCAATTTTTGGTCGCGGGGCGCCCCGCTCTCGATCCGGCGCACGACCCACCCGGCCAGGGCGAGCCCGGGGAGGGCCATGACCGACGTCACCGCGAAGAACCCCGACCAGTCGACGGCGGCCACGACGTCGGACGCGAGCGGGCCGAACACGCGCTGGCCGACCGAGGACAGCGACGTCAGGAGCGCGAACTGGGTGGCGCTCACCGCGGACGTACACACCGACATCAGGACGGCGACGAACGCCGCGGTCCCCATCGTGTTGGCGAGGTTGTCGAACAGCACCGCCGCGCCGAACACGACGAAGCTCTTGCCGGTCACCGCGAGGACCGCATACAGGAGGTTCGTCGCCGCCTGGAGCACCCCGAACGCCACCAGCATGCGCCGCAGCCCGAACCTCGCGACGAGCGAGCCCGCCGCGAGGCCTCCGAGCAGGATCCCCGCGAGACCGAACACCTGGTTGACCGCGGCGATCTGGGAGAGCTCGAACCCAGCACCGCGGTGCAGGAACGCGAGCAGCAGCGACTGCGCGAACGAGTCGCCGAACTTGTAGATCACGGTGAAGGCCAGGACGAGGCCGAGCGTGACCGGGCCGAGTCGCCGCCACAGCTCGATGAACGGCCGCGTGATCGCGGCGGCGAGGGACGCCGGCGGCAGCGCCGGTGCCGCCGGCTCCTCGGCCAGGAGCGTCGCGACGATCCC
>Ga0316605_10002057_pt1 | contig 11477 bp, 12 predicted proteins | sample OWC_soil_day20_n_FD_207666 | JGI IMG/M metagenome (GOLD analysis project Ga0316605, IMG submission 207666) | Wetland soil microbial communities from Old Woman Creek delta, Ohio, United States - OWC_soil_day20_noCT | ecosystem: Environmental > Terrestrial > Soil > Wetlands | place: USA: Ohio... | reverse complement strand
CTGGTTTGCCCAGCGCGGCTTGAAGCCCGGGACCAAGCTGAACGGCCTCGATAAGGCGCCGCGCCCGCAGTGAGGCGGAGCGACTGGCAGAGCCGACTGTCCGGCCTGGGCGGCGAGCACCGGCTGCGTTCCTGGCTGACCGAACGCGACTCGCTGACGGCGCGTTGCCAGCGCGCCAGCGGTGAGTTCCGGGTGCGTTTGCTGACTTACGGCAAGGGCCGTCCGCTCGCCGACGAAACCCCGGCCGGCCGGCCGGCCTGGGTGCGCGAGGTGCTGCTCGAGTGCGACGGGGTTCCGGTGATTTTTGCCCACACCTCGTTGTCGACCGCCAGCAACGGCCGCTTGACCCGTTGGCTGGCGCGCTTGGGCAGCCGCTCGCTCGGTTCTCTGCTCTTTGCCCATCCGGGGTTCAAGCGCGGCGCCATCGAATTCCGGCGGCTCGACAGGCGCGATCCGCTGTTCCGGCGGGCGGCGATCTGGGGCGCCACGACGCCTTGCCTGTGGGCGCGCCGCTCGGCCCATCGCCTGGGCGGCCAGGAAGTACTGGTTACCGAGGTCTTCCTGCCGGCTATCGACCGGCTTGCCGCTTAATTGACCCCGGCCGCCTTCAGGAAGGGCGCGTAGGCGCGGTCGACCTGCATGATGTGGTGGGCCAGCCACTCCTTGAGAAAATCGAGCACCGCCGGGCCGACGCTGTCGCCATCCTCGAATTGCAGCAGCAGGTTCATGGCGCCGGCCGTGAAGGCGTCGTGCTCCGCCTTGTGGGCGGCGGTTTCCGGATAGCCGAGGCGCTGGAACAGTTCTTCTTCCAGCACGAAGTGGTTCATCGTGTAATCGACCAATCCCTCCAGAATTTCGCCGAGGATCGCCCGGTTCGGCTCGGGCTGGCTGATCTCGTGGTGCAGGCGATTGGTGGCATCGACCAGCCAGTGGTGTTGCTGGTCGATCGAGTCGATGCCCAGCTGCGGGGCCTCCGTCCAGGGCATGAACGTCATGGATTTCTCCTCCCGTAGAAAATCGGCGGGCAACGTTCCTGGCCGGGATGGTGTTTTTATCGGCCCTTGGGTGGCGCGTTAGCCAGCGGCAGGAATCTTAACGGAAGAAGCCATTTATGGCCTATGGATATTGCGCCGGGGGCGACGGCAGGCGCAAAAAAAGCCGGGCGGACCCGGCTTTGGGTTGTTCTGGCGCAGGTTCAGCCGGCGAAGTTGGCTTCGGCGAAGGACCAGTTGACCAGATTGTTCAGGAACGTCTCGACGAACTTCGGGCGCAGGTTGCGGTAGTCGATGTAGTAGGCGTGTTCCCAGACGTCGACGCAGAGCAGGGCCTTGTCGCCGGTGGTCAGCGGGGTGCCGGCGGCGCCCATGTTGACGATGTCGACGGAACCGTCGGCCTTCTTGACCAGCCAGGTCCAGCCGGAACCGAAGTTGCCGACGGCGGAGGTCTGGAAGGCGGTCTTGAAGGCGTCGAGCGAACCCCACTTGGCGTTGATGGCATCGGCCAACGCGCCGGTCGGGGCGCCGCCGCCGTTCGGCTTCAGGCAGTTCCAGAAGAAGGTGTGGTTCCAGACCTGGGCGGCATTGTTATACACGCCACCGGCCGGGGCCTTCTTGACGATGGCTTCGAGGTCGAGGTTCTCGTACTCGGTGCCCTTGATCAGGTTGTTCAGGTTCACCACGTAGGCATTGTGGTGCTTGCTGTAGTGGTAGTCGAAAGTCTCGGCCGACATGTGCGGGGCCAGGGCGTCCTTGGCGAAAGGCAGGGCGGGCAGTTGATGTTCCATATTTTTCTCCGTTGTTGATTGGGGGTTGCGAATCGAAAATTCTAGTCAGCTTCCGGGGTGGCGACAACCCGATTGACCGTGGTCGTCGCCGCGCCGTGCGCAAAGTTGATGCTGAGGGTATCACCCGGTGCCAGGGTGCCGGCGTCGCGAATGGCGCGGCCGTCGGGTCCGATGGCCAGTGCATAGCCGCGGGCCAGCACGGCATGCGGATTCAGCTGGTTCAGACTGCTGGCCAGCGATTTTAGTTTCATTTCATGCTGGGAAATTTGCCAGCGGGTCTGGCTGGTCAGCCGGTAGCCCAGGTGGACCAGTTCCTCCCGTTGCCGGGAAGGCTGCGGGCGGGCGGCGGTAAGCCCTTGGCCGGCGGCGGCCAGTTGCAGGCGGGCCCGCTCGCTGTGGCGGCGTAGCGCCTGTTGCAGGCGCTGGCCGAGGGTAAGGGTGGCCTGCCGGCGCTGGGCGATGCGTTCGTTCGGGTGGAGCAGGCGGCTGGCCAGCCAGTCGAGGCGTTGCTGGCGGTCGGCGAGCAGGCGTTCCAGGCAACGGGCCAGGCGGCCCTGAGTGTTGGCCAGGCCGGCGAGCAGGGCGTCGCGTTCCGGGCTGAGCAGTTCGGCGGCGGCGGTCGGGGTCGGGGCGCGCAGGTCGGCGGCGAAGTCGGCAATGGTGAAATCGGTTTCATGGCCGACGCCGACCACTACCGGAATGCGGCTGGCCCGGATGGCCCGGGCCACACATTCTTCGTTGAAGGCCCACAGATCCTCGATGCTGCCGCCGCCGCGGCAGAGGATGATCGCCTCGTAGTCGCCGTGACCGGCCAGGGCGAGGGCGGCGGCGATTTTCTCGCCGGCCCCATCGCCCTGCACCGGCGTCGGGTACAGCGTGATGCGTAGTTGCGGCGCCCGCCGGTGCAGCGTGGTCAGCACGTCGCGCAGGGCGGCGGCCTGCGGGCTGGTGACGATGGCCAGGTGGCGGGGGAAGGTCGGCAACGGGCGCTTGCGGTCGACGGCGAACAGCCCTTCATTTTCGAGTTGCGCCTTGAGTCGCAGGAAACGTTCGAACAGGTCGCCCTGGCCGGCCCGGCGGACGGTTTCGACATTCAACTGGAATTCGCCGCGAGGCTCGTAGAAGGAAACCAGTACCCGGGCCTCGATCTTCTGGCCGTTTTCCAGCCGCCAGCCGAGCAGTTGGGCGCGGTTCTTCCACAGCACGCAACGCACCTGGGCGCCGGCGTCCTTCAGGGAGAAGTAAACGTGGCCGGAGGCGGCGTAGGTCAGGTTGGAAATCTCGCCGCCGACCCAGGTCAGCGGGAAGGTGGTTTCAAGACAATCGCGAACCAGGCGGTTGAGGGCGCTGACGCTGAGCGGCGAGTTACTGACAGGAGAAGCGGCGATGGGCATGGCGAATTGTAACCTGCCCGGCTTGGTTCAAATAGCCATTTGACAACGTGAAAATTTGTCAAGTGTTTGATTATTATCGATTTAAATTTTGTGCCTCGTTTTTTGGCAAAGTGTCGAAAGTCCTTTGCCGAAAGGGGTTTGGCGCACATGCTGACATCTCATCCACAGACTTATCCACAGCTTTTGGGGATAAGCCCCGACGGCCTTGCAAACAGGCGCGACAAATTGCCGCTTGCCGCGGGGGCGCAGGGGAGGCAAAATCCCGGGCTGATTTTCCAGCGAGGATTCCTCACGTGTTTGCCATCGTTCAGGCCGCCGGTTGGCCCATCTGGCCGTTGCTTCTGGCCTCTGTTATTTCGGTTGCGCTGATTATCGAGCGCCTGGTCACCCTGCGTCGTTCGAAAGTGGTGCCGGCCGGTCTGTTGCAGCGCACGGTCGGCGAATTCAAGCGCGGCGGCAACAATGACAAGTTCCTCGACGATCTCGAGCGCCATTCGCCGCTCGGCCAGGTGCTGGCGGCCGGTCTGCGCAATGTCAATTCAACGCGCGAGATCATGAAGGAGTCGATCGAGGAAGCCGGCGGCGCCGTCGCCCACGACCTGAATCGCTATCTGACCACGCTCGGTACCATCGCCTCGGTCAGTCCGCTGATGGGCCTGTTCGGCACCGTGGTCGGGATGATCGAGATTTTCGGCTCGCAGTCGCCGACCGGCGGCAATCCGCAACAATTGGCGCACGGTATTTCCATCGCCTTGTACAACACGGGTTTCGGCATCTTCATCGCCATTCCTAGCCTGATCTTCTGGCGCCATTTCCGGGCACTGGTCGATGGTTTCGTCGTCGACATGGAGCAGCAGGCCATCCGTCTGGTCGAATACATGCACGGCGACCGGAAGTAAGCCATGAATTTCCAGCGCGGCCGCAAACAGGAAGAACCGGAAATCAACCTGATTCCGATGATCGACGTGTTGCTGGTCATCATCATCTTCCTGATGTTGACCACCACCTATTCGAAATTCTCCGGTCTGGAAATCAATCTGCCGACCGCCGATGCCAGCAAGCAGGCCGAGCAGCCGAACGAGATCGACGTGGCGGTGACTGCCAACGGCCAGATTTTGATCAACAAATCGCCGTTGACCGCAGCCGACGTCGGCAGTATCTCCGAGGCGCTGCGCCGGGCGGCCGGTGCAAGGCCGGATCCGGTGATTGTCATCAATGCCGACGCCAAGGCGACCCACCAAAGTGTGGTCGACGTCATGCAGGCGGCGCAGACGGCCGGTTACCCCCACATTTCCTTCGCCACCCAGACGCCCCGCTGATGCTGGCCGGCTGGCTGCAGCGACAATGGTTCGAGCAACGCCGGCTGTCGCCGGCGTTGTGGCTTTCGCTCCCGTTATTCTTGCCCTTGTGCTGGCTGTTCGTGGCGCTGGCCGGCCTGAAGCGCCAATTCGCCCGACCGCAGCGCCTGCCGGTGCCGGTTATCGTGGTTGGCAACATCACCGTCGGCGGTGCCGGCAAGACGCCGCTGACCATCGCCCTGGCCCGCCAGTTGCGGACGCAGGGCTGGCGCCCGGGCGTCGTCAGCCGGGGTTATGGCGGAGCGAATGCAGTCGCCCGGCCGGTGGCGACGGCAGCATTGCCGGAAGAGGTCGGCGACGAACCGTTGCTGCTCGCCCGGCGTAGTGGTGTGCCGGTCTGGATCGGCCGCGACCGCGCCGCAGCCGGACAGGCGTTGTTGGCGGCGCATCCCGAAGTAAACCTCATTCTCTGCGACGATGGCTTGCAGCATTACCGGCTGGCGCGCGATATCGAACTGGCCGTGTTCGACGGCCGCGGTGCCGGCAACGGCTGGCGGCTGCCGCTCGGGCCGCTGCGCGAGCCGCTGGGTCGCTTGCTGGCGGTGGATGCCATCGTCTGCAACGGCTTGCCGGACCAGCGCTTGCCAACGGTGGTGCCGAACTTTGCCATGCGCTTGCAGCCGGGGCCTTTCTACCGGCTCGATGCACCGACCCGGACCTGCGGCGCCGATCTCTTGCAAGGCCGAAGCTTGCATGCCCTGGCCGGCATCGGCGATCCGGGGCGTTTTTTTCGCACGCTGGAAGGCTTGGGGCTGAGTTTTGCGGCCCACCCGTTTCCCGATCATCACGCGTACACCGCTGACGATCTGGCCTTTGCCAAGGATGGCATTCTGCTGATGACCGAGAAGGATGCAGTAAAATGCACCGGTCTGACGCAAGGCGAAACCTGGGTTTTGCCCGTCGAGGCCGAGCTGTCGCCGGCCCTTGTTGAACTTATTCTGGAGAAACTCCGTGGACGCCAGGCTGCTTGATATCCTCGTCTGCCCGATTTGCAAGGGCAATCTCGAACACCGCAAAGCCGACAAGGAACTGGTTTGCAAGCCGTGCAAGCTGGCTTTCCCGATCCGCGACGACATTCCCATCATGCTCGAAGACGAAGCGCGGCAACTGCCGGCGGACGAGCAGTAATGTCCGGCCTGGCCTTCAAGATCGTCATTCCGGCCCGTTACGCCTCGACGCGGCTGCCCGGCAAGCCGCTGCTCGACCTCGGCGGCAAGCCGATGGTCGTGCGCGTGGCCGAGCGGGCCAGGCTGGCCGGTGCCGAGGAAATCTGGGTGGCGACCGATCATGCCGAGGTGCGGGCCGCCGTCGAGGCGCACGAATTCGCCGCCGTGCTGACCCGTGGTGACCACGCTACCGGTACCGACCGGCTGGCCGAAGTGGTCGACCAGCGCGGCTGGAGCAACGACACCATCGTCGTCAATGTGCAGGGTGACGAGCCGCTGATCGAGCCCGAGGTCATTATCCAGACCGCCCGCCAGCTGGCGGTGAGCGGCGCTGATATTGCGACGGTGGCGCACCCGATCACCGATCCGGCCGATTTCTTCAACCCGAACGTGGTCAAAGTGGTTTGCCGGGCTGACGGCGATGCCGCCTATTTCTCGCGCGCACCGATTCCCTATGCGCGCGATCACTTCGCCCGCGAAAATGGTGGCGAAACCTTGCCGGCCGATTTTCCGGCCTATCGGCATGTCGGGCTGTATGCCTACCGCGCTTCGTTTTTGAAGGCCTATGCCGGGTTGACTGCAGCTCCCACTGAACACTTCGAGTCGCTGGAGCAGTTGCGCGCGCTGTGGCACGGCTACCGGATCAGTGTGACCTTGATCGACGCGGCACCGGCACCCGGTGTCGATACGCCCGAAGATGCCGCGCGGATGCGCAAATTGTTTGACCGGACCTGAAATAGCGGGTAATTTTTCACACTTGCATAACGGCCGCCAACGAAGCCGATAACAAGATTTTTCGATACACAAAACCGAGGGACTTTCCATGAAGTTGATTCTGTTGGGCGCACCCGGCGCCGGCAAGGGTACGCAAGCCACGTTCATTTCCAAAGAATTTGGCATTCCCCAGATTTCCACCGGCGACATGCTGCGCGCCCAGGTCAAGGCGGGCACCGCCCTCGGTCTGGAAGCCAAAAAGCATATGGACGCGGGCGGCCTGGTGCCGGACGCCGTCATCATTGGCATGGTCAAGGACCGCCTGACCCAGGACGACTGCAAGAACGGCTACCTGTTCGACGGTTTCCCGCGCACCATTCCGCAGGCGCAGGCCATGAAGGACGCCGGCGTGCCGATCGAATACGTCCTTGAAATCGACGTGCCGGACAGCGACATCGTCGAACGCATGGCTGGCCGCCGCGCCCACCTGGCCTCCGGTCGCACCTATCATGTCAAGTTCAACCCGCCGAAGGTTGAAGGCAAGGACGATGTAACCGGCGAAGACCTGGTCCAGCGCGACGACGACAAGGAAGAAACCGTCAAGAAGCGTCTGGAAATCTACCATTCGCAAACCAAGCCGCTGGTCGACTTCTACAGCAAGTGGGCGGCCGAAGGCGATGCCAAGGCCCCGAAGGTCCGCAAGGTGGCCGGGGTCGGCAATGTCGACAGCATCACCAAGAGTGTTTTTGAAGCGCTGAAGTAAGAGGCGACCATGACGGTGAAAAATGCCTTCTATGCACAGTCAGGGGGCGTCACCGCCGTCATCAACGCGACGGCGTGCGGCCTGATCCAGGCGGCACGCCGCCATCCCGACCGGATCGGGAAGGTTTATGCGGGACGCGACGGCATCATCGGCGCCCTGACCGAAGACCTGATCGACACCAGCCTCGAAACCGACGAGGCCATAGCCCGCCTGCGCTCGACGCCCGGGGGCGCCTTCGGTTCCTGCCGCTACAAGCTGAAGAGTGTCGATGAGCATCGCGCCCAGTACGAACGCCTGATCGAGGTGTTCAAGGCGCACGATATCGGCTACTTCTTCTACAACGGCGGCAACGATTCGATGGACACAGCCTGGAAGGTGTCGCAGATCGCCGAGAAGCTGGGTTATCCGGTGGTCTGCGTCGGCGTGCCGAAAACGGTGGATAACGACCTGCCGCTGACCGACTGCTGTCCTGGCTTCGGCTCGGTCGCCAAGTATGTCGCTACCTCCATTCGCGAGGCGGGCTACGATGTCGCCTCGATGGCGCGCACCTCGACCAAGATTTTCGTCCTCGAAGTGATGGGCCGCCACGCCGGCTGGATCACAGCGGCTTGCGGACTGGCCAGTGAAAGTGCTGGCGAGCCGCCGCACATCCTGCTTTTCCCGGAAGTACCGTTCGATCCGGAGCGCTTTCTGGCCCGGGTGGACGAGTGCGTCAAGCAATACGGCTACTGCACGGTGGCCGTTTCAGAAGGACTATCGGACGCTGCAGGCAAGCTGATTGCCGATTCGGGCAGTAAGGATGCCTTTGGCCATTCGCAATTGGGTGGCGTTGGCCAGATCGTGGCGCAACTGATCAAGGACAAGCTGGGTTATAAATACCACTGGGCGCTGGCGGATTATTTGCAGCGCTCGGCCCGCCATCTGGCGTCGCGGACCGATCTTGAACAGGCGCACGCGCTGGGAGTTGCTGCGGTCGACCTGGCTTTGCAGGGCAAAAATGCGGTGATGGCGACCATCCAGCGCCTGAACGATGCGCCGTATCGCTGGCAGATCGGCGAAGCGCCGCTGAAGGATGTGGCCAACGTCGAGCGCAAGATGCCGGCCGAGTTCATCACGGCCGACGGCTTCCATATCACCGATGCCTGTCGGGCCTATTTGCAGCCGCTGATCGAAGGCGAGGAGCCGCCGCCCTATCGTAACGGTTTGCCCGATTATGTCCGTCTGAAAAATATCGCCGTGCCGAAGAAACTGGAGGCATTCAAAGTCTGATTTTTCGTTAGTCCAAAAGGGGGAGAGTCATGAGTACAGTGTTGTTACTCGCGCTTGGTTGCGCCGTGTTGGCAGTCCTGTATGGCTGGATTTCAAGTCAACAGATCCTCGCGTTGCCCGCCGGCAACGAACGCATGAAAGAAATCGCCAAGGCCATCCAGCAGGGAGCCGAGGCGTATCTGAGCAGGCAATACAAGACCATCGCCATGGTTGGTGTCGTACTCTTCCTCGTTATCGGCCTGGTGCCCAAACTGGGCTGGCTGACGGCTTTCGGCTTTCTGGTCGGCGCCGTGCTGTCCGGTGCTGCCGGCTTCATCGGCATGAATGTCTCGGTGCGAGCAAATGTGCGGACCGCGGAGGCGGCACGCAGCGGCATTGCTGCTGCACTCGACGTCGCCTTCAAGGGCGGTGCGATTACCGGCATGTTGGTGGTTGGTCTGGGCCTGCTCGGCGTGGCCGGCTATTACGCCTTCCTCAAGTCGGTGAACGCTGCGGATGCCGATCTGCATCATGTCATCGAACCGCTGGTCGGTCTGGCCTTCGGTTCCTCGCTGATCTCCATCTTCGCCCGTCTCGGTGGCGGTATCTTCACCAAGGGGGCCGACGTCGGCGCCGACCTGGTCGGCAAGGTCGAAGCTGGCATTCCGGAGGACGATCCGCGTAACCCGGCGGTGATCGCCGACAATGTCGGCGACAACGTCGGCGACTGTGCCGGCATGGCTGCCGACCTGTTCGAGACCTATGCGGTGACCGTCGTCGCCACCATGGTGCTGGCGGCGCTGGTCATCAAGAGCGCACCGGGGCTGGGCGAGAACCTGCTGCTTTACCCGCTGGCCCTGGGCGGGGTATCGATCATCGCCTCGATCATCGGTTGTTACTTCGTCAAGGCAACCGAGGGCGGCAAGATCATGGCGGCGCTGTATCGCGGCCTGATCGTGGCTGGTGTGCTGGCGCTGGTCGCTTATTACCCGGTGACTTCCTGGCTGATCGGGGCCGGTGCCACGCTGCCCGATGGTAGCGTGATCAATACCGCGACCATGTTCGGTTGTGCCGTCGTCGGTCTGGTGCTGACCGCTGCCCTGGTCTGGATTACCGAGTATTACACTGGCACCGATTACGCGCCGGTCAAGCACGTTGCCGCTGCTTGCCAGACCGGTCACGCCACCAACATCATTGCCGGGATCGGCGTGTCGATGAAAGCCTGCGCCTTGCCGGTGCTGTCGGTCTGTGCGGCAATTTATGCGGCTTTCGCCATGGGGGGGTTGTTCGGCATCGCCATCGCGGCCACCTCGATGCTGTCGATGGCCGGCATCGTCGTCGCCCTTGATGCCTACGGGCCGATCACCGACAACGCCGGCGGTATCGCCGAGATGGCCGAACTGCCGAAGGAGGTACGCAATGTCACCGATCCGCTCGATGCAGTCGGCAATACCACCAAGGCGGTGACCAAGGGCTATGCCATCGGCTCGGCTGGATTGGCCGCGCTGGTGCTCTTCGCCGACTATACGCACGGCCTGGAAGCGGCGTCGGGCAAGGTGTTCACCTTCGATCTGTCGAACCATCTGGTGATCATCGGGCTCTTCATCGGCGGCCTGATCCCCTTCCTGTTCGGCGCCATGGCCATGGAAGCGGTTGGCCGTTCGGCCGGCGCCGTGGTGGTCGAAGTGCGCCGGCAGTTCAAGGAAATTCCCGGCATCATGGAAGGCACGGCCAAGCCCGATTATTCGCGGGCGGTGGACATGTTGACCGTGGCGGCCATCAAGGAAATGATGATTCCGTCCATCCTGCCGGTCGCTGTGCCCATCGTCGTCGGCCTCGTGCTCGGCCCCGTGGCGCTCGGCGGTCTGCTCGTCGGCACCATCGTCACCGGACTGTTCGTTGCCATCTCGATGACCACGGGTGGCGGAGCCTGGGATAACGCCAAGAAATATATCGAGGACGGCCATTTCGGCGGAAAAGGCTCGGAGGCGCACAAAGCGGCGGTGACCGGCGACACGGTCGGCGATCCCTACAAGGATACGGCCGGACCGGCGGTCAATCCGCTGATCAAGATCATCAACCTGGTGGCGCTGTTGATCGTCCCGCTGATGGTCTAGATTTGCCTGGTTTGAGCCAAGGCGGCTGCGGCCGCCTTTTTCTTTACACAATTTTTCACGTTGGCTGTGTCTCGCTCGGCTAGAATCGCGGAAAAATCAGGGTGGAATAATGAGCTTAGAGGCAGGTGCGACGTCGGGGGCGGGTAAGGTCGGGGTGCGTGAAGACATTCTTCATCACGATCCCTTGCTCGATTGCCTGCTTGAACTGGCGCGCATCCACGGCCGCCCGAATACGCGGGCCGCACTGGTGGCTGGTTTGCCGCTCGAAAATGGCTCGCTGAAACCCTCCTTGTTCGCCCGGGCGGCCAGCCGGGCCGGCTTGTCGGCCAAGGTCGTTCGGCGGCCGCTGGAACGTATCGATCCGGCCCTGTTGCCGGTCGTCCTGCTAACTGTCGGCGAAGAGGCTTGCGTCCTGCTCGGCTGGGACGATACCGGCGACAACGCCCGCCTGCTTTTCCCGGATACCGGCCAAGGATCGGTGACCATGTCGCGCGCCGAGTTGCTCGGCCGTTATACCGGCGTCGCCATTTTTGCCCGGCCGCATTTCCGGTTCGACAAACGGACCCCGCAAGTCGGCGATGTCAAACTCCGACACTGGTTCTGGGGGGCGCTGGCCGACCAGTGGCCGGTGTACCGCGACGTGCTTGGCGCCGCCTTGCTGATCAATACCATGGCCCTGGCCATCCCGCTGTTTTCGATGAATGTGTACGACCGTGTCATCCCGAACCGGGCGATCGAGACCCTGTGGGTGCTGGCGCTGGGGGTCATCCTGCTGCTCGGCATCGACATGGTGTTGCGCTCCTTGCGCGGCTATTTCCTTGATCTGGCCAGTGCGCGCATCGACATGCAGTTGTCGGCGCAGATCATGGAGCGCGTGCTGGGCGTGCGCATGGAGGCGCGGCCCGCCGCCGTCGGGGCATTTTCGGCCAATTTG
>Ga0316605_10002056_pt1 | contig 11477 bp, 8 predicted proteins | sample OWC_soil_day20_n_FD_207666 | JGI IMG/M metagenome (GOLD analysis project Ga0316605, IMG submission 207666) | Wetland soil microbial communities from Old Woman Creek delta, Ohio, United States - OWC_soil_day20_noCT | ecosystem: Environmental > Terrestrial > Soil > Wetlands | place: USA: Ohio... | reverse complement strand
CCTGAAACAAATGAAAATGCACCTACGTATGACGAACTCCTCGCAAATGGAGCTTCGCGCCTTAAAGCTGAGCTTTCTTTGGCCACCAACGAATGTATTACCAATCTTAGAAAAGAAATGCTATCTCCAATCAACTGACTACTAACTAAATTACGTATACCCCTAATCCTTTCTGGCGGGTCAGTGACCCACCAGAGTCTTTAATTCTTGTTTCGGCGACATCATGACCCACCAGAAAATTCTCATTCTCGATTTCGGTTCGCAGGTTTCCCAACTGATCGCCCGCCGCGTGCGCGAGCAGCAGGTGTATTGCGAACTGCATTCTTTCGATGTTTCCGAGGAGTTCATCCGCGAATACAAACCGCAGGGCATCATCCTTTCCGGCGGCCCTAATTCAGTCTATGAGGCCCAGGAATGGCGGGCGCCGCAGGTCATTTTTGAACTGGGAGTGCCGGTATTGGGCATCTGCTATGGCATGCAGACCATGGCGGAGCAACTGGGTGGCAAGGTGGAAAGCTCGGGCAAGCGCGAGTTTGGCTATGCCGAGATTCGCGCCCGTGGCCATTCGCCGCTGTTCAAGGATATTGAGGATCGCAAAAATGCCGAGGGTCACGGCCTGCTCGACGTCTGGATGAGTCACGGCGACAAGGTGACCGAACTGCCGGCCGGCTTCAAGGTTATCGCCAGCAGCGATTCTTGTCCTATCGCCGCCATGGCCGATGAAGCGCGCCATTATTACGGCGTGCAGTTCCACCCGGAAGTGACCCATACCCTGAAGGGCAAGGAAATGATTGCCCGCTTTGTGCATGACATTTGCGGCTGCAGAAATGATTGGACCATGCCTGGCTACATCGATGAGGCGGTGGCCAAAATCCGCGCCCAGGTTGGCCAGGAGGAGGTCATTCTTGGCCTTTCCGGCGGTGTCGATTCCTCGGTGGCGGCGGCGCTGATTCATCGCGCCATTGGTGATCAACTGACCTGCGTCTTTGTCGACAACGGCCTTTTGCGCCTGAATGAAGCCGAGCAGGTGATGCAGACTTTTGCTCGCAATCTCGGCGTCAAGGTCATCCACGTTGATGCAGCCGAGCAGTTCCTTGGACATTTACAGGGGGTTTCCGACCCCGAGCAGAAGCGCAAGATTATAGGCCGCGAATTTGTCGAGGTTTTCCAGGTGGAAGCCGGTAAATTGCCGAACGCCCGCTGGCTGGCGCAAGGCACCATCTACCCGGACGTGATCGAATCGGCCGGGGCGAAAACCAAAAAAGCGCACACCATCAAGAGCCACCACAACGTCGGCGGCCTGCCGGAAACACTCAATCTCAAGCTGCTGGAGCCACTACGTGAACTGTTCAAGGACGAAGTGCGCGAATTGGGCGTGGCGCTGGGTCTGGCGCATGAAATGGTCTATCGCCACCCCTTCCCCGGCCCCGGCCTGGGGGTGCGTATTCTGGGTGAAGTGAAGCCGGAATTTGCCGATCTGCTGCGCCGTGCCGACGCCATTTTCATTGATGAGCTACGCGCCGCCGACTGGTACGACAAAACCAGCCAGGCCTTTGCCGTTTTCCTGCCGGTGAAGTCGGTGGGTGTCATGGGCGATGGCCGCACCTACGAATACGTCGTCGCCCTGCGCGCCGTGCAGACACAGGATTTCATGACCGCCCATTGGGCGGAACTGCCGCACAGCCTACTTGGCAAGGTCTCCAACCGTATCATTAACGAAGTGCGCGGCATCAACCGGGTGGTCTACGATATTTCCGGCAAGCCGCCGGCGACGATTGAGTGGGAATGATTGAAGCGGAATTGACCGCTTGCTGATATTGCAAAAAGTGTGAATTCCTTGTTTGACTTGGCCTGACAATAGGAAAATACTGAGGAGATGCTTATACCGGCATCCTTCAATTTTCTGAGCGATTTTTGATCATGGCCAATCAACCGACTTACCGCATTTTTATTTCCTCCCCCAGTGACGTTAACCCCGAGCGCCTCGTGGCGCAGCGCGTGGTTGAACGTCTGGATCGCGAGTTTGCCTACCATTTCCGGCTTGAGCCCATACTTTGGGAGCGCGAGCCGCTGATCGCCACCGAGCATTTCCAGACCATGATCGTGCCGCCTTCGCAGACGGATATCGTCGTGGTGCTGTTGTGGTCGCGCTTGGGTTCGCCGCTGCCGCAGGAGCATTTCTGGGGTGCAATTACCGGCAAGCGGCCGGTGACCGGGACGGAGTGGGAATTCGAGGATGCGGTCAAAGCCTACCGCGAGGGCGGCAAGCCCGATCTGCTGCTCTATCGCAAGAAAGCCAGTATTCCGTCCGATCTCGACGACGAAGCCGCCGTCATGCTGCGGCTGGAGCAGAAAAGGCAGGTCGAAGAATTCGTCCGCATCTGGTTCATTGACGAAGGCGATGGCAGTTTCAAAGCGGCTTCCCACATTTTCGAGGACATCGCTACTTTCGAGGAAATGCTGGAAATCCACCTGCGTTCCCTGCTCAAGGAGCGCTTGGTCACGCCCGAGGGCGGTAGCGAGTCGGCGGGAATTCGCTGGCATCGCGGCAGTCCGTTCCGTGGCCTGGAATCGTTCGAACTGGAACACAAGGATGTCTTTTTCGGCCGCACGCAGGCGCGTCATGAATTGCGCGAAGTGCTCAAACGCCGCAGCGCTCAGGGCAACGCCTTCGTTCTGGTGCTGGGCGCCAGCGGCAGCGGCAAATCGTCGCTGATTAAAGCCGGCCTGCTGCCCGATTTGTTGTTGCCGGGCATGATGGAGCGGGTGGGCGTTTGCCGCTATACCGTATTGCGTCCCGGCAGCGTCGCCGACGATCTGGTCGGCGGGCTGGCCAAGGCGCTGCTGACGGAAACGGCGCTACCGGAAATCACCGGCGAGCGTTGGGATGAAGTGGCGCTGGCCAAGCAGTTGCGCCAGGAAGCCGATATGGCGCTGTTGCCGATCCTGAAGGGGCTTGATCTGGCCGGCAAGGCAGCGCAACTGACAGAGCATGGCGAAGCACGGCTGGCCGTGATCGTCGATCAGTTCGAAGAATTGTTCACGCAGCCCGGCATAAACGAAGAACAGCGGCTGGAATTCGTGCAGGTGCTGGCCAGTCTGGCGAAAAGCGGCGTGGTTTGGGTGATTGGCGCCATGCGCAGCGACTTTGCGCACAAGCTGGAAACCATGCCGATCCTGAAGGAACTGACGCAGGAAGGGCAATACCAGCTCTTCCCGCCGGAAGAGCACGAATTCGGTCAGGTCATCGAGAAGCCAGCGCAAATGGCCGGCCTGCGCTTCGAGACCGACGAAACACGCGGCATTCGGCTGGACGAGGAAATTCGTCGGGCGGCGTCGAGCCAGCCGGGTTCCTTGCCCTTGCTGGAATTTGTGCTGGAACAGTTGTGGCAGCAGCGCACGGAAGAAGGTTTGCTCACTTTTGCCGCCTATGAGCGCATGGGCGGGCTAAAAGGCGCGCTGGGCCGGCGGGCGGAGGAACTGTTCAAGGCCATCCCGCGTGAAATTGGCGACGCCTTACCTGGCGCCTTGCGTCTGTTGGTGACGGTGGGGCAGGGCGAGGGCATCGACGCCACGGCGCGGGTGGTGCCGATCAGCCGCTTCCCGGAGGGTACAGCCGGGCGCAAGCTGGTCGAAGCTTTTCTGGCGCCGGAATCCCGTCTGTTGGTGGCCGACGAAGGCGGCGTGCGGCTCGCGCACGAGGCGCTACTCACCCATTGGGATCGCGCCCGCGAGCAGATCGAAGTCGACCGCAAGGATTATCAGGTGCGTGGCCGTCTGGAACTGGCGGCCCGCCTGTGGCGCAATGCCGGCAAGAAAGAGCAGGACAGCCTGCTGCTGCCGCCGGGCGTGCCGCTGCAGGAAGGCAAAGGTCTGCTGGAACGTTGGAGCCGCGAGATCGACCCGGAAATCGAAACCTACATCAAGGCTTCGTTAAGCGCCGCCAAACGCAAGAAGATCAAGCGCATTGCAGCAGGGATTGGCTTTGTTCTGCTTGTCCCGGTGGCGGTGGGCGTTTATTACGGAACCATAATTTACATGGGTGTGCGCGAAATCGAGCCGAAACTGGCTTTTGCCCAGATTCCGGCCGGTTGTTTCACGATGGGCAGCCCGGAGAACGAGGAAGATCGCCAAGCCAGCGAAGGGCCACAGCACGAGGTGTGTGTTAATACCTTCCAACTCGGTAAATTCGAAGTGACGCAGGGCGAATGGGAAAAAGTCATGTTGGGCAATCCGGCCAGTTCAAAAGCGGGCCCGAATTACCCCATCGAGACTGTGAGTTGGGACGATGCTCAATCGTTCATACGTCGGCTCAATTGGTTCGGCAAGCACAGCTATCGCCTGCCGACCGAGGCGGAATGGGAATACGCTGCCCGCGCTGGCAGCAAGACGGCACGCTACTGGGGCGACAGCGAGAAGGATTCCTGTCTCTACGCCAACGTGATGGATCGCAAGGGCAGGTCGCAATACGGCAAACAGATCGGTTCCTGGGCCGAGTGCGACGATGGCTATGTGCACACCTCGCCGGTGGGCAGCTACAAGCCCAATGCCTTTGGCTTGTACGACATGCTCGGCAACGTCAATGAATGGGTGCAGGACTGGTACGACGAAAACTATTACGCCAGGTCGCCCAAGAACAATCCCACCGGGCCGGAAACGGGCACCAAAAAGGTCGACCGCGGCGGTAGCTGGTGGTACGTGCCTTACCGGGTTCGTTCCGCCTACCGGGTGAGTTATGAGCCGGGTTATGTGAACAACGGTGTTGGTTTCCGTTTGCTGAAGAAGTAGGGCTTGCACATGGCCAAAGTGCTAATCGCTTTCCTGTTGGCGCTTTCCAGTCTGGCTTTTGCCGCCGATTCCGAATTGGCGCAATCGGTGGCGCAGGATTACGAAACCCGCCTGAAGCTGCTGTTCGAGCATTTCCACCGCAATCCCGAACTTTCCTTTCAGGAGTTCAACACGTCGGCTCGCCTAGCCAAGGAATTGCGCACTGCCGGTTTTGAGGTGACGGAAGGCATCGGCAAAACCGGCGTGGTGGCGATCATGAAAAACGGCCCCGGCCCGCTGGTGATGATGCGCGCCGACATGGATGCCTTGCCGGTGGAGGAGAAAACCGGCCTGTCTTACACCTCGCAAGTGGTGCAGAAAGATGAGGAAGGCAAGCCGGTCAAGGTCATGCACGCCTGCGGCCATGACTTGCATATCACCAGTCTGGTTGGCATTGCCCACCAGATGGCAGCGCGGCGCAACGCCTGGTCAGGCACGCTGATGCTGGTCGGGCAGCCGGCGGAAGAGCGGCTGGGCGGGGCAAGCGCCATGAAGCGTGATCAGCTCTGGAAACGCTTCGGCCAGCCGGATGTGGTGCTGGCATTTCATGTTGCCTCCGGCATCGAAGCTGGCAAGATCGAAGCCATCGAAGGCTCACCGTATTCCGGTGTCGATACCGTCGAAATCATCATTCACGGCGTTGGCGCGCACGGCGCATCGCCGCATCGCGGCAAGGACCCTATCGTTCTTGGCGCGCAGATCGTGCTGGCCTTGCAAACCATCATTACCCGCGAAATCTCGCCGCGCGAGCCAGCGCTGATCACGGTGGGTTCCTTCCATGCCGGAACACGATCGAACATCATTCCCGACACGGCCAAACTGCAATTGACCGTGCGCAGCGAAAGCCCGGCGACGCGGCGCCTGTTGCTGGACGCCATTCGGCGTGTCTCGCTCAACACGGCGCGGGCAGCGGGCTTCCCAGAAGACAAGTTGCCGGAAATCATCGAAACCGAAACCAGTACGCCGCCGGTCATCAACGATCTGGCACTGACCAAGCGCGTGAAGAAAGTTTGGGAAGAGAAAATGGGCAAAACCGTTTTTGCCGAAAGCAAGCCGCGTGACCACATGAGCGCCGACGACTTTTCTTTTTTTATCACCAATCCGCCAATTCCGGCCCTCTATTTCAGCGTCGGCGGCACCCCGAAAGCCGATTTCGAACGCGCCCGAAACGGTGGCGCGGCTATCCCCAGCCACCACAGCCCGCTGTTCAAAATTAGCCCCGAACCGGCGATCAAAGCCGGGGTTGAGGCCAGTGTGGCCGCCTTGCTGGATTTAATGAAAAAATGAGTTGTGCAACGGATTGGTTTGCGTTTCTTGGGGCAATAATGTTGCACTGGCAATTGCAGGGGCTGAGGGTAGAAAGGTGAAAACGTGATCTCCTATTGTCTTTCGGATTTACCTGTCGAATTCGGGTGGTCTGACCACTTTTTTTGCTGTTCTGCTTTGTTTTGAGAGGAGCAACGCCATCATGATGAAATTTGGCTCCCTTGTGCTTGGTTTTTCTTTGGCGCTTGCCAGTTTAGTTGTCGCTGCCGATGAATCACCCATTGGCATCTGGAAAACCATTGATGATGAAACGAATATGCCTAAATCCTTGGTACAGATCTCCATGGTGGAGGGTGAGCTTCAGGGCAAGGTTATCCGCTTGTTTCGTAGGCCCTCGGAAGAGCAAAATCCGCTTTGTGATCAGTGTGAAGAGGCTCGCCATAATCAGCCCATTATTGGTATGACGATCTTGTGGGGGCTTAAAGCGGATGGTGAGTATTTTGCTGGGGGCAAAATACTGGATCCTAAAAATGGCAAAATTTATAAGGCGCGACTTAAAACGCTGGATGACGGTAACCGATTGGAAATAAGGGGATTTATCGGTTTTTCACCGTCAGTGAGAACGCAGCGTTGGGTTCGTCAAAGTCCATGATGGTCGCAATGAAAAATGGCGAATAAATAATACTAATAGGGGGTAGGCCACGTTTTCTTTAACAAAAATTAGGGGCAACCCCAATTCCATTCAGTGGAAACCCGCCAGCGTTCTGGTCGACCTTGACAATACCCTTTACGACTACTGGGGTGCGGCAGCCAAGGCGCTGTTGCTGTTTTCAGCGCGACTGGCGCAGGATTTTGGTGTAGATGCGACCGAGGTCTGTGCCCGTTATCGCGCCTTGCCGATGTTGCCGGAGTACGAGCAGATCCGTTCCGGCATGGCCTTGCGTCGGATACGATTTGGGCAGTTGCTGGCGAGCTTTCCGCAGTGCCAAGCGGCTGATGTTGCGCAATATGTTGAAATCTACGGTGAATCTTTGTGTGGTTCGATCCAGTGGTTCGAGGGCGCGCGAGAGGCCTTGCTGGCCTTGGCGCAGCGTGTTCCCGTGCTGATCGTGACGGAAAGCCGCGAAGATATTGCCCGCCCGATCATGTCCGCCTTGGGATTGACTGGCAGTGAATGGCGTTTGCTTTGCAGCTATGCGCACGGTGTCACCAAGCGCGATGGCAGCACTTACCGGCTGGCTTTGGAGTGGATGGGCATGTTGCCGGACACTCTGGTGATGATTGGCGATAGCTGGGAGATGGATATTCTCGGCGCTTCCAAGGCGGGCATTCGGCAGGTCTGGCAGGCCGACGATTCGATCAGTTTGCCCGAAACGCCACCACCAGGATTTCTGGGCCGGGCCAATGATTTCAGCGCTGCATGCCGGCTGCTCTTTCCGGAAATGAGCGAATGATGAACGCGCCCTGGTTTGTTCTTGGTTCTGGCGAAATACAACTGCCACCAGTCGATCCGTGTGATTTGCCGGAGGAGCGGGGGGATTTCGGTGCTTCCTACGCTGTGGCCTTGGCGCAGACGGTTTTCCCGCCGGAAGTACACGCACGGGTGGCGGCGCGAGAACACCGGGTGACGGAACTACTGGCAGCGGAATGGCAAGTCGGCGGATTCTCTGATCGTTACGGCTTGCGGCGCATGCTATCCATCGGCTCGACCGCTCGCGACCTCTATGCCTGGTTGCCGACCGATCATGATTTGATGGTGGAAACCGAGGCACCGCAGGAGCAGATCGACCGCGACAAAATTCGCCAATTGCTGGAACGTCTGGCAGCCCAGTTGGCGGCAGCGCCGGAATTTCGCGCTTCGCCGGAAGACGGGCAAAGTCTGCGCGCTGTTTTTCTGTCCAGCCTGAAGGTACGTGGGCAGGCCAGTCTGGTCGGGCGTCTGAATGCGATTTGGGATTGCGCCAATGGCGAAGTGCAGGAAGAAAATCTGGTCGACATCACCTTTGGCAATGTCCGCCGCACGGCCGATTACGTCTTGTGGATGAGCGCTTATCTGGCGCGTCTGCCGGTCGAAATGCGGGTTCGGCAGACGGCGGAAATCCGGCTGGCCAAAAAAATGTTCAAGGCGCTTGGCGAGGTTTATGGCTCGCAGGAAACCGGTCTGCGCCCGATTACCATCGAGCAGTGGGTGATCCAGAACGTGCTGCGCCAGCCTTCCGGCTTGCCGGTGGGGACTTGCGATGCTGTATTGCACCATGTTGCCGGGCAGGCCATTTCCTTTACCGATTACCGGCAGCGCTGGCCGGTCTGGCGGCCGGGTTTGACGGATGAGGAGATCGAAAGCGGCGCGATCAGTCCGGTCATCAATCTGCTCGATTTGCTGGCCAATGGCGACAAGGTGCTGGCCGAAGCGAAATGGCAGCGCATCGTCAGGCTGGCGCAGGCTTATATGCGACGCCGCGAGCAGCGGCAGGGCTGGACGATCGAGGAACTGACGGCGCATCATGATTGAACTTTTGTTGCTGCTGACGCTTTGCCTCAACATCACCAGCGATATTGTCGACCGGCGGGTCAGTTGCGCCTCCAACCCGCGTGCCCTCAATTTGTGGGCCTCCATCGTGCAATTGCTGCTGGTTTTCCCCTTTGTTTTCTGGCTCAAGTGGCCCGGTTGGGAGCATCTGTTACTGCTATTGTTGGTCGGCGGCTTTTCCGGTTTTGCTCGGGAACACTGGTATCGGGCCTTGGCCCAGAGGCATGAGGCGCTTTCGCGTTTTGTTCCGTTCATTCGTTTGTCAAGCGTGCTGGTGTTGGTGCTGGCGGTGCTGGTGCTCGGCGAAAAGATGACAACGATCATGGCCCTAGGCGCGTTGCTGATGATCGGTGCCGGTTTCATGATCAGTCTGGAGCGCTTTGGCGCGGGCTGGCGGGAGTTTTTCCATGCCAATCGGGCATTGGCTCTGGTCGTGGTCTTTGCTACCTCCAATGCTTTCATCAGTGTAAGCTACAAGTATTTGCTGGGCTTTGAGATCAGCATCATGACGATTTATTTCTACCTGAAGCTGTTCCAGTGCCTGCCTCTGGTAGCGAAGTCCGCTGCCGATGGCACACTGTCGAGTAGCCGAATGGAGATTTCGCACCTGCCGTTGTTTGTGACCTCGCGTATTTTTCAGACGGTGGCAGCCTTGGTCTTCCTGCTGGTGTTGTATCGCCTGCCGCTGTCCAGGGTGGAGCCGTTGATGGCGCTCAGCCCCTTCCTATATCTGGCCTGGGAGTGGCTGGAACGACGTTATCGTCTGTTCGGCTATGTTCCCGCCGAAACAAGTGCTGTGACGGTGCGTTGGATGCCACTGCTGAGGTTGACGGCGACTTGCATGACCATCGCCGGTTTCATTCTTCTTCACCATAACTAAAATCAAAGGGAGCGCGTGATGCCCGTCGATCAACAAGCAAGCAAGCCAATGGCGCTGACGACCGGAGTGCTGGCGGATCGTTCCTTGCCCAATTTGCGCCCGTTACTGGAAAAACTGCCGCCACAGTCCTTGGTCGCTGATTTCGGTGCCGGGCGTGGCCGCCATTCGCTCTATGCGGCTCGTCTCGGCCATTCTGTGCTGGCGGTGGAAAAGCGGGCTGATACTTTTGCCGATTTGAGGCTCAATCTGGAACGCGCTGGTGTGCCTGGTGATCGCATGCGTCTGGTTGGGGGCGATTATCTCGATGTCGATCCGCTGCCGACCGAGAAGATCGACTTGCTGGTAGTTACCGGTGTGCTGCAGCATTGCGTGGATCGCAATGATTTGACCCGGCGGCTGACTCACCTTGCCGATGTAACACCCAAAGCCGGAGCGATAATTTTCATTGAAATGCTCTTCGACATGAAATTCGACGGCAAACCAAAGCCCGGACGGGTGGAGATTTCCGTGGAAGAATTCGAGCACCTATTGCCGCAGGTTTTCCCGGCGAAAAGTTGGAAAATCGAGCGGGTGGCCGGGCCGGTTTCGCAAGTGCTCGATTTTTCGGGTGGTGGGCGCAGCTTTATCTCGGAGGCGAAACTGGTGGAACAAACGGCGGCAGAATATGTGCTGACGCGCACAACATCAATGAAACAGGAGCCTTGATGGTGATTCCGGATCAAATCGAAGTTTTGGTGCGGTCGTGGGAAGCACGCGAACCAGCGGAGTGGCAGCAGGACGCCGACCGTTATCTGGGTTTTGCCAAACAGGCGATTGCGCTGGGTCAGCCGGTGCTGGCCTTCGATATGATGGACGAAGCACTGACGGCTTTCCCGGCTCATCACGAAATGCGCTACCTGGCGGCGCTGGCGCTGGCCAAGGGTGGTTCCACCGCCCACGCCAAGCGGATTCTGGATGGTCTGTTGTCCGAAACCGATATCGAAGTGGCGCTCTTTACCAATATTCTCAGTCTCGCCGGGCGTATCGCCAAGGATCATTGGTCGCGCTTGCCGGAAGGGTCGGAACGCGCAGCCGAGGGCGAGCAGTCGCGTCGGCATTATCAACGGGCTTATGAGCTGACCCGCGACTACTTTCCCGGCATCAATGCGGCGACGATGAGCCTGCTGACCGGGCATTCGGAGGAAGCGGCACGTCTGGCGCAAGAAGTGCACCCGCAATGCCTGCCCAATGCGGACAAGAGCAGTAACGACGGCTGGTTGCTGGCGACGTTGGGTGAGGCTTCCTTGCTGTTGGGCAAGAGCGAGGAATCGGCTTCCTGGTACCGGAAGGCAGTGGCGGCAGCGGCGGGGCGCTATGGCGATATCGCCAGCATGCGGCGGCAGGTCAAATTGCTGGCCTCGAAATTGAGCGGGCTGGAAGAGATTCTGGCCATCCTGGCGATTCCCCGCGTCGCCATTTTTACCGGCCACATGATTGATGCGCCGGATCGTCCCAAGCCGCGTTTTCCGGCGCACCTCGAACCGGCCGTCAGTACGGCGATTGCGCGCTGCATCCAGGAAAACAATTTAGGCTTTGGTTACTGCTCGGCGGCTTGCGGGGCCGACATTCTGTTTATTGAACAGATGCTGGCGCATGGCGGCGAGGTCAATATCGTCCTGCCCTTCCAGCACGAGGATTTCATTCGTACCAGCGTCGCTTTTGCCGGGCGGAGTTGGGTCGAGCGCTTTAACCGGGTGTTGGCGCGAGCGGCCAGTATTAGCTATTGCGTCGAGGAAGGCTATTTGGGTGACGAATTGCTTTTTGCCCATGCTGGCGAATTGACGCGCGGTTTCGCCTTGCTGCGGGCCGAGGCACTGGAAACCGAAGCGGTCATGTTGGCAGTGGCGGAACCGCAGGCGACTGCCAGTATTGGCGGCACGGCCGACGATCTGCGGCGATGGAATGTGTTGGGCAAACCGGCGCAGGTGATCGATC
>Ga0316605_10002054_pt1 | contig 11481 bp, 6 predicted proteins | sample OWC_soil_day20_n_FD_207666 | JGI IMG/M metagenome (GOLD analysis project Ga0316605, IMG submission 207666) | Wetland soil microbial communities from Old Woman Creek delta, Ohio, United States - OWC_soil_day20_noCT | ecosystem: Environmental > Terrestrial > Soil > Wetlands | place: USA: Ohio... | reverse complement strand
TCCTGTTCGGTTTTGCTGTCAAATTTATATTCGAAATGGCAGGCTTTTTCAAATCCTCTGAATACATATTTCGGGACTAAAACAGTTGGCGTTATAATGTCCCTATAATCTCTATATCCTGCGTTTACCAATGCGGAAGCACTCCAAGGCTCAATGCCTACAAATGGCAAAACCCGTGGTGCAACATAATCGGGGGTGTGCAACACAAAGTGTTCTTTCATCTGCATGTAAATCTTTTCGGCAATAGCTGATTTGAATTGGAATACAGTTTCGGAAAGGTCTTTTTCATTTTCCAAATGTGCTTTGATTTCGGTTACTGCCTGAGTAGCCAACTGATAAAGTAATTCTGCGTTATCATCATAATCAATTTCAGGATAATCAATTAATTGTGCAACAATTAGTTTGATTGGATTACCATACGAACCACTTGATTTTGCCTTTAGCGTTTCAACCAGTTTGTCTTTTAAGCCCATGCGGATAATTTCCTGCTCTAACGCATGATAACCAAAACTTGTCACATCCAAATCAAAGAAATTGAATGAGGCGGTAACTTCACCTTGTACCAAGTCCATACGTGGAATTTCAATGATATTCTTCTTGTACTCGATAACTAATTTCTCGTATATTTCTCCAGCTTCTTTTACAATCTCGTCTTTGAACATATTCAATTGACCTTGTGAGAGATTGTATTCGACCTGACGCATTACTTTGCGCTTAACTTCTTCTTTGTTTAAATCGTCCACTTTGCGAACTTCGGGTAAGGAATTGAAGTCGGGTAAAACACTAATTATCGCCTTTTTAGCATCAAGACTGTTTTGAGCCGTTTGTTGAACCTGCTTGTCTTCAATCTTATTGATTTTTTGTTGTTCCTGCTCAATGACGTGCTGAATAATTGGCTTGGAAGTAATTACTTCGGTTTTTGTTGCCAAATCCTCAACGGGAATTTCAACAAAACTCATTTTATTCAGTACTGAATTCGGGTCTTTTGCTGCATCAATTACAGCATTGAAGTTTTCGTGAGCAACAACGGTGAGTTTATCAATTTTGTCAATACCTGTGCGTTTTCCTTCATAGGGTAAACGGAGCCCACGACCAATGGTTTGTTCTACCAGAATGGCTGCATTGGCTGCACGAAGTGGTACAATGGTGTAAAGATTGGTTACGTCCCAACCTTCTTTGAGCATATTGACGTGGATTACAATTTCTATTTCGTTATCGGCATTTTCCAATGAAATGAATTGTTTTTCAATATCTTCCTCTTTTTTGGTAGAAGAATCAATTTGAAGTGCTTTGCCTTTATAAGCACCTTCGTAAAAATCATCGGAGTTAATCAGCTCAAAGATTTCTTTAGCATGACTAATATCCTTGCAAACAACCAAAATAAACGGTTTTACAAGTTTTACTTGATTGTTTAAGGCATAAATCTCCAATTCGTTTTTGGTGTCCTGGTGAATACTGATAGCATCTTCTAACTTAATTCGTTGAATTTCATCATCGGTTCTATTTTTTGGATCAAAATTCTTACGTGTGGCAATAGCAGGATTCTTTACGAATTTGCCTTCAGCTAATGCCTGAGCCAATGAGTATTCGTACACCACGTTTTTAAAAGGACTTCCTTTTTCGTCAAATGGTGTTGCTGTCAACTCAATTCCCAAAATGGGTTTGAGTTCGTTGATAGCATTTTTGGAAGCATCAGCGTGATAACGGTGCGCTTCGTCCATAAGTATAACCAAATCATCTAAGCCGGAAAGATAATCCCAATAGGACTGACCTAAATACTCTGACAGTCGTTTGATGCGAGGTGCTAAGCTAATTCCGTCCTTCTTTGAACCTTTGTTGTCGGAATTGAATTTGGCAATGTTGAAAATGTTGATACGAATTTCGGACTCAACAAACAAGTTGCCTTGTTGGGCGTAATTATCGCCCGTAATAATCACGGGACGATTATGTACAAATTCGGAAATACCATTGAAAACATATTTACGATAGGCAGGATAGCCGAAGTCTTCAATTAGTTTGTCGTAAATGGTGAGGTTGGGGGCTAAGATAAAGAAGTTCTTAATACCTTTTTGCAAATAGAGGTATGCAATGCAAGCACCCATTAAACGGGTTTTACCTACGCCTGTAGCAATTGAAAAAGCAATGGAAGTAAATTCCCTATCAAACTGCGTACAAGTCGGAAAAAGTGCTTTTACCTTATGTAATTCGTCTTGCAGAAATGCTGTTGCTTCGTCTTGCTCGGTTGGACATTTTTTCAATGTGAGGACATCGCTCAATTGTGCTACAATATCCAAGGAATCCTGTAAGGGTTCACGAAGTGAAAGGCGTTGTTTTATGGAGTTTGCTGTTTGATTCATAATTGAATTAATAATTATTATGTTAAAACGAGAGCGAGAAATCAAATAAAGTATTACTTTTGCACCATCTCATTAACCATGCGTTAAAGGAGGAAAGATTCCGTTTAGCTTATAGCTGGGCGGTTTCGGCTTTTTTATAGGCCTCATATTCAGCCATTAGTTTACTTTTTCTCTTTGGATTTGTTACATAATATGTAGTCCAAGGCAAAATATACTCCCCTCTGTCACGTAGCACAACTAAATAACTTTCTACTTCGTGCCATATCAAAATACTTATTTGATCTTTCCGTTGATTGCTCCAAACTTTAAGATATGAGTTTTCGGAATCATTGATAATTGGAGCTGGCCAACTGATTCTTTCCAATCTTCTTAAATCCGGAGTACGATTTTGTTCATCTTCACCTTCGCTGGTCATGTGCCAAAAAGTCGCTTCTTTGTTTTGACTAATTGGGTGCTTTTTTAAACCAAGTCGCCTGCCACGGTAAACAGGTTTATGCTTTATAAAATCGTTGTAAAAAATTGAATAAACGGCTTCAAGATAATTTGCAAAATTGCCCCCATATTCATTCAGCGTAATAAGTTCCGGCAGTTCAAATACTTTTTGATTTTCCATACCTAACATCCGCTTTTCCAAATGAATACATTAAATTTGTCCTCTTTGTATAAAGTTGAACGTAAAAGAGAATAGCCTGATTTTTCTCTAATTAATTCAATTAATTTGAGCTTGGCTATACTCGTATCCAATCCTCTATGAAGATAAGACATAGCACCTGCAAAGAAGTCGGAAAGACCGATAAGTTCGACTTCATGTGAGCGAACCTGTTGAACTTTATGAATTGTATTTTTAGAGAAATCATAATTGTTATTACATAAAACATTGTGCAATAACTCTACTTTTTTTGCACCAACAGTATCTTTTATGTCGATATAAATATTATAGGTGCTATTTGGACTGAAAATAGTTTTCAATAAGTCGAAATACATTTTATAATAAAATTGGTCGTGTGTTTGGCAGTATTTTTCGTGATTCAAAACACTTTTATCCGGCACTACCAGCACCCTGAAATGTAAATCGCTATTGTCGAAAAAATAATTAAGTACATCTTTATAATAATCAATTTTAGCCATTGACACTTTGTTCCACTTTAATTCAAAAGTAGGACTTAAACCGTGTTCCACTTTGATTTCACGCAATCGTTCAAAAATAGCATCTTTTTTATTAAAAGGACACCAGATAGCACCCAAAGCCATTGACTTTTCTTTGTCATTTTCGAGGTGGCAGCTTTCGTCGCAATATATATTATACAGTTCTCTCATAGATCTTCAGAATTTAATCAAACAATGTGGGTTCTTCTGTTTTGGATATCTTATCTCTCAATTCTTGTACACTTTCTCTTGTTTCTTCAAATTCTTCATCAAGTTCAACTTCTTCTTTTTCCTCTACCGGCATATTCACGATATTCAGGCTGTAATCGTCTTTGCCAAATTCGCAACGACCAAGAAGCATTTGCGGGATTTTCTTCAATGTTATAGCCCCTCCCGACCTCCCCGAAGGGGAGGAGAACTTGTGGGCACATTCTTTCTGAAATGCCTTGCAACAAATCAATAAACTCTCGTGAGGTTGCATTTCGTCATGTATGCTTTCCAATACTTCCACTGTAAGAAATTGTGTGGTAACGTAGATATAATCGTGTTCGCTCGACCGCCCTTGTTTCCAATAAGTATGCGTATCGGGCTGAAAGGTAAAACCTTCCTGCTTGCTCATGGCAGCTGCCAGCATTTGAGCATTGTACTCGGTGCTGATAATCCAGTTACCAAATTTATCCTGATTGAGCAAACTTGGTGCAAGTGTGTAGAATTTAAAGCCACCGCCACCTTGCCAGTTGACTGCTTTGCTGATACCGCCCTGCTCGCCATCTACCACCGCTTTCAGGCGTGGAAAACAGTGCGTTTTGGCATGTTCGCCCAACTCAACCCCTATCCAGCGGCGACCCATTTTGTGGGCTACGGCTGCTGTAGTGCCTGAGCCAAGAAAGGAGTCAAGAACTATATCGTTTTCTTTTGAGGCCAAATAAAGAATTCGTTCAATGAGCTTTTCGGGCTTAGGAGTACCAAATGGATCATGAGGAAACAGTTTTCTCATTTCTTTGGAAGCCATATCATTATCACCAACATCTTCTCTTTTCCATATAGTCATTGAAACTACTCCTTGTTTCACATCGATTAAAAATCTTTTTATTCGAGGCACATTACTACCATCAGAACCAAACCATATTCTGTTATCATTAACTGCCTCAAGAAATCGATATTCTGGCATACGCCAGCTTCGACCAGTTGGAGGATCATATTTCTTACCTGAAGGAGTAGTTATAGTATATAATCCTGTTTTTTGAACATCCTTTCTTAATAAATCGCCAGAAGTCCAAACCCCTCTTGGATCATTGTCTGGATTCTTATAGCGGCTGTCCATTTCATCAGTACGAGGTAAGAGATTTGGTCTCCATTCCTCTTTGTTTTTTGCATAAACTAAGATATGATCATGACTATCCGAAAGCCATTTAGCATCGTTCTGTGGTGAAAACTTCTTTTCCCAAATAACATTACTTACAAAGTTGCGACGACCAAACACTTCGTCGCACAGCACTTTCAGGTAATGGCTTTCGTCATCATCAATGGAAATCCAAATAGAACCGTCGTTTGACAATAGGTTTCGTAAAAGCACTAAACGTGGTTTCATCAGGTTTAGCCATTGGCTGTGTTCCACTCCATCATCGTAATGCTCAAAGGCATTGCCGGTATTGTAAGGAGGGTCAATGTAGATACACTTTACTTTGCCTGTATAATCTTGCTCCAGTGCTTTGAGAGCAAGGAGATTGTCACCATGAATAAGCATATTGCCCGCGTTTGGGTCTCCATAGCTGTATTCGGGGTTTTCAATCAGAATACGAGGTTCGAGCTTGGGTTCATCGCCTTTGCCTATCCAAGTGAGTTCGAGTTTTTGGAGTGTATTATTGTTGCTCATATATTTTTGTCTCCTTTCTAATTCTTTTTCAGCATTGTTTAAGCTATGTGGCTGATTGTAAATTGCATATCTAATTATATTATGATTTTCTATTTCGGTTCTATTTTTTTATGGCATTTTTTTTCTTTCAGTTCAAATTAACTCATAGTTCTGTATATAAGTGTATTGACTGCTTTTATTTTAGAATTTAATTGTATTTTAATTTTTTTATGCCCCTTGTTGTATATTCCCTTTTCCACGATAAAAAAGAGCTAAATGCATGTATATCAATATAATATATTGTTCTTTTTCGATTTTCTTTTTCGTTTCTATTTTTTTATGCCACACTATATTTGCGATATGTTTTGCCACCTTCATAAATCAACTTACCATCAGTTGCCATTTTATAAATGCATTTACGTAAATCAACAATTAAAACATCGGGCAGTCGTTTTGAAATATCGGCAATTGAACTTTTGGGATAGCGTTCCAAATCCTCAATAATCAATGCTTTCAACCTATGAGGTTCAATGGTTTTTAATGTTGGTTTTATATTTATTTTTGAGCTTGTAATCAACTTTGGATTTAAGAGGTATTCTGTTCCTTTTTTTACCCCCCTTGTTATTAAAATAGCTTTTTCGAGCAATTTTATGACGTATGAACGCAACCTCTCCTCATCTGTAAGTTGAAGCTCTTTAGTTAGTTGAGTTGCAAGGATTTTCCTGTATCTTGATACAACTCCCAATACAATGTACTCTTTTTGTAAAAGCTGATAGTTTTTGGCAATGAAGTCGATTAACAGAACAGCTTCTTCGTTCAAAACTTTAGAATACTGAATTACTGTTGTAGCGTTAAAGTCTGAATAAACAACCGGGAAAGGTTTGGCATCTCTGCCCGTAATCTCGTATATCAGGTCGTATCCACTTCCTTCACCTTCCATTAGTTTCAGGTCGTGCAACAGGCGTATTAGGTGAGGGTTACGACGGCTCACCGAATGAAGAATGTTGTCCTTAGTAATACCAAGCGGTAATCCACCCGGGTTTGTAATTTCCAATCTGTCGGGATAAACCTTTATAAAAATATCGCCGGAAATAGTATAACTTTTGTGTGCAATGGCATTAATCAACAACTCACGAATTAATCGTTCATCATAATGCCTGATTTTATTCCGGAACAAGCCGTTGGGAAATTCATCGTAATAGGCAAGTTCAACTGCCTTTTTCTCAATATCCAACAGTAGTTCCTTGGGATTCATTGAATAATCGTTCCAATCTTCCTTTCTTATTTTCTTCTCCAATTCATCATACACAATATATTGAATAGTCAATGGGTAAGCTAATTTACTCCGTTGAGAGGCATTACCCAACCAAAGAACACCTAAATTGGTAAGGCTACCATCCTGTATCAAACTATAGTGTTCGACAATTTCAATGTCAGATAATTCTTTAACAAATGGTTTTACTCTGTCTGATTTTCGGATTTCGTCTGCAAATCCTTTTATCGTTTCGTTTGAAATTTGAGAAAGTTCGGTATTTCGAGGTTGTAATTCCCATTGGAACGCATCTTTTTCGCTTGCCAGTCGAATAATATCTTCGCCCCGAACAGGTTGACATTGGTCCCCAATACGGATAAAAATTTTACCTTCGGAGGTGGTTGCAACAGATTTCAAAGTAGGAAGAATACGGATACTAAAAAACTGACCTCCATTTTCATGTGTTTCAATCTCATTCAGCACCATACCCACATTAAAACAAAGCGATCTAAGCCGGGTAATTGTTTTGTTAGTAATATCGTCAGTAATTACCTGATTTTCCGGTGGAAATTTGCCTTTGTCTTCAATTCCGATAATGATTGTGCCACCTTGTGCATTGGCCAAACAAACACAGGTTCCAGCTAAGTCCTTGAAACCGGCATCGCCTGAAGTAACTTTTTTGAGGCTTTTGTATTCTGTTACTGTATTTTCTGTTTGCATATTATATTATTTTCCATTTAATAGTAAATACTTCTTTTTGCTCAATCTTTTGTTTCAGCATTTTTTCGATATCTGTGAGCAGGTTTTCTTTTTTCTCGTCAATTTCGTCTTGTGCTGTGTAAAGTAATTGCCTTTTTTCGTTCCTTTTCTTTTCCATTTCTTTAATAATACGCTGTGCACTTACTTTTGTTTCGAGATTGAGCATTTTCTTAGCTTCTGCTTTTCGGAGTTTAATTTCGGCATCCAGGTCTTTTATTTCCTTCTCGAGACTTATTTTCATATCATCTGCCCACTGGTCAAGTTTATCCATTTCAATATCGAAAAAATTTCTGTTCCGTTCGGAATTAATATCAAGGACTTCTTTTTTATAAAAAGACAGATGGTCATTCAATTTGTCATCAATATCCTGAGAAGTATATAAATCTTGTTTTTCGGAAGCATTGAGAGAGAATAACCTCTGTGCTGTGTCAGGTTCAATCATTTGATTATCATCGGTGAAACAAGCCAACAGTAAATAGTCTTCTTTTTCAAAGGAGTTTATTGTTAGATGTTCGACTTTCAACCAACCAGATTTTCCGATAAATTCTTCCAGCAACGTGATTTTGGTAGGAGTATTTGAATAATCAAATTCTACTACCCGTACCGGTGTAGGCAGGTTTTTGCATTCCAATAAAATTCTTTGTGCTAGTTTATGTCCAACCCTGTAAATGTTAGTATCTTCGGGCACAAAGATGTCGGTTTTCTTTTTGCCTTCTTCTGGTTTCAAAATCATATACGGACCCGGATGGATGTTTTCTTCAGGGAAAGGATTTGTTACCAAACGAAATGAAAAATCTTTATTAGAAAATTCAGCGTATTCATTCAGAAAATATTTGGTAGTCGACCATAGTTTTTGTTCAAAAGCATTGAGGTATGCTTTGGTTTTTTCGTAGTCAACTCTTAATTTTTCACGAACCTCCTCATCGAAGTTTTCTAAAAGCGTGGAACGTACGTTTTGGAATTTTTCAGAGATAGCAGGTTTGAGTTCTTCCTGTAATTCGTCGAATGCTCGTTGGATTTCATCAATTGTTCTACATTCCTGATAAATATATGCTATTCGTTTTTCAAAATCAACTCCGTTTCCTATTGCACCCAATACTTCATCACTTGCACCGAAAACACCATCAAACAGACGTAATTTTTGTTCCAATAATTCGTACACCCGAATGTCAGCGGCATTTTTTATGTTAACAAAATTAACTACGACCACATCGAATTTTTGTCCATACCTGTGACAGCGTCCAATGCGTTGCTCGATACGTTGCGGGTTCCAGGGCATATCGTAGTTAACCACCAGTGAGCAGAACTGTAAGTTAATTCCTTCGGCAGCTGCTTCGGTGGCAATCATTATGGTTGCTTCTTCTCTGAAAAAATCAACAATGGCAGCTCTTTTGTCAGCAGTAGCAGAACCTGAGATTTTATCAGTCCCTTTATGTTCTGCAAGCCAATTTTTATAAATCAGGTTTGATTTTGGATCATTATTAGAGCCGTTGAACAAAACTACTTTGTTCTCGTATTTTCTTGCTTCGAGAATGTTATAGAGGTATTCCTGTGTTCTTCTTGATTCTGTAAAAATCAAGGCTTTTTCATTGGCACCGAGTTTACTTAATTGTTCAAAGGCCTTGTCAAGTGCAATAAATAATTGTTCGGCTTTGGAATTAACTCTAATTATCCGCGCCAACTCGCGAAAACTTTTGAGTTCCTCAATTTCTTCTTTAATCCCTGCTATATCTTCCTCCGATAGGGGCTCATCTTCTGTAATCAATTCTTGCACATCATCGTCAATCCATTCATCCTGCGTTTCATCTAATGTTTCATAATCTTTATCCAGTTCTTCGAGAACATCTGTTTCCTGCTTTAGAATAAGTGCTTCAAGCCGCTTAACCAACGTGTCAAAAGTGCCATATATGGCGTAAGTAGATGAAGCCAATAATTTTCTTAAAATGAGTGTCATCAACTGTCTTTGACTTTTAGGCAAAGCATAAAGTATCGGTTTTTGTAAGTAGTCGGAAACTGCTTCGTATAATTCCTGTTCCTGTGCGAGCGGAGTAAATTCTTCACGAATTGCTCGTCTCCCTGTGTAATTAATGTACTCTAAAACCTGTCTGCGTAAGGTGCGTTTGCATACCGGTTGTAATCGGTTTCTTAAATCCTTGTAATCTTCTTCTTCCAGTTGGTGGCTGAACTGACTTTTGAAACTTTTCAAGTCACCAAAAACATAATCATCAATAATACTCACCAATCCGTATAACTCAAGAACAGAGTTTTGAAGAGGAGTGGCAGTTAATAGTACTTTTTTTCTGGGCAACAGGGAGTTCTTGATGGCGTTTCCAATAATGTTGGAAGTTTTATAAACATTCCTCAGTCGGTGAGCTTCATCAATAATCACCAAATCCCATTTGGTAGCTTCGATATAATGAGCTTTAGACTTAGCAAACTGGAAAGAACAAATAACGATTTTGTCCTTCTGATGAAATGGATTAAACTTTTTATGTTTAATCTCCTGGTTAAATGATTTAGTTTCTAAAATTATGGATGGTAGAAAAAATTTATCAGATAATTCCTGGTTCCATTGCTTTCTTAAATTAGAAGGACAAATAATGAGCAAACATCTTTTTCGTTCGGCCCATTGCTGCGAAAGTATTATACCAGCTTCGATGGTTTTACCCAACCCAACTTCATCGGCTAATATAGCTCCATTCGACAGAGGCGATTTAAAAGCGAACAAAGCCGCTTCAACCTGGTGCGGATTTAAGTCAACCTGCGCATCTTGCAATGAAGCTGTAAGTTTACCTATATCGTTTGAAGGAAGCTGCCTTGTAAGTTCGTAAGAAAAATATTTTGCGTGATAAGAAGTTAAACTCATTATAATTAAATCAATAAATGTATCGATAATTTATATCCATGCAAATATATGATTTTTTTAACTAAAACTTTCAGTTTTTCCAAAATTGATTTTAGGAAATAATTTCAACAATTTGTAACTACATTTATTCATTTTACAATAATGTACTATTTATTTTTGTTCAAGTAATTTGATAAAATCACATATATCAATGAGATTGAAAAGAGAATAAGAGCTGAAAAAGAGGCTCGAAATGTGTTTTTGGGTTGCCAGTAAACGAATTGTTCGCTTGCTGGTGTAGAGAAGTTTGGAAACGATGTCAATGCTTACAAACTGGTTGCGGTAGCTGTTGAAATTCTTTACACGGTATATGTGAATGCTGTGTAGAATTTCAGATTTGTTTTGAATGAGAAAAACAATTTGTTTTTCGAGGTATTTTTCGTCGAGGACATGTTGATGCTTGCGTTTTTGGTATGGGGTGAGGGGAGTTTTCATGGTGTGGATGTTGATTAAATTTCAACTAATTCTAATTTGTCAATTAAAGAAATTGCTGAAGGATATCTTTCAATCAAAGATTGAAGATCAGGAGTGACACGAATTTGATTTTTTGGGTTTACAGGGGCTGCTGATTGTTGATTGCTTCTAAGCTGACTAATTATGTAATCAGCGATATCGAAGCCTTCTGCTTTTGCTGATGGTGTAGCGATGTTTTCTAACAAATCAGACACATGCACATTCCATATTATGAAATTAGAAATTTCTTCTGATTTTTGCTTCCAAATTTCATAGGCTTTGCCTAAATCGGGGAAAATGTAAACCTTTCGTTTATCCAAAACAAAACACTTGTCTAACGACAGACCGTTTAGTGCTCCGGTGGCTAACCATACATAATCCGGAAATACTATGCTCGCGATAATTGCGGTTTTTTCACTCTCTACAATGGAAACAGTTTTGTTGGGATAGGTTTTGAGCAGGTGTTCTCCGAAAAGACATTGAGAAAGATTGAAATCTTGTGAAATTGTGCCCTGTCGCTTTAGTTTGTTGTGAACCCAGTTAATTGCTCCGTCTTCGTGTTTGATGCGTTTTCCTGTTACGGGGTTGTATTGCATAATTTTACCTGTGCGGACTTTTCTTGTTGTGTCGATTTGCCAGAAGATAATTTCATTGTTTCGGGTTGATCCCAACAGGTAATCATCAGCAACTTTTTGAATGTCATCTGAATTAAAAAGAGTTTTTAGAAAATCAATGAAATGATTTTTATTTGATT
>Ga0316605_10002053_pt1 | contig 11483 bp, 10 predicted proteins | sample OWC_soil_day20_n_FD_207666 | JGI IMG/M metagenome (GOLD analysis project Ga0316605, IMG submission 207666) | Wetland soil microbial communities from Old Woman Creek delta, Ohio, United States - OWC_soil_day20_noCT | ecosystem: Environmental > Terrestrial > Soil > Wetlands | place: USA: Ohio... | reverse complement strand
GTATGAGTACTTTTGACTGATTAAAAATGCTTTACGAGCATAGTAAATAGCTGAATCAGGTCGATGATATACTTCGAAGTGCTTGCCTGTTTCGTAAAAACTACTGATTCTAGCCTCAATGGCTTCAGGGTAATTTATAATGTTGTTGTAGTATAATCTGAAATATTCCAAGGCTAGTGCCGGTTGACCTAATTTTGAATAAATAGCTCCGAAAATATTTCCCCAAAAAACATTTGAATTTCTACCAAAGTATGTAAAGTCAACTTGGCGTCCTATCTGAGCATAGTAAAGAGCTGAATCCAGAATATTCAATTCTTCGTAAGATTTAGCTAAGCATGCTGCCATATTTGAATAGTTTCCTTGCCACCAAGAATCTTTTTTGTCCTGAAAATACAGCAGACCTATTTTTGAATATTTAATGGCGTCTTTGTAGTTACCTTCTATTAGATAAAGACCTCCCAAGCATTTGTATGCCTGAAATATTCCAAAAGTATCCTTAATAGCTTCGCTCTGTTTTAGTTGCTTTAAAAAATATTTTTGTGCATCAGGATAATTGCATGCTTTTAGCAAAGCCACACCAAGTACATAACTGCTGTTCCAGTCTGCCCAAATAGGTAACTTGTCTCTTTTACTGGTTACAAATTTAATATTTTCTAATGCATAATGAATAGCTGAGTCTGGGTTGCTTGAACCATATTCAAGACCTAAAGTTATATATAGTTGTAGTTTCAATGAATCATTGATACTTTTCCTTAGTTCAGCCTTCAAACTATCAAAGTAGTTTTTTTGAGCAAATAAGCATAAAGGAAATAAAAGAAAAATTATAAATATTTTTTTCATTACTTTTAGGAAAATATTAATTGTGAGTTTAGCCCGATATATTCCCTTATAATTCTATTTATCTCATCTATATTGAAACAAACTAGTTAATTAAATGTTTCTGCTTTTTGCTATTCTTAAAAGAAGTGATAGCTTGGATAATACAAATAAAAAATAATTCAGTTGTGCTTGTAGTAAATTAGTGATGATTATAAAGGACGTTGTGAAGACTTTTTTTAATAAAATCCCTTTTAATTTGGGATATCCCCTATCAGCTAATAGGAATTGTCCTAAATCTTTGTTTATCTTTATAATTATACTTGTTAATGTTTTGTTCGTAAATATTTAATGCTTACACTTGTACTAATATTTAGATAACAAGAATTATGAATAAACACATTTGCACAATCTTATCAATGTTGATGCTGGGGCAAAGCGTCAATCTTCTGGCACAAAACTATGACAGTTATAACCTGGGAAGCTATAAAACGCCGGATATTAAAAGACGTTCACTTGATTTTCAATTTTATTCTAATGGAGAATTTGCTACTAACCAGTTAAGCAAGGATGCATATCTGCTGAATGGAATGGTTAATACCGAGTTTAAGAACTATGTAAATAATCGTAGATTTATAGGTGAGCAGGTTGTTGATGTTGGAATTCAAGGTAACAGTGCTTCTTCAGGTGGCACAGATAGCGATAAATCAAGATCTTTTTTGCTGAATACATCATACTCAAATTCATCCAAGTTTTATAATTCTGATAACAGCTTTTGGAAGGTAGGAGGAAATGCTTCATTAATGTTTAGTAATTATAAGCATAATGATGCTGCTGCAAATAAAACGTTGCAGTTTAATATAGCTCCTCAATTAGGTATTGGATGGGGCAGAATAGAACCTGTTCAGGATGCACGGCAGGCTGTTTATATTCTGGATGAGTTGTCTAAAAAAGGAGTCATCACAGCTCATCTTTCTGATGATGAAGTGAACCGGTTTGCCCAAGTAATATCGACTGTGAAGAATAAGCGTTTTCTGGATAGCCGGCTACATTTGATCGATGAAGTTTCCAAGGTCGACTCTTTCCTTGTGTACAATGGTTATGTGCAGGAATCGGGAGCAAAGTACTTTACTACTTTGTATGATTATTGGATGTATGGCTGCTCGTTTAACAGAGATGCCGGAAGTGAAATAAGTGCAGAGATAATTCCTCAGTATAATTACAATAAAGTATATGCTTATAATTCATGGGGCGATACCAAAGGTGTTAGTGCAAAAATATCATACCAGTATGAGAAACCTGTGAATCTTTACTGGCAACGTTCGGCTTATGCTTCTGTTGGGTTATCTTATAGCCATGATAGATTATATAACGAGTTTGATGGTACCAGTGATATTCGTATGGCTAGTGTAGCTGGTAGATATTCAATTGGTTATTATCCAAACTCACGCACTAATCTGAATCTGGGTCTTGAAGAATCGGTTTTGTTAGTTGATGAAGATAAAAAATACTGCCGATCGGTAACGCAATTAGTTTTATCTGCTTACTATTACATATCTCCCCAATTCCGTTTGTCGGGTAATGCAAATCTGACTTATTACAAGAATGACTTATCTGGGGCAGAAAGAATAAATGACTGGATTGGAAACTATTCATTAACACTGACTTATTCGCTTTTCTGATTTTCTCTCTAGTTTAACATAAAATTCAGCTATTTAGCTGATTCAAAACTTGTTGATTCTAACGTTCTTTTGAACGTTTTTACTGACAGATTGTTTTAACAGTATAGATTTAACCATAATCTATACTGTTTTTTTATGAAACTAATCCAACCAAAATCTATATGTATGCTAAAAAGGTTTATTCTATTTCTTGCATTCAGTCTGTTTGAAGCAGGATTGAATCTTTATGCACAAACTCTGACGGCTAAAGAGATAGTAACTAAATCAGATGAGAAGGCTCGAGGTAAAACCAGTCAGGGTGAAAGTACAATGACTATAATCAGGCCTACCTGGAGCCGGTCGATTACCATGAAGAGCTGGGAGAAGGGACGTAAACTGTCTATGATTGTTATTACGGCTCCGGCAAAGGAGAAAGGGCAGGTGTTCCTGAAAATTAAAACAGAGATGTGGAACTGGCTTCCTTCCATTGAAAGGATGATTAAGATTCCACCTTCCATGATGCTACAATCGTGGATGGGATCTGATTTTACGAATGACGATCTGATAAAGGAATCGTCAATTATTCAGGATTACACACATAAGTTGTTGGGCAAGGAAATGGTAAGAGGTCTGTCTTGCTATAAAATAGAAATGATGCCTCTTCCGGAAGCTGCAGTAACCTGGGGAAAAGTAATTCTGTGGATTACTGAAGATGGGTTCAATCAATGGAAGGCCGAATATTACGATGAGGATATGACGCTGATAAACATTTTGAATGCTTCGGAGATAAAGAAAATGGGAGACAGAGAGATTCCTACAAGAATGGAAATTGTTCCGGTTGACAAGAAGAATAATAAAACTGTCCTGGAGATAAAGAGTCTGGTGTACGATAAGCCGATAGATGATAGTTTCTTTTCGCAACAGAATATGAAGAATGCAAGTCAACGTATAAAATAAGTGGAGATGACACAGCTTATAAAATTGGCATGGCGGAACTTGTGGCGAAACAAGCGCAGAACAATTATAACTTCGGCTTCGGTATTTTTCGGAGTCGTTCTCTCTTCGTTTATGCGTTCCATGCAGGAGGGATCTTATGATCAGTACATCAGGGCTATTGTCAATTCTTACACAAGTTATATTCAGATTCACAAGAAAGGTTATTGGAATGATAAGATTATCAATAATTCGTTTGAACTTAATAAATCGATAGAATCGGTGCTTGATAGGAATAGCAATATTACTCTTTACACACCTCGCTTTGAAACATTCTGCTTGGCTTCGTCCGAAGACTACACGAAAGGAGTGATGATAATGGGAGTGAATCCGGAAAAAGAAGATAAGATAACTAATATTTCGGGAAAGATGAGGCTGGGTAGCTATCTTAAGAGTGGAGATGAGGGAGTGGTTTTAGGTAGTGTATTGGCCAAGTTTCTGAAACTAAGCATAAATGATACGCTGGTTCTTATTGGTCAGGGGTATCATGGTGCAAGTGCTGCGGGGAAGTTTCCGGTTCGTGGCATTATTAAGCATCCCTCTCCCGAATTGGATAGAACGTTGGTTGTGATGGATATTGGTAAATGTCAGGAACTGTTTTCTGCTCCCGGATTGCTGACTTCAATGGCGATTATGGTGCACGATAATAACGAAGTGGCCGAAACAAAGGAAGTGCTTTTACGCAACTTGCCTACCTACCTGGAAGTGATGGACTGGAAAGAAATGAATGAATTGCTTATGAAGCAGATTGAAAGCGACCGGGGCAGTGCGGTGATTATTGTAGATCTGCTCTACCTGATTATTGCATTTGGAATTTTTGGAACGATCGTGATGATGATGGCCGAACGGCAAAAGGAGTTTGGTGTTGTAATGGCTGTGGGAATGCAGAAACATAAGTTAATACTGGTGGTATTGCTCGAGACTATTTTTATTGGTATGGTAGGGGCTATAACGGGTATTATTGCAAGTATTCCTGTTCTTGGTTACTATTATTACCATCCCATTCCGTTTACTGGACAAGCTGCCGAGATGATGCTGGAAATGGGCTTTGATCCGGTAATGTTCTTTTCGCTTGATCCGTTGATTTTCTTAAAACAGGCGCTGATTGTTTTTCTGTTTACACTGGCTATAGGGATCTATCCTATATTGAATATCTGGAATTTGAAGATTACAAATGCTTTGCATAATTAAAATAAGGAATCATGCTTGGAGTCTTATCATGGAAAAATGTATGGAGAAATAAACTGCGGAGCTCTACAGTGATTGCTGCTGTGGCTTTGGGAGTTTTTGCCGGAGTGTTTATGATTGCTTTCATGAATGGGATGGTCGATGCTCGTTTGCAAGCGATTATTCATACAGAAATATCTTCTGTGCAGATGCACAATCCGGAATTCCTGGCCAACAGTGATTTCTCGAGTCGAATACCCGATGCGGATAATGTTGTGCAGTGGGTAAGTAAGGTAGATCATATAAAAGGGGTGAGTAAACGTTTGGTTATCACTTCCATGATAGCTTCTGCCGAAGCAAATACCGGAGTGAAGATTCTGGGAGTGATACCTGATATAGAGCGGACAGTAACCAATATTGGCGATAAAATGATTGAAGGTACTTTTCTGGAAAGTCATAGAAAGAATGCAATAGTTATTGGCAAGAAACTGGCAGAGAAGTTGAAGGTTGGACTGAATAAGAAAGTAGTTATCACGTTGCAGGATGCGCAGATGAATATTACAGGCGGTGCTTTCAGGGTAGTAGGTATCTTTGAGACAGATAATTCCATGTTCGACGAGATGACGGTGTTTACCCGATACAATGATCTTTGTACACTCACGGGACTGAAAACAACGGAAGCTCACGAGATTGCTGTTCTGGTGGATAAAGATAGTAACTCAGGTATTGTTACAGATGTTTTGAAATTCCATTATCCCGGACTTGATATTCAGGACTGGACACAGTTGAGTCCTGAAGCTGGCTATTTGATTAGTGCAATGAATCAATATCTGTATATTTTCGTACTTGTTATTATGCTAGCTCTGTGCTTTGGTATAATTAATACAATGCTGATGGCTGTGCTCGAACGAGTTAAGGAATTGGGTATGCTGATGACTATTGGCATGAGTAAAGTACGGATCTTTTTGATGCTTATGCTTGAAACGTTATATCTTTCTATAACGGGTGGATTTATTGGAATTATCTGTGGCTATCTTCTTTGCCGTTATCTTGAGAGGGTTGGATTAAACCTGTATTTCTGGGAAGAGGCTTACAAAAGTATAGGCTATTCATCAATGATTTATCCGAAAATTGAATTGAATATGATTGTCTATACAGCCTTGATGGTTGTACTTACTGGGATATTTTCCACTTTATATCCTGCATACAAAGCTTTGAAGCTGAATCCGGCGGATGCTACACGAACAAAATAATTATCTGAAATGAATATTCTTATGAACATTATTGAGATAAAAGGAATTACCAAGATTTACGACATTAAAACAATGCCGTTTCAGGCATTGAATGGTATCGACTTGTCTTTTCAGCAAGGAGAGTTTGTTGCTATTGTGGGACCTTCGGGTTCGGGTAAAACAACCTTGCTCAATATTATTGGGGGGATCGATAATCCTACCGATGGAACTGTTATAATAGACGGGGTGAATATTACCGGACTAAGCAATTGGAAAAAGACTGATTTCCGAATGCATAATATCGGTTTTGTTTTTCAGTCGTACAACTTGATTCCGGTGCTTACTACGAAAGAAAATATTGAGTTTATCTTGCAGCTTCAGGGAAGAGATAAAGCTGATATTGAGAAAAGAGCTTTGGAACTTATCGAGGCTGTGGGGCTCATGAATAAAACGAATAGTCGCCCCAATAAATTGTCGGGTGGGGAACAGCAGCGTGTGGCGGTGGCAAGAGCGCTGGCTTCCAAACCAAAGTTTATACTGGCCGATGAACCAACAGCCAATCTGGATTCAAAATCGGCAGAGAATCTGCTGGATATTATGGAAAAACTAAATAGGGAAGAGAATATCACCTTTATTTTCTCAACGCATGATGCAAGGGTAATGAAAAAGGCCCGAAGAATTATTACGATTGAAGATGGCAAGGTAATTGATGATGTATTAAGGGAAAAGGTTATATAATATCAATGTTTATCTAAAATGAGCTTTGGAAATATGAAAACTAAAGGATTGCTTTTATTGCTGTTTTTTATTCCTTTCTTTCTTACTGCTCAGGATTCCGTTAAAGTGAATAAAGTCACGGTTAACGGATATGTAAAGGATATGCAATCTTTTATCTTCAAAGATTTTAATTCGGCCTGGATAAACTCCAATATGATTAATAACCGACTGAACTTTAAGTGGTTTATCTCTCCAAAGTTTACCGCTTCATTAGAGCTGGCAAATCGTTTCTTGTATGGAACCATGCTGAATCGTTTTCCCGGTTATAGCGAAACGTTTGAGTACGATAACGGAGTGGTTCGCTTATCGGAAAACTGGTTTAAGGGTAAGAAGTATCTGTTCAATACTTTGGTAGATCGTTTCTGGTTACAATATTCCAACAGTAAACTACAGATTACCGGAGGGAGACAACGTATAAACTGGGGGCAGAACTTGGTGTGGAACCCCAATGATATTTTCAATAACTACTCTTATTTCGATTTCGATTACGAAGAGAAACCCGGAAGCGATGCAGTAAGGATGCAATATTTTCTCAATCCAACTTCGGTTGTTGAATTTGCAGCGAAACTGAACAAACAGAAAGAGACTACTCTGGCTGCTCTCTATCGCTTTAACCGCTGGAATTATGATATTCAGTTTATTGCAGGAATGGTAGATGATGCCGACTTCATGGTTGGCATCGGATGGTCGGGACAAATTGCTGGCGGAGGTTTCACGGGTGAAGCGAGCTATTTCAGACCGATGAGTCACTTTATGGATCATAAAGGAGTCTTCCTTGTTTCTACAGGTTACAATTATACATTCAGGAATTCGCTGTTTTTACAAACGGAAGTGCTTTATAACGGAAATAAGAATTCGAAAGATATATTCTCAATAGATCAGCTAACCTCTACTAACTTAAGTGCAAAGGATCTCTTTTTACCAGACTTCTCGTTGTTTTGTTCAGCTTCATACCCCGTTACACCATTAATAAATTGCTCACTGACTGCTATAGGAAATCCTCAGGTTAAACTGTTTTTTATAATTCCTACAGTGATATTTTCGCTTAGTAATGACCTGGAATTATCTTTCATTGGTCAGTTACTGAGGTATACAGAACAAGACATATTCAGGCAGAATCTGAACTTTGTATATGTTCGGTTAAAGCAAAGTTTTTAGTCTTAAGGAATGTAGGTGTGTTTGTGACCAGAATATTATACTCTCCAGAAATGTTATTTTGCAAAATTGATCTAGCAATCTAGCAGTGTGTCTGTAACTCTCTGTAAATGAATAAGTAAATGGCGCTAGATCAAATTAATTTGATCTAGCAGTGATCTAGCAATCTAGCACCTTCAAATTCGTCACTCCAACTTTCATTAGAGTGGCCGTGAGTTCTCTTTTTTCTCTAGGGTAGTTTAAAATATTACAGGAATTATCTTTTTATATTCTTGTACAAAATAAATCTTTCTTTTGTACAGAAGAATTAATTGTTTTGTACAGAAGAATGCAATCTTTTGTACAAGGGTGTAAAAAACAATCTAATTACATTTTTGAAGTAAACCGAAGATCTGTTATACTCCAGTGGTATATTTAAAGTGCTAGTAATACAAACGAGATAAATTAAATTATTTCATCTTTTTGCTTTTTCCTTCAATATAAGTAGAAAAGTTAATGCCATCACGTGACATTTCGAATTTAGTATTAACCGTTTCGTTATCCAGCAAAGTATAAACAAGTCGGAAAACCGGAGCATTCTCTATCTTCTCACTTGTAAGCGTTATGGTTTTATCAGAATAAGATATCTGATAGTGGATAGTATGGTTTTCGTTATCAAAGTAAATTGCTTTAGATGCATTTCCATTTGGATCCAAATCAATAATCATAAGATCTTCGTGAATAATAGCAGGCTTATTTGCAGTAGCAGGATATTCAGAATGGCTTTTCCGAACAATTATATTTTTATCCAGATCATATGAAAATGAAAATGTTCCGCCACCTTGTCCGGGTTGCCCACTTCCTTCACCAATCCATTTACCCATTATCCAATTCCAATTGTCGTTGGATGATTTTTGTTGTCCAAAAGAAACAGAACCGATTGCAAATAGTGCAACCAACAAAATCATTTTAATTTTCATAATCTTATCAGAGTTATTTAAAACAAAGGTAAAGCATTATTTGAAAACCTAATCTTTGTTACAATAAAAAAATGAAGATAAAAATGATTAATAGCTTACATTCGTCCAATTTATGCTGATAAGGCAACTCTGAAAACAATAAATAATGTTAGCATTCTTATAATTAAATAGATTTTCTTATTCTATAACTATTTTCTTATATTTTTAATTAAAAGGTTGACTGGCCGTAATTTTCATTAAAGGATAACAGTTGTGTGAGGACAATATATCTCTTATTTGTTATATCTATGTGTAAGGGAGTATTAATTAAATATTATTGATCATGAAAAAGTTGTTATTTGTGTGGCTTGCGTTAACATCGTTTGTGCTTCCATCATTTGCTCAGGTAGCAGGTAATACTAATGTACCATATGAGGTAGTAGTACCAGATAAAGGATTTGTTCTTAAAAAGAACCAGGTTCCTCTTTCAGTTCAGAAAGCACGTAACATTGACTTTAAAGTTGATGAACCCATTACATGGACCAAATTTCCATATACCTTAAAGGACTATGGGTGGGTATATGATGAATCTGGCGTTAAAGCTGATTATTATCATGTTTCTATGAAAGCTGGTAAAGATAAGAAAATATATGCTGTTTATTCTGCAAAAGGAGATCTTATAGCTACCAAAGAAGAGACTACTAATGCAAAGTTACCGGCTTATGTATTAGAATCACTATCTAATAGCAAATACAAAGACTGGACAGTTGTTGGAAATAAAGAGGTAATTCAATTTTTTAATAAAAAGAAACGAGTAAAACAATTTATCCGCTTAACAATTGCAAAAGATAATGAGATAAAACATATCAATTTTAATTATGAAGGGAAAGTTGATAAAGAGTAGATAACATTGAAAAAAAACTGATGTCTAATTTAATCAGAAAATGAAGAATCCCAAAGAAGTATTATTCTTTTTTGGGATTCTTTTTATTTATATACTGGTGTATATTTGTTATAACTGATTTTGTTTATGTAACTACGCTCCTGCTGATTGAGTAGAATCAACAAAAACACGTGATCCCAGTTCTTTATCGAGATGATAAATTGCCTGCCCGTCATTACCAATAAGTTTAAGTTGATTAATGATGTCATCAGTATTAGCTTCTTCTTCAATCTGTTCGTCAACGAACCATTGAAGCATACTCATTGTTGCGCGGTCTTTTTCAGCTTCGGCTACTTCAATGCAATCATAGATCATTTCTGTTACTAAACATTCATGTTTGTAGACATCTTCCATCAGCGTACGTATATCTTCCCAATCAGAAGGAACAGCACCAATAGGTTGAAGTTTAACAGAACCCTGACGCTCAATCACAAAGTTATAAAGCTTAATGGCATGGGTGTTTTCTTCCTGATATTGCACAAACATCCAGCTGGCAAAGCCTTTCAGACCTTTTTCCTGAAACCATGCAGACATGGAGAGATACAGATATGCTGACCAAAACTCAGCATTGATTTGTTTATTAAGAATACTCTCAACTTTTTCTTTTAGTTTCATAACAGTAAATTTATTAATGTTTATAATTAGATTAAAGATTCTCTTTTTAAAGACCTCTTGTAACTACTTTAAAAACTGTAGTTTTACTTATACACAAATATATACTTTTATTTGGTTCTACAATTCCTTTAGTAACATATTTATATTTTATTTATAACTGAGAAGGCATTTTGCTATTGCAATAATCTGATGTCCAGTATATATAATGTAATTTTATGATAAATAAATTAGTTGAGATTAAATATTAAACCAAATTTTTTATATATTTGGGGAAATAAGAATATCAAAATTCATCGGTAAGTGAAAACAAATATTCAACGTTTAAATATTGTTCTACAAATAAAGATTAGGAGATAATATTATGGCACTAAATTTTAAAGAAGCTTTGCAAAATCGCAGAACGTATTATACAATTAGTAATAAATCGCTTATCTCAGATAAGGAAATTGAAGATATAGTTAAATATGCAGTTACTCATGTACCTTCGTCATTCAATTCACAATCAACAAGAGTGGTTCTTTTATTAGGAGAAAACCATAAAAAGTTATGGGAAATTACTAAAGAGACACTTCGTAAAATTGTTCCGGCTGAGGCTTTTAAAGGTACAGAAGCTAAGATTGATGGCTCATTTGCTGCCGGATATGGAACTGTGCTTTACTTTGAAGACCAGTCTGTTGTAAAAGGATTACAGGATGCTTTTCCTGCTTATTCAGATAATTTCCCTGTTTGGTCAAACCACACTTCGGCTATGCATCAATTGGCTATATGGGCTATGCTTGAAGAAGCTGGATTCGGTGCATCTCTCCAACACTATAATCCATTGATTGATGAAGAAGTGGCTAAAACATGGAATCTTCCATCTACTTGGAAACTGGTTGCCGAAATGCCGTTTGGGGTACCTACACAAGGTCCTGGAGAAAAAAGTTTCCAACCAATTGATGAGCGGGTTAAAGTATTCAAGTAAACTTAAATTATTCTCAGAATAGTGATTAATAGTTCCAAAGAAGTTCAATTCTTCTTTGGAACTTTTTTGTATATAGATATTCAAATATTGTCTGTTTTTTTTGCTTTTTAGATTATATTTAACTATTATTGTAGATAATTAAATACCCAGTTAACCGGGGAAATAAAACTCAAACATAAAATGAAACGGTGTAGGTTCATCCAGCTACTTTTTGTCTTCTTG
>Ga0316605_10002052_pt1 | contig 11485 bp, 10 predicted proteins | sample OWC_soil_day20_n_FD_207666 | JGI IMG/M metagenome (GOLD analysis project Ga0316605, IMG submission 207666) | Wetland soil microbial communities from Old Woman Creek delta, Ohio, United States - OWC_soil_day20_noCT | ecosystem: Environmental > Terrestrial > Soil > Wetlands | place: USA: Ohio... | reverse complement strand
GGCGCGTTGAAATCGATCTTCGGCGCCGTGCTGATCGCCTTTTCGTTTTCCACGGTGAAATTGGCCTTGGTTTTCCAGCCCATGACCATCGCCGTCAGGTTGTTCGGGAAGGTGCGCACCGACACGTTGTATTCCTGCACCGCCTTGATGTAGCGGTTGCGGGCGACGGTGATGCGGTTCTCGGTGCCCTCGACCTGCGCCTGCAGGTCGCGGAAATTGGCGTCGGCCTTCAGTTGCGGATAGTTCTCGGCGACCACCAACAGGCGGGCCAGGGCGCCGGACAGTTCGCCCTGCGCCTGCTGGAACTTGGCGAAGGCGGCATCGTCATTGACCAGTTCCGGCGTCGCCTTCAGGCCGGCGACATTGGCCCGTGCCTCGGTGACCTTGGTCAGCACTTCCTTCTCGTGTGCGGCATAGCCCTGGACGGTGGCCACCAGGTTGGGAATCAGGTCGGCGCGGCGCTGGTACTGGTTCAGCACCTCGGACCAGGCGGCATTGACACCCTCGTCGTTGGTCTGGATCTGGTTGTAGCCGCAGCCGGAGAGCAGGCTGACGACGACGGCGAGCAAGGTAATCAGGCGTAGTTTCATAGCGGGATGCTCCCATAACTTTGACGGATAGCTGGAATATGGTGCCAGCCGGCGGAAAGCTCAAGAGGAATCTCGGCACCGCCCCACCCAACCATCTTGCCATTCGCCGGGCAGCGGCCGAGAATGAAGCGATCATGGATACCCTGCTCGTCCTGGCCATCGCCACCGTCGTCATCGTGCTGGTGTTCGATTACACCAACGGTTTTCACGATGCAGCCAACATCGTCGCCACGGTGATCGCCTCGCGCGCCATGAGCCCGGCGCAGGCGGTGGTGGTGGTCGGCATTTTCGAGTTTCTCGGCCCGCTGCTCGGCGGCACGGCGGTGGCCAACACCATCGGCAAGTTCGTCGCGCTGGACGGCGTGGCGCCGGTGCTGTCGCTGTCCATCCTGCTCTGCGGCCTAATCGGGGCCATCGTCTGGAATCTGGCGACCTGGTATTTCGGCATTCCGTCCTCGTCGTCGCATGCGCTGGTTGGCGGCCTGGTCGGTGCCGTCGTCGTCTCGGTGGGTGCCGATCACGTTGTCTGGGGCTTTAGCGAACTGGCCAACGGCCACCTGACCGGCATCATGAAAGTGCTGGCCGCCCTGCTGCTGTCGCCGTTAATTGGCTTCTGGTTCGGCTACCTGGTGCATCGCCTGCTCAATGCCCTGCTGATGGCCGCCAATCCGGCGGCCAACTCACACCTGCGCCTGGCCCAGTACGTCACCGCCGCCGGCCTGGCCTTTTCGCACGGCGCCAACGATGCCCAGAAGAGCATGGGCATTTTGACTCTGGTGCTGCTGCTCGGCGGTTTCATTCCGACCTTCGAAGTGCCGTTCTGGGTCATGCTCGCCTGCGCCACGGCAATCACCCTGGGCATCCTGTCCGGCGGCTGGCGCATCGTGCGCACCCTGGGTTTCGCCATCTACCGGGTGCGACCGATCCATGCCCTGGGTTCGCAATTGACCTCGGCCGCCGTCATCCTCGGCGCCTCGCTGGGCGGGGCGCCGGTATCGACCACCCATGTCGTCGCCACCTCGATCATGGGCATCGGCGCCTCGGAACGCCCGCGTGCCGTGCGCTGGGCGAAGGCGCAGGACATCGCGCTGACCTGGATCATCACCATTCCCGGCGCCGCCCTGGTCGCCATCCAGGCCTACGCCCTGGTCAATCTGTTTCTGGGAGCCAAGCCATGAGCGAACCCGCCCACCCGTCGATCTTCCGCCGCCTGTTCGACCGCGTCTTCCCGAAAATGCCGGATTTCTTCAGCCTGCTCGCCGAACAGTGCGGCCACGTCGCCCACACCACCGGCCTGCTGGTCGAATTCATGGAAAGCGCCGACCCCAAGGTCGGCGAGCAGATTCGCCAGGACGAGCACGCGGCCGACCACATCAAGATCCGCAACCTGCACACGCTGAACGAGGCCTTCTCGACACCGATCGACCGCGAGGATCTCTACCGCGCCATCATCGACCTCGACGAGGTGGTCAATTACTGCAAGAGCACGGTCAGCGAAATGGACGTGCTGGGCCTGGCGCCCGACAAGCATTGCCTGGAAATGGCCATGCACATCAAGCTGGGTACCGACGCGCTGTATATCGGCTACGCCAAACTGGCCAAGGAACCGCAGGCAGCAGCGGCCGACGCCGACAGCGCCCGCAAGGCCGAACGCAAGGTGGAAAAGGCCTACCGCCGGGCCATCGCCGAGTTGTTCCAGGGCGACGACTACATCCACATGTTCAAGCGCCGGGAAATCTACCGCCACCTGTCCAACGCCGCCGACCGCATGGCCAACTGCGCCAACACGCTGCACGACATCGTCGTCAAGATGTGCTGAGCACGACATGTCTTCCCTGCGCCAAAACCTTCAACACTGGGCGAAACAGTTCACGCAACAGGCGCTGACCGTCTATTTTGCCGCCCGCGACCCGCGCACGCCGCTGCTCGTCCGCCTGCTGGCGCTGGCCGTCGCCGCCTACGCCTTCAGCCCGATCGACCTGATCCCCGACTTCATTCCGGTCATCGGCTATCTCGACGACCTGGTGCTGCTGCCGCTCGGCATCGCGCTGATCGTCCGCCTGACCCCACCAGCGGTCATCGCCGACGCCCGCCGGCAGGCTGAACAGGCGGTGACGCGGCCGGTCAGCCGGCTGGCCGCCGGTGCGGTGCTGCTTTTCTGGCTGTTCGTCATGCTGCTTGGCGGCCGCTGGCTGCTTGAGGCCACGACGGGCTGAACAGCCATAATTGCCCGAATTAGCCGGCCGGCGGCTTGGCCAACTGGCTCTTGATGATCGGGCCGACGGCCTGCCAGGCCAGGGTGGCGCCACCGACCACCACGGCAGTGCCGACGATCAACTGGATCAGCAAGACAATCAGGTCACGCTGCTGGCGGCTCATCTTGTGGGCCGGATTGGTGGCACCGCAGCCGGGGCAGGCCTGCGCCGAAGTATCGACTTGATGGCCGCAGGCGCGGCAGGGAACGAGGGGCATGGCATCTCCGGCAAGGCTTTTGGGCGATTATAGGGCGAGGCATCCTGCCTCGTCTGCGTGGTAGCATTCGCCGCCATGAATTTGCCTAGCCTGCCGCCTGCCATCCTGATCATGGGCCCGACCGCCTCGGGCAAGACGGCGGCCGCCATGGCGCTGGCCGACCGCTTTCCGGTCGAGCTGATCAGCGTCGATTCCGCGCAGGTCTTCCGCGACATGGATGTCGGCACCGCCAAACCGGACCGGGACACCCTGGCCCGCTACCCGCACCGGCTAATCGATATCATTTCGCCGGAAGAAAGCTATTCCGCCGCCAAATTCCGCACCGACGCGCTGGCGGCGATGGCTGAAATCACCGCCACCGGCAAGGTGCCGGTACTGGTCGGCGGGACCATGCTCTATTTCCGCGCCCTGCTGCACGGCCTGGCCGAACTGCCGCAGGCCGATGCCGCGTTACGCGCCGAGATCGACGCCGAAGCGGCAGCGCTGGGCTGGCCAGCCATGCATGCAAAATTGGCCCGGTTGGACCCGTCGACCGCAGCCAGGCTGCACCCGACCGACAGCCAGCGCCTGCAACGGGCGCTGGAAATCTGTCGGCTGTCCGGTCGGCCGATGTCGGAACTGCTGGCCGAGAGCGAACAACAGAAGCCGGCTTACGAATTCCTGTCGATCGGCCTGTTGCCGTCCGACCGGGCGGTGCTGCACGAACGCATCGCCCTGCGCTTCGACCAGATGCTGGCCGAGGGGCTGGACGACGAAGTGCGCCGCCTGCGCCAGAAATACCGGCTCAGCCTCGACCTGCCGTCGATGCGCTGCGTCGGCTACCGCCAGACCTGGGAAGCGCAGGAGGGTCTGATTCCGCTTAAGGAGCTGCGCGACCGCGGCATCTTCGCCACCCGCCAGCTGGCCAAGCGCCAGATCACCTGGCTGACCAATTCCTTCGCAGCGGAAAACCACGACTGCCTGGACCCGGCGCTGGCCGACCGGGTGGCCATCCGCGTCGCCGACTTCCTCAAACCTTGAGCAAGCCTTGCAGGGTGTCGGCCAGCGCCTGCAGGCGGCCGACGATGATCAGGCTTTCGTCCTGGGTGCCGACCATGCGCTGCATGTAGTCGCTGGCCATGGCGGTCAGATGCTCCTCCTGCTCCTCGGTCAGGCCGAGGTGCACGTAGGATTTCATCAGCGTTTCCTGGAACTCGATCATCACCTGGGTCAGCTGGAAACTGTTGCGCCGATAATTGGCCTGCACCGCATCCAGTGTCGAATGGACGCTGGGTAGCGCCGCTTCGATGCCGCGCTGGCGCCGATGGGCCAGTTGTTCCAGTTCGATGGCTTTCAGGCGGGCGGCGGCGCCTTCGGCCAGCAGTGCGCCATTGTCGCGGATGCGGCCGCAGCGCTCGGCATCGTCGACCGGCATGTTGTTGACCAGCAGCGTGATGCGCTCGTAATTGAACACGCAACGCGACTTGAACTGGAAAATCCGCCCGGAATGGCGGACGTGATTGAGAATGCCGACTTCCAGCGGCACGTCGCGTCCGTTCGGGCTGACCGAGCGCACCTGGTCGCCGATGCGCAGTTGCACCGCCGCCTGCAGGTCGTACTGGCGCATGGCGTCGAGCACGGCCCCGGCCAGTTCGTCGTGCGTATTGCAGGCGAAGGATTTGCTGAGGAATTGCAGGACCACGCCCAGCTCGCCCATGCTGGTCATCGCCGACATGGCGGTGCGCTGGGCGTAACCGGCCTGCTCGCTCAAGGCCCGCTTTTCGGCGAGCACCCGGCCGGCCACCTTGATCTTGCTGAGCAGTTCTTCCGGATCGAACGGCTTGACCACGAAATCGTCGCCACCGGCCTCGTAACAGAGCAAACGGGTATCAATATCGTCATGCGCCGAAACGAAAATGATCGGAGTGTCCTGCGTCTCCCAGTCTTCCTTCAGGCGGCGGCACAAGGCATAGCCGTCGATGCCTGGCATGCTGACGTCGAGCAGGAAGAGGTCGGGCTTGCAGTCGCCCAGGCGAGCCAGGCAGGCCTCGCCGGAAATGAAGGTTTCGACCCGGCAGGTCGCTTCGAGAATGCCGGTCAGCACATCGAGAATAATCTCGTCGTCATCGACGACGAAAACGCTCAGCCCTTGTCCCATCTTGCTTCCCCCCTGATCAGGGGAAACATTGTGGAGCTATTCGCCGCCTGCGGCAAGGGCGTCGACCGCCTCTTTGCGTACCGCGAGCAGGGAATAGACAGTCGGCACCACGAACAATGTGAAGAAAGTGCCGAGCAGCAGTCCGCCGACGATGACCCAGCCGATCTGCTGGCGCGACTCGGCGCCTGCGCCGGTGGCCAGGGCCAGCGGCACGGCGCCGAGTACCATGGCGCCGGTGGTCATCAGGATCGGGCGCAGGCGCAACTCAGCCGACTCGATCACCGCCTGCTTCAGTTCGACGCCCTTTTCCTGCAACTGGTTGGCGAATTCGACAATCAGGATGCCGTGCTTGGTGATCAGCCCGACCAGCGTCACCAAGCCGATCTGGCTGTAGACGTTGAGCGTGCCGCCGGACAGCCACAGGGCGAGCAGCGCGCCGGCCATCGACAGCGGCACGGTGAGCATGATGATGAACGGATCGCGGAAGCTTTCGAACTGGGCAGCCAGCACCAGATAGATGAAGGCCAGGGCGAGGACGAAGGTGAGCGCCAGCGACGACGAGGACTGGCGGAATTCGCGCGACTGACCGTTGTAATCGACGGCATAGCCCGGTTTCAGCAGCTGGTTGGCGACGCCGTCCATGTAGCTCAGCGCCTCGCCCATGGTGTAGCCGGGGGCCAGGTTGGCGGTGATGGTCACCGCCCGGCGCTGGCCGAAGTGGTTCAGTTCGCGCGGCGCAATGGTTTCCTTGACGCCCACCAGATTGTCCAGCGAAATCATGCTGCCGTCGCGGCCGCGGGCATAGATGTCGTTGATGTCGCGCGGATTGCTGCGGTCGACGTCGGCGACCTGGACAATTACATCGTACTGTTCGCCATCGCGCTTGAAGCGGGTAACCTGCCGACCACCGAGGAAGGTTTCCAGCGTGCGGCCGATAGTATCCACCTGCACCCCCATGTCGGCCGCCTTGTCGCGCTTGACCTCGACCGACAACTCCGGCTTGTTCAGCTTCAAGTCGGTATCGACATTGGTCAGGCCGGGATTCTTGGCCAGTTCGCCGAGGAACTGGTTGGTCACCGCCTGCAACTCCTCGAAGGCGGCGGAAGTAACGATGACGAAATTGATCGGCCGTTCGCGCGGACTCTGGCCGAGCGATGGCGGGGTGATCGGGAAGGCCAGCACGCCGGGAATGCCGGCGAATTTCGGGAACAGTTCCTTGGCGATCTCCGGCGAGCGACGGTGTCGATCGTTCCAGTCGGTGAGGCCGACGAAGGAAATGCCCTGATTGACCGTCGGGTTGCCGGACACCACGAAGAAGCGCTCGATATCCCTGGTCTGGCTGTAGATGCCTTCGATCTGGCGGGCGTACTTGTCGATGTAGTCCAGCGTCGCGCCATCCGGACCGCTGAATGCGCCGAGGATGATGCCGCGGTCCTCGACCGGGGCCAGCTCCGACTTCAGCGCCTTCAACAGGCCGACGCAGGATAGCGCGACCACGGCGAAACCGAGCATGACCAGCCAGCGTTTGTTCAATGCTGCGGTCAACACCCGTTTGTAGCCTGAATTCAGCCAGTTGAGGAAATTCTCGACGGCGACGAAAGCCTTGCCGTGCTTTTCCTCGTGCTTCAACAGCACCGAACACATCATCGGCGACAGGGTCAGCGCGACGAAACCGGAAACCAGCACGGCGCCGGCCAGGGTCAGCGCGAATTCGATGAACAGCTTGCCGGTACGCCCAGTCATGAAGGCGACCGGCGCATAGACCGCAGCCAGGGTCAGGGTCATCGCCACCACGGCGAAGCCGATCTCCTTGGCGCCGAGCAGCGCCGCCTGCATGCGTGGGACGCCCTCCTCGATGTGCCGGAAGATGTTCTCCAGCACGACGATGGCGTCGTCGACGACCAGCCCGATGGCCAGCACCAGCGCCAGCAGGGTCAGCGTGTTGATGGTGAAGCCCAACATGAACATGATGGCGAAGGCGCCGACCAGCGACACCGGGATGGTTACCAGCGGAATCAGCGTCGCCCGGAAATTGCGCAGGAAGAAAAAAATGATGGCCAGCACCAGCAGGATGGCCTCGGCGATGGTCTTGAACACCGACTGGATCGAACGCTCGATGAACACCGACGAGTTGTAGGCGATGTTGGCCGTCATGCCGGCCGGCAGTTCGCTGGTGATTTTCGGCAGATCGGCGAGCAGCGCATTGGACAGTTCCAGCGGGTTCGCCGTGGCCTGCTTGATGACCCCCAGACCGACCGCCGAGCGCCCCTTGAAACGTACCGACGTGCGCTCCGAGGTGGCACCGATCTCGACCCGACCGATGTCGCGGATACGCACCGGATAGGCATTGACCGTCCGCACCACCACGGCGCCGAATTCTTCCGGCGTCTTCAGATCGGTATTGGCCACCACCGAGAATTCGCGCTCGCGACTCTCGATGCGCCCGGCCGGCACCTCGACATTCTGCTTCCTCAACGCGTCCTCGATATCGGCCGGGGTCAGCTGGTAGGCGGCCAGTCGCTGGCGGTCGAGCCAGATGCGCATGGCGAACTTGCGCTCGCCGAAGACGCGCACGTCGGCCGCCCCCGGCAGCGTCTGCAAGCGCGGCTTGACGATGCGGTTGGCGAAATCGGTGACTTCCAATGCCGAATGCTGATCGGAGGAAAAGGCCAGCCAGATGATCGGGTTGGCGTCGGCCTCGACCTTGGCGATGACCGGTTCATCGACCTCGTCCGGCAGCTTGTTGCGCACGCGTGAAACCCGGTCGCGCACGTCGGCCGCCGCCGAATCCGGCGCCCGTTCGAGCTTGAAACGTACCGAGATCTGGCTGTTTTCGGCGCGCGAGATGGAAGTGATCACTTCCACACCCTCGATGCCGGCCAGCGAGTCTTCGAGCGGCTTGGTCACCTGCGACTCGATAATCTCGGCCGATGCCCCCCGGTAGGTAGTATTCACCGTCACCACCGGCTCGTCGATCTTCGGGTACTCGCGAATCGGCAGCCGGGTGTAGGACACGATGCCGATCAGCATGACGACCAGCGACAGCACGGTGGCGAACACCGGCCGCTTGATGCACAGCTCGGAGATCTTCATTTGGCGGCCGCCGGTGCGGCAGGGGCCGGGGTCGATGGTGCGCCGTCGCCGACAGCGCGCACCGCCACCCCATCGCGCAATTTGAGCTGGCCGGCAGTGACCACGACATCGCCGGCGCTCAGGCCGTCCACCACTTCGACCTGCGCGGCCCGGCGCACGCCGAGCCTGACCTTGACCAAGGCGGCCTTGCCATCGACCACCTTGAACACGGCCGGCAGCCCGCCCGGCACGATGGCCTGCTCGGGCACCATCAGCACGTCCTGGCGGTCGCCGAACAATAGGCTGACCCGGACGAACATGCCCGGACGCAGCTTGCCGCCGGCGTTATTCAGCCGGGCGCGGCTGGCGATGGCCCGACCATTCTGGTCGACCAGCGGATCGACCGCGTCGAGCACGGCCTTGAACGCTTCGCCGGGCAGGGCATCGCTGCTGACCTCGACGCTCTGCCCCTTGCCGACACGGCCGATATAGGTTTCCGGCAATTTGAAATCGACGCGCAGGCTGCCGATATCCTCGATATTGACCAGATCCTGCCCTTCCTTGACATAATCGCCGACACTGACATTGCGCAAGCCGACAACGCCGGCGAACGGCGCCTTGATCCGCGTCTTGGCGAGCTTGGCTTCGGCGAGCTGCACCGCCGCCGCCTGAACCTTCAACGTCGCCGCCGAACTATCCAGCGCCTGCTGGCTGAGGAATTTCCTGGCCACCAGTTCCTGATTACGCTGGAAACTGCTGCGGGCCAGCGCCAGGTTGGCCTGCGCCTGCTGCAACTCCGCTTCCTGCACCGCCGCGTCGAGACTGACCAGCACCGTCCCCTTGCCGACCACGGCACCGTCCTTGAAGCCGATGGCGGCAATCCGGCCGGCGGTTTCCGGGCGCAGCATCACCGACTCGCCCGATTTCAACGTACCGACCGCCGCTGCCTCGTCGGAAAAGCTGCTCACCCCGACCTTGGCTACTTCGACCGCCATCGCGAAACCGCCGGCTGGGGCTCCAGCCCCCGGCTTGCCCGGCGCTCCCGCCGGGACGCCCGGAGCGGCCGCTGGCGCCCGATTGGCGCTGTAAGCGACATAGCCGAGACCGGCCAAACCGACGAGAGCCAAAGCGATGATGCCGAATCGAGTGTTTTTTTTCATGGGGTCGCCGTCAAGGACACTGACCGAAGAGTCATTAAAGAAGCAAAATTGTAACGAACTGGGCAGCCCGACAGAAATAAATTCTTGCCGGCTATTCCGCGTCGTTACCGAATTCGGGCAAACGGGGCAGTCGACCGCAATCAGCACACGGCACTTCCGGCTCGAATGCGGCATGGCAGGCTCCCAGGCCCTGCCCGGCCAAATCAGCCTTGAGCGGCGCCACCCGGACCAGCACGACGCCGGCACGGATCATGTCGAGATATTCGGCGACGCCGCGCGAGACGTCGATGATGCGCCGCCGGTGACCAGCCATGCGGTCGTTGATCTTGACGATGACGCACAGGTCGTTGTCGGGGCGGCGCACCGCCACCAGGCTGCCAAGGGGAAAATGGTTGCTGGCGGCGGTAAATTGCCGCACATCGAAACGTTCGCCGGTCGATGTCTTGCGCCCCTGGAAACCGTGCCCGTAAAAACTGGCTGAACCATGCAGACCGGGGCCGTCGAGGATTTCGGCCGGTCCCAGCAGCGGGGTTTCGGCCACCTGCCGCCGGGGCGGCTTGCCCGGGCGGGATTTTTTCTGCACTTTATTGCTGGCCACCGGCTTGGCCGATGACTTCTTGCCCGCCGACCAGACGGCCGGCGAGGCGCTGACCAACAGCAGGCCGCAGACCAGTGCGGCGGCCTGACGCTGGAAATCAGACCACAACGGTCTGGGCTTCGTCGCCCGAGCGGGCACGGATGACCCCGATCTGATAGACCGCTTCGCCCTGCGCCTTCAGTTCGGCCATCGCCGCCTCGGCATCGGCTGCCGCGACGACGACAACCAGGCCGATACCGCAGTTGAAGACGCGGTGCATCTCGTTTTCGGCGACATTGCCCTCGGCCTGCATCCAGTCGAACAGCTTGGGACGCGGCCAGGCAGCCTTGGTCAGTTCGGCAACGACGTTTTCCGGCAACACGCGCGGCACGTTTTCCAGCAAGCCGCCACCGGTGATGTGGGCCATGCCCTTGATCGTCACCTTCTGCATGGTGGCCAGCACCTGCTTGACATAGATGCGGGTCGGCGCCATGACCACGTCGGCCAAAGTCCGCTCGCCATCGAAGGGGGCGTTCATGTCCGGCTTGGAACGCTCGATGATCTTGCGGACCAGCGAGTAACCGTTGGAGTGGGCGCCGGACGAAGCCAGACCGAGCACGACGTCGCCGGCCGCGATCGACTTGCCGTCGATGGCCTTCGATTTCTCGACGACGCCAACCGCGAAACCGGCCAGATCGTATTCGCCGGCCGGGTACATGCCCGGCATTTCGGCGGTTTCGCCGCCGATCAGCGCGCAGCCGGCCAGTTCGCAACCCTTGGCGATGCCGCCGACGACCGCCGCGGCGGTATCGACATCGAGCTTGCCGCAGGCGAAGTAGTCGAGGAAGAACAGCGATTCGGCACCGAGCACCAGGATGTCGTTGACGCTCATCGCGACCAGATCCTGGCCGACGGTGTCGTGGCGATTCAGGTCGAAAGCCAGGCGCAGCTTGGTGCCGACGCCATCGGTACCGGACACCAGCACCGGTTCCTTGTAGCGCTTCGGCACTTCGAACAGCGCGCCGAAGCCGCCGATGCCGCCCAGCACGCCTTCGCGCAGGGTCTTTTTGGCCAGCGGCTTGATACGCTCGACAAGGGCATCGCCAGCATCGATATCGACGCCGGCATCACGGTAGGAGAGAGAAGTGTTCTGGGTCATGGTCTTTGGGCGCCAAGAGGCAGCGAACGCTGCTGGAAAAAAGGGCGATTTTACCCGAAACCGCCTTGACACCCTAACCCACCGGCCAGCCAAAGGAATCCGCTCACTGCCGATGGCGTTGGGATGAATTAATATGGCGAACAACCGAAACCAATGGAATTGCAGTCCTAATCATGACCGCGAAGCTGAATCTACGCCAGACCATCGTCGACTTCCTGAAGACCCACCCGGAAGAACGTTTCACTGCCCGACAAATGGCGGTATGGATGTTTGAGAACCTGCGCGAAGCATGTGAGGTAAAACGGCACAATAGCCAGC
>Ga0316605_10002051_pt1 | contig 11492 bp, 9 predicted proteins | sample OWC_soil_day20_n_FD_207666 | JGI IMG/M metagenome (GOLD analysis project Ga0316605, IMG submission 207666) | Wetland soil microbial communities from Old Woman Creek delta, Ohio, United States - OWC_soil_day20_noCT | ecosystem: Environmental > Terrestrial > Soil > Wetlands | place: USA: Ohio... | reverse complement strand
CGGTGCTATTCCCAACCTGCCGCCTCAGCAAAAGAGGATGGAAGTGATCGGCAAGGCGGTACTGGATAAAAACCGGTGCCTCCCTTTCGCAAAAAAGACAAACTGCATCGTTTGTGAAGAACACTGTCCCATACCGAAAAAGGCAATCCGCTTCGAGGAAGTCATGGAGGCGGACATGTCCGGGAAGCAGGTATCCCTGAAAAAGCCTTACGTAGTCGATGAACTATGCAACGGCTGCGGCATATGCGAATATATCTGCCCGGTTGACGGTAAAGCGGGGATCGAAATCACGGCAACGGGAGAAAGAACCCCCCTGGAAAACGGCTATTTCCAAGGGGCAGAGCCCTAACTGAACATACCGGCAAACCGCGAGAAACGGTCGCCGGTTTTTTCCGCCGCCATTCCGCAAGGACAAATTTCCCTTGACATAAGAGCCCTGCTGATGGTAAATAGTTAACTTTCCAAAATCATTGATCACATATAGACATTTAAAATACTCGGAGGTTCGTTGTGGCACACCACAAATCGGCAATCAAAAGGATTAAACAGAACAAAAAGAAATGCGAAAGAAACAAGCATGTCCGCTCGACTCTGCGGACTTTCATAAAGAGGGTGCGTGAGGCTGTCGAGGCCAAAGACGGCAGCAGGGCAAAAGAAACCCTGTCCGCCGCTATTCCGGTTATCGATTCCGCCGCATCGAAGGGTGTAATCCACCGTTCGAATGCATCGCGCAATATTTCCCGCTTGACCAAACTGGTAAGCACGCTGGGCTAGAAAAAACCCTGTCCATTATTCGAGACCCCTGCGGGGACCTCATTTCCATAGGCCAAAAAAGGAACTTCGTCAGGAAGTTCCTTTTTTTCTACCCGGTTCCACGGCTTTTATCGCAGAGATCCATCAAAACCTTCTCCAGGAGCAATGCCGGTTTCCCTCCACCAGACTTGAGCGCCAGATCCAGATTGAAGAACTTTTCGAAAACTCCCTTGAGTTCAGGAACCGCATAGTTTTTCGCCTGCCGGATTATCCCCTGGAGAAAATAGGGGTTGATGCCGACAATTTTCCCTATATTCTGTACCGGCATCTTATTTTCCAGAAGCTCCCTTACCCTCCAAATCTGGCGGAAGTGACGCGAAAGGACTGCAAGCAGCAGTAGTGGGGCCTCCCCATCACCCAGCAGGGCATGAAGATTCCGTAAAGCCTTGCTGATATTCTTTTCTCCGAGAGAGTTTGCCAACTCGAAAACGCTGTCCACCCTGGTTTCTGAAACGACCGCTTTTATATCAGCCAAGTCGATTGTGTCCCTGTTGCCGGCATGGAGAGCCGTCTTTCCCAATTGTGATACAAGTTCCTGCAGGTTGTTTCCGCAAAGGTTAACCAGCAGTTCCGCGGCGGCAGGCTGAAGCCTTTTGCCGTGGAACGCAGCCTCATTCCTGAGAAAAGGCTGGAGCTGGTTTTCATAAAGACGCCTGAACTCGACCAACCGGCCTTTTTTCTTGAATTCCGAGAAGAATTTCTTTCTCTGATCGACCTTTTCCCCTAAAAAAACCAGGCATGTGGATGGAGACGGATCCTGTACATAGGGGATGAGCATCTCCAGGGAAGCAGCGGAAAGCTTGTCGGCATTTTTTACCTGCACAACGCGCCACTCCGCAAACATCGGCAGAGTCTGGGAAGCCGCGGCAATCTCCTCCCCTGAAGACTCATTCCCGTAGTAAACATTCAGGTTGAAGTCGCGCATATTTGAGGGAACAAGCCGGTCAAGCACCAGTTTCGCCGCCCTCGCGACGAGATAAGACTCGTCTCCATAAAGAAAATAGAGGGGACCTATGTCCCCCCTGTCAATCGATTTTGAAAAATCTTCGGCTTTCATGCTAACCCGTTCCTGGCTCAATTCGCCTAAAAGTCCTCCACAAGGTTCACGTATACCTGCTGAGCAAGCTTGCTGCAAATCTCACCGATGGCCTCGTCTTCGGCATTCTGTTGCAGGGCAATATCGGTATTTGCCGGGAAAACCTGTTCGCGCGACAGTTCCCCTTTCCAAAGGATTTGCCTGTTACTGTTTTTTCGCAGGGTTGCAGTAATTCTCATTGCGGCGGAATATTCCTTGACCGTATCATCGTACGAAAAGGAAATCGCCGTCAGGCTGTAAGAAACAACTTCCCCGGAAAGGGTCAGGTCGGCACCGGACGGTACCACTGAAAGTCCGCTTCTTTTGGCAAACTCGTCGATCAGAGCATTCGCCAGCACAGCTTCCAGGTTCGGCTTGAAAGTCTTGTTGGCAAAAAGCGGGATAGCAACCGTTTTCCCTGCGCTGGCGTGTGGGCTCGATGTCCAGTCGGCTGCATGGTACCCGCATCCGGAGAGACTACAGCAAATAATCCCCAATAATAAATAAACGAACAGGTTCTTCAACGCAAGACCCCTTGTCGAGCACCCGGCTACCGGGGCCGCCAACGGATGATTTTGCTCAGGATACGACAATATTGACCAGTTTGCCCGGGACATAAATCACCTTTTTGACCGACTTTCCGGCTGTGAACGACTGCACCTTGTCATCTGCAAGGGCATACGCCTTGACATCTTCTTCGGCGGCTGATGCCGCAACGGTAATCTTACCGCGCAGTTTGCCGTTTACCTGCACGACAATAAGCAGTTCATCCTCTTCCGCAGCAGCCGGATCGTAGACCGGCCATCCCGCCTTCTCGATGCCTTCACGATGGCCGAGGCATTCCCACAATTCCTCGGAGATATGCGGGACAAAAGGCGCGAGAAGCAATACCACGCTCTCCACGGCCTCTTTCAGGACCGGTGCGTTGGATGGGTGATTTTTCGGTTCGAAGGCGTTTATGGAATTGACCAGTTCCATGACCGCGGCAATGGCGGTATTGAAATGGAAACGCTCTTCAACGTCCTCCACTACCTTTTTTATGGTCTTGTGCACGGCGCGCCTCAGTTTCTTACCCTCTTCCGAAACCGATTGCCGCTGAACCGTCCCCGCTGCCACGATAAAAGGTCCTGCTTCATAAACCAGTTTCCATATCCTGTTGAGAAAGCGGAAGCTTCCTTCTACTCCCTGGTCGCTCCAGTCAAGATCTTTTTCCGGGGGGGCGGCGAAAAGGGAAAAAAGTCGCGCAGTATCTGCCCCATAGGCACTGATGAGCGCATCCGGATCGACCACGTTTCCCTTGGATTTGCTCATTTTCGCCCCGTCCTTGATAACCATCCCCTGAGTGAGAAGATTGGCGAATGGTTCATCCATATCCACATAGTCGAGATCACGGAGAACCTTGGTGAAAAAACGGGCATACAACAGATGGAGAACCGCATGCTCAATCCCGCCGATGTACTGATCAACGGGCATCCAGTACCCGGTTTCGGACTTGTCCAGCGGGCCCGCAGCGAAATCGGGACAGCAGTAGCGGAGAAAATACCAGGAGGATTGGACAAAGGTATCCATGGTATCCGTTTCCCGGCGGGCCATGATACCGCATAGCGGGCAGGGGGCATTCACGAAGGACGGCACCTTCGCCAGGGGGTTGCCCCCTTCCCCCGTAAAGGTAGCATCTTTAGGCAGGACGACCGGCAGATCCTTTTCGGGAACCGGCACGACACCGCATACTTCGCAGTATATGATCGGGATCGGATTGCCCCAGTAGCGCTGGCGCGAGATACCCCAGTCGCGCAGTCTGAAAGTAACCGTCTTCTTGCCGATCCCTTTGCTTTCGAGATAATCGGCAATCTGCTCCTTGGCGTCACTGCTCTTCAACCCGTCGAATTTTCCCGAATTGGTGATGATCCCCTCTTCGGTAAAAGCGGCCCCCATGGTGGCGGGATCAAGAACCTCGCCTGGGGGCTGGATTACTACCTGGAGTGGAAGGACATACTTTTTTGCGAATTCGAAATCGCGCTGGTCGTGGGTTGGCACGGCCATAACCGCACCGGTCCCATAATCGGTCAGCACAAAATTGGCGAGATAAACCGGCATGCGGCAATTGGTAACGGGATTGATGCAGTACGAACCGGTGAATACACCCTCCTTTTCCATATCCTCGGCGGTTCGTTTCGACTTGTCGGTTGATTTAACCCTTGCAATAAAGGCTTCAACCTTTTCCCGATTTTCATCCGTCGTGAGTTCCATGGCCAGGGGATGCTCCGGCGCGAGCGACATGAACGTGGCTCCGAAAAGAGTGTCCTGGCGGGTGGTGAAAACCTTCACCGCCGTCAAGCTCCCTTCAACGGGAAAATCGATTTCGCAGCCGCTGCTCTTGCCGATCCAGTTTCGCTGCATGGTGAGGACGCGCTCCGGCCACCCGGGAAGCTTTTCGGTATAATCCAGCAGTTCTTCCGCGTACTTGGTTATACGGAAAAACCACTGGTCAAGTTCTTTCTGCTCGACACCGCTGTCGCATCGCCAGCAGCAGCCGTCTTCGACCTGTTCATTGGCGAGAACGGTCGCGCATTTCGGACACCAATTCACGAAAGAGGTCTTCTTGTATGCAATCCCCTCCCTGAACATCCGCAGGAAAATCAGCTGCTCCCACTTGTAATAATCCACTTCGCATGTTGCGATTTCACGGTCCCAGTCATAGGAAAAACCCATCTTTTTCAGTTGGCTGCGCATGTATTCGATATTTTCGAATGTCCATCTGGCCGGATGGCTTTTGTGCTGGATGGCGGCATTTTCCGCAGGCATTCCGAAAGCGTCCCAACCCATTGGGTGAAGGACGTTATACCCCCGCATCCGCTTGAAGCGTGCCATCACGTCGCCAATGGAATAGTTGCGAACGTGTCCCATGTGGATGCGTCCCGACGGATAGGGAAACATCTCCAGCAGGTAATATTTTTCCCGTCCCCTGTCTTCCGTCGCCTTGAACTTTTTCCCGCTGTCCCAGATTCCCTGCCACTTCTCTTCAACTTTCTGGGGGTTATATCTCTCCTCCACGTCATACCTCCGGGTAGATTCTTTACGCGTTATCCGTGACTTTTTCGCCATCCGTGGTTACACTTCTGATACGGATACGAAAAACCTGACACGGGTCACGGTTTCTTCAGCATAGCTTTCGCCATATCGAGGATCCTGCCGGCCTGGATCGGCTTGGTTATATAATCGTTGGCCCCAAGGGCGATAGCCCTTTCCCTGTCTTCCTGCGCGCCTTCCGTAGTGATCATGACGATCGGCGTATCCTTGTAATTTGCATCATTACGAACAAGACTGACCAGTTTGAGGCCATCCATAATCGGCATATTTATATCGGTCAGGATGAGATCGAATTTGTCGGCGGATAACTTCTTCAACCCGTCAACACCATCGCTCGCCTCAACAATCCGGACTCCCGGAAGTCTTTTGAGGGCAAAGCAGATCAGTTGCCGCATTGTCGGGGAATCTTCAATTATCAGTATCTTGTGTTCCGGCATTTCAATATACCCTCCCAAAATGTTGCAGACAGCCGGTTCCGCCCAGGGCTCACCCCCCGTTTCTTTTCACGGGAGGCGGAAACTCAGTAGCCCGGCATGGATTCCAGACCGGTTTCACTTGATCAGCAAGTCAATGAACCCCTGTATTGTCGAAAGCTTGCGTTCCGATTCGGAATAGAGCTTGGAACTGAAAATTGCCGTAGCGGAATGCCCCGCCAGCAGTGTGAAGAGTTCGTAGTCAAGTTCGGCAAAGCTTTTCTTCTGGAGCAGCAAGGCATAAATGACAATGACCCCGATTACATGATCTTTTATTTTCAGGGGGATACACACCATCGGGCTTAAAAAATCGCGCTTGTAAGTGGAGATATCATCAATAAAATAATTTTCACCCGTCTTGGCGACAGTACCGATTATCCCTTTGCCATACCTCACTGCGGGAATCTCCTCGCGGGAGACTCCTTCGGTGGCAACGGCCGTAAGTTCGCTGGTCTTCTCATCAAGAAGCAGTATGGCAAACTCTTCCGCTCCGATAAGATTTATAATAATCTCGATAATGATCTGCAGGACTTCCTTGAAATCGAGTGTCGAATGGAGCTGGTAGCTGGCAATATAGAGATTGGCCAGGTTATTGTTCTCCGTCTCTATCTCGACGTAGCGTGCCGCAAAGTCCTGGTTCTCCTTCTCAACCTGCCTGATCCGGTTGAGTATCTCCTCCTTCTCCCTCTCCAGCTCCGCAATCCGCTCCCGCAGCTGGATGTCTTCTGTTGAAGATAAAACCGGTTCAGGATCGACACGCAATTTTTCCTGCAGCTGAATCACCTGGTAACGGAGCCGCTCATTCTCTTTCAACAGCTCCTGGGTAAACTCAGCCCCCTTTTTGAAGACCTGCATGAACTCTTCGGCCCTGCTGGAAACTGCCTTCTCTTCTTCTGTCGACATACTCTGCTCCTGTTTGGATTCGGCAACGGATATGAATGAATATAAATATATATGTGTGACAGACTAATTGCCGGCGGACCATTCGCGGCACCCCGGCACCAGAAAAACCATCAGAATCCGGCCACTTCCCCTTTCTGCGGCAAGGGAGAGACTGCTTAACTATAAATTCCGCAGCGCATCATGATCTCATCGGCTATCCTGTCAAGGGATATGACCTTATCCACTGCTCCCGTGGCAATCGCTTCCCTCGGCATACCGAAAATGACGGCTGAATCTTCCGATTCTGCCAGCACCTGGCCTCCCGCGGCCTTTATCGCCCTGACCCCCCTGGCCCCGTCATTTCCCATGCCGGTAAGCACAATTCCCAGAAGATGGGGACCGAATATCTCCGAACAGGAGGAGAACATCCTGTCAACAGAGGGAATATAGTTTTCGCCCGGCTCAGGGTCGACAATCCTCACCGCCACCTGGTCCGCCAAGGCATGGAAAATCATGTTGCGGCCTCCCGGCGCGACAAGGACCTTTCCAGGCTCAAGCAGATCACCATTCCCGGCCTCCTTTATGTCGAAAACTGACAACCTGTTCAACCTTTCGGCAAAGGTCCGGGTAAACCCCGGTGGCATATGCTGGCTGACGACAACCGAGAACGGGGGTTTTTCATTGAAAGAGGAAAAGATGCTCTGCAGGGCCGGGGGACCTCCCGTGGAAGACCCTATGGCTATTAAGCGTATGCCCGTTGCGCGGGATGTATCCGGCAACGGTGGAACCCTTTTCTTTTTTCCGGCGAACATTCCCTCGGCTATGAGGGACTCCCTCATCCTGATGCCGGCCATATTGAGTTTCAGAACGCTTCGGACCTTTTCATGGAGGCTTTCCCGGATATTCAGAAGCTCGTCGGATATACCCGTGGTCGGCTTGACGATGAAGTCCAGTGCCCCCAGCTCCATAGCCTTGAAAACCCGGTCATCCCCCCCCTTGGAACTGACAACTATCACGGGCGTGGGACAGCGGCTCATGATTATGCGCAGGAGGGTAAAGCCGTCCATCTTCGGCATTTCGATATCCAGTGTGACCAGATCGGGTTTCAGATCCAGGATGGCACGGATACCTTCTTCGCCGTCGACCGCGTAACCCGCGACCTCAATCTCGGGAAGACTTTCCAGCATTCTGGTAATGGCCCTGCGATTGTAGGCTGAATCGTCAATGACTACAACACGAATCTTCCTCACAAGCGACTCCCGGATTTTTCGCCGGTGTATGGTCTCTGGTACACCATATCGTTCTTCAGATGGCGGAGCGCAAATGCTGTTGATGTATTCAGCAGCGATTCGGCATGCCCGAGCAAAAGATACCCTCCTTCACGTAGTGTCTTATAGAATGTCTCCACAACCCTCTTTTTTGCAATCTGGTCAAAATAGATAATCACGTTACGGCAGAAAATAACATCCATTTTCCCGAGGAGAACAACGCGGTTTTCATCGAAAAGGTTCAGGTGACTGACTGTAACCAGCCGCTTTACCTGATCGGCAATCCGGAAGCATTCATCCTGTTCCGTAAAATAGCGCCTGACATGGTAGCTCTGGGTAGTTCTGAAGGAAGACCTTCCGTAAACGGCTTTTCGCGCATGGTGCAAAACCCTGTGGCTGATATCGGTGCCGACAATCTCGATTCTCCAGTCGTTGAAGCACTGCATATCGAGAAGAAGCATTGCAATCGTGTATGGCTCTTCGCCGGTGGAACACCCGGCACTCCATATACGCAGTTCCCGATCCCCGATTTTCTCCTTGCGCGCCTTTATTTCCGGTATAATCTCATCCGTGAATGCCTTGAGCTGAAAGGATTCCCGAAAGAAATAGGTTTCATTCGTGGTGAGGACATCCATGAGGTCGGAAAGTTCATGATCACTGCCCCTGTTGTATTTCAAAAAATGGTAATATTCCCTGAAACTTCCAATCCGCAGGAGAGCAAGCCTCTTGCACAGCCTTTTCTCCAGCAGGTATTTCGTGTCATGATCAAAGAAAATCCCGCAATGGGAGTGAATGAGATCCCTTATGAGCCGGAATTCCTCATCTGACATCGAGATTTCAGATTCCGCGCTAAAAATCATTCGTATCTTTCCAGCAGATCTCTTATCTGCCCTTTGACCAGATCATCAACTTCCCTTTCAAGCGCCTTCCTGAGATACGGCCCAGCCTCTTTACCCATCAGATCAGCCATCAGCTTGACAAAGTGATTTCTGACACCCCAGTTCGGGTGAAGAATCAGGGCTTCCCTGTATTTTCCAAGCCATTGCTCCCCATTCCGGGCAAGCAGACTCATAGCGGTCTTTACCACCTCTTCATCTTCGTTTCTCAGCGCCCTTTCCAGGAGACCCTGGGCTCTGCCGCCACCCATTTCGCCAAGGGCTTCGATTGCGGCAATCATGACCGCCCCTTCAGCATTTTCAAGTATTGTCTCTACGGCATGAAGAGCTTTCCGGCCTTTGAGTTTTCCGAGACTTTTCAGTGCGGCGCACCGGACCCACGGGTTTTCGTCTTTCAGAAGCAGGAGCAGCGAATCCACGGCATCGGCGCCCGCGGTCTCGCCGAGAGCCAGGGCGGCGGAGATGCGGACCTCGGGGTCTTCATCAACCAGTGCCATCAGCAGATGGCCCGTGCTTGCCTTGTTTTTCAGGTCTGCAAGCGTGCCGACTGCAGTCTTCCGGACAGTGACGTCCTCATCCTTCATCAGGAGCGACAACCTTTCAGTATCTTTCAATGCCCCAAACAAATGTGCGGCATCACGTCTCTTTTCAGGGTCTTTGTCAAAGGCGAGCACCTCGGCCACCCCTTCAACGGCCTTCTTGTCCAACTCGGCCAGACGTGCAAGGGCAACGACAGCGCCCTCCCTCACATCTTCGTCGAAATCGTCGAGCAGATCGATAATGTCGGGTATGAAATCGACCAGGCCCAGTTTGCCGCATGCGACCACGGCCTCTTTGCGGACAGCAGGCAAAGCATCGAGCATTCCCTGCGCAAGGAGCGAAGTACAGCCCTGCAGGCCCATCTCACCACACAGATAGGTAATAATGCAGCGCTCTCCCTCATCGGCGTCATAATATTCTTTTTCCAGAAAGGGAGTAATGATCTCCCCCATGGCTTGAAAAGCCTGGAGACAGCAACTGCGTAGGCGATAATCACCGCACCCCCGCAAAAGCTCTCCGGCAGCTCTTTTATCCCCAATTACCCCGAGAATCTTCACCACAGCCTTTCGCACCGCTGTGTCCGGTGTGGACAGGCATTCCAGCAGCAGTTCCACCACCGGAGTACCTTGCAGTTCGCGCAATCCCGGATCAACGGCCTCCTCGGCTATGCGGGCAGGCATCGTGTCACGGATCTTATCCAGTGCAAAAGCAGCGGCCCGGCGCGCATTCTTCGCCTTTTCCCCCAGACCGGACAGCAGGATGGGAACTGCTTCAATCCCGCCGACCGCCCCCAGGCACTCATACGCAGCTTTTTTTAACAGGCCATGGGCTGCAAGCGGGGCTATTGCTGAAACCTGCACCGGAACGGCAATCCTTCCCAGCGCTTCGAGAATGGCGTACTGCAGCCAGACATCGGGTTTATCCAGCAAGTTCAACAGGGGGTCAACTGCTCTATGATCCCCGATCTTCCCGAGATTTTCGACCGCTGCCACGCTGACATTCGCATCCGGGTCATCGAGAGCATCGATCAGGAGGGGAACGAAAGAAGCATTGCCAATACTTCCCATGATGTCAATAATGAATTTACGCACATCATGATCAGCATCTTTCACGTAAGGATGAAGCACCGGAACGGCCTTCTCACCCAACCTCACCAGCACCTCCACTGCGGCATTGCGCATCCCTGCATTATCCTGGGATCTGAGCAACGTGACCAGTTCTTCCGTCATTCCGGGAGAAAAGTCAATGCGGGAAAGCAATTCGACCGCCTCCTTGCGAACACGCCAACTCGCATCTCCGAGTGCCTGGAAAAGAGATCCCTTTGTCTTCGCAATAGGATATTCGGACAGACCGATTACCGCAAGCCTGCGTGTTTCCTCATCAGGCGAAAAAAGGGCGTCTTTCAGGTTTTGCAGCTTATACACTACCAACTCCCGGTTCTTTGAGAATATTCAATTCCCGCTTCTTTTGCGCAATCAGTTCTTCAAAAGCATCATCCAGATAGGACGTGCCATTCCTTACTTCCACGGGGATGCGCCCTTCATACAGAGACCTCCCGTCCCGGACATCTTCTTCGAGGAGTTTATAGAAAGTATCATTCAGCACCCCTTCTTCCACATATTCCTGATTGTAAAGGGCAATGTCGGACACGATCAGCCGGGCAAGCCGCCTTGCTTTTACGTGTGCCTCGCTGTCTCCCCGGTCGGCTTTCGCCCCGGTCACCCGCTCTTCATCATGCCGGATCGTCATGCGTGTGCTTTCCAGTTCGGCCATTTCCCCGGCGGAAAGTTGCTGCGCAAACTGCTGGGGAGCATCTTCCCCGGGAAGGCATGCATTATCCGAACCATCAAATCGTCTGTCCCCGGAAACAAGCTGATAGATCTTCGAGGCAAGAAAGTCGGGGATATGATGTTTTTCGATATAATCGTCAGCCCCGTACAGCGAATTCGGTTCCCTTTTATACCGTGTCTTGTCATAAATGGCAGCTATCAGGATGATCCTCACCGATGCCGCAGCCGGGTTTTTTCTTATCGCATCGCAGACCTCGAAACCATACATCAGCGGGAGAGCAACATCGAGGAGCACCACATCGGGGATCATTCTTTCAATCGCCGCCAGGGCCGACTTGCCGTCATTGAACGTAAAAACATCAATGGGTTCCGACGAAAGCACCTTCGCCACCGCCTGGCAGAAAACATTGCTTTCGTTTGCCACAACTACTCTGATCCTGCGCTTCGAACGGCCGTCGCCATCCGTTGCTGCAGGCAAAGAACAGGGCCTGCCTGCCACGCGGAACAGGCAGTGGCACTTGATGCATCTGAGCACTACCTTTTCATTTCCGGGCTTTTCATGGCTGACTCTGTATTTCGTTCTGCATTTCGGGCAACCGACAAGCATACAAATCCTCTCCGGTTCGGGAATTACCGACATCGAATCAGCTAGGGTGCTTCCATCT
>Ga0316605_10002049_pt1 | contig 11496 bp, 7 predicted proteins | sample OWC_soil_day20_n_FD_207666 | JGI IMG/M metagenome (GOLD analysis project Ga0316605, IMG submission 207666) | Wetland soil microbial communities from Old Woman Creek delta, Ohio, United States - OWC_soil_day20_noCT | ecosystem: Environmental > Terrestrial > Soil > Wetlands | place: USA: Ohio... | reverse complement strand
CCGCCTACTTGGCCGTTGCCGGCGCGGCCGCGGGTTCGCCCGCAGGTGCGGATGGCTGGGTCATCACCTTCACCGGCGCGCCGGGAGCGAGGCGCATGACGCCATCCACGATCACCGCGTCACCGGCGTTCAGACCGCCCAGCACCAGCCACTGGTCGCCAATCCAGGATCCGACCTCGACCGGCCGCGGCTGGGCCTTGTTCTGCGGGTCGACCACCCAGACGAAATAGCCCTGGCCACTCTGCTGAACTGCCTGCTGCGGGACGAGGATGCCCTTCGGGTAGATGGCGCCGATCAGCCGGGCGCGCACAAACTGGCCGGGCATCAGCACCCCCTGCGGGTTGGCGACCTCGGCGCGCACCAGCATGGTGCCGGTCCCCTGGGAGAACGAGGTGTCGGCGAAAGTGATCTGCCCCTTGTGCGCATAGGTCGAACCATCTGCCAGTTCGACCTCGATCACGTACTTGTCCAGAACCGGCGTCTTGAGAATGCCTTTGTCTATCATTTCTCGGTATTTCAGGATTTCGTTTTCCGACACTGAGAAATTGACGCGCATCGGGTCGAGCGCCGCGACCGTGGTCAGCAGCGCTTCCTGGCTGTTGGCGTTCAGGTAGCTGCCTTCCTGCACCTTGGCGAAGCTGGCGAGGCCCTTGATCGGGCTTTTGATCGTGGTGTAGCCGAGATCGAGTTCGGCGCTCATCACGTTGGCCCGGGCTACCTCGACAGCGGCCGCGGCAGTCCGCTCGTTGCCGGTGGCGTCATCGAGATCCTTTTTCGACAGTGCGTTCTGCTCGACCAGCGGCTTTACCCGGGCCAGCGTGGCCTGGGCGACCGCGAGCCGCGCCTGCTGCGCCGCCATTTCACCGCGCGCGGCCGCCAGTTGCGCTTCAAAGGGCTTGCGGTCGATCAGGAACAGCGTCTGCCCGGCGCTGACCTGGCTGCCTTCCTTATAGGTGCGCTTGTCGAGAAAACCAGAAACGCGGGTGCGTATCTCGACCAGCTGTGAGCTTTCGGTCTGCGCGGTGTACTCGAAGGTGACCGGAGTCTCGCCTGGCTCGACCCGCATGACGGTGACCTCGCTGGGAGCGATTGCCGGTCCCACCTTGTCCTCACCACAAGCGGCAAGGAGCACGACAACGGCAAGCGGAGCGACGTATCTAAGGTGACGCATGAAAAACTCCGGCAATCATTCTTTGAATTATTCGGCAGGGGCCGTGGTCACCGTCATTCAGCAAATTACTGGTATCCGGGAAACATTGCCGGCGAGGATCGGCGTTTCGCATCAGTATTCATTGGCCGTGAGGCGAAACGCAATAATAATCAAGCATTCCTCGTTGCTTACGTTGCACTCCTGAGACGGGGTCTTCACATTCAAGACGCGTTCCGCCTCATCAAAGTCCCTCAGGGCGTGCTGTAGGAAAACTCGCTCAAGGTCATCAAGCCCTCGGCATTGGAGATGGCACCGCCCGGGCCCAACCTGACGGCCAACTCGCTTGCCCCGGTGCGGGAAACCAGGCCTCCGGATCCGCTGATCCCCTCAAACCTGCCGGTTCCGCCGCTGAGATACAGCCTGCCCGCGCAGGATCCGATCTCGCCCTGGCAGGAGTAGGTTGCGTAAACCATGTCCAACCCCCCCCTGGGGTGGATGGCGCAGCGTCCTTCGCCACGGGTGTTGCCGTTCGAGACGTCGATCTCGTACAGCATCGGGCAACGCATTGATGCGGCATCGAGCGCCCCCTTGCCGGTCTCGGCATAAAGCGTCCCCTTGATCTCGCCCACGAACATGAGCGTGTTCGGCGCCACCTCATAAACCTTTCCATGTGCGTCCCAAGGGAAGTGCAGGGTGCTGGTGCATTCTTCCGCACCAGCGAAGCCACTGCAGGCGGCAAGCGTCGCTGCAACAACGATCTTCTTGAATGCAGTTCCGGTCGAGTGATGCGTGTGCGTGTTCATGCGAAATGCTCCTTAAATTTGAAGGAATGGTCAGTCGATCCTTCAATAGCCCTGGGTGATGGGCGCCTTGCCCGAAACGCGGTTGATGGTCTGTGCGAACTTCTGCGCGCATGGGGGCGGCTTGAAGGTCGCCTTCAGGCCCTCCCGGGTCAGGTCCTCTGCCAGAATCGGCTGGCAGTACAGGGCCTGGTTGGCGTCGTGGTCAATGGTGATGTTGTAGTCGTCGAGCGACAATCCGGCGGTCAGGCCGCGATTGCTCGAGTAGGTCACGATCTCCGCCATCACAGTTGGCTTTGGCACCGCTGGCGCCGATGATCCGCTGGCGAACAGTCGCACCAACGCTTCCCGCGTCTTGGCGACGATCATCATGTCGATGGTCTGCATGCTGAAATGAGGACCGACGCTGGTCACGCGTGCGGAAACGAGAATCGGATAGCTCCACAAACCGTTCGGCTCACGATAGCTCAGCAGACCCTTGCCTTGAGCGGCGGTGACGAAAAACCCGACCTTGGCGATATTGGGAAAGACGATCAGGGCATACGCATCGTCTACCGCGGCGTGAATCTTGGTTCGTTCATCACCCGGCCCCATGAAAATCCTCAACAGGGCCGCCTCCGCATCGCCTAACTGCCTTTCCAACGCGGGCTCCGGCTGACAAATCGGGGCTGCCTGCGCGGGTGGCTGCTTCGAAACGGCTTCGGGTTGCGGTGCAGCCAAGCTCAGGCTTGAGGACATCGCCACGCTTAAAAGCAGGCAACGAAGAAGAGGACGGCGCTTTGTGGTGTTGGTCATAGCCTGGACTCCTAACGCCTATATAAATAGTGTTCGCATTACCGGTTCCCGCCACCCATGAAGCGCTATTCAAAGTGTGCCGCATAGGATTGCAGGGTTCTACCAATCCTTTTGTCCCTCACAATATTCAGTGTAGCCAATTTCATGGCGGAGCCGAGACCGCAAGAACCTGAATTTGTTTGCGGGAATTTCTTGCAGCCGAAACCCACGCGTCCTCACCACGAAACTCGAGCAAGCCCGGACCAATACAAACCGGGTCTTGCCGACACCGGTGCAAGGCATAGGCTGCTGTGGCCGCGTCGGCCATCGTGCAAGCAGCATGATCTGCGTGGCGCTGCAAAACGGTGATGGGGCCCACAGGGTTCGGCGCGCAACAACTGCGCTATAAACAAGCATAATCAAGCCGCGTTTTAGTCCGTGTTAGAGACGGGAGAAGTTCTTCTGAGTGGCCCGACTGAAGACCGCTCAGCATGCGCAACAATTCATCTGCCGTGACCGGAAGCCAAAAGCTGGCCGCGGCAATATCGGGGGGAGCGCTTATGAGACCAACGGCGGGCGCATTGAATTTCCTGTTCCTTGCCTTGGCATGGACCTGCAGCATGCCGGTTCTGTCAGATGAGTTGGCACCGGGAGGGAGTGTCGATTCGCTCCTTGAATATGCCCGGACGCACAACCCCGAATACGCAGCGATGCGGCTGGAAGCGGATGCCGCCGGCGAGCGCGTGACGCAGACCGGAGTCTTGCCCGATCCCAAGTTTCGAATCGAGTTGCGGGACATCACCAAGTTCGGCGAGCAGAGCCCGACGCTTTCGCCCAGCCGCGTTGGCAGCACCCGCTACCTGCTGATGCAGGACGTGCCCTGGTTCGGCAAGCGTGACCTGAAGCGGCAGGCCGCCGAACTCGACGCCGAGGGGGCAAGGGGGCTGGCCATGGGAAGCTGGGCGGAACTCTCGGCACGCATTAAATCGGCCTACGCCCAGCTTTATTACGTGACCCGCAATGCGCGCTATGCCCGTGAAGTTCTTGAACTGATGACGCGCCTGGAAAAAATTGCCCAGATACGTTACTCCGGCGGCCTGTCGGCACAACAGGACGTCATCCGGGCCCAGGTCGAGCAGACCGGCATGCGGGCCGAGTTGATCGCGCTGGAGAACGAACACCACCACCTTCAGGTGCGGATGAATGCATTGCTGGCCCGTCCGGCAAACGCGCCGCTTGCCGAACCGGCGCAACTCCGCCCGGTTCCCGTTCCCGCACAACTCGATTATTCCGCGCTCGAGGAACGTGTCCGGGCCCGGAATCCGCGCCTTTTCACCGAGGGTGCGCGTATCAGGTCGGCCGAGAAAAGCCGCGAACTCGCCTACAAGAACCGCTACCCAGATTTCACTTTCGGGGTCGTTCCCATCCAGTATGAGAACGCAATCGAGGAATGGGAGTTGATGGTCGAACTCAACCTGCCCTTGCAGCAAGACGCCCGCCGCGCACAGGAACGCGAGTCGGAAGCCATGCTCTCCGCCGCCCGGGCACGAGCAGAGGCGGCTGCAAACCAGGTGCTCGCCGAACTCGCGGAAAACATCTCCGGAATCGAGTCCGCCCGTCGTACCGAAACACTGACCGCCAGCAGCCTGCTACCCCAGGCGGAGCTCACGTTCCGGGCCGCGCTGGCCGGCTACGAAAACGGAAAAATCGATTTCGCGACCCTGCTGGATGCGCAACGCCAGATCCTTCAGGCCAGGCAGGGCCAACTCAAAGCCCAGGCCGAGGCGCAGGTCCGGCTGGCGGAAATCGAGCGACTCCTGGGAGAAGACCTATGAAGCGCGGTCTGAACATGGCGATTGGCCTGGCAGTCGCTGTGGCACTGGCCGCAGGCGGCGGTTACTGGCTGGGTATGCGTGGCAAGCTTGCGGGCGAAGCAGCGCCTCCGACGCCGGCGAACGCAGGCGCAAAGCAGGAACGTAAACTCCTCTATTACCGCAACCCGATGGGGCTGCCTGACACCTCGCCGGTACCGAAGAAGGATCCGATGGGAATGGACTACATCGCGGTCTATGCGGGCGAGGAGGGCGGTGACGGAAATGGCGGCGCCACCGAGGTCAGGATCAGCACCGAAAAGGTTCAGAAACTGGGCGTCAGGACCGAAGCGGCCAGCCTGCGAACGCTGGACCGGATCGTTCGCGCCGCTGGTCGCGTCGAACCCGACGAGCGACGCGTCTATGCCATCGCGCCCAAGTTCGAGGGCTACATCGAACGCCTGCATGTCAACGTCACCGGCCAGGTGGTGGGGAAAGGCCAGCCCCTGTTCGATGTCTACAGCCCGGAACTGGTTTCGGCCCAGCGCGAATATGCGCTCGCCGCCGAGGGCGTGCAGGCAATGAAGGATGCCGGTAGCGAGGCCCGCAGCGGTATGCAGCAACTCGCCGAATCAAGCCTGATTCGGCTGAAGAACTGGGACATCTCCGAGGCCCAGATCAAGGCGTTGGCGAAAACCGGCGAGGCGAAACGCACCCTCACAGTCCGCTCGCCGGTCTCCGGCATCGTGACCGAAAAGCAAGCCCTGCAGGGAATGCGCTTCATGCCCGGCGAGACGCTCTATCAAGTCACCGATCTGTCTTCGGTCTGGGTCGTCGCCGATGTGTTCGAGCAGGATATCGGCCTTGTCAGGCCCGGTGCCAAAGCCCGCGTGACGATCGGGGCCTATCCGGACAGGGTATTCGAGGGCCGAATCACTTACGTGTACCCGACTTTGACAGCCGAGACCCGTAGCGTCCCGGTCCGCGTGGAGCTCGCCAATCCAGGAAATCTGCTCAAGCCGGCGATGTTCGCCCAGGTAGACCTGCCGGTCGGCGGCAAGGAACGCGTGCTGACCGTTCCTGATTCGGCCGTGATCGACAGCGGCACCCGCCGCATCGTGCTGGTGCAAGTGGGGGAAGGGCGCTTCGAACCCCGCGAGGTCCGGCTCGGCGCGCGCAGTGACCGGTATATGGAAGTGCTGGACGGGGTCGAGGAAGGCGAGGAAGTTGTGGTCGCCGCCAACTTCCTGATCGATGCTGAAAGCAACCTCAAGGCAGCCATCGGCGGGATGGGGGGACCCGTTGGAACCGGAAGCGCCCCTAAGGGGGATGGCGCTTTGCGTGCGGGTACCGCAGGCCACCAGGCGGACGGCACGGTGGATGATGTGGATTCCAAAACGGGCGTGGTGAGCATCCATCACGGCCCGGTGAAATCGCTGCAGTGGCCGTCCATGACCATGGAGTTCAAGGTCGCCAACGACGCCTTGCTCAGGGGGCTCAAGCCTGGCGCGGCGGTGGCTTTCCAATTCGTCGAACGGCAGCCGGGTGAATGGGTGATTACCGGCATCAGGCCGATGGCCGGCCAGGCCGAACCTCCCGATCCGCACGCCGGTCACTGACGGGGGGCGCCATGCTGGCCAAGCTCATCGAATGGTCGGGCCGGAATCGTTTCCTCGTCCTGCTCGCCACCCTGTTCATCATCATCGGCGGCGTCTATGCCATCGCAAAGACTCCGCTCGATGCGCTTCCCGACCTGTCCGACGTGCAGGTCATCATCTACACCGAGTACCCCGGCCAGGCGCCACAGGTGGTCGAAGACCAGGTTACCTATCCGCTCACCACGTCGATGCTCGCCGTCCCCCGATCCAAGGTGGTGCGCGGGTTTTCCTTCTTCGGCGCGTCCTTCGTTTACGTGATTTTCGAGGATGGCACCGACATCTACTGGGCCCGTTCGCGGGTACTGGAATACCTCAATTTCGCCTCCGGCCGCTTGCCGAAGGGGGTTTCCCCGGCGCTGGGGCCGGACGCCACCGGCGTCGGCTGGGTGTATCAGTATGTTCTGCTGGCCAAGGACCGGACGCTGGCGGAGCTGCGCACCATCCAGGACTGGTATGTGCGCTACCAGCTGACCAAGGCGCAGGGCGTGGCCGAAGTCGCATCAATCGGCGGCTTCGTCCAGACCTACCAGGTGACGGTCGACCCGGTTAAGCTGCGCGCCTACGAGATACCACTGTCCAGGGTCGCCCAGGTCATCCGTGACTCCAACCGCGACGTCGGGGGGCGCGTCGTCGAAATGGCCGAAACCGAATACATGGTGCGCGGCAAGGGCTATCTGCGCGGCATCGGCGACCTGGAAATGCTGGTGGTGAAGAGCGAGGCAGGCACGCCGGTGCTGATTCGCGACATCGCCCGGGTCGAATTGGTGCCGGACGAGCGGCGGGGGCTCGCCGAGCTCAACGGCGAAGGCGAGGTGGTGTCCGGCATCGCGATGGCGCGTTACGGCGCGAACGCGCTGGAGGTGATCCGCAATCTCAAGGTCAAGGTCGGCGAAATATCCGCCGGCCTGCCGCAAGGCGTGACGATCGAGGCGGTCTATGACCGCTCCGACCTGATCCATCGCGCCATCCAGACGCTGAAAACCACGCTGATCGAGGAAAGCGTGATCGTCGCGCTGGTGTGCGTGATCTTCCTGCTGCACGTGCGTTCGGCGCTGGTCGCCATCCTGATGCTGCCGGTCGGCGTGTTGATCGCCTTCATCGCCATGCGTCTGCTCGGCATGAACTCCAACCTGATGAGCCTCGGCGGCATCGCCATCGCAATCGGCGCCATGGTGGACGCAGCGATCGTCATGATCGAGAACGCCCACAAGCACCTGGAGCGGCTGAAGGAAGGCGAATCGCGTGCCGAGGCGATGATCACCGCTTGCAAGGAGGTGGGCCCGGCGCTGTTTTTTTCGCTGCTGATCATCACCGTGTCGTTCCTGCCAGTGTTCACCCTCGAATCGCAGGAGGGCCGGTTGTTCTCGCCGCTCGCCTACACCAAGACCTTCGCCATGGCAGGCGCGGCCCTGCTGTCGGTGACGCTGGTGCCGGTGCTGATGCTGCTGTTCATACGCGGCAGGATCCTGCCGGAGGCGAAAAACCCGGTGAACCGTTTCCTGATCTGGATCTATCGGCCCATCATCGCCTGGGTGATGCGCTGGAAGAAAACGACCCTCCTTGCAGCCCTGCTGGTGCTGGTCGTTTCGATCTACCCGGCTTCCCGGCTGGGCAGCGAGTTCATGCCGACGCTCAACGAGGGCACGCTGCTCTATATGCCGTCTTCACTTCCCGGCATGTCGATCACCAAGGCGGGTGAACTGCTGCAGACCCAGGACAAGATCATCAAGAGCTTCCCCGAGGTCGCGTCGGTCTATGGCAAGGCGGGGCGCGCCAACACCGCAACCGACCCGGCGCCGGTGGAGATGTTCGAGACGGTGATCAACCTCAGGCCGGAGTCCGAATGGCGCCCCGGCATGACGATGGACAAGCTGATCGGTGAACTGGATCAGGCCTTGCAGTTTCCCGGGGTGTCGAACGCCTGGACCATGCCCATCAAGGCGCGCATCGATATGCTTTCCACCGGCATCCGCACGCCCATCGGGATCAAGGTTTTCGGCCGCGATCTGGACGAGATGGAAAAGCTGGCCCGCGAAATCGAGGCCGTGGTGAAGTCCGTGCCCGGCACGACTTCGGCTTACGCAGAGCGCATCACCGGCGGCTACTACCTCAACATCGAGCCCGACCGCGAACAACTGGCTCGCTACGGCCTGGCGGTCGGCGACCTGCAGGAAGTGATCGGCACCGCGCTGGGCGGCGAAATGGTGACGACCACGGTGGAGGGGAGGGAGCGCTTCGGCGTGCAGGTGCGCTATCCGCGCGAACTGCGTTCCAACCCGCAGCTGATCGCGCAGCAAGTGCTGGTGCCGTCCATGGACGGGGCGATGATTCCGCTCGGCCAGGTTGCCCGGGTGGAAATCGCCAAGGGCACCCCGGGTATCCGTACCGAGAACGCGTTGCTGTCAGCCTATATCTTCGTCGACATTCGCGATCGTGACATCGGCTCCTACGTGGCCGAGGCCCGCAAGGCGGTGGTCGAACAGGTGAAGTTCCCGCCCGGCTACTACATTACCTGGAGCGGCCAGTTCGAATACATGGAGCGTGCCATCGCCAAGATGAAAATCGTCATCCCGGTAACGCTCCTTCTCATCTTCGTCCTGCTCTATCTCAACTTCAGGCGGCTGACCGAAACGCTGATCGTCATGCTCTCGGTGCCGTTCGCCCTGGTGGGGGGGGTGTGGCTGATGTGGGTGCTGGACTACAACCTGTCGGTCGCAGTGGCAGTGGGGTTCATCGCGCTGGCCGGGGTCGCCGCAGAGACTGGCGTGGTGATGTTGATCTACCTGGATCATGCCTGGGAAGCCGCCCGGGCGAGGTGCCGTGGCGAGAACCGCATCCCCACTGCCGCCGATCTCTACGCGGCCGTGATGGAAGGTGCGGTGGAACGGGTCCGTCCCAAGATGATGACGGTGGTCGCGATCATGGCCGGCCTGCTGCCCATCATGTGGGGAACGGGAACCGGCTCGGAAGTCATGAGCCGCATCGCAGCGCCCATGGTGGGCGGGATGATTTCCTCGACGGTCCTGACGCTCGCCGTGATCCCGGCGATCTACGCGCTGGTCAAGCAATGGCGTTTGGGGAGGGGAAGCTGATTTGCTTGATGCCTTCAGCGGTCAGCCCCCCCGAAATTCGAGCAACACGCCGCCAATAACATCAATAAGTTGAGTACTGGGTGGGCTCGCAGGGCATGACGACACTGCATTCCTCGTAAATCGTTTTTTATCAACCAACTAGGATAGGTTGTTCAACAAGCCATGAGATTCGCAACCGAAAATTCCGGTAACGCAGCGGGCAACCGTCATTCATCAAAAGTCGAGGCGCGCCGTTCAGAGCCGGGCAGAGTTGTCCACCTTGCGTCCCTGAGTGGACGGTCAAGGTTTAAACCCAAGCCACGGCCCGTCCGGACCGCCGCGCCTGCCGCGAATCGTTGGGCGGCGACAGCAGGGCCCACGGAATTGCCACTATTCGCGGATCTCCGCCTCGACGAGCTTCGCGAGCAGCACGAGCGACTCTTGCCAGCCGAGGTAGCACGCTTCGACGGGTATGACATCGGGAATTCCTTCCTGCACGACGCCCAGCTCGGTTCCACAGGACACTGCTTTCAGGGATACCGTTGTTTTCATCACGCCGGGAAGGTTGGGGTCGTCGAACTTATCTGTGTAACAAATTCGTTCGTTCGGGACGAGCTCGAGATACTCGCCGCCAAACGCGTGGCTTTGCTCGGTGGTGAAATTCGTGAAGGACATCCTGAACGTGCCACCGACCTTGTCAGCCAGGTGGTGAACATTGCCGGTGAAGCCGTTCGGCGGAAGCCATTTGGCCATCGCATCGGCATTCAGGAAGGCGCGATAGACCCGCTCAGGGGGCGCCCGCAGTACGCGGTGAAGACGAACAGTGCCGGTAGCCATGATGCATTCCCTCCCTATCGTTGCCGGTTTCCCCCAACGCTTGATCCTTCAAGACAGAATCGCAGCGCCAATGGTGGGGGATGGATTCCTCAACGATACTTACTCTAGCCGTAATTACAGGCAGTTACGCGCTCGTCAAGCGATGGAGTCTGGTGTTGGTCCCACGAAATTTGAGTAACGCAGCATCTTCAAATACCGGGAATCCGCCCCCCGGTGCAGCATGACCAGTTCGCGCCCTGAGATCCGATGCGAATCGCGAATCGCCGCAATGTTCCGCGACGGCGCGATGTGGTGCGGAGCAGATAGATCGGGCGCCTCATGCAGATTGCGAACGGTTTGAGTGCATTGGGATTTTTGAGGACGAAGCGGCCGCACATTTATCTGAACCATGGGTGGTATCTCAGATCGGTTAGCTGAATTGCAGGGGGGGTTACTTGAAAATCGCGGGAGCGACACCACGACATCCACGGTAACCGACAACATCCACTATTTAACATAATATACATTATGCGAAGTACAGCAGACGGAGGAGAAATCCTTTCCGCGCTTGCTGTTGACGGCGCCAACAGCAACCTGCTCGCCGCGACCCCTCGGGAGCAATTAGTTACGACCGGGTTGATGGATGGACTCTTGAGCAGACGCCGTGCCCGGGTTGCATGTGGGAGCAGCAGTCGGCCAACGCTGGCTTCAAAAGCAACCCCTGCCCGCTTGTCTATAAAACAAGCGTGCGTAGGTTGAGGGTCAAGGAGTTGGGGGCAAAGTGAAGCTATTAATTATCTGCACCTGGCGACCACGCTATGCGGGCGATAAACGCGACTGGCAATTTCCACCTTTGTCCGCAGTCTTTCTGGCAGCGCTGTGTCCGAGTCATATCCAGGTCGAGGTCATCCATGAACAGATAAGAGCGGTGGACGTCGACACGGTGGATGCCGACATCGTGGCCATCACGTCCATCACAAGTGCGGCGCCACACATGTACGAGCTTGCGGACCGTCTCCGGGCACGTGGAATTACGGTTCTCCTCGGAGGGGTGCATGTGTCCCTGCTGCCTGAGGAAGCACTCCCGCATGCCGACGCCATCGCGATTGGGGAGGCAGAACTGTCGTTTCCTCAAATGCTGCGTGATTTCGAGAAGGGCCGCCTGCAAAGAGTCTACCGTCAGCCGGATGGTCTTCCCCTCGCCGGGCTGCCGGTGCCCCGCTACGACCTGTTCGAAAAGGAGTTTTCCTTTCGCCACATAGTCCAGGCGACACGGGGATGCCCTTTCCGTTGCAGTTTCTGCACCCTGAAGGCGATAGACAAGCACTTTCGGGTCAGGCCGCCCGAGGAGGTGATACGCGACATCCAGGCCAGTGATGGAGGCAGCTGGCTAGGCAAAAAACTCGTCTTATTCTG
>Ga0316605_10002048_pt1 | contig 11499 bp, 13 predicted proteins | sample OWC_soil_day20_n_FD_207666 | JGI IMG/M metagenome (GOLD analysis project Ga0316605, IMG submission 207666) | Wetland soil microbial communities from Old Woman Creek delta, Ohio, United States - OWC_soil_day20_noCT | ecosystem: Environmental > Terrestrial > Soil > Wetlands | place: USA: Ohio... | reverse complement strand
GCTCCTCGCTGCGGAGGAGGGCAGGCTCGCAGGGTGAGCGCCGGGAGCGCCCGATGGCGGAGCGTGGCGAGATCCGGCAGATTCGTGCGCGGTTGACGCAGGAGGCGCGGTCGCGCGTACGTTGATCACATGCGCCGCGCGGTGATCCTCCTCTGCATCGCGGGATGCGTGCGCAAGCCCGGGACGCAGGCGCCCGTGCCCGATGCGCCGCCCGCGGCGCTCGCGCAGATCTCCGCGCACGTCGCCCGCGGTGAGGAGATGGCGTGGGACGTGTTCTGGCAGGGCATGCAGGTCGGGCACGCGGAGCTGGTGACTGGCGCCCGCGACGTTCGCGCCTCGTTCCGGACCGGGACGCTCGCGAGTGCGATCGCCAGTGTCCGCTACGAGATGACCACGGTGATCGATCGCGGCAGCGCGCGCTCGACCGTCGAGGTGCTGGCGCGCGGTGGCACGAGCGAGCGCGTCGATGTCGAGCTCGGCGCCTCGTCGTTCACGCTGCGCGGGCAGGTGCCGAGGAGGACGCCCGACGGGCACCCGCTGCACACGTTGACGAGCGCGCTCGGGATCGTCCGGACCTGGTCCCTGGCGACCGCGCCGCAGGGCTACCTGTGGCTCGTCCACGGCGGGGAGCTGTACCGGCTCGACGTGTTTCCTCCGGTCCGCGACGAGGCGCTCGGCAAGAAGGCGCTGCGCATCGACGCGGTCGTCCGCGCGATCGATCGGTCGGTGACGCTCGACGTCTCGATCTGGCTCGCGCGCAACGGCGATCGCACGCCGCTGCGGTTCGTCGTCGAGGAGGATGGCGATCGGGTGTCGGCGGAGCTCGTCGAGACGACGGCGTCGTTCGACTAGGCGCTGTACATGTAGACGAGAAAGCTGATCGGGATCAGCAGGCCCGCCCCGACGAAGTACTTGCCGCGCCCGGCGAGGCCGCGATCGCCCTTCATCATCGTCATGCCGGTGATCGCGAGGATCATCAGCGCGAGCGCGAAGAGGTCCGCGACGTAGGTCCAGATCCCCTTGAGGTTGTTGAGGTGGAGCGCGTTGACCTCGAAGAACACCGCACGCTTCGTGATCGTCTTGAGCGAGCCGCGGCCGGTGGTCATGTCGACCCGCGCCTCCTGGCCCTCGACCAGGAACACGCGCAGCTCGGTCGCGGTCTCCTGGAAGTGCCCGCGGACCTGGGCAGGATCGAGGCCGAGCTGGGCGACGACGAACGCTTCCTTGTCAGCCAGCGAGCCCGCGGGCAGGGGCCCGATGTCGACGCTGCGCTCCGAGAACCGGTAGTTCGGGTTCCAGTGGTCGATGTGATTGACCGCGATGCCGGACAGCCCGTAGGCGAGCGTCAGCGCGACCGCCACATATCCGATGTCGCGGTGCACCACCCGGAACAGGTGCCGCCACCGCACGGGGCTAGATCTTGTCGCGGAAGACGGCGCCGGTGCCGTCGATGCGGACGATGGCCTTCGGCGCCGTGATGCTCGCCGGGTCGTACGCCTTGCCGTACTCCTTGGCCTCGTACTCGGCGTTCTGCTTGGTCTCCTCGAGCGTCAGCTCGCGGACCGAGATCTCGCCCTGCGCGACGGCGATCTTCCCCTTGGCGTCGACCGGGAACACCATCTCGCCATCGGTGACCTTGAACTTGAGCTTCTGGCCGGGCGTCGAGCTCGCGAGCTCGAACCAGCAGCCGCGCTTGGCGCAGACGTCGACGACCATGCCCTCGACGCGGACCGTCTTGCCCTTGTAGGCGTTGGGGTCGGCGAGGATCGCATCGACGGACGTCGTCTCGGTGAGCGTGACGCCGGCCCCGAACTTCGTGCCGTCGACCGCCGCGGTCGGCGCCTTCGCTGGCGCGGGAACCGCCGCAGCGGACGGAGACGCCGGGGCGCTCGCGACCGCAGGTTGCGCGTTCGACTTGGTCGGGCCCTTGTCACAGGCGGCGAGCATCGCGAGCCCGAGGGAGAAGGAGAGCGTCAGTGCCTTGAACATGGGGACCTCGTGGTGGACGGGCGGAGGATGCTGGCCGGTCCAGGCCTTGTCAACGCCTTCGATACATGGCACGTGACTCGCACCACCGAGGGTTATGCAAGTCCTAGTTCGACACGACCACAACATCCAGGGCAGCGAGCGGCTCATCGAGATCGTGACGGCGGCGGTGGAGGGCGGGCTGGAGCGGTTCCGCACGCGGGTGACGACCGTCGAGGTCCACCTCGCCGACGAGGACGGCGCCAAGTCGGGCGGTAATGATATCCGCTGCACCCTCGAGGTGCGCGTCGAGGGCCGCCCACCTGTGGCAACCAAGCACCACGCGTCGGACCTCGTGATCGCGGTCGATGCCGCGGTCGAGAAGATGGCCGAGATGCTCGAATCGCAGCTCGGTCGGCTCCGCAACCACTAGACCTCGTTCGAAGGGACTTCACGGGAGGAGCGCGCGGAGGCCGGCCGGCTCGTCCACCAGGAGCCACGGGGCGAGCGCCGCGAGCTCGGCGCGCGGCCGGAAGCCCCAGCTGACGCCGACGCCGCGCATGCCCGCGGCGCGCGCGGTCTCGAGATCGACCGCGGAGTCTCCGACGAATGCACAGTCCTCCGGCGCGATGCCGAGGTCGGTCGCGATCTCGAGCGCCGCACCGGGATCCGGCTTGAGGGCGACGCCTGGCCGCTGGCCGACGATCGCGCCGAACGGCCATGGCGCGAGCAGCGGCCCGCAGATCCGGACCGCGAGATCGTGCGGCTTGTTGGTCAGCACCGCGAGGCGCAGGTCGGCGCCGGCGAGCTCGTCGAGGATCGGCGCGATCCCGGCGTACAGGCGCGTCTCGACGATCGGCGCTGCGGCGTAGTGCGCGCGGAACCGCGCGAGCACCACGTCGACCATGTCGGGCGCGAGCCGCGAGGCATCGACCGCGTGCGCGACGAGGTTGCGCGCACCTCCTCCGATCCAGGTCTTCACCGTCTCGAGCTCCGGCCGTGCGAGGCCGTGATCGGCGAGCGCCGCGGTCAGCGCCGCGGCGATATCGGCGAGCGAGTCGACGAGCGTGCCATCGAGATCGAACAGGACTGCGCGGATCATGCCGGTAGTCTCGCACCCCACCTCCCGATCGCGCCACGTGGGCGGAGATCCGTCGAGCGCTTGAGGTAGGATCGCCCATCGTGGACGAGGACGACCCCCTGATCGATACGGTCATCGCCGACCGCTACCGGATCATCCGGAAGATCGGGGAGGGTGGGATGTCCGTGATCTACGAGGCCCAGCACGTCAAGCTGATGCGCGCGTTCGCGCTCAAGGGCCTGCTGCCGATGCTCGCGCACAACCAGGAGGCGGTGGACCGGTTCCAACGCGAGGCCGAGCTGATCGGCGGCCTGCGCCACCCCAACGTGGTCGACATCTCGGACTGGGTGTACCTGCCGGATGGCCGGCCGTGCATGGTGCTCGAGTTCCTCCACGGCGCGTCACTCATGGTCCGCCTGCAGCGGGGCCCGATGTCGTGGGACGCGATCGCGCGGATCGGCGACCAGACGATGTCGGCGATCGCGCTGGCGCATCGCAACGGCATCACGCATCGCGACATCAAGCCCGACAACATCTTCATCTCGATCGACGACTCGGGCGACGAGGCCGTGAAGCTGCTCGACTTCGGCGTGTCGAAGCTGCGCGGGGTCGGCCGGCTCAGCGGCGTTCACATGATGCTCGGAACGCCGTCGTACATGTCGCCCGAGCAGGCGACGGGCAAGAACGACCTCGTCGGACCGCCGACCGATGTCTGGGCGATGGGCGTGATCCTCTACGAGATGGCGACCCAGCAGGTCGCCTTCAAGGCCGACGGGATCGAGCAGACGCTCGCGATGATCAACAACGCGAATCCGTATCCGATCGGCATGCTGCGCGCCGATGTCCCGCGCGCGTTCGTCGAGCTGGTCGATCGCGCGACCGTGAAGGACCCGACGCAGCGGATCCAGACGATCGAGGAGCTGCGCGAGGGGCTGCGGAACGCGCTCGCGCCACGCAACGCGCCGCGGCTCGCCACGCCGGTCGCCGGCATCCCGGTGCTCGCGCCGCTGGTCAAGACGCCGCCGGCTGGCGCCGCGCCGACGAAGACACCGGGGGTGACCCTCCATGCGCCGGCGACGTCGGGGACCCGGCGCTACTGGATCATCGGCGCGTTCGTCGCGGTGGCGACGCTCGCGAACCTCGTGATCGCACTCGTGACCTGACGTAAGGTGCGTCGATGGCGCTGCGCGTCCGCGTCTGCGAGCTCGACGAGGTGGTCGCGGGCGAGCTGCGCGGGTTCCAGGTCACCGGCGTGACGTGGCCGGTGATGGTGACGCTCCTCGACGGCGCGGTCGTCGCATTCCCGGGCGTCTGCCCGCACGATGACGTGTCGCTCGTCGACTACGGGGTGCTCGCCGAGCGCGCGGTGGTCTGCCGGGTGCACGGGTATCGCTTCGATCTCGACACCGGCCGCTGCGAGCACCAGCCCGCGCTCGAGCTGCGGCGCTACCGGGTGACGCTCGTCGGCCGGCAGGTCTGGGTCGATCTCCTGTAGTTGCGACATTGGTATCGCCGATGCACGGAGGAGGGGTATGCGGCTCAACCTATCCTTGCTCCCGGCGGTGGTGATCGTGGCGTGCGGCAGCCCCCAGCGCGTCGAGCGCCAGGAACCTCGCAGCTACCGCGAGCGCATGGCCGAGGCCGAGCAACACGAGCGCGACGCGGCGGTCCACGCCCGGGCGGCCAGCGAGGCACGGGGCAAGATCGACGCGGCCGACGTCAGCTGCGGACATCCGGTGGTCAGCACGATCGGCGATCAGTCGACCTCCGGTGGCGAGCGCCTGACCACGTGGGTGCCGTGCTGGAGCGTCGAGCGCGACGCGGCCAAGTTCCACCAGGCGGAGGCCGATCGTCTGCGCCGGGAAGCGGCGCTCGACCGCGCCGTCGCGCGCAACCTGCTCGAGGTCGAGACCGAGTTCTGCGGCAACATGCCTCCCGGCGAGCTGACGCACACGGCGTTCTCGCATCGCGAGGACATCGCGGCGGTCGAGCCCTACCTCGAGGGCGGCAAGGTCAAGGGCGCGCGGATCCACTTCAAGGCGGTGCAAGGTCTCGACGCGGAGTGGCTGCGGCAGGCCGTCCTGTGCCACCGGGCGCGGGCTGCGATGATCGGATACGATCCCAAGTACATGGACTACGATCCGACGATGCTCGCCGGGATCAACGTGGCCGTGACCGAGCGTCAGGGCACGGTCCACGTGCTGGTCCGGAGCGACTCCGCGGAGACAGCCGCGGTCGTCGAGGCCCGCGCTCGCGCGCTCGTGGAACCGCTCAAACAGTGACCCGCAACTTTCGCGCGATTGCGTGCCCTCGACGCAATGTTTGCGTTGGCCCAGGAATGCGATGAGACACACCGAACGACATCGAGCGGACCGGATCGGCTGGTTGCGCGCGGCCATCCTGGGCGCCAACGACGGCATCGTGTCGACCGCGAGCCTCGTCGTCGGCATCGCCGCCACCGGCGCGCCGCGGTCGGCGGTGATCGTCGCGGGCGCGGCCGGCCTGGTCGCGGGCGCGATGTCGATGGCCGCGGGAGAGTACGTCTCGGTGAGCTCGCAGGCCGACACCGAGCGCGCGGACCTCGCCCGCGAGGCGCGCGAGCTCGCGGCCGATCCGGTGGGTGAGCTGGCGGAGCTCGCGGGCATCTACCAGGCACGCGGCGTCGAGCCCGAGCTCGCACACCAGGTCGCCGAGCAGCTGATGGCCAAGGGCGCACTCGCCGCGCACGGCCGTGACGAGCTCGGGATCTCGCACACCGTCGCTGCGAGACCCCTGCAGGCCGCCTGGTCGTCGGCGATCTCGTTCACGATCGGCGCGATCCTGCCGTTGCTCGTCGCCTTCGTCGTCGGGGATGCCGCGCGGGTGTGGGCGGTCGCGGTCGCGGCCGTCGTGTTCCTCGCCGGTCTCGGCGTGACGGGTGCGCGCCTCGGCGGCGCGCCGATGCTGAAGGCGGCGGCACGGATCACGATCTGGGGCGCCTTCGCGATGGGCGTGACCGCGCTGATCGGCTGGCTGGTCGGCGCAGCGGTCTAGGCGGGCGGAGCCGGGGCGCGGCGCTGGTAGTGCTCGGGGACGCGCCACGCGATCCAGATCAGCGAGCCGGGGATCGCCCAGCAACCCAGCGCGAGGGCGACGGCGTCGTAGCTCCCGGTCTGCTCGACGGCGCGGCCGATCAGCGGGTTGACGATGATCAGCGCGAGCGACTGCGCGCCGGCCATGATCCCGCCCGCGAACGACACGCTGCCCGCGGGCATCCGGCTCATCATGTCGGAGGTCACGAGCGTGTACAGCGCTCCGCCACCGGCCATCGCGAGTCCGCCGAACAACATGCCCTGCCACGGCGTGGACGCGAGCGGCATCAACGCCATCATCGCGGCGAGCAGCATGGCGATCGCATAGAGCGCGCGCGGCGGGACGCCGGGGGCGCGGAGCTGGCGTGACGCGAGATCGCCGAAGGTGATCGCGCCGGCATCGAGCAGCAGCGGGGGCAACCACAGGTAGTGGCCGACCGCGGCCTGCTCGACGTCGAACGTCAGTGCGAGGTACTTCGCGCCCCAGGCCAGCAGGAAGCCGAGGACCGGCGCCGCGGCGAGGATCCCGATCAGCGCGCGGATCATGATCGGCGAGCGCACGAGCTCGCCGAACGTCGCGCGCTCGGCCGGACGTGTGGCATCGCCCGCGTTGTCGAGCTGGACGCGCACGTCGGGGCGGCGGGTCAGCGCGATCCACAGCGGAACCCACAGCAGGCCGATCGCCGCGGTGCCGAGGAACGCGACCCGCCAGCCCGCGAGGCCGTAGAGCCAGCTGGCGAGCGGCGGGACCAGCATGCCGCCGATCGACGACCCCGTGAACAGCACGCCGAACCCGCGGGCGCGATCGGCCGCGGGCAAGATCCGCTGCATGGTCTGGGCGGCGCCGGGGAAGCTCGGGCCCTCGGCGACGCCCAGCGCGATCCGCAGCGCGAACAGGAGGCCGAGGCCGGGTGCGAGCGCATGCAGCGCCGCGACCGTCGACCACACGAGCACCGAGCCGACGAGTCCACGTCGCGCACCGACGCGATCGATCCACCAGCCGGCGAGCGGGGTCGCGATCAGGTACGCGATCGAGAATGCGGCGGTCAGCCAGCCGTACTCCTGATCGGAGATGTCGAGCGCCTTGGTCACCGCCGGCGCGAGGACGGCGAGCGTCGCGCGGTCGATGTAGCTGACCGTCATGGTCAGCGTCGCCGCGATCGCGACCACCCAGGCCGCTCGTCGAGAGAGCACGCCGGACGCTACCGCGGTTGTGGCTACAGAGACTCGAGGAGCGCGACCAGATCGGCGAGCTGCGCGGCCGTCAGCTGCGAGGTCTTGCCGTGCGCATCGCCGCCGCCGCAGGCGCCAAACCGATCGGCGAGCGTCGCGGCGCAGCCGTCGTGCATGAACGGTGCGCGCGCGCCGACGCCGAGGAGGCTCGGCACCTTGATCGGCACGCCCTTGCCGACGTCGAACTTCATGCTGTTCGTGAGCAACTCGCCGTTGTGGCAGCTCGTGCATGCGGTCTCGGCGTCGTCGAACACCGCCCGGCCGCGCTCGATCGCGGCGACGTCGCGCACGACGGGCGCGGGGGCGGGGATCCGATCGAGCCAGGGGCCGAGCGAGAGGCGCTGGCTGCGCGTCGCGGCGCCGCCGGCCATCCGCTGGGTGAACACCTGATCCATCAGCATGCCGAGGTCCGCCATGTCGCCGCCCCAGTGATACGGAGCGCGCCGGAGGATGTGACCGGCGAGGCTCTGCGTGCGACGCGGGCCGAGCTCGGCGAACGTCCACACCAGACCATCCTCGCGGCCCTCGGGGTGACACGAGGCGCACGCGAGGCCGACGCCGGTCTGGCCGTGGAACAGCGCGCGTCCCGAGTCGTAACCGAACGGCCCGGGCAGCTCGATCGTCGTGCTCGGCGGCGGCGCCGGGACGCCCCCGGAGCTCCAGAGCTGGTCGCGGCTGTGGATCGTGATCGCGGGTAGCTCGGGATGGAAGATCACGAGATCGCCGTCGGGGCGGAAGCCGACCGCGGTCGGCGCGCCGAGCCGATCGTCGATCAGGCGGCCGCGCGCGGCGAGGTCGCCTGGGTCCTCGCCACACTTGTCGTCGTCGCGGCCACCGATGCTCGCGACCGGAACGACCTGCACGCGGCCGCTGCCGGCGAGCACGAAGGCGAGGTTGCCGTCCGCGTCGCTCGCGACATCGACGGGCAGCGTGCCGTGGGCGCGCGGCACCACGGCCTCGGGGGCCCCGCCGGGACGGACGACGGTCATCGCGGCCTCGACGGGACCGCCGTCGCAGCCGGAGCGATAGCCGCCCGGGGAGGTCCGGATCCCGCCCTGGACCTGACGCTGGTGCGAGATGACGATCCGGCCATCCGGAAGGGCGATCGTTCGCCACGCGACCGCAGGGATCGCGTCGACGAGCGGGACCGACTGGCCGAGCTCGACCTCGGGGACGATGCGCGTCACCGTCGGCGGCCGGACGCGGCTGATCACGGCGCCGGCGGCATCGAGCGTGAGGAGCTCGGCGGAGCGGAACCGGGTGACGAGCAGGCGATCGCCCGAGACGATCACGTCGCGCAGATCGCGATCGAGGAGCAGCGTGCGGACGGCGGGACCGCCGGCGGCGGGCAGGCTGACCAGCTCGCCGCCCGTGCACGCGACGTGGATCAGATCGGTGGTGGCATCCCACGCGAGCCCGCGCGGCTCGGGGCACACGTCGCGGCGCTGGGCGATCGCGAGCGACGAAGCACTCGCGAGCGTGACGATCGCGCCGCCGCGGCGGAGCGCGACGTGGATCCGGCCCGCTCCGTCCTCGACGAGGCGACCGGGCTCGTCGCCGGCGGTCAGCGGGAGCACGTCACCTGCGGCCTTTCGCACGAGGTCGACGCTGACGATCCGGTCGCGGTCGGGATCGGCGACCACGGCGTGCGTGCCGTCGCGGGTGACCAGCATCGTGGCGCCGGTGATCGGGACGCCCCACGACGGCGGCGGTTCGGGGGAGGGCAGCTCGTTCGGATCGGACGTGGTCGTGTTCGTGCAGCTCGCGATCAGTGCGAGCGACAGCGTCGTGCGGAGTGGGCCGTTCACGCGACACCTCCCGCCCACACCGTGGCCTGCGTGCGCGCGAGCAGGCCCTCCAGGTCGTCGCCGCCGGGGAGGCCGAGCACCACGCTCGGCTGCGACGGCGTGGTCGCGAGCTCGTGCGCCGCGACGGCGCGCGCGGCGGCGACCCGCGCCCGCGCATCGGCATCGATCTTCGTCGCGATCCACGCATCGACGGCCCACGCGAGCGCGGCGTGCCTCGCCTCGTCACGCGCGATCACGCCGAACGCGTCGCGGATCATCGGATCGCGCGCGGCCCTCGACTGCCACAGCGCGAGCACCGCGCCGAAGGTCTCGCGCACGCAGCCCTCGACCGCATTCTCGACCGCGATCTCGGCGAGCGAGCGCAGCGCGGGGAGCGTGACCTCGGGGCGCGGGGGGCGCGCGCCGTAGCGAGCGGCGAGCTGACCGACCAGCGCGGCGTGGCGGACCTCGTCGCGCGCGGCGGCGAGCGCGAGGCGGACGAGCATGCGTGGCGCGCCGTGGTGCTCGAGCTCGCGTGCGAGCTGCACGAACGCGTAGACCGAGACGGCCTCGAGCCACGCGGCCTCCGCGAGCCACGCGCCGATCGCGTTCGGGGCATCGAGGCAGCGTGCATCGACGAGCCCGGCGGGCTTGCGGCCGACGCCGCACGGCTCCCCGATCGAGTAGCTCAGCGCGATCTCGACGCTGCCCTCGAACGTCACGTCGCAGGTGTTCAGCGAGCCGCCGGTATTCCAGTCGCGCATCAGCTCGGTGCACAGCGCGATGCACGCGTCGGCGTCGAGCTTGCAGCTGTTGATGCGGAGCTGGAGCGGCGGCGCGGCAGGCAGCGCGAGCGAGGTGGACCGCTCGTGATGGGTGATGCCGCACTCGGTGCCGGGAACCACGACCTCCTCCGGGTCGTCGGGCGCGGCGCCGACGCACGCCGCGGTGACGGGGAGGCCTGCGATCACGATCTGCTGGAGGAGGTGGCGGAGCTCGCGAAAGCGCATGGGGAGCGGGGCTGCAACCGCCGTTCCGGCAGGGCCCCGCGCGTTCACCGGAGTTGACGCACCCGGCCCTCGACGGTGCACGCGATCCGCGGCCGTGCGCCGTCAGGAATCTGAGCTTGACAGGCCGGTGAGGAAGTCCCGGATCGGAGGCGCGATCAGGGGGTAGTCGACGAGGAACGCGTCGTGCCCGTTCGGGGTCGCGATCTCGAGGTGCGTCACGTCGACCCCGGCGCGCCGCATCGCCTCGTGGATCCGCACGACCTCGGTGGTCGGGAACAGCCAGTCGGTGTCGAACGAGATCAAGAGCGCTCGTGCGCGCAGCCGCGCGAACGCGACGTCGAGCGAACCGAACTGCTCGTCGAGGTCCATCTCGTCCATCGCGGCCTGTACGCGGATGTACGAGTTCGCGTCGAACGCCGAGGCGAACTTCTGCGCCTGGTGCTCGAGGTACGAGTCGACCTCGAACTGGCGTGTGCCGCCGCGACGCCTGCGCCCGAACTTCGCCTCGAGCGCCTCGCTCGACAGGTACGTCATGTGCGCGACCATCCGCGCGAGCTGCAGGCCGCGCAGCGGGTCGGTGCGGTCGTAGTAGTCGCCGCCGACGAACGCCGGATCGCTCTGGATCGCCTTCCGCCCGATCAGGTGCCACGCGACGCTCGCGACAGGAACCGACGCCGACGCGGCGAGACAGATCAACGCACCGAGCCGCTCGGGATACAGCGCGGCCCACATCAGGACCTCCATCCCGCCGAGCGAGCTGCCCGCGATCGCCTTCAGTGTGCCGATCCCGAGGTGATCGAGGACGAGGCGCTGCGCCTCGACCATGTCCTCGACGGTGACCCACGGGTAGCGCGAGCCATAGGGTGTGCCGGTCGCCGGATCGATCGTTCGCGGCGCCGTCGTGCCCCACGGCGATCCCGGGAAGTTCACGCACACGACGAAGTGCGACGCGAGGTCGATGCCCTTGCCGTAGCCGATCAACCCGTCCCACCAGCCCGGCTTCGCGTCGTCGACGGCGTACTTGCCCGCGGCGTGCGCGCCCGGGGACAGCGCGTGGCACACCAGGACCACGTTGCTTCTGGCCGCGTCGAGCTCGCCATACGTCTCGTACACGATCGTGAACGGCGCGATCACCTCGCCGTGATGAAACTGGAATCCGGCGTCGAGCTCGAGCGACTTCGGCGGATCGCACAGAAACGTGTCGTCGAAGAGCTGCGGAGGCACCGCCGGCATTGTACGCATTCACCTGGAGATGTCATGACGACCGAGTTCAGCTACGAGCACGTGTTCCGGGCACCTTCGACGCGGGTCGTCCTCGAGGCCTACTTCGATCCCGATCACCTCGCGACCCA
>Ga0316605_10002047_pt1 | contig 11502 bp, 9 predicted proteins | sample OWC_soil_day20_n_FD_207666 | JGI IMG/M metagenome (GOLD analysis project Ga0316605, IMG submission 207666) | Wetland soil microbial communities from Old Woman Creek delta, Ohio, United States - OWC_soil_day20_noCT | ecosystem: Environmental > Terrestrial > Soil > Wetlands | place: USA: Ohio... | reverse complement strand
ACGCCGAACACCCAGAGAGCACCCGAGTCCGAAATGACGAGAAATTATGACGATGTCCCCGGGGGATGCACAGGAAATGATGTCGGAGCCTAGGCTTTGAATATGGCTAGGGTTGCTTCGTCCTTTGCGAGGGTGCTGCGGAGCCAGTGGGCGCTGCCGGGTTTGCATACCTTGTGTCGCCAAACCTTGTTGCCTACGTGAAGGCCTTCATTTTCCTTTATCCGCTTACCGCAGACATAGCAATAATCCTTCTTAAGTTCCTCGAAGAGAGGTTCGGTATAATAGAGCGTTTTTTTATTTGCAGGCACAGGCTTTCCTTTATTCGAAGCATACCCGAACCGGTACGCGAATGCAAGGAATTATGCCATGAAAATTGATGTCATTTTGTTTCATCATGAACCTTGAAAGATCTCTTTTTTGAATTGACACAACGGCGGGCCGACATTAGGATTATTAGCATGCCAGCGACGAATATCGTGAGTATTCTTGAAGATATCGGCAGACTTCTCGAAATAAAGGGCGAGAATGCGTTCAAATGCCGTGCATACGCTAATGCCGCCCGTTCCCTGTCGGATAACCTTACGGACCTTGACCAGATCATATCGGAAGGGCGCCTGCGCGAAATACGGGGCATTGGTGAGGCGATCGCCGGAAGGATAACGGAATATTTTGCAACGGGAAAAATACAGTATTACGAAGACTTGAAGAAGGAATTGCCTGAATCTCTCCTCGAATTGACCGGGATCCCAAATCTCGGACCGAGGAAGATAAAACTTCTTTTCGATTGTTTTTCGATCACAAGTGTCGGTGAACTTGAATATGCCTGCCGGGAGAACCGGCTTATAAACCTTGCCGGGTTTGGTGAAAAGACCCAGGAAAAGATCCTGAAAGGCATAGAGTTTATGAAACAGCACAAGGGCGAGCACCTGTTCGCTGAAGTCTACCAGCAGGCGTTGGCCATCCGGGATAAATTAAGGGAGAAGGTGCCCGGCGGGTTCGTCGAAATATGCGGGAGCATCCGAAGGAGAAAAGAGGTTATTCGTGACATGGATATCCTTGTGGCAGGAGGCGACAGAACTGCTATGTCGCTTGCTTTCACGACGCTTGGAGAGATCGAGGAGATATATCTCACCGGCGATACCAAGACGTCAGTGCGGCTCATCTCCGGGATCGATGCGGACATGCGCATCGTTGAGCCCCACGAGTTTTCCTGCGCCCTTATGTATTTTACAGGCAGCAAGGAGCATAATGTCCGCCTGAGGGGTATTGCAAGAAAAGTCGGCTTTAAGCTCAATGAATACGGGCTTTTCCATGGGGACACAGCTGTTCCCGTCGGTTCTGAGGAACAGGTCTATGAGAGGCTGGGGCTTGATTATATTCCCCCGGAGATGCGCGAGGATATGGGAGAGATCGAGGCGGCTCAAGACGGCGCAATCCCGGACCTCATAGAGGAGAAGGATATACAGGGCATATTCCATATGCACACTGATTTTTCGGACGGCCTGGATTCGATCGAGAGCATGGCTCGGGCCGCCAGGAAACTTGGGTTCAGCTATATCGGCATATCCGACCACAGCAAAAGCGCCTATTATGCAGGCGGCCTCAAAACAGATGATCTCAGGAGACAGTGGGACCTCATCGATTCTCTCAATGGGAAATGGCCCGATTTCCATATATTCAAAGGCATCGAAAGCGATATCCTGCCCGACGGTAATCTCGATTACGATGAAGACATCCTGAAGGGTTTTGATTTCGTCATAGCCTCGGTCCATTCAAATTTCAAGCTCAAGAGGGACGAGCAAATGGCGCGCATCATCGCGGCTATCGGCAATCCGTATATGACGATGCTCGGCCATCCGACAGGGAGGCTGCTTTTGTCGCGCGAAGGCTATGATGTCGATATGAGGACCATAATCGACGAGGCAGCGCGGCATAATAAAATGATCGAGCTCAATGCCAGCCCCTACAGATTGGATATTGACTGGCGCCATCTGCCGTATGCCCGGTCGAAGGGTGTTCGCATTTCGATAAATCCCGATGCCCACAACACGGCCGGCCTTGCGGAGGTCTTCTATGGCGTTTGCATCGCCCGCAAAGGATGGCAAGAAAAAAAGGACATCCTCAATACGCGTTCGGTGGAAGAAATCAAGTCCATCCTTAAATGCAGGAACAAGCTCTAAGAAGATTTGTTCCACAACCTCGCACCGGGAAGGAACATTTTTTCCCTTCCCACATCTATCGCCTAAATGGTATAAAATTACATTCTCATCGTCTGTTATGAAAAAAGATATCGCATCAATTGTGAATAGGCTTCGGACAATGCATGGCGAGCCTCGGGTGGAGCTTTCCTACACGAACCCCCTCGAACTTGTCGTAGCCACGGTATTGTCTGCCCAATGCACCGATGAGCGGGTCAATGCCGTGACAAAAGACCTGTTCAAAAAATACAGGACAACCGAGGACTATATTAACGCGCCTGACGCTGAACTCGAAGAAGATATTCGCCCGACGGGTTTTTACCGTAATAAGGCAAAGAGCATAAAAAATATCGCCGGTGAGCTCCTGAAGAGGTTCAACGGCCGGGTTCCCGATGATATCGATACGTTTGCCACGGTGAAGGGAATAGGCCGCAAATCAGCCAATATGATTATCGGCCTCGCATACAACAAACCAAGTGTCATAGTCGATACGCATGTCGCGCGCGTATCGGGACGGCTTGGGTTTACGGCGAACAAGAACCCCGAGAAGATCGAGAACGATCTGAGATCGATTATTCCGATGGCATCCTGGATGCCATTTTCCCTTCTTATGATAATTCACGGGCGGTATATATGTAAGGCGAAAAAACCTGATTGTCCGCGCTGTCTCTTGCGCGATGATTGCGATTATTACTCCATGGGAGGCAAGTAAAATGTTTGATGCTGAAAAGCTGACCGATCAACAAATTGAAGAATTGAGAAAATTATCACACCTCGCTAAAGGCGATATTATTACAATGACCCATCTTTCAGGGACGGGCCATCCGGGCGGGTCGATGTCATCCCTCGATCTCTATCTCACCGTGTTTTCCTATGCGAATCTCACCGGCAAAAATGCAGATCAGATAGTTGTGAGCCATGGCCATACATCTCCGGGAGTCTATGCCAGTCTCGCACGCCTTGGCCATATGCCCGTCGACGAGGTCATTGCGTTCTTCAGGAAAGCGGGAAGTCCTTTTGAAGGTCATGTTGTGAAGGGGATGCCTTTTATACAATGGTCTACAGGCAACCTCGGGCAGGGACTCTCTGCCGGGGCAGGTTTTGCCATGGCATCAAGGCTGAGAGGAAGTTCGTCCCATGTTTATGTATTTATGGGCGACGGTGAGCAGCAGAAAGGACAGCTGGCTGAAGCGCGCCGCATCGCGGTCAAATATGGTTTATCCAATATTACCGCGCTTGTTGACTACAACAAGCTCCAGATAAGCGGAGGTATCGACCTCATCATGCCCCAGAATATCCTTGAAGATTACATTTCCGACGGCTGGGATGTCATCGAGATCAACGGGCACGATCATCAGGAGATATACCATGCACTACGACGTGCCCGTGATGTCGATGACCCGGTATGTATTATTGCAAACACGGTTATGGGGAACGGCGTCGCCTTCATGGAGAACAAGGAAAAGTATCATGGGAGCCCGTTGAATGAAACGGAATATAAAGAGGCGATGGTGCTGCTTGGCCTCGAGGATAAGCTCGATCACTACAGGGATCTCAGAAAGGGAAAATGGACATTCAGCCTCGCCAGTACTGATATTGATGAATCGATCGATACCGGTGTGCCTTTTACCTACAACGAACCGGATAAGGTCGATAACCGCACTGCCTTCGGCAAAGCCCTGAAAGATATAGGCGATAGGAATATCCCGAACGGGCGTCCTGTCGCTGCCTTCGATTGCGATCTTGCAAGCTCCGTAAAGACGGCCGATTTTGCGAAGGCCCACCCGGAATATTTTTTTCAGGGGGGCATTCAGGAACATAACACGGCGACAGTTGCGGGGGCCATGTCGACCCGGGGGATCCTGACCTTTTTTGCCGATTTTGGCGTGTTCGGAATTGACGAGGTGTACAATCAGCAGCGCATTAATGACATAAATTGTACCAATCTCAAGACGGTCATTACCCACGTGGGCCTCGATGTCGGGCCCGATGGCAAGACCCATCAATGCATCGATTATATAGGCCTTGTCCGCAGCTTATACCGTGCAAAGGTGATCGTGCCATGCGACCCGAACCAGACGGACAGGGTGATCCGTTATATAGCGGGAACACAAGGTAATTTCTTTGTGGCAACGGGCCGCAACCGCTGGCCAGTCATGTTGAGGAATGCAGGACAGCCGTATTTTTCCGGCGACTATGCGTTCCAGTACGGGAAAATGGATGTTATGGCCGAAGGAACTGACGGTGCTTTGATCACTTATGGCGGCCTCGTTTCAAAAGCCCTTTCGGTAAGGGAAAAACTGGCCGGAAAAGGTAAGACATTCGCGGTTATCAATATGCCGTGTGTCGACGAAACAGATGAGGAGGCCATTGCCGGGCTTGCCGCGCTGCCTTTGATCGCAACCTACGAAGACCATAATGTTAGAACCGGTATCGCTCCGGTCATTACCGCCGGCCTGCTAAAAGCAGGGTTCAAAGGTGTGCTTTTGTCCTTCGGCGCAACGAGCTACGGCGCATCCGGTGACACGGATGATGTTCTGGCGAGCCAGGGACTGGATGTGGAAACAGTAGTAAATAAGATAATGAAGGCATGAGGCGTATCTTGCCCTGTCCGTCATTCCGGTCGGGTACCTTCTGGGTGCCGGAACGCCCGAATCCAGTGTCTTTGGTTTTTTTGAACCGCGAAATCTTGGATTCTGGCACGGGAAACCTAAAACTGGAGACAATTTTAGAAGGGAGGCATCGTGGAAGACATCAAGGGGATGTATAAGAAAATAGTGAAGGATAATTTTCCCGACACGATCAAGATCGATCTCGGCGGACAGGTCCTCACGTATAAGAAGAAAGTGTGGAATATATTTGATGCCGACGAGAATTGCGATGTCGAACGAGGCCTTCGTTACGGGGAAAACCCCGATCAGCCTTCCGCAATGTACGAATTGATAAACGGCAATATCGTCCTCGGCGATGCGCGCTTCTTCGATATCAATACCGGGCTTGTCAGCAAGGTGACCGAAAAGGACATGCTCCAGGTTGGAAAACATCCGGGGAAGATCAATCTGACGGATGTGGACAATGCGTTGAATATCCTGAGATTCCTCGATCAGAAACCAGCATGCGCTATTATGAAACACAATAATCCGAGCGGGGCGGCCTACGGGTCGACATCGGCCGAGGCATTCGAAAAGGCATTCTGGTGTGACCGGATAGCTGCATTCGGCGGGGCAGTTGTCTTCACGAAGGCCCTCGATGTCGATACAGCGAAGGCCATGGTCCCCTATTATTTCGAGGTCGTTTGTGCCCCCGATTTTGAGGGGGGTGCACTGGATATCCTCAAGAAATGGAAGAATCTCCGCATCATGCAGATACGCGAGATAGGTGAGCTAAACAAATTCAAGACACGGCGTATTATCGACATAAAGTCGCTTATGGACGGCGGGCTTGTGCTTCAGGAATCACAGCCGTTCAGAATAAAGGGAAAGGAAGACCTTAAACCTGCCGAGGCGGTTTACAAAGGTGAAACGTACAGGATAAAACGCCTGCCCACGGAAGAAGAATACCGGGACATGCTCTTTGGATGGTACGTTGAATCGGGAGTGAGCTCAAATTCAGCGCTTTTTGTGAAGAATGAGGCGACAGTGGCGATCGGGACGGGAGAGCAGGACCGGGTCGGCGTTGTTGAAATTGCCATATTCAAAGCATATAAGAAATTTGCGGACACTGAGGTATTCAGGAAATACGGGGTTCCTTACGCAATTTTCAAGCTTGAGGCCTCACGCGGTCAAAGGGATATGAAAGACCTGATAGCTGTTGATATAGAGACCCGGAACGTCCATGCGGGACTCGAAGGGTCCGTGATCGTTTCCGATGGCTTCTTTCCCTTCAGGGACGGTGTTGACGCAGCTATCCACGAGGGCGCGCGCGGCGTGATCCAGCCGGGAGGCTCCGAGAGGGATTATGAGGTTATCGAGGCGTGCAACGAGCAGAATGTGAGCATGGTCTTCGCAGGACAGCGCCTTTTTAAGCACTAATGCTTACGGTCGGATATAAAGCCCGGTTATCGTAATATTCGCGTAATGCCGGGACACAATTGTGAGGGTGCCGTTATGATGAAATACCTTGCCATAATGGGTTTTATCATTGTTGTGTATGTCATAATCAGGGTTGGCTTCAAGAAATATTTTTGAAGCATTTCCCGTCAGAAAAATTTTCCATGATACCATGTAAAAGGCCTTTTATGTTGACAAATCAGTGGAAAAACAATTAAAATTGTGAAAAGAATTACAAATTCCTACAGCCATCGGAGGGTAATAAATGAGACCGTATTTTGAAAAGATGCAGGAATGGAATAAGCCGGTTAAAGCAAATGCAAAGAACGCTGAAGAGATCAGAAAAGTAGAAAAAGAGATTGAAGAGTTGGTCGACAAGGCGAAAAAAGCCGGTCTTGCTCAGGAGACTCTGAACAAACGCGGCGAGTGGACGATTCATCAGAGATTGGAGTATATCGTTGATCCGGGGACCTGGGCACCTCTTCACATGTTATTCGATCCCAAGAATGAAGAGTCAGGCACCACAGGCGTTGTCGACGGTCTCGGAAGGATAAACGGCAAATGGTGTGTCATCATCGGTTTTGACAACAAGGTCATGGCAGGTGCATGGATCGCAGGTCAGCCGCTGAACATTCTCAGGGTTACCGACATTGCTAAAAGACTCCATTGTCCCCTCGTATGGATCGTTAACTGCTCAGGCGTCAAGCTTCCCGAGCAGGAGACAATGTATGGAAACAGGCATGGCAGCGGCACAACATTCTTCCGTCACGCCGAACTGAACAAACTCGGCATTCCCGTACTCGCAGCCATTTACGGAACAAACCCCGCAGGCGGCGGCTACCAGGGTATCTCCCCGACCCTTCTTCTCGCCCATAAAGACGCGAACATCGCAGTCGGCGGCGCCGGCATCGTCAGCGGTATGGCACCGAAGGGCTTTTTCGACGAACCGATGGCCGAGGCGATCATCGAGGCAACCAAGAAATTCAAATCAATTCCCCCGGGACGCGTTGAGATCCATCACGATGTGACCGGTTTCTTCCGCGAAGTCCACCCGTCAGAAGAGAGCCTCCTCGACTCACTGAAGAACTGGGTTACCAAACTTCCGTACTACGATCCGAGTTTCTTCAGGGTCGCGAAACCGGCAGAGCCGAAATACCAGGCAGAAGACCTTTACAGTATCGTTCAGTTCAACCAGAAAATGGTTTACGATATGGAAGGCGTTATGTCGCGCCTTGTCGATAACAGCGAACACATGGAATTTCGTCCCGAGATCGGACCCGAGCTTTACACCGGTCTTGTCAAGGTAGACGGTTTCCTGATCGGTATCGTCGGCAACAGGCAGGGCATGCTTCCGAAGGGTTATCCGAGCTATGCACCGTATCCGGGCATCGGCGGCAAATTCTACCGCGAAGGCCTCATCAAAGTTAACGAATTCGTAACCCTCTGCGGCAGAGACAGGGTCCCGATGATCTGGCTCCAGGATACATCGGGCATCGACGTTGGCGACATCGCTGAGAAAGCAGAGCTTCTCGGCCTTGGCCAGTCACTCATCTACTCCATCGAGCAGAGCGACCTCCCGATGATGACCATCGTATTGAGGAAAGGCAGCGCGGCGGCCCACTACATCATGGCAGGCCCGCAGGCGAACAACAACAACTGCTTCACCCTCGGCACGGCAACCACCGAGATCTACGTCATGCACGGTGAAACAGCGGCAGTGGCAAGCTTCGCACGCCGTCTCGTGAAAGAGAAAGATGCCGGCAAGTCCCTGCAGCCCGTCATCGATAACATGAACAAGACAGTAAAACACTACTATGACATGTCACGTCCGTCTTACTGCGCGAAGACAGGCCTCGTTGATGAAGTTGTAAAACTCGCAGACCTGAGAAGATACTTCGTAGCATTCGCGAACTGCGCATATGCGAACCCGAAATCGATCTGTCCGTGGCACCAGATGATCATGCCTAGAATTATAAAAGGCTAATTACAGGAAATATGATCAGGGTGGATTTCAATATCCACCCTGATTTTTTATCCATTAAGTTAACCATTTTGCAGTAACCGTTGACTGATTATAGGTGAATAGCGGTATCCCATGAAGAATACACTGTCCTTCCTGCTCAATGACATAAAGGATAAAGGCAATTATCGCGAAATACGCTACATCCGGCCTGTATGTTCCACGACCGTTATCCACGAGGGAAAAAAATACCTTAACCTGTGCTCCAACAGCTATCTGTCGCTTCACCTGCACCCGGCGGTCATTGAAGCGGCCTCGTCTGCCGTTTCCCTTTATGGCACGGGCAGCTGCTCTTCGCGCAGCGTTTCGGGAAGTATCGATATCTATAAGAAACTCGAGACGGATATGGCTCGTTACAAGGGCTATAAGCGCGGGCTCATCTTTCCGACAGGATATATGGCAAATATCGGGATAATCTCCACGATACCCGGAGAGGATGATGTTATCTTCAGCGATGAATTGAACCATTCGAGTCTTATCGATGCCATGCGGTTATCCTATGCCAAAAAAGTAATTTACAGGCATCGTGATACGGTCGATTTGGAGCGGAAGCTAAAGAAGTATTTTCCTTCCCGGGGTAAAGCATTTGTCATCACTGAATCTATTTTCAGCATGGACGGAGATGTTGCGCCGCTTAAAGAGATCATGGAGCTCAAGAAAGAGTACGGTTTCTTTGCCATCGTGGATGACGCACATGGGACGGGCATCTTCGGCAGAAAAGGAAGCGGCGTCGAAGAATATTGTCGTGTCAGGGGTTTTGCCGACATCCATATGGCAACATTCGGTAAGGCGATGGGTTCTTTCGGGGCGTTCGTGTTATCGGAACCGATTGTCATTGAATACCTTATAAATCGGGCTCGGACATTCATGTATACGACAGCTTTGCCGCCTGCCGCCCTGGCGGCGGCGCAGGCGTCCCTCGATCTTGTCCGGACGGACCTTTCTTTTAAGGACCAGCTCTGGAGCAACATTGACCATATGCGGTCCGGTCTTATTGACGCCGGCTTTGATCTTAAGGACAGTATCGGGCCGATCATTCCGATCGTTGTCGGCAAGGATAGCGATGCAGTAAAAATGCAGAAGATGCTGATGGCACAAGGCTTTTTTCTCCAGGCAATTCGCCCGCCGACAGTCCCTTCGGGCACCTCCAGGCTTCGGCTGACCGTGGTACGGGACTTTACCCGCCGGCAGATGGATGACAGCATCGAGGCGATAATAGCGGCGGGAAAGAAGATGAAACTGATATGAGACCGTGAGGCGTGAGAAAACGGTTCCGAATTCAAAAATTCTATGTTTTAAAGCCTTATCCCTAGCCGTCATCCCGGCCGGGTCCCTCTGGGTGCCGGGATCCCGCGTCTTTCGTTTTTATAAAAATTTAACATAGAAAAGCACTAAGGAGTAACTGAGCATGTATTCAACTGACGACCTGAAAACCTGGGACAAGAATTATATCTGGCACCCCTTTACACAAATGATGGACTGGATCGACAGTGACCCCCTCATCATCGAGCGGGGAGAAGGCTTCTACCTCATTGACACGGAGGGGAGGCGCTATATAGACGGTGTTTCTTCCTTGTGGGTACTTGTTCACGGTCATGGCCGCAAAGAGCTGACAGATGCCATAGAGAGGCAATCACGTGAGCTCTGCCACTCGACACTACTCGGTCTTGGTAATGTGCCGTCGGCGGTACTTGCCAAACGGCTGGTAGAGATAGCGCCGCGCGGCCTTCAGAAAGTATTCTACTCTGACAACGGCTCGACCTCCGTTGAGATCGCGCTGAAGATGTCGTACCAGTACTGGCAGCAGAAAGGCGAAAAGAAGCGGAAACGGTTCATCTCCTTTACGAACGGGTATCACGGCGATACCATAGGCGCTGTAAGTATCGGCGGGATCGATCTTTTCCATAAGGTATATAAACCGCTCCTTTTCAAGTCCATCAAGGCCCCGTCACCCTATTGCTACCGGTGCCCGCTGAAGCTTACGCACGGGTCCTGCGATATGGCCTGCGTTATACGGTTCGAGGAGATCGTGAAAAAGCACAGGGACGAGGTCTGCGCGGTTATTATTGAGCCCCTGGTCCAGGGAGCGGCGGGCATGATCATGCAGCCGGACGGTTTCCTGAACAAGATATGGAGGATCGCGAAAAATAACGGGCTCCACTTTATAACGGATGAGGTTGCAACCGGGTTCGGCCGAACGGGCACCATGTTTGCGTGCGAGCAGGAAAGGGTAGAACCCGACTTCATCTGTCTTGCCAAAGGGATAACCGGCGGATACCTGCCGCTCGCCGCAACGGTCACAACGGACGAGGTCTTCAAGGGGTTTTTCGGCAGTTTCGATGAAAATAAAACCTTTTTTCACGGTCATACCTATACGGGAAATCCCGTAGCCTGCGCCGTTGCCGTCGAAAACCTGGCACTCTTCGCGAAAGAACGCACCATCGAAAAAATGGCGGACAAAATCCTGCTCTTAAGAAATGAACTTGATCGGTTCAAAGATATGCCGTTCGTGGGTGAGGTCCGTCAAAGGGGCTTCATGGTCGGCATCGAACTCGTCAAGAGCAAAAAAACGAAGAAGCTTTTCTCAGCAGGCGAAAAGATAGGGCAAAAAGTAGCAGCAGAGGCGCGGAAGCGGAGCGTTATCATTCGGCCGCTCGGCGATGTAATTGTCCTTATGCCGCCCCCTGCAATTGACGCCGAGACCCTGAAAGAACTCGTCAGCGTAACATACGATTCCATCAAGAAAGCAACCGGCTCCTAATAAGAACGCCGGTCGCTCTCATGCCTTATCCTGAAGTTCGCAGCTAAACTGAAATTCCCGGACAACGCCCCAGTCTAGGCCCATCCCTTCAGATGATCTGGCAACCTGCATAAACCTCTGCGCTGTTCCTCAGAACCTTTTGACATCTGTACGGAGATTGCGTGAGGTGTCCCTTTTGTACGTGTATCCGAACTTGGGGCTGGTTTGTTTTCCGAAAACACCGGGCCGAAGACCTTCATTCCATAATTGTTTTTTCGGTTAGAGAAATAAAATGATTACCAGGAGTCCATTTCAGGGCAGCTTTGAAAAAACTTCTTAAAACCTTTTACCAGTAATATCATATGACTGCACATCTAAGATACGGCCCTGCCGCTTTTATTTAAATTTTTTTTGACTATCGCTTGACATCCTCCAGAAAATAAGTATAATTATCCTTGCTTCAAGGTTGAACGTTGTTCTTTGAAAATAGTAATT
>Ga0316605_10002046_pt1 | contig 11506 bp, 7 predicted proteins | sample OWC_soil_day20_n_FD_207666 | JGI IMG/M metagenome (GOLD analysis project Ga0316605, IMG submission 207666) | Wetland soil microbial communities from Old Woman Creek delta, Ohio, United States - OWC_soil_day20_noCT | ecosystem: Environmental > Terrestrial > Soil > Wetlands | place: USA: Ohio... | reverse complement strand
GTCGGCATCCTGATCGCCTCGCGGTAGTCGTAGAGCGGCAGCCCGCTCACGTGCCACGACACGGCGCACGACGGCGACTTCGCGTCGAGCATCACCGTCACGGGGCTTCCTTCCACCCCTTCCCGGAAGCTCAACCGGCACCCGCAGGCGAGCCGCGCGTGGGCAATTCCTCCTAGAGCCACGGCACGATCATACTACAGGAGCCCGAGGATCTCCTTCTCGAACTGGCCCTTCGGCGCCAGTCCCATGTGCTTGCTGCAGATCCTGCCGTCACGGCCGATGATGAGCGTGGTGGGCAGCCCCCAGACCGGCCCGAACGCATCGTGCACGTCGTCTCGGCCCAGGCCCTGCAGGACGGGGTAGTTCATCTTGTACTCGGCGACGAAGGGCCTGAGCTGGTCGGGCGTGTCGTCAGATGAGATCCCGACCACCGTGAATCCCCGGTTCTGGAACTTCTGCTGGAACTCCACGAACCAGGGGATCTCCAGCTTGCAGGGCCCGCACCATGTCGCCCAGAAGTCGAGCAGGATCACCTTGCCCTTGAAGGACGACAGCCTGACGTCGTTTCCGCTGAGATCCTTCAGGGTGAAGTCGAAGTTCGCGGGCTTGGCGTTCGGATCGCACACGCCCGCTGCCCGGCCGGACTGCAACCAGCCTCCCCGGCCCGCCCCGCTGATGGCAACGGCCGCCAGGCCGACGGCCGCGATCGACGCCACGAACCACCGCTTGCTCATCATCAGTTCTCCGGCCGCGTCCCCCCGTTGCGGGGCGCAGCCGCCCGGGCGCCGGGGCGGCTCCGCCTCCCGCCGGCCGCGCGTGGCACCGCCGCGGGCCGCCTGGCACCTCCAGTCCAGTGTGACTCAGCTTCGTTCCGGGAGGAAGCACAAAGCGCGACGCCGGGAACCGGCCATTGCGGACGCGTCCTCAGTGAAGCTAACATGGCAATTGATGTCAGACAGCCCCTGTTAGACGTCCGCGAGGTGGTGGTATGCGCAAGCGCCCGACGCGCCCGACCTTGGCGCTCTGGCTGGCAGCCCTCGTCGCCCTGACCGTGGTTTCCGCGGCTGGCGAGGCGGCGGCTCAGACGCCGTACGTCCCGTACTACGGCAAGAACCTGGTGCGCTATGACCGGTTCGACTGGCAGATCTACAAGTCGGAGCACTTCGAGATCTACTACTACCCGGCCATCGACAGGCACCTGGAGCGGGTGGCGGGGTACGCCGAGAGCGCCTATCAGCAGATCAGCGCTGAGTTGAAGCACGATCTCGCGTTCAAGGTGCCGCTGATCCTGTTCGAGACGCACAGCGAGTTCGAACAGCAGAACGTCATCTCCGGCGCGGCACAGGAAGGGGTGGGCGCGTTCGCCGAGTCGGATCACAACCGCGTGGTGCTCCCCCTCGACGATCCGCCGGACCTGCTCTACCGCCTCATCGTGCACGAGTTGACGCACATCTTCGAGTTCGACATCGTGCCGCAGTCGCTTCTCAGGCAGTCCATGCCGCTGTGGGTGTCCGAGGGCCTGTCGGACTACATGACCGGCATCTGGCGCCCGTTCGACCTGATGACGGTGCGGGACGCCGCCATTGCCGACATCATCCCCAAGATGAGCAAGCTCGAGGGCTACGGGTCCACGACGAACCCGCGGCTCGTCTACAACCTCGGGCACGCCGCCTTCGAGTTCATCGAGTCGAAATGGGGCAAGGAGGGGCTGCGGCAGTTCCTGTTCTCGCTTCGCAAGGGCATCGTCGGCGGCGGCGAGGGCGCGTACAGGGAGGCGTTCCAGCTGGCGCCGGAGGACTTCGATCAGCAGTTCGATCGCTACCTGAAGGCCCGGTTCAAGCCGTACCGCGACAAGGAGACGCCGGCCGATTACGGGAGGAGCCTGGCGCCGGACCGGGAGAAGCGGCACTACGCCGGCACCTACACGATCGAGCCGTCCCCGTCCGGGGATCTGCTCGCCACGGTGACGGCGAACATGCGGCGGCAGGAGCTCGACATCGTGCTCCTGTCGTCGAAGGACGGGAAGGTCATCCGCAACCTCACGCCCGGTTTCGATCAGCGCATGGGATTCGACTACATCGTGACGCCCGGCGAGCGGTGGATCACAATCCCCTGGCTGGCGTGGTCGCCCGCCGGAGATCGGCTGGCCTACGTGGTGCGCCGCGAGAAGGGCAAGTCGCTGGTCATCCAGAACGTCCTGACGCGGAAGGTCGAAAGGCGGATCGACCTGAAGACGGTCGACGAGCCCGAGTCGCCCAGCTTTTCGCCCGACGGAAAAGCGCTCGCGTTCTCGGCCAACCAGGGCGGGGTCTCCGACATCTTCACGGTCGACCTGGCGACGAGCGCGGTCACGAACATCACCAGGGACGACATCGCGAACTATGCACCGACGTATTCTCCGGACGGCGGCACGATCGTCTACATGGGCCGGGTCAGCGGCAACGAGAAGCTCTTCAGGATCGACCTTGCTACCGGCAAGAAGACCCAGCTCACCTTCGGCACGCACGACGACGCCGCCGCGCGGTACCTGGATGCCGACACGCTCGTGTTCCCGTCGACGGCGACCGACCCGAACAAGCCCGTCGATCCCGACGTGGCGCGCAACGGCAGCATCTTCAACCTGTGGACCCTCGGGCTGAAGAGCGGCGAGCTGAAGCAGTGGACAGACGCCCTCGGGGGCAACTTCTCGCCCGTCGTACTGCGTGACGGCACGAACACGAAGATCGCCTTCATCACGTACTACAAGAGCGAGTACGAGCTGCATACGCTGGATCGCAAGGAAGGCCTGCTGACGGCAGCCAGCTCGGATTTCGGCGCTCCCGGTCCGGTCATTGATTTCCAGGCCCCGCTCAGCCATACCCTCGTCTCGGACAACAAGCGGAAGAAGCGCACCTGGGACAAGCTGTTCATGGAGGGCCGCCCGCCTGTGAATGTCGGGATCACCAGCGGCGGGAACCTGTTCGGCGGGACGTCCCTTTCGTTCGCTGACGTCCTGGGCGACCGGCGCCTCGACGCCTACGCGGCGGAGATGGCGCAGTACCGGATGTACGGCCTGTCGGTCGTCAACCTCTCGCACCGGCTGAACTGGGCCGTGCAAGCCTACTGGCAGGACCTCTTCTACTACGGCAACACGAGCGGCATCTACTACGACACCTATTACGACCAGTACATCGACCGCGATCTCGCGACGTCGGTGCGCAGCAACCGCGGGATGTCCGCCTACGGCATCTACCCGCTCGATCGCTACCGCCGGTTCGAGCTCTCCGGCGGGTTCGGGTACATCAGCGAGAAGTACAACGACTCAGCGGTCCAGCAGGTCGCCGACTACTACCAGCAGCTGACGTATGGCCAGCCGCTCTACCGGACCGGTTGGTACATCCCGCTCTCGCTCGCGTTCGTGCAGGAGACCACGATCTTCCGCGAGTTCGGGCCGCTCTCGGGCAGCACCATGCGCCTCGCCTACGAGATCGCGCCGAAGATCGGCAGCAAGACACTGTCGTGGCAGGCGGTGGACCTCGACCTGCGGAAGTACTACCGGCTCGCCGGCACCGCACTGCTGGCGTTCCGCGCCCGCGGATTCCGGAGCTGGGGCGACAGCCCCTCGTTCACGTACTACGGCGGCAACTCCGACATGCGGGGGTACGACTACCTCGAGTTCACCGGCCAGAATTCGGTCTACGCGAACGCCGAGTTGCGGTTCCCGCTCATCGACGCCATGGCGACCCCCATCGGCGTCCTCGGCGGCGTTCGCGGCGTCGCCTTCTTCAACATCGGCGGGGCCTGGTGGGACAACACGGGCTTCAAGTTCTCGACCTCGGGGAACACCGTCGAGAAGCCGATCGCCTCCGTCACGTACAGCGCGGTCACAGGCGAGCCGATCTACACCTACGGCGATCCAGTGTCCGTCCAGGGATTCCGCCTGCTGGGCGGCCGCGCGTCGTACGGCGTCGGCCTGGAGACCTTCGCGTTCGGCTTCCCAATCCACTTCGACTGGTCGTGGCGGACGCTGCTGAACAAGCCCTGGGAGGAGATCGTTTTCGCCCCGTACGCTGGCGGGGCCGCCGCCTGGCGCAAGCCGCGGTTCCAGTTCTGGATTGGCTACGACTTTTAGAGAACGGGTTCCCGGGGCTTGGGCCCCGGGGCTCGGGCCTCGGGACTTGGGAAGAGTGGGACGCCCCGGCGCGGCGCTGCCGAGCCGGGGCGTTCGCGTCTCGACTCAGGATCGCTTGAGCCGGAGCTCCGACCGGCCGAGGTCGATGGACACACGGTACTGGCTCAGGAACCGGTGGCCGACGATGCCGCCGAGCTCGTACCCGAGCAGGACGCTCGGAGCCCTCAAGTTCAGCACGACCACGGACATCTTGTTGAACCTGATGTCATTGAACGCCAGGTCCACGCCGGGCATCAGGTACGCGTCGCGGTCCCACCCCGAGACGCCGTAGACCTTCAGCGCGATTTTCCGCAGCACGATCGGGGGCAGCGCCTTCGCGGTGTCCGTGCTGATCGAGATGACCTGGCCGCCCGTGTCGACCACGAAGCTCCTCGGGTGGCCGTCCCCGACCATCCCGCGGACCGTCGCGAGCCGGTTCATCCAGAGTTCCATCGTCACGTCCGCGGCCTCGTCGTCCGGGAGGCGCTTCGCGAGCGTCAGCTGCCGCCGCGCGTAGTCGACCGTCATCGACAGCCCCATCGCCAGCGGGGAGAACGCGTCGCCCTCTGGCGTCGGCAGGTCGAGCAGCGCGGGGCGCTTGATGATGCACGGGACATGCTTCACCTTCAGCGGCCCGAATTCGATCCGGTCGATGCGGCCGAGCTGGAGGCTGCGCAATCCGACCTCGCCGACCCCGGCGCTCACGGTGTAGGTGACCGGCTGGACATCCTCGCGCTCGCTCGTGGCGGGCGTGAGCCCGGTGAGCTCCGAGCCGGTGTCGACGACGAAGTCCGTCGGCCGGCTGCCGTTGACACTGCCCTGGATGATGATCTTCTCCTCCTCCAGGCGGAAGGGCAGCGTGTAGACACGGTCAGCCGGTGACACGAAGTCGTACGGCACGCGGTTGCCGAACGCGGTCATGAACTTCATCTCGGCGGCCGTCCAGATCGCCCGGGGGTCCGCTATGCCCTTCGGCAGGAGGCTGATGAACGTACTGTCGGCGGCGATCGCGGGTGGATACTTGCCGAGCCTCTCGTACACCCGGCCCAGGGTGTGATAGAAGTCCGCCTCGCCCGGGGCGAGCTTCACCGCGCGCAGGCTGTGCTGGAGCGCGTCGTCCTGGCGGCCCCTGGCCGACAGCGCGCGGGCCACGCCGTTCAGCCCCCGCGGCTCGTCGGGCCCGACGGCGAGCGATCGCTGGAAGGCGCGCTCCGCCTCCCCGAACAGGCCGGAGGCCCACAGCGCGTCGCCGTACACCGCGAGAGCCGTCGCGTCGTCGCCGCGTTCCCCGTGCAGCACCTCGGCCTCGTTGCGGGCCTTCAGGAAGTCCCCGAGGCGGAGGGACGACTGGACCACGCCGATGCGGGCCGGCACGCGCACGCGCGGCTCGGCCGAGCCGACCGCGTGCTGAAACGCGGTCAGCGCCTCGCGGTACCGGCCCTCCACGTAGAGCAGCCGGCCGAGCTGAAGCTGGATGTCCGGTGTGTCCGGCGGCGTGAATCCCTGGACGGCCGTGAGGAGTCCGGCGGCCACGAGCAGCGTGAGCAGCGCCACGGGGGGGCGAGCGCTGGCAGGCATGGAACCTCCGATTGCGGCGATCAACGTACGCGCCGTTCCTCAAAGGATAGCCGATCGACAGGGCGGGAGGGAATAGACGTCGAGCGGAGCGAAGAGGCGAAATGACGCCGGCAGTCCTCCAGGCCCTCGGTGACACGCGCCCCGGGCCAAACCTGAACGGCACGCGCCCAGGAAGTCGTTGGGCCCCCTCGGAGGCGGATCTGACGGGCGCGGGAATCGTCGCTCCGCGCGCCGGCGGGCAGTGCGTGATTCCCCGGCCCGCGGCCTGTGCCTTCCGGACCCTCGAAGTCGGAGGTACGCCCCGCGGGCCGAGCCCGTGCTGCAGGAGGCTCGCATCGCGCTGTATACTCTGTAGGTCGCAGAGCGAGAGATCTGCGTCGCCCTACGAGGCCCGTGGCATCGAGGTTGGCCGTTCGGTCCGCACTCACGAAATCGGCGCCTCGCCACGATACTGGCCACGTGCGGGCGTGACCGAACATGCGCAGACTGTCGAAACCCCACAGGGCCACTCCGCAGCCGCCCGTGACGCCGGCCAGGGTCCGCAGGGCCCCGGCTGACGCTCGCGCCCGGATCGACTCGCTGCGCCGGGTGGGGCTACCGGCACTCGTCCTCGTCGTCATCACTGTGGCAGCCTTCGCGCCTGGCGTGAATGCCGGCTATATCTGGGACGACGAGCTCTACGTGACGGGGAATCCCTACCTCAAGGACGCTGCGGGGCTGTTCGACATGTGGTTCCGGCTCGGATCCACTTCCATGTACGCCCCGGCTGTCTTCACGACGCTCTGGGTCGAGTACCAGCTGTGGGGCCTCGACCCGCTTGGCTATCACGTCGTCAATATCGCGCTCCACGTCGCCTCTGTCCTCCTCTTGTGGCGGTTCCTCCAACGGCTCGACGTCCGCGGCGCCTGGCTTGCGGCTGCGCTGTTCGCGGTCCACCCCGTGATGGTGGAGTCGGTGGCTTGGGTGGTCGAGCTGAAGAACGTGCAATCGGCGTTCTTCTGCCTCCTGGCCCTGCTGGCGTACATGCGATTCAGCCCTCTGGACGGAACGGACCTATCGGGTGTGCGGACGCGGCGGGCTTGGTACGTGCTCGGCTTGCTGCTCTTCGCGGCTGCCATGCTGACGAAACCCGTGGTGGTCACCGTGCCGATCGTCATCCTCATCCTGGTCTGGTGGAAGCGGGGGCGGGTCCAGAAGGGCGACCTGCTGGCTGTCGCTCCGCTGCTGGCGATGGCCCTCGCGACCGGCCTCGTGACGATCTTCGTCGAGCGCCGCTACAGCGGCGCCACCGGGACTGCCTGGCAGTCGTCCATGCTCGAACGGCTCCTCGTGGCCGGTCGCGCCGTGTGGTTCTATGCCGCTAAGCTGGCCTGGCCGGCGAACCTGCTCAGTGTCTACCCGCGATGGCACATCAGCACGAGCGCGTGGTGGCAGTACCTCTTCCCGGTCGGCGCCGCGGGCGTTGTCGGTGCCCTGTGGTACTGGCGGAACCGGATCGGACGGGGCCCGCTGGCTGCGGTGCTGTGTTTCGGCGTGCTGGTGTCGCCGACGGTCGGCATCTTCAACGTGGCGTACCACATGTACTCGTTCGTCGCGGATCACTTTCAGTACCACGCCGCCACCGCCCTTTTTGCCCTGTTCGCGTCGGGGGTCGCCAACCTGCGCGCATCGAACGGACGCGTGCCTCGCCGTGCGGTGGATATCGGATCCGGCGCAGTCCTCCTGGCGCTCGCCGTCCTCACCAGCCAGCATGTCCAGACCTACCATGACGAGAAGACCCGCTGTCTGAGGACCATCGAGGGCAACCCCGAGGCGTGGTCGGCCATGTACAACCTGGGCCTGAAGCTGAAGACCGAGGGTCAGACGGAGCAGGCCCTTCACTGGTACGCGGAAGCACTGAAGGTGACGCCCACCAACCCGGAGGTGCTGAACAATGCCGGCGTGGCGCTGATGAGCCTTGGACGCACCACGGAGGCGGTCTACAACTACCGCGAGGCGCTTCGTCTGGCGCCCAGGTACGCCTTGGCACACGGCAATCTCGCGAGTGCGCTGGCCGAGCTTGGTGACCGACAGTCGGCCATCCGCGAATACGAGGAGGCTTTGCGGATCAAGCCCGATTATGCCGAGGGTCACAACAGTCTTGGCCAGGTGCTCGCTGCTGAGGGCCGTGTGGAGGACGCCCTCCGGGAGTTCCGCGAGGCCCTGCGGCTCAAGCCTGACTACGTCGACGCGCACCGCAACCTTGGGCTCACCCTGGACCGGGCCGGGAGGTTCGCCGAAGCGATTGCGGAATTCCGGGAAGCGCTCCGCGTCACCCCTGGCGACGCGGCGATCCTGAGGGCTCTCGGTACGGCTCTCGCGAACGACGGCAGGCTCAGCGAAGCGATCACCCAGTTCGAGGAGGCCCTGCGGCTGCAGCCGGACAATGCGGAGACTCACAACGGCTTGGCGATGGCCCGGGCATGGGCCGGGCAGCCCGAAGAAGCGGCCAGGGAGTTCGAAATCTCCTTGCGGCTCGACCCGAACGACGCGGACGCCCACAACAACTTCGGGACGCTGTTGGCCTCGCAGGAGCGTATCCAGGAAGCCATCTCCCATTACCAGCAGGCCGTCCGCCTCAGGCCGAATTCAGCCGAATTCCGCGCGAACCTTGGCACCGCGTTGACCTCTGCGGGCCATCTCCCGGCGGCAGTCGCGGAGTACCGCGAAGCTCTGCGCCTCGAACCCGGGTCGGCCCAGAGCCACGAACGCCTCGGTGTCGGCTTGGCACAGATGGGCAGGCTCGACGAGGCCATCGCTGAGTTCAGGCAGGCACTGGAGATCAGCCCGGGGAGTGCCAGCGCCCGGAAGAACCTCGACATGGCGCTTGGTCTGCGAGGTGGCAGGCCGACTCGCCGGTGAAAGCCGAGGACGTCCCAGACCCTGCTCCGGCGGTTCCACGGTCTCCAGTGCCATCTTCGGCAGGTGATGGATGGCGTGGGGGTGCGCTGACCTCGTGGTGGCCCTGCGACCTGATCCGCGTGCGCAGGCTGCTCGACCGTCTGACGGTGGCTGGCACGACGGGCCAGCCCTTGCGACGAACCTCGGACAACCTGCTCGTGCCCGCCCGCTGTCGGTGGATGACGCGAGCACGGGTCAGAACGCTGAACTGCCAGAGAGCCTCTGCAGGCAGACCTCGATAACGGCGCGGTCTCTACGAACGAGGTGCAACACGGTCAGGGCAGAGGAAGGTACGCCCGGAACAGGCCGGTTTCACCGGTGTTACACGCTCTACCGCGGGATCGAGTCACCGGCGATCCCGCCCGGCCGGGCGGGTGACTGAACGCCGGACGTCGTGCGGGCGATCCAGAGTGGCCGTCCCTTGACCTGGTTCGCGACGCGCCCCAGGTACTCGCCGACGATGCCGAGGCAGATCAGCTGCACTCCTCCAAGGCCCAGCACGAGCAGCACGAGCAGGACGGCGACCGGTCCCACGGCGGCGCCGAGCAGAGGCACCTGCCAGTGGCCTGACTGAATCCTGAAGGCAATGGCCCCGATCGAACCGAGCAGCGCGAGAGTCGTGCTAGCCGCACCGACGAAGGTGGCCAGTCGCAGCGGAGCCGCCGAGAAGGACACGAGCCCGTCGATCGCCAGCGACAGCGACTTCCAGAGCGTGTACTGAGGCCGTCCCGCCGCGCGGGCCTCACGCCTGTACAGGACTTCGGCTTGTGGGAATCCGCACCACGCGCGCAGACCACGCAGGTACCGGTCCTGCTCGGGCATGGCGTTGATGAGGTTCACAACCTCCCGGTCGAGAAGTACGAACTCGCCGGCATCCCTCGGGATCTTGAAGGGCACGATCCACGCCAGCACCTTGTAGAAGCCGGACGCCAACACCCGCTTCAGCAGCCGGTCCTTCCGCTCACTCCGCACGGCATGAACGACTTTGAACCCGGCCTGCCATGGTCGGATGAGCTCCGTAATGACTTCAGGAGGATCCTGAAGGTCGGCATCAATCACGACCAGGGCCTGCCCGGTCGCGAAGATCATCCCGGCGCTGATGGCGGCTTGCTGGCCGAAATTGCGGGACAGGCAGACACCGCGCACGCGGGGGTCCGCCGCTCCGGTTTGTTCGATGATCCTCCACGTCGTGTCCTCCGACCCGTCGTCCACACAGACGATCTCGTAGTCGACGCCCCAGCTCTGCGCGGCCGTCCGGATGCGATCCAGCAGGAGCGGCAGGACCGTTTCCTCGTTGTAGCAGGGAACCACTAGGGAGAGGGTTGGCGCCATCCGCCGGTCTCCTCGGTGACGAAGGGATGCCACGCGTGCCAGGGAGCAGCGCGGCCGTCGTCGGCGTGAGTCCGCTCGGGCGAGGCAGCACCGGGTGAGGATTGTACTCCCGGCCCATCACCCGTCAAGCGGGCCCGGGCGCCACGCAGCAGCTTCAGCAGGTCGGCGCTGCAGCACAGGGGGACGTTGGAGCTGGCGATTCCGGTGCTGCGACCCGGCCGTGTTTCCCCTGTTGCCGCAGGCATGGACTGACGAGGCCCTGCCTCGGAACGGGCTCGGCGGACCCGCTACCGGCTCTCGTGGCGCCCGTCAGTGGGTGTACTGCGTGATCGGCAGCCCGTCGTACATGTCGTCGATGCGAAGCACCTGCCCGCTCCGGTCGTAGACGCCGAGTTCGTAATCCTCGCTCATCACCAGCGCCTTGATCGGTTTCGTCGGGCAGACCTCCGAGCACAGGCCGCAGAAGCTGCACCGGGACAGGTTGAAGTCGAAGAAGTCGAGCGCCTTCAGTTTCATCCCCGGCTCGCGGTGGCCGCCCAGCGAGAGGAGATCGTCGGGGCACGCCTTCGCACACTGGTCGCACACGATGCAGACCTGGGCCCCCGACGCCGGATCGACCTGGAGCCGCAGCAGGCCGCGGAACCGTGGCGCCACCGCGCGCCGCTCCGACGGGTACTGGAACGTGAAGGCCGGCTGCGGGGTGTACTTCAGCGTGACCCAGAGGCCCTTGATGATGTCCACCAGGAAGACCTTGCGCAGGAAGTCCGTGATCATCAGCCGCGATCCTCGACGACAACCGGCTCGGATCCGCCGGCGGGAATCCAGCGCTCCTTCCGGAACACCGTGCTCTCCCTGGCAATCTTGTCCTGAAGCCGCATCAGGCCGTAGAACAGCGCCTCAGGGCGGGGCGGGCAGCCCGAGACGTAGACGTCGACAGGCACGACCTTGTCCACTCCCTGCAGCACGCTGTAGGTCGGAAACGGCCCGCCGGCGCAGGAGCAACTGCCCATCGAAATCACCCATTTCGGCTCGGGCATCTGATCGTACAGGCGCCGCAGGACCGGTGCCATCTTCTTCGTCACCGTACCGGAGACGATCATCAGGTCCGCCTGCCGCGGCGAGGCGCGGAAGACCTCCGCCCCGAAGCGGGCGATATCGAAGCGCGGACCCCCTGCGGCAATCATCTCGATCGCGCAGCACGCGAGGCCGAACGTCACGGGCCAGAGGGAATTCTTCCGGGCCCACGCCATTGCCGCGTCCAGGTTCGTCGTGATGATGTTGTCCGGGAAACGGTGGTCGATCACACCCATGACGGCATCCTCGCTGCCGGAGCCACTACCCTACTTCTTATAGTACTCGGCATTCTTCGCAATGAAGTCCTTCCACTTCTCGGGCACGTCGTCGAGCGCGAAGATGGCCTCGACAGGGCACGCGGGAACGCAAGCGCCGCAGTCGATGCACTCGTCCGGGTGGATGTACAGCATCTCCGCCGAGGCGAACCCGGCT
>Ga0316605_10002045_pt1 | contig 11507 bp, 9 predicted proteins | sample OWC_soil_day20_n_FD_207666 | JGI IMG/M metagenome (GOLD analysis project Ga0316605, IMG submission 207666) | Wetland soil microbial communities from Old Woman Creek delta, Ohio, United States - OWC_soil_day20_noCT | ecosystem: Environmental > Terrestrial > Soil > Wetlands | place: USA: Ohio... | reverse complement strand
CGCGCCGCCGACCCCGATGACCTTGATCACGGTGGAATTCGGTTCCTTGTCGATGATTTCAAACATGCTCGCCTCCTTGTTGATGCTGCCGCAAAAAAGTTAAAAATGAAACTCAGAAATTCTTCTCGAACCAGGCCCGCATGCGGCCGAGAATCTGCCGGGCGCTGCGGGTGTCCTTGATCTTCAGGCCGCGCCGGCGCTGGGAAACGCCTTCCAGCACCAGGCCCATGGCCGTCGAATAACGGGGATTGCGCACCAGGTCGCGCAGGTTGCCGTCGTAATGGGGCAGACCCAGCTTCACGGTGTTGTGGAACATCTCTTCGCCCAGCTCCATCATGCCGGGCATCTGGGCGCAGCCGCCTGTCAGCACGATGCCGGCGCGCAGCAGGCGGTCGTAGCCGCTGCGCGACAGTTCCTCCTGCACCTTCTGGTAAATCTCCTCGATGCGCGGCTGGATGAAGCCGGCCAGGGTCTGGCGCGACAGGTGCGTCGCCGGACGGTCGCCAACGCCCGGAACCTCGATCATCTGCTCCGGGTCAGCCAGCTGTTGCAGGGCGACGCCGTACATCATCTTGATGTCCTCGGCGTCGGGTGTAGACGTGCGCAGCATGATGCCGATGTCGGACGTGATCTGGTCGCCGGCGATGGGAATCACCGCCGTGTGACGAATCGCGCCCTGGGTGAATACCGCCATGTCGGTCGTGCCGCCGCCGATATCCACCAGACAGACGCCGACATCCTTCTCGTCGTCGGTCAGCACAGCGTAGCCGGAGGCCAGGGGTTGCAGCACCAGGTCGGCGACTTCCAGGCCGCAGCGATGAACGCACTTGACGATATTCTGTACCGCCGTGACGGCGCCGGTGACGATATGCACCCGCACGTCGAGGCGTTTGGCATCCATGCCATAGGGCTCTTTCACACCGTCCTGGCCGTCCACGATGAACTCCTGCACCAGGGTGTGGAGAATCTGGTCGTCGGCGGAAATCAGGGTGGCGTTGGCGGCCTCGATGGCGCGCTCCACGTCGTAGGGCGTGACTTCCTTGTCGCGCACCACGGCCATGCCGTTGGAGTCCATGCTCTTGATGTGGCTGCCGGCAATGCCGGTGTAAACCTCTTTCACCTTGCAGCCGGCCATCAGTTCCACTTCCTGGATGGCGCGGGAGATGGCGTCGACGGTGGCCTCGATATTCACCACCACGCCCCGGCGTAGGCCACCCTTGGATTCCTGGCTGCCGAGGCCGAGCACCGACAGTTTGCCCTCGGCATCCAGTTCCGCCACCAGGGCGACAATCTTGGAAGTGCCGATGTCGAGGCCGACGATGATGTCGCGATTTTCCTTGCTCATATGCTTAAGTCGTTTTCTCTGCCCGCATCGGGCGCAGGGCAAATCCATTGGGGTAACGCATGTCGATCAGGCCCGGCCGCGCGTGGGCGCGCTCCCGAGCCTCCTGATAAGACGCGGTGAATCGTGCCAGGCGATCCATCACCGGCGCCTTGGCCTGGTCGCGGCCGAGAACCAGCACGAGGCCGTCATCGAGCCGCAGTTCCCAGGCCTGGCGGCTGGAAAGCACCACTGCCTGGGGTTCGCGGCCGAGGGGCGCCAGTGCGGTCTTGAATTCCTGATGGCGCGCCAGAATTTCCGCCGCCATGCCCTCGGGGCCGGCAAAAACCGGCAGAGACGCCATCACGGGCGCCCCACCCGCCACAAAAATCTCGCCCTGCTGGTTGACCAAACGGGCATCTGTTTCGCCTTGCTTCCAGCGCGCCACCGCCACATGTTCCTCGATGGCGACCTCGATACCGTCAGGCCAGCGGCGCCGCACCTCGGCATGGCGCACCCAAGGAAGCTTCTCGAAGGCGGCACGGGCCTCGTCGAGATTGGTAGTAAAGAAGTTGCCACTGACAGCACCCTGCACCACGGCTTCAATCTGTCCTGATGCCACCTGGGTCAGGGGCGTGGCCACCACGACCTGACGCAAGGGAAACATTGGCAGGCGCTGTACCGTCGTCATGGCCGCCCAGCCGAGGGCAACAAATCCGAACAGGAACAACAGATCGGAAACCATGTTCATCAGGGCCGGCCGGTCCCAGAAGCCGTCGCCAGCGGCGACCGCCCTGGCGCGACGCGCCGCCTTGGCCGGCTTGGCATTCGCCGAGGCGTTGGCCGGACTAGCCACGGGTGGTTTCCTCCAGCACCGTCACCACCAGCTGGCCGAAATCGAGACCCGCCGCCTTGGCCGCCATCGGCACGAGGGAGTGGTCGGTCATGCCGGGAGCGGTATTCACTTCCAGACAGTAGGCCTTGCCCTCGGCATCGAGCATCACGTCCACCCGGCCCCAGCCGCGTCCGCCAATGACGGCGAAGGCCTTCAGGGCCAGGTCCTGCATCTGCGCTTCCTGCTGCGCCGAGAGGCCGGAGGGAATGCGGTAGGCGGTGTCGTTGCGCAGGTATTTGGCGTCGTAGTCGTAGAACTCGCCGGCCGGCTCGATGCGAATCGCCGGCAGGGCGCGCATCGCTTCCGACTGGCCGCTGGAGATGACGCCGACGGTGTATTCACCGCCGGCAAGGAAGCGCTCGGCAATGACGATGCGATCGTACTTGGCCGCCAGCTCATAGGCCGCCTTGAGGCCGCCGGCGGTCTTGACCTTGCTGATGCCGATGCTGGAGCCTTCGTTGGCCGGCTTGACGAACAGAGGCAGACCCAAACGCGCTTCGATGGCGGCAAAGTCGCTGTCGGCCTCCACCAGCTCGAAGGCCGGCACCGGCAGCCCCGCCGCCTGCCACACCAGCTTGGAACGCCACTTGTCCATGCCCAGGGCCGAGGCGAGGACGCCGCTGCCGGTATAGGGAATCCTCATCAGTTCCAGGGCGCCCTGAATGCAGCCATCCTCGCCACCGCGACCGTGCAGGGCGATGAAGGCGCGGGCGAAACCCTCGGTAAGAAGAGCAGACAAAGGCTTCTGGCTCGGATCGAAGGCATGGGCGTCCACACCCTGGCCACGCAGGGCGGCCAGCACGGCCGCGCCGCTTTTGAGCGATACCTCGCGCTCGGCCGAATCGCCGCCGAACAGCACCGCCACTTTACCGAAATCTCCAAAACCCTTTTCCATCAAGCCTCTACTCCAACAATCCGCACTTCACGCTGCAAGTGAATGCCGAACTTTTCCTGAACCTGAGCCTGAATTCGGCCAATGAGAGTTTCTATCTCACCTGCCGTCGCCTTGCCCTCGGGATTAACGATGAAATTCGCATGCTTTTCCGAAACCCGCGCGCCGCCGCAATTGGTTCCCTTCAATCCGGCGGCTTCGATCAGGCGCGCGGCATGGTCGCCGGGCGGATTGCGGAACACCGACCCGGCATTGGGAAGTTGCAGCGGCTGGGTCGCCATGCGCTTTTCCAGCAGTTCGGTGATCCGTTGCCGCGAGGCCTGACCATCCCCTGGCGGGAAGCGCAGCCAGGCGGCGACGAAAACCTCGTCGCTACTGCTCTTGAGACCGACGTGGCGATAGGCGATGGAGAACTCCTCGGGGCGTCGCTTGATCAACTCGCCGCGCCGCGTCAGCATCAGCACCCGGTCCACATGAGCCCAGGTTTCGCCGCCGTGGCAGCCGGCGTTCATGGCCAGGGCGCCGCCGACGGTACCGGGGATGCCGGCGAGAAACTCGGCGCCGACGCGATCATGGTTGGCAGCAAAACGCGCCACCTTGGGGCTGGCGACGCCAGCCTCGGCGTAAATCAGGCCATCGTCTTGCAGGCGCAATTCCGCCAAAGCGCCGTGGGTGAACACCATGGTGCCGTCGTAGCCGCCGTCCCGCACCAGCAGATTGGAGCCGAGTCCGACAGTCATCAAGGCCTCGTCGTGGCGCAAGGTAGAGAAGAACACCGCCAGATCGGCCAGATCGGCGGGAAACACTGCACGGGCCACCGGGCCGCCGGCGCGCCACGAAACATGGCCGGCCATGGGCTCGTTTTCCCGGACTTGGCCGCGAAAGTCAGCCATTCGCCAGCTTCCCCGGCACGGCGCCGATGGAACCGGCGCCCATGGCGATCAGGACGTCGCCATCGCGGGCGTAGTCGAGAATCGCATCCGGCATCGCCGCCATGTCCTCGACAAACACCGGCTCTACCTTGCCGGCGACGCGAATTGCCCGCGCCAGGGTGCGACCGTCGGCGGCGACAATCGGCGCCTCGCCGGCGGCGTACACCTCAGCCAGCAGCAAGCCATCGGCCGATGACAGCACCTTGACGAAGTCCTCGAAGCAGTCGCGGGTGCGCGTGTAGCGATGGGGCTGGAAAGCCAGTACGATGCGGCGTCCAGGGAAGGCGCCACGGGCGGCAGCCAGCGTGGCGGCCATTTCCACCGGATGGTGACCGTAGTCGTCGATCAGGGTGAAGCTGCCGCCTGCCTTGCAGGCAACCTCGCCATAGCGCTGGAAGCGCCGGCCAACGCCCTTGAACTCGGCCAGGGCCTTGATGATGGCGGCGTCGGAAACACCCACTTCGGTCGCCACGGCGATCACTGCGAGGCAATTCAGCACGTTGTGCGTGCCCGGCAGATTGAGGGTGATGTCGAGTTTGGAGGTAGTGCCGTTGCGGCGGATGCAGGTAAAGCGCATCTGGCCATCCGCCGCAACGATGTTCTCAGCACGGATGTTGGCTTCCGGGTCGAGGCCATAGGTCACCACTTGCTTGGCGATGCGCGGCAGGATCTCGCGCACGTTGGGGTCGTCGAGGCAGAGCACGGCGACGCCGTAGAACGGCAGACGATGAATGAAATCGACGAAGGCCTGCTTGAGACGGCCGAAGTCGTGGCCGTAGGTCTCCATGTGGTCGGCGTCGATATTGGTAACGACGGACATCACCGGCGAGAGGAACAGGAAGGAGGCGTCGGACTCATCGGCCTCGGCCACCAGGAATTCCCCACTGCCGAGTTTGGCATTGGCGCCGGCGGAGTTGAGACGACCACCGATGACGAAGGTAGGGTCCATGCCGCCCTCGGCCAGCACACTGGCGACGAGGCTGGTGGTGGTGGTCTTGCCATGGGTGCCGGCGATGGCGATGCCTTGCTTGATGCGCATCAGCTCTGCCAGCATCTGGGCCCGGGGCACCACGGGAATCTTGCGTTCCCGGGCGGCGATCACTTCCGGGTTGTCTTCCTTGACCGCCGTCGATACCACCACCGCATCCGCCGCCGCGACGTTTTCCGGTGCATGGCCCACGACAACGCGGATGCCCTGCCCCGCCAGGCGCTTCGTCGTCGCGCTTTCGGCCAGGTCGGAACCGCTGACCTCGAAGCCCTGATTGGCCAGCACTTCGGCAATGCCGCTCATGCCCGAACCACCGACGCCAACGAAGTGGATGCGTTTAACTTTGTGCTTCATCAGGTTCTCCTGGCAACGTCGGCACACACCCGGGCCACGGCGGCCGTGGCATCGGGTTTGGCCAGCGCGTGGGCCTTCTCGGCCATTTGTTGCAGTTGCTGCCGGGTCATGTGGCGCAGGTCGGCCAGACGCTCCGGGCTGAGTTCGGACTGGGGCAAGAGAATCGCCGCCCCGGCCGAGGAAAGAAATCTTGCGTTGCCGGTCTGGTGGTCATCCACCGCATGGGGAAAGGGCACCAGAATGCTGGCGACGCCGGCCGCCGCCAATTCCGCCACCGTCAGGGCGCCGGCGCGGCAGATGACGAGATCGGCCCAAGCGTAGGCGCCGGCCATGCCCTCGATGAAGGGAACCAGATGTCCAGCAACTCCGGCCCGCTCATAAATCGCTTGCACGGCTTGCAGGTTCTTTTCACCGGACTGGTGCACCACCTCGGGCCGCTCCGCCTCGGGCCATTGGGCCAGGGCCAGGGGCACCGATTCATTGAGGGCTGCCGCCCCCAGGCTGCCGCCGACGACGAGGATGTGCAACGGACCCTGACGCCCACCATAGCGGACCTCGGGGGCCGCCAGGGCGGCTATCTCCGGACGCACCGGGTTGCCGAGCCAGGCGACGCCCTTGGTTCCCGACAACACACCAGGGAAGCCCGTCAGCACCCGGTCGGCGACCTGGGCCAGGACGCGATTGGCGAGGCCGGCCACCGAATTCTGTTCGTGCAGCACCAGGGGAATGCCGGCCAGGGCCGCCATCATGCCGCCGGGAAAGGTGATGAAGCCGCCCAGGCCCAGCACCACATCGGGCTGGATGTGTTTGAGTTCCTTCCGCGCCTGCCAGAAGCCGCGCAGCAGATTGATCGGCAGCAACAGCTTGCGCAACAGGCCCTTGCCGCGCAGGGCAGCGAATTTCACCCAGGCCATCTCGTAGCCCCGGTTCGGTACCAGGCGCGCCTCCATGCCATCCGGGTTACCCATCCAGACCACGCGCCAGCCTTGCGCCTGCAAGTGGTCGGCTACCGCCAGGCCTGGCATGATGTGGCCGCCGGTGCCGCCGGCCATGATGAGGATGGTCTTGGCGCTCATACCTTCATCCCCCGCATGACAGACCTGTTTTCATAATCAATGCGAAACAGAATCGCCAGGGCCACGCAATTGGCGACAATGCCGGAACCGCCGTAGCTCATCAGCGGCAGGGTCAGGCCCTTGGTCGGCAGCAGGCCCATGTTGACGCCCATGTTGATGAAGGACTGGACGCCGATCCAGATGCCCAGGCCCTGAGCCACGAGGCCGGCATAAACCCGGTCCAGCACCTGGGCCTGACGGCCGACGGCGAAGGCGCGCTGCACCAGCAGGGCAAACATACCGACCACGGCAACGACGCCGACGAAACCCAGTTCCTCTGCAATCACGGCAAGCAGGAAGTCAGTATGGGCTTCTGGCAGATAGAACAGCTTTTCCACGCTGGCACCGAGACCGACACCGAACCACTCGCCGCGACCGAAAGCGATCAGGGCGTGGGAGAGTTGGTAACCCTTGCCGTAGGCGTCCTTCCACGGGTCCATGAAGCCCACCAGCCGTTCCAGACGATAGGGCGAGGTCAGAATCATGACCGTGAACGCCAGGCCCAGCACCACCACCAGACCGATGAACAGTCGCACATTGAGGCCACCGAGAAACAGGATGCCCATGGCGATGGAGACGATCACCACCAGGGCGCCGAAGTCCGGTTCCCGCAGCAGCAGCACGGCCACCAGGGCCATCACCAGGGCCATCGGGAAGAAGCCCTTGAGCAGGCTGTCCATGTCGTTGAGTTTGCGGCTGGTGTAGTCGGCGGCGTAAAGCACGGCAAACAGCTTCATCAGTTCCGAGGGCTGGAGGTTGATGGGGCCAAGATAGATCCAGCGCTGGGCGCCATTCACCGACTTGCCGATGTGGGGAATCAGCACCACCACCAGCAGCACCACGGCCACCAGGAAGAACCAGGGTGCCATCTGCTGCCAGAAGCGCAAGGGAATCTGGAACGCCACGACACCGGCAACGAGGCCAATGGCGAGGAACACGCCGTGACGGGCAAGAAAATAGGTACCGGAATTGGCGGTAAAGCGGCTGGCTTCGGCGGTGGCGATGGAGGCCGAATACACCATCACCAGTCCGAGCATCAGCAGGCCGAGCGCCGGCCAGAGCAGGAAGGGGTCGAGATCGGCAGGGGCCGCAGCAGCCGGCCGCTTGAGGGCGATACCGGTCATGACGCGCGCCCCAGGGCTTGCACCGCCGCGATGAAGACCTGGGCGCGATGTTCGTAATTGCGGAACATGTCGAAGCTGGCACAGGCGGGGGAGAGCAGCACGGCGTCGCCGGGTTTGGCAACGGTGGCTGCCAGGGCCACGGCCTCGGGTAGGTCGGCGGCGGCCTTTGCAGCCACCCCGCTGGCGGCGATGGCGCGGCCGATCAACGGGCCATCGCGGCCGATCAATACCACGGCACGAGCATGGGCGGCCACGGCATGCTTGAGCGGCGAAAAATCCTGGCCCTTACCGTCGCCGCCAAGGATCACCACCACCGGCCGCCCCATGCCTTGCAGCGCCGCCACGGTGGCGCCAACATTGGTGCCCTTGGAGTCGTCGTAGTAGGTGACGCCGCCAATCTCGGCCACTTTTTCGACCCGATGCGGCAGGCCCTTGAAGGCGCGCAGGGCCGGCAGCAACTTGACTGGATCGAGGCCGATGGCGGCACACAGGGCCAGAGCCGCCATGGCATTGGCGGCGTTATGAAGGCCGTTGATCGGCAGTTCGGACACCGGCAGCAGGAAGCGGCTGCCACGAACAATCCAGGATTCGCCGCGATTCTCGTGCAGGCCGAAGTCGTCTTCGTTACCCGGCGCGTCGAGGCCGAAACTGATGACGGCACGGTCGGTCAGGGCCATGCGCTTGGAGCGGAAGTCGTCGCGATTCAGAACCTGCACTCCGCGCCGCTCGCCGCTGGCAAGGAAGATGCGGGCCTTGGCGGCGGCGTAGTCATCGAGGTCGATGTAGCGATCCAGATGATCGTCGCTGATATTGAGCACCGTCGCCGCGTCGGCGGCCAGACTCTCCAGGGTTTCGAGCTGGAAACTGGAAAGCTCCAGCACCCAGACCTTGGGCAGAGTAGCGGTGTCGATGGCATCCATCAGCGCCGTCAGCGCGGCCGGTGAGATATTCCCCGCCGCTTTGGCCGGCAGGCCACCACAGTTACAGAGGTGGGCTGTAAGCGCCGTGGTGGTGGTCTTGCCATTGGTGCCGGTGATGGCGATGACACGGGTGAAGTTGGCGTCCGCCTGACGCAGACCGAGATCATCCAGGGCCCAGGCGAAAAGCTCGATCTCGCCCACCACCGGAATGCCGTTGGCGCGGGCATGGATCAGCGCCAACATGCCGTTCGACAAACCCGGCGACAACACCACCAGGTCGATGCCATCGAGCAACGCCTTGTCGAAGCCCTCGTTCATGGCGCCGCTGATGAACTCCGCGCCGGGAACTTGCTGACCCAAGGCCGCAAGGTAAGGGGGTTCCTTGCGTGTATCGACCACACGCACCTTCGCTCCCTGACGCCCGCACCAGCGCGCCATGGCCAGGCCCGATTCACCGAGACCGAGAACGAGAACGTGTTTGCCCTTGAGTTGCATCAGCGAATCTTTAGGGTGGACAGGCCGAACAGCACCAGCAGGATGGTGATGATCCAGAAGCGCACCACCACTTGCGTTTCCTTCCAGCCGCTTTTCTCAAAGTGGTGATGCAGCGGCGCCATGAGCAGGATGCGTCGCCCTTCGCCGTAGCGCTTCTTGGTGTATTTGAAGTAGCTCACCTGCACCATGACCGACACGGTTTCGGCGACGAAAACACCGCCCATGATGAACAGCACGATCTCCTGGCGCACCACAACCGCCACGGCACCGAGGGCAGCGCCGAGGGACAGGGCGCCGACGTCGCCCATGAACACCTCCGCCGGGTAGGCGTTGAACCAGAGGAAGCCCAGACCCGCCCCGGCCAGGGCGCCGCAGAACACGGTCAGTTCGCCGGCGCCGGGAATGTAGGGGATCAGCAGATATTTGGAATACACGGCATTGCCGGTGACGTAGGCAAACAGCCCCAGCGCCGCGCCCACCAGCACCGTCGGCATGATGGCGAGACCGTCGAGGCCATCCGTGAGATTCACCGCATTACTGGTACCGACGATTACCAGGTAGGTGAGGATGATGAAGCCGAACATGCCCACCGGGTAGGTGACGGACTTGAAGAAGGGCACGATCAGGTCGGCCTTGGCCGGCAGTTCGAGGGTGAAGCCGCTGCCCACCCACTGGAAGAAGAGTTCCAGCACCTTCTCATTGTTGGGGGCGGAAATGGAGAAGGCAATGTAGATCGCGGCAATCAGGCCGACCGCAGACTGCCAGAAGAACTTGGACCGTGCCGAGAGACCATCCGGGTTGCGATACACCACCTTGCGCCAGTCATCCACCCAGCCCACGGCGCCGAAGCCAAGGGTGACGATGAGGATGATCCAGACAAAGCGGTTGGAGAGATCGGCCCAGAGCAGGGTGGCGACGCCGAGGGAAATCAGGATCAGGCCGCCGCCCATGGTGGGGGTGCCCGACTTCACCAGGTGGGTCTGGGGGCCGTCAGTACGCACCGACTGGCCGATCTTCTTCGCCGCCAGCCAGCGGATGAAAGACGGGCCGACGACGAAGGAAATCGTCAGGGCCGTCATGGTCGCCAGCACCGCCCGCAGGGTGATGTAGCTGAAGACGTTAAAGGCGCGGATGTCTTTCGCCAGCCATTGGGCCAGTTCAAGCAGCATGGGAGTTCTCCGAGGGTTGTTCGGTGAGGGCGTCCACCACGCGTTCCATGCGCATGAAGCGGGAGCCCTTGACCAGCACCGTGGTGTTGGCGTCGAGTTGCGGCTTGAGGGCGGCCACCAGGGCATCGACGCTGGCGAAGTGGCTGCCGCCGCCGAAGTTATGGGCGGTGGCGACGGTCATTTCGCCGATTGTGTACAGGCCATCGACGCCCTGACTGCGGGCATGGCCGCCGATCTCGGCGTGGTATTCGCCACCGCGATCACCGACCTCGCCCATGTCGCCCAGCACCAGCAGGCGCTTGCCCGGCAGGGCGGCGAGCACGTCGATGGCGGCGCGCACCGAATCCGGATTGGCGTTGTAGCTGTCGTCGATGATGGCAGCGCCCTTGAGTCCGCGCTTGGACTGGAGCCGCCCCTTTACCGGACGGAAGGCTTCGAGGCCGGCCTTGACGGCGGCGAGACTGACGCCGGCGGCCGTGGTAGCGGCCACAGCGGCGAGGGCGTTGCGCACGTTATGCACCCCGGCGGTGGCCAGACGCAGGGCGACCGTGCCCTCCGGCGTTTTCAGTTCCAGGTCGGCGCCGTGGGCGTCGAGATGGTAGCGGTCACCGACGGCGGCGGGCTTGTCGATACCGAAGTCGCGCACCGGACGGTTGCCGGCGAGGCCGCGCCAAAAATCGGCAAACTCCTCGTCGGCGCCGATCACCACCACGCCCTCGGCATCGAGGGCCTCGATCAGCGCCCCGTGTTCCTCCGCGACGGCAGCCACGGTCTTCATGAATTCCTGGTGTTCACGCTGGGCATTGTTGATGAGACCAATGGTGGGCTGGGCGATGGCAGCGAGTTCCGCCGTTTCGCCCGGATGATTCATGCCCAGCTCGATCACCGCTGCCTTGTGATGGGCGCGCAAGCGCAGCACCGTCAGGGGCAGGCCGATGTCGTTATTGAGGTTGCCGCGGGTGGCCAGGCGATGCTCCTCGCCGTGGGCGGCGGCGAGAATGGCGGCGATCATTTCCTTCACCGTGGTCTTGCCATTGCTGCCGGTGACGCCAATCACGGGAATGCTGAATTGACGCCGCCAGTGGGCAGCGAGTTGGCCAAGCCCACGGCGCGTGTCGTCCACCACCAGCAGCGGCAGATTGCCATGAGCTGCCGCAAACTCCTGATCCACCAAGGCTGCCGCCGCGCCTTGGGCCAAGACGTCGGCGACGAAATCGTGGCCATCGAAGCGCTCGCCGCGCAGGGCGACAAACAGGCCACCGGCCTCGACGGCACGGGAATCGGAGAACACCGAGGTGAACG
>Ga0316605_10002044_pt1 | contig 11510 bp, 15 predicted proteins | sample OWC_soil_day20_n_FD_207666 | JGI IMG/M metagenome (GOLD analysis project Ga0316605, IMG submission 207666) | Wetland soil microbial communities from Old Woman Creek delta, Ohio, United States - OWC_soil_day20_noCT | ecosystem: Environmental > Terrestrial > Soil > Wetlands | place: USA: Ohio... | reverse complement strand
GACGTTGACGGAGGGGAGGCCCGAGGCCCGCGCAAGGATCTTCTGGACGACGGTCATGCCCATGGGTCAGACGACTCCCTTCTGTCGGAGCGCGGCGATTCCCTCGGGCGTGTAGCCGAGGCCGCCAAGAATCTCGTCGGTGTGGGCCGACAGGCGCGGCGGCGGCGCGTCAATCGACGCCGGCGTCTTCTCGAACTTCGCGGTGAGGTTGAACAGGCGCAGGTCGCCGATACCGGGCTCGGCCACGGTCTGGATCGTACCACGGTGGGCGACCTGGGGCTGCGACAGGGCCGCGCCGAGGCCGAGGATCTCGCCCGAGGGCACGCCCTTCCGGTTGAGCACCTCGACCCAGTGCGCGGTGGGCTGCGTCCGCAGTTTCTCCTCGAGCAGCGGCGTGAGCAGCTTGCGGTTGGCCTTGCGCACGTCGCGTTTCTGGAAGCGCTCGTCGATCTTCAGTTCCGGCACGCCCAGCGCGTCGCAGACCGACTCCCACTGCTCCTGCTGGTTCGCCGCGATGTTGATGTAGCCGTCCTGGGTGACGAACACGCCCGAGGGTGCGGCGGTGAAGTTGTCGTTGCCCATCGGCACCGGCGGGACCCCGCCGATGAGCAGGTTCGCGGCGACCCAGCCCATGAGCGGCATGATCGAGTCCAGCATGGCGATGTCGATGAACTGGCCCTCGCCGGTGCGCTCGCGGTGATAGAGCGCGCCCATGATGGCGAACGCCGCGTTCAGGCCGCCCACGGTGTCGCAGACGGGGAAGCCGCAGCGCAGGGGGTGCAGGCGCTCGTCGCCGTTCACGTCCATCACGCCGCTGAGGCCCTGGATGATCTGATCGTACGCGGGCTTGTTCGCATCGGGCCCCGTCTGGCCGAAGCCCGAGATCGCGCAGTACACGAGGCGCGGGTTGACCTCGCGCAGGCGGTCGTACCCGACGCCGAGGCGCGTCATCACCCCCGGCCGGAAGTTCTCGACGACCACGTCGGTCTGCGAGGCGAGCCGCGTGAAAATCTCGCGCCCTTCGTCGAACTTCAGGTTCAGCGTCAGCGAACGCTTGTTGGCGTTCTGGGCCAGGAAGCTGGTGCCCATCAGCTGCTGGTTGAGCGCCGGGACGTTGCCGAGCTTGCGCGCCAGATCGCCGCCGTCGGGGTTCTCGATCTTGATCACCTCGGCGCCCGCCAGGGCCAGGTGCATGGTGGCGAAGGGGCCGGCCAGCACGTTGGTCAGGTCGAGCACCTTGACGCCGTCGAGCAGTTTCATGGCCGTCGTGCCTCGATCGCGGATCACGCCGCGGGATAGGGGATTGGCCCGGTTCGATGGACCACGCCGGGCAGCGCGCGGCCGAAGAACCTGGCCGCGTCCTTCGTGACCTCGGACACGGCCGCGATGTCGACGCCGGCGGCCATTCCCATGCGCTCGAAGAGGTGGGCCAGGTCCTCGGTGCACACGTTGCCGGCTGCGACGGCGGTAAACGGACAACCGCCGAGGCCGCCGAAGGCCGACTCGAAGGAGGTGACCCCGGCCCGGAAGGCGGCGCAGGCGTTGGCCAGGCCCAGACCGTACGTTTCGTGGAAGTGGCAGGTCAGCGCCAGCCGGCTGTCGAGCGCGAGGGCCGCGCCGACCAGCGCGCCGACCTGCGCGGGATTGGCGTGGCCGGCCGTGTCGGCGAGGCTGACCGTGGTCAGCCCCGCCTCGAGGAACCGCCGCACCAGGTCGAGCACGCGCGCCGCCGGCACGGCGCCCTCGAACCCGCACCCGAACGCCGACTGCACCGACACCTGCACGCCCTTGCCGGCGCCGGCGGCGGCACGAGCCATCGCAATGATGCGATCGGCGGCTTCCCCGGTGCCCATGCCGGTGTTCTTCCGGCTGTGCGTCTCGCTGGCCGAGACACCCATGCAGAAGTAGTCCACGCCGCAGGCGAGGCCGCGCTCGAGGCCGCGCTCGTTCAGCACCAGGCCCGAGTAGACAACGCCCGGCTCGCGCGGCGCGGCCGTCAGGCGGCGGAACAGGTCGTCGGTGTCCGCCATCTGCGGGACCTTCTGCGGATGGACGAACGACCCGACCTGGATCATCCGCAGACCCGCCGCCGCCAGGCGCTCGATCCACGCGAGCTTCCGTTCGGTGGGCACCGCCTGCTCCTCGATCTGCAGGCCGTCGCGGAGCCCGACTTCGTGTATCGTGATGTTCGCCATTGGTCAGTGGCCTATCGGATCAGTGTCAGTCGCCCGCCGCCGCCGAGCATGCCAATCCCGGACCCCGAGTCCCGAACCCCGAGTCCCGGGCTACAGTTCCCTGGCGATGGCCTCCGCCATCTCGAGCGACGTGTTCGATCCGCCCATGTCGTAGGTGCGGACCTGGCCCTGCCTGATCACGGCCGCCGTGGCACGTTCGAGGCGCTCGGCCAGGCCCTGCTCACCGAGCCATTCAAGCATCATCTTCGCGGTCAGGACCGTCGCAATCGGATTCACCTTGTGCTGGCCCGCGTACTTCGGCGCCGAGCCGTGCGTCGGCTCGAACACGGCGAGCTTCGTGCCGATGTTGCCCGAGCAGGCGAAGCCCAGCCCGCCCACCATCTGCGCGCACAGATCCGACACGATGTCGCCGTAGAGGTTCGGCGCCACCAGCACGTCGTAGTTCATCGGGTTCTTGAGCAGCCACATCGTGATCGCGTCGACGTTTGCTTCATCGAACACGATCTCGGGATAGCGCGCCGCGACCTCTTTGGCCGCCTCGAGGAACAGCCCGTCGGTCGCCCGCACGACGTTCGCCTTGTGTACCACCGTCACCTTCTTGCGCCCGTGCTTCCGGGCGAACGCGAAGGCGGCGTCGATGATGCGCTCCGAGCCCTTCTTCGTATTGATCTTGCAGGACACCGCGTACTCGTCTCCCGCGAGGCCCGCGAAGGGCTTGAACGCCGGCGCGCACGCCCTGAGCGTCTCGGCCACCTGCGGCGGCACCGGGTTGAATTCGACGCCGGCGTACAGATCCTCCGTGTTCTCGCGGAACACGACCAGATCGATGCCCTCCTTGAAGTTGAGGGCGTTGCCGGGGTACGCCTTGATCGGCCGCAGGCAGATGTAGAGGTCGAACAGCTGCCGCATCCGGACGATGGGCGAGCGGTAGATCAGCCCCGTGCCCTTCAATGACGGGGCCAGCTCGGCCTCGGCCGCCTTCACCGGCTTGGACGTGATCGCACCGAACAGCGCAGCGTCCACGTTCTTCAGCAGTTCGATGGTCCGCGGCGGCAGCGCGTCGCCTTCCGCGCACCAGAATTCCCACCCGATATCGCCATGGATGTACTCGGCGTCGAACTTCAGCCGGTCGAGCACGATGCGCGTGGCGTCCATCACGTCCACACCAACACCGTCACCGGGGAGCCAGGCAATCTTGTATCGCGGCATGCTTCACCATCCTCGACGTCGGGGAGCGTTGACCATCAGCAGGACCGCGGGCATGGTCCTGCAGGCGCGGCGGGATCGCCGCGTCGTGCGGGGGCACACACAGGATACCAAGAGCGGCGAAGAGGGGCTTGGGGGCTGGGGCATGGGAGAAGGTAGAAGGGGCATGGGCAAGGGAAGTTGGGTCTTAGCGGCATAAACATGAGCGTCAATAACTAAGATAATATTATTTGACAAGCATCATGTATTGCTCTACATTATTGTTGTGGACAGCGAACAGGGTGCCCGGCAGTGGCTGCCAGGGCGCGCTGTCTTGAATCCAGATACTCGAAGAGGAGGTACGACCATGGCTATCGTGCGCTGGGATCCTTTCCGCGAACTCAATGCCGTCCAGGAGCGGATGAACCGCCTGTTCAGTGACGCCTACCGCGCCGCCGACGACGACGTGATGCGGCGCGGCGTGTGGGCGCCGCCGGTGGACATCTTCGATTCGGGCAGCCACGAACTGGTGATCAAGGCCGAGTTGCCCGACATGAAGAAGGACGACATCGAGATCACCGTCGAGAACAACACGCTCACGCTGCGCGGCGAGAAGAAGATGGACAGCGACCTCAGGGAAGAGCGCTGCCATCGGATCGAGCGCACGTATGGCGCATTCAGCCGGACGTTCTCGCTGCCGACAACGGTCGACACGTCGAAGGTGTCGGCCGACTACAAGGACGGCGTGCTGACCATCAAGCTGCCCGTTCGCGAGGAAGCGAAGCCGAAGCAGATTCAGGTCCGCGTCCAGGGTTAGCCCCGCACGGCCGGGATTGCCGCCCGCGCGGCGGAGGTGCCAACACCCTCTCCGCGCGGGCTTTCCCGCTTGCATCGCCCGTCGAACGTGGTATACGTTAAAAAGTTGTGAACCAAGAAGCCGACCTCCAGACGCCCGTGCCCGAGCGGCCCCAGGCCGACGAAAAGTTCGCCCTCAACCCCAACGAGAGCCGCTTCCTCTTCGTCGAGGTGGCCGCCCAGCGTGCCAAGCAACTCCGCCGCGGCGCGCTGAACCGCCTGACACCGCCCGCCGAGGCCCCCGCCGTGGAGGCGACGCCCCAGATCCACAAGCCCGAACGCGTGGCCATGGAAGAAGTGCGCCGTGGTTTCGTGCAGTATGGGCTGGGCGATTCGCCCCTCGTCACGTCGAAGCCCGAGGACCTCTCATGAGCCTTGCCGAGGTTGGCGCGCTGGTGGTCTCCACCATTCAAGCCGTTGGTGTCGGGGCGGTGGCGATTCTCGTCCTGATGATCGGCGCTTCGCTCCTCCTCGACGTGTTCAAGCTCCGGCCGAGCGGGCCGACGTCGCTCACGGTCCGTACGCTGGACGAAGCCCTCGGCCGCCCGGTTTCGTATCTGCCGCCCGATACCCCGCGCGGCACCACCGACCAGCTCGGCAATTCCCAGCGCGCGGCCTGATTGGCCCGCCTGGAACCTGACCCCGGCCAGCCCTCGTAGATCCCTGTGACGGCGCTTACGGCCGGCGGACGCCGGCCGCGCCGGAGCCGCGCCCGTCGCGGCGGGAAGGCGAGGACGTCATGTTCGAGATGCTGGCGCTGGGAATGCTCCTGCTCGTCGGCCTCCTGGTCGTCGGCCTCGTCGGCGGCCTGCTCAAGCTGGTCTTCTGGCTCCTGTTCTTGCCCTTCCGCCTGGCGCTGAAGCTGCTCGCGCTGCCCTTTCTGGCCCTCGGCCTCGTGCTGAAGGTGCTGTTCGGCGTGCTGCTCCTGCCGCTGTTCCTGGTCCTCGGGGTGCTGGCTGTCGCGGGCATCGGCATCGTCGCCGTGCTGGGCCTGCTGCTGCCCGTGCTCCCGCTCATCGTGGCAGGGCTCGTGGTGTGGGCGCTGGTGAAGTTCTTCTCACGCCCGGCCGCGGCCACCCGAGCCTGACGGACCGAACCGCCAGCCTCCGGCTTCCCGTTCGTAGGCGTGGGCCACGCGCAGCAGCGTGGCCTCGTCGAATGGACGGCCGATCAGCTGGAGGCCGATCGGCAGCCCCTCGCGTGTCGCTCCGCACGGCAGGGAGAGCGCAGGAAGGCCGGCCAGCGACGCGCCGACCGTGAACACATCCGACAGGTACATCGACACGGGGTCCTGCAGGCGTTCACCGAGCGGGAAGGCAGGCGTCGGGCTCGTGGGCAGCACCAGCATTTCGAAGTCGCTCAGCAGCTGCCGGTAGTCTTCGGCGATCCGGGCCCGTGCCTCCTGCGCCCGCACGTAGTAGGCGTCATAGTAGCCGGCGCTCAGGATGTAGGTGCCGAGCATGATGCGCCGTTTGACCTCGGCACCGAATCCTTCGGCGCGCGACCGCTCGTACATCTCTCGCAGGCTTCCCCCGCGCGGCGTCCGGTGACCGTACGCGACGCCGTCGTAGCGGGCCAGGTTCGAACTCGCTTCGGCGGTGGCCACCAGATAGTAGACGGGCACGGCGAGGTCGGCGTACGCGAGCCTGCATTCGCGCACGTCGGCGCCCAGCGCGGCAAGCGCCGCCGCCGCGGCCTCGACGGCCTCGGCCACCTCGGCGTCCACGCCGCCGTCCATCAGGTGGCGGGGGAAACCGACCCGGCAGCGCTGCAGGCCGCCGTCGATTGCGGCGCCCCAGTCGGGGACGTCGACGCGGGCGGTCGTGGCATCGCGACTGTCCGGGCCTGCGATCACCTGCAACAGCGCGGCGCCGTCGCGGACCGTCGCGGAGAGCGTCCCAATCTGGTCGAGCGAGGAGGCGAACGCGATCAGCCCGTGGCGGGACACGCGTCCGTAAGTCGGCCGGACACCGACGCACCCGCACAGCGCGGCCGGCTGGCGCACGGAACCGCCCGTATCGGACCCCAGCGCCACCGGCACGTATCCCGCGGCAACAGCCGCCGCGGACCCTCCGCTGGATCCGCCGGGTGTCCGCTCCGGGGCCCATGGGTTGCGCACCGGCCCGAAGGCCGAGTGCTCGCTGGAGGAACCCATCGCGAACTCGTCGCAGTTTGTCTTGCCAATGACGATCGCCCCCGCTCGCTCGAGGCGCTCGACGGCGGTTGCGCTATACGGCGGCACGAAGCGCTCGAGCGCGCGCGAGCCCGCCGTGGTCGCGACGCCTGACGTGCAGATGTTGTCCTTGACGGCAACCGGTACGCCGGCCAGCGGCCCGCTCAGGCGGCGGTCGGGCAGGGCATCCAGCGCGGCGGCGCGCGCGCGGGCACGGTCCGCGTCGAGGGCCAGCATGGCGCCCAGTTCGCTGTCGCGCGACGCGATGCGGGCCAGCGCCGCCTCACAGATCTCGGCGGCGGTCGCGGACCCGTCCACGAACGATGCGTGCAGGGATTCCGCGGTTCTCGGCCGCGCGTCCATCAGCCGATGACCTTCGGCACGCGCACGAGCCCGGCGGGTCTGGAGGCATCAGGCGCATTGGCGAGCGCGGCGTCGGCCGGCAGCGACGGCAGGACCGCGTCGGGCCGCTCGCCGGCGGCAGCCTCGTGCGCGACGTCGCTCCCGGTCGCCTCGAACCGGGCGCCCGCCACCTGGCCGACCAGTTCAAGGACGCGGGTGAGCTGGGAGCGGTAGCGTTCCGCCTCGGTGGGGGACAGCTCGAGGCGCGCCAGCGCCGCGACGCGGGCCACGGGGAAGTCCTCGCGCTCGGCAGGCATGGCCGATGCTAACATTCACGATCATGGCACCGCAACCAACACGACGGGCCGCTGCCGTTGCCGGGTCCTGGTATCCGGGCCATCCGGAAACGTTGCTCTCGGCCATCGACCAGTACTTCGGCCGCGTGCGCGAGACGGTGACGGGGGAGATCACCGCGCTTGTCGCGCCTCATGCCGGGCTCGTGTACTCCGGGCCCGTAGCGGCGCACGCCTACCGCCAGCTCGAGGGCCGCGCGTACGACGTGGTCGTCATGGTCGGACCCTCGCACCATGTCGGGTTCGAGGGCGTGGCCATCGTGGCACGCGGGGTCTTCGAAACGCCCCTGGGTGACATCGAGGTGTCGGCCGCCGACGCCGACGCGATCATCGCGTCGGCCCCGGTCGTGTGCGAACTGCCCGCGGCGCACCAGCGGGAGCACTCGCTCGAGATGCAGCTGCCGTTCCTGCGGCGCGTGCTGCCGGGCGTGCCGATCGTGCCGCTCCTCATGGGACATCAGTCGCGGGCGACGATGACGTCGCTCGCGGACGGGCTCGCGGCGGCGCTGAAGTCGCGGCGCGCGCTGCTCATCGCCAGCAGCGACCTGTCGCATTACCATGATTCGCGACGCGCGGCGATGCTCGACCGCGTGATCGTGGAGGCGGTGGATCGGTTCGACCCCGAGGCCGTCGAACGGGCGCTCGCGCGGGACCCCGGACACGCCTGCGGCGGCGGACCCATCGTCTCGGTGATGCGGGCCGCCCGCGCGCTGGGCGCGGCCGACGCACGGGTGCTCTGCTACGCGGACTCTGGCGCGGTTTCCGGCGACACCACCGCGGTGGTAGGCTACTGCGCCGCGGTGTTCGGCACCTTCGACGCCGTCGTCTGACGGAGAAGCGAGGTCGGCGTGGTGTTCAGCGTGGCTCCCGAGGATCGCATCCGTCTGCTAGCGGAAGCCCGGGCCGCCGTGGCCGACGCTCTCGCCGGCCGCGAGCCGCGCACGGTGGAGCCGGCCGGCGTCTTCGCCAGGCGTGCTGGTGTCTTCGTGTCCTTCCACCTCGACGGCGCCCTTCGCGGCTGCATCGGGCACCCCGACGGGAACCAGATGCTCGCCACTGTCGTCCCACAGTGCGCGGTGGCCGCGGCGACTGGCGATCCGAGATTCGACCCGGTGTCGGAGGCTGAACTGGACCGGTGCATCATCGAGATCTCGGTGCTGGGGCCGATCAGCGTCGTCCAGGACGTCGGCGACATCGTCGTCGGCCGCCACGGCCTGCTGGCGGAACAGGGCTGGCGGCGGGGCCTGCTGCTGCCCCAGGTGGCGGTGGAGTACGGGTGGGACCGGGAGGCCTTCCTCGCGCGGACATGCGGAAAGGCCGGGCTGCCCGCTGACGCCTGGAAGCGCGGCGCGACGATCAGCTGTTTCGAGGCGGACGTGTTCGACGATGCCCGGGCGGCGTGGAGGCGTGCGTGATTCGACGACTGGTGACCGTGGTGGCGGTTGCGGCGGCCCTCGGCGTGGTGGCGTCGGTTCAGGTCGGCGCGTGGGGCGGAGGCGGCCACCGCCTGATTCTGGAGCGCGCGATCGATCTGCTGCCGGCACCGCTGCGGGCGGCGTTCGACGCGGAGCGCGCGGCGCTGCTGGCGCATGCGAGCGACCCTGACCTGTGGCGCGTGGCGGGATTCGAGGACGAGGCGCCAAAGCACTTCCTCGACATGGACGCGTACGGGCCGCCGCCGTTCAGCGCCCTGCCGCGCGACCTCGGCGCAGCCATCGAGAAGTACGGGCCGGAGACGGTCACCAAGAACGGCCTCCTGCCGTGGCGGGCCGCGGAGATGCGCGGGCGGCTCGTTCGCGCGTTCGAGGCGCACGCGGCAGGCCAGCGGTACGGCCTCGGGAACGCGGTCTACCTCACGGCCGTCCTCGCGCACTACGTGGCGGATGCCTACCAACCGTTCCATGCCGTGCTGAACTACGACGGGCAGTTGACGAACCAGCACGGGATCCACGCCCGGTTCGAGGACGAGCTGCCCTCCCGATTCGCGGCGCGGCTGGCCTACGCGCCCAAGCCACCGGTGCCCATCGCTGACACGCGCGACGCGGTGTTCGACGCGCTGGTGTCGGGGGCTGTCCTCGCGGACGGCCTGCTCGCGGCCGATCGCCGGGCCGCCGACGGGCGCACGGAGTACGACGACGGCTACTACGAGGCGTTCTTCGCCGCCGTGCAGCCGGTGCTGGAGCGGCGGACGAGCGAGGCGATCACCGGCGTGGCTGGCGTCGTTCTCGGAGCCTGGGAGCAGGCCGGCAGGCCCGACCTGTCGAAGCCGCTGCCGCGCCCCGTGCGGAAGATCCGCGGGCGCGGCGCCCGCTAGCCCGCCGGCTCCGCGATGGACATCTATCTCGTGCCCGCCGGCCGGAACCACTACGGGTTGTACTGCGAAGTCGAAGATCGCCGCCAGGCCGCTGACCCCGGCCAGCGTACGGGGTGGAGGGCTGCGATGAGCAGGCACTTCTACCGCGGGCTCGCGCTGCTCGAAGCGGAACGGCGCGCGCGTCTCGAGCGCGCGGCAGCGGCCGACCGGCGGACCTTCGCGCGGCGCGTCCGCGATCGCGCGCTCGGCTGGCTGGCCGAACGCGTCGCGGAGCAGCGGCTGCTCTGGTTCCTGCGGAGCGAGCGGTCCGCGACGGCTCATCATCCCGACGACATGCCGGCCGATGACGCGGAGCGGTGGGTGCGCAGCGAACTGCGGCGCGACAGCCGCCGCCACCTGTTCTGGATGCTGGTGGACGCCGGCGTGTACGTCGCGTCGCTGCCTCTCACGCCGATCCCGGGCCCCAACATCCTGTCGCTGTACTTCTCGTTCCGTGCCATCGGGCACTTCCTGTCGTGGGGCGGCGCGAACAACGGGTTGCGGAAGGTGGCGTGGGCGTACGCGCCGTCGAGCCCGCTCGCCGAATTGCGGCGTCTGCCGGGGCTGAAGCCGGCCGAGCAGACCGCGCTCGCGCGCCGCGTCGCGTCACAGCTCAACCTGCGTCATCTCGACCGCTTCATCGCGCGGATGGCCCTCGCGGGCCCGTGATATACTCGCGGCGCTTGGTCCTCAGCGAACTCGCCACGCGTTTGGGATGCCGGCTCGAGGGCGATGGGTCGGCCGACATCCGGCGCGTGTCCACTCTGGAAGCCGCCGGTCCGGGCGACGTGTCGTTCCTCTCCAACCCGAAATACGCGGCCCAGCTGGCGTCGACCCGCGCGTCGGCCGTGATCCTCGGCGAGGACGCACCCCCGGCGCCGTGTCCGATGGTGCGCGCGCGCGACCCGTACCTCGCGTTCGCTGCGGCCGTGGCGCTGCTCGCGCCCGACGACAGGCCGGCGCCCGGCGTGTCGCCGTCCGCGAGCGTCCATCCGGGCGCGACCATCGGGCCGGGCTGCCACGTCGGGCCCTTCGCGGTGGTCGGCGAGGGCGCAGTGCTCGGCGCGCGAACCATCGTCCACGCGCACGCCGTGATCTATCCCGGCGCGATCGTGGGCGACGACTGCGTTGTGCACGCGCACGCCTCGATCCGGGAGCGGTGCCGCATCGGGTGTCGCGTGATCATCCAGAACGGCGCCGTTATCGGCAGCGACGGGTTCGGGTTCGCGCCGAAGCCGGACGGCACGTACCAGAAGATCCCGCAAACGGCCCCTGTCGTCATCGAGGACGACGTCGAGATCGGTGCCAACACGACCATCGACCGGCCGGCCGTCGGCGAGACCCGCATCGAGGCCGGCACGAAGATCGACAATCTCGTCCAGGTGGCCCACGGGGTGCGCGTCGGCCGCAACGTGATGCTGGTGGCCCAGGTCGGCATTGCGGGCAGCACGACGGTCGGCGACTCGACCGTCCTGGCCGGGCAGGTGGGCGTGGCTGGCCACCTGCACATCGGTAAAGGCACGAAAGCCACGGCGCAGACCGGGATCCCGAACTCGCTGCCCGACGGTTCGTTCGTGTCCGGGTACCCGGCCATCGACAACCGGGAATGGCTCAAGTCGTCGGCCGTGTTCCGCCGCCTGCCCGAGATCAAGAAGGCGCTGGCGGCCCTCGAGAAGCGCCTCGACCGTCTGGACGCCCGGTTCGCCCTGCCTCCCGACTCCCCGCGCGACTAGCTCGTGCCATAATTCGCTGCATGGTGCGCACCGATTCGCCGTCTCGCGCCCTGCTCCGCTTCGGGCGGCTCCGGCGGGTTGCGGCGGCGTGCCTGCTGCTCTGCCTCGGCGCCATGGCCGTGGCAGGGGCGCGCGCCGTGACGGATGTCAAACCGCCGCGGCTGACGTACGGCGTCTCGACGCTGCCGAACGGGTTGACGCTCATCCTGCACGAGGACCATTCGACGCCGATCGTGAACGTGCAGGTGTGGTATCACGTCGGCTCGAAGAACGAACGGCCCGCGCGCAGGGGTCTCGCGCACCTCTTCGAGCACCTGATGT
>Ga0316605_10002042_pt1 | contig 11515 bp, 9 predicted proteins | sample OWC_soil_day20_n_FD_207666 | JGI IMG/M metagenome (GOLD analysis project Ga0316605, IMG submission 207666) | Wetland soil microbial communities from Old Woman Creek delta, Ohio, United States - OWC_soil_day20_noCT | ecosystem: Environmental > Terrestrial > Soil > Wetlands | place: USA: Ohio... | reverse complement strand
CGCGGCAGCTACGTCGGGAGGGACAACATCCGCCGGCTGAACCTCCACTTCCTCGACAGCCCCGCCCCCGACTACCTCGTCCGCGTGGACGCGAGCGGGCCGCGGCGCTGAGCCGCCCCCTGGTGAGCCCCGGCCGGGGCCTGGCCGACACCCTGGCCGTACTGCAGGCCCACCTCGATCACCACATCCCGCAGGTCGGGCGAGCCATCTCGCGGGATTCCGGCTAGGCGGGTCCGGAGAGACCTGCCGGGATCAGGCCTTGACATTCGCCGATATAGTTGTATTATACAAGTATGGACGCGACACCCGATCCTGCCCGCCTCCGTTCCGCGGTCCAGGCGCTCGTCCGGCGCTTCGGTGTCGCGGAGCGGGCGGACGTGGCGTGCTGCGGGGTGACGGTGGCCCAGGCGGCGGCCCTCGAGGCCCTCGGGGCCGAAGGCCCACAGCGGCTCGGCGACTTGAGCCGGCGGCTCGGCATCGCGCCCAGTACCCTGACCCGCAACCTCGTCCGCCTCGAGGAGGAGGGTCTCGTGGCCCGCGAGGCCGACCCGGGCGACGCGCGGTCCGCGCGGGTGGGGCTGACGGCGCGGGGGAAGAAGGCCGCGGCCGCGGTCGAGGCCCAGGAGGCGGGCTTCGCCCGTCAGGTGCTGGAGCGGATCCCGGCCGGGCGCCGGGCCGCGGTGCTCACGGCGCTCGGCGATCTCCTGGCCGCGGTGCGGGGGGCGACCGAGGACTGCTGCCCGGGGGCATTCGACCACCTGATGACGGGAACGGGAGCGGACCTGTCGACCAGGAGCAGGGGGGCGGGTGAGACGGCAGCCTGCGGGTGCGGGCCGTCCGCCACGAGAGGAGCACGACGATGAGCGAGACGAAGCCGGGCGAGCAGGTCGTGACGGAGGTCCGGAAGCGCTACGGGGCGATCGCGGTCCAGGGCACGTCGTGCTGCGGGCCGCAGCCGGCCTGCTGCGGGACCACCGAGATGTCGCGCCACCTCGGCTACGGGGAGCGGGAGCTCGCCACCGTGCCGCAGGAGGCCGACCTCGGCCTCGGCTGCGGGGCTCCGGTGGGGCGGCTGGGCCTGAAGGCGGGGGAGACGGTGCTCGACCTGGGCTCGGGCCCCGGCCTCGACGCGCTCCTCGCGGCGAGGGAGGTCGGGCCCACCGGCCACGTGATCGGCGTGGACATGACGCCCGAGATGCTGGAGCGGGCCCGCGCGACCGCGGCGCGAGCAGGCGCCGCCCACGTCGAGTTCCGGCAGGGCCGCCTCGAGGCCCTCCCGGTGGACGACGCGTCGGTCGACGCGGTCACGAGCAACTGCGTCATCAACCTCGTGCCCGACAAGGCGGCGGTGTTCCGCGAGATCGCGCGCGTGCTGCGGCCCGGGGGACGGGTCGTGGTCGCGGACATCGTCCTCGAGAAGCCGCTGCCCGAGGCGGTCGCGAAGGACGTCCTCGCCTGGTGCGGCTGCGTGTCGGGAGCCGCCCCCCGCGCCGATTACTTCCGCCTGGTCGAGCGGGCCGGCCTCCGCGAGGTCGAGGTCCTCAAGGAGGAGGACTACGCCGCCTCGGTGGCCCAGATCGCGTCCGACCAGGCCCAGAGCCTCCTGGAGAGGTGGGGCGTGACGCGCGAGGCGCTCGAGGGCACGGTGATGTCGGTGACCTGGCGGGCCGTGAAGGCGTGACCCGCGAACGCCGCCCCCTGAGCGAGGGGCGCCCCCGCGCGGGGCTGTGAAACCCTGTGTCGCGGCGCCCTTCGCGTTGCCGCGCCTCGAGGGGCCGGGATAGACTGCCCGGGCATTCAAGGCTCCGCCCCTCGCGCTTGCCGGCGCGGCGGGCGTCCGGCCGTGGAGGTCCTCGGATGGCGTGCGTGCGTCCCTTCCTGCTCGTGGTCGTGGCTTCTGCCCTGGCTGTGGCCTCCTGCGGTGACGGTGGCGGGGCGCCCGCCGCCCCCGACCCTGCGGTCACCGTCACCCCCACGCCCCCCGCTCCGGACGGCGGCGCCGGCGGGGTGACTGCGACGAGTTGCCCGCTCGGCAGGGGCGACGTGACCGCTTCCTGCGGAAAGCGCTCCCCGCGCCTCCTCGTCGAGATCGAGTCGGCGATCGACCGGCTCGTGAAGGAGAGTCCGCAGCTCTTCAACACGCTGGAGGAGGCAGGGGAGCAGACCGGCCAGTACCGCGTGCTCGACACGGAACGCTACCTCGACGGCCTCGTCGCCAACCTCCGCTCGGCCGGCCTCTGCGCCGAGCGGACGCTCGACCGTCAGCGCCTGGCCGTGAAGAGCGCCAACGACTTCTCCGAGGAGTGGGACGTGCTCTCGGCGAGCCGCTTCATCCGCCGGACGAGCTACGCCTACCAGGCCACCTGCGAGCCGGCCGCGTTCCCGGTCGAGCCGGTCGAGCACATCGCCTACGTGCGGACCGCGTTCTTCAGCTTCGAGTGCGAGCCGGGCATCGTGCCTCCCCCGCGCCCGGACGGCCGGCTGCCCCTCCGCTGCGACGGCTACGTCACCGCCACGCCGAAGCAGAGGAACGACGACGACGTCCCCGCCTGGATCCACGGTCCCGCCGTCGAGTGGGAGCTGCGCGAGGGCGAGGACGTCATCAAGGTCGACGACGACTGGCGGTACTCGAACCCCTTCAACAAGGTGCTTCGCCCCACGGGCGTCACGGGCGGCTTCGTCCTCTGCGCGACCGTCCTCGGCAAGGTCGGCTGCCTGAACGGCCGGGTCATCCCGTAGACTGCAGGCCGGCCCGCGCCGCGCGGGCGGAACCCATGGACGCCGCCTACCGCAGCCCGCTGAACCGCGACGTGCCGAGGGCGTCGCCGGGGGAGTTCCCGGTCCTCCGTATCGGGGAGATCTCCGTCTGGCCGCCGGTCGTCCTCGCCCCGATGGCGGGGGTCACGAACCCGCCCTTCCGCTCTCTCTGCCGCGCCTACGGGGCCGGTCTCTACGTCAGCGAGATGATCACCGCCCGGGCCCTCGTGGAGGGCAACCGCAAGACGCTGCTCCTCGCGAGCTTCGGCGCCGAGGAGACGACGCGGAGCCTCCAGCTCTACGGCGTCGACCCGCGGTACGTCGGGGAGGCGGTGCGCCTCCTGGTCGGCGAGGGCCGGGTCGACCACCTCGACATGAACTTCGGCTGCCCGGTGCGCAAGGTGACGAGCAAGGGCGGGGGGGCGGCGATCCCGCTCAAGCCGAAGCTGCTGCGGGCCATCGTCCGGGCCGCGGTCCAGGCGGCGGGACGAGTGCCGGTCACCCTCAAGTTCCGCATCGGGATCGACGACCGCCATGAGACCTGCCTCGACTCCGGCCGCATCGCCCAGGAGGAGGGCTGCGCCGCGGTGGGCCTCCACGCCCGCACGGCCGCCCAGCTCTACGACGGCGAGGCCCGCTGGGAGGCGATCGCGCGGCTCAAGCAGGAGGTGACGCGCATCCCCGTCCTCGGCAACGGCGACGTGTGGGAGGCCGAGGACGCCCTGCGGATGATGCGGACGACGGGCTGCGACGGCGTGATCGTCGGGCGTGGGTGCCTCGGCCGCCCCTGGCTCTTCCGCGACCTCGCCGGTGTCTTCGACGGCCGGGAGCCCGCGAACCCGCCCTCGCTCGGCGGTGTCGTCGACGTGATGCTCGAGCACGCCCGGCTCCTCGCCCGGTGGCTGGGCGACGAGTCGGCGGCGATGAAGGCCTTCCGCAAGCACTCCAGCTGGTACACGAAGTGCTTTCCCGGCAGCGCCCCCCTCCGCCAGAGGCTCATGCACGTCCTGCGGCTCGAGGAGCTGGGCGAAGTGCTGGCCGGGGTCGACCGCTCGCTGCCGTATCCGCCCGAGGCCATGCGGGTGCCGCGCGGCAAGACGGCGGGCACGCAGAAGGTGGCCCTCCCCGAGGGCTACCTCGACCACCTCGACGACGACACCGCTCCCGGGGCGGAGGCGGAGACGGCCGACTCGGGAGGGTAGTCCCGGTGCTAGCCTTGGGTCTGGGAGCTCTCGCCATGACCGACCCAGGGCCCGGAGCTGACCGGCCCGACGTGTCTGCGGGTGAACCGATCTACGTCTTCTTCCTGGCCCATGCCGGGTGCGACACGGATCCGGCCCGGGGCTTGCGGAACCTCCTCCATCCCGCCGTTCCCGTCTTCCTCGACGCGTGCGATCTCGCGCCGGGGGAAGCGTGGGACACGGAGCTTCCCCTCCGCCAGCGACAATCGCGTGCGACCGTCGCTCTGCTCTCGGCCTCGACCGAGACCGCCTACTACCTTCGAGAGGAGATCGCTTCCGCGATCGCGTACGCGCGCAACGATCCCGGAACACATCGACTGATCCCCGTCTACCTCGACGGCACTCCGCAGGACCCGGCGCGGATACCCTACGGCCTTCGCCAGCTCCACGCGCTCGACGCCCGGAGGCTGGGAGGCATGGAGGGTGTCGCCGCCGAGCTCCGGAAGGTCGCGGGGACGCTCATCCGCGCGGGTCTCCCGTCCCCGCCGCCGGAGACGCCCGCGGCCAGCGACCGCATCGCGCTCTTCGAGGCCCTCTGTCGCCTCCTCGACCCGCAGTTCGAGGAGGTGCTCGTTCGATGCGACGCACCGAAGGCACATCTGCCGCCGCCCAGCGAGCCCCTGGCCCGGCGTGCCCTCGATCTCGTCCAGTGGGCCGAGCAAGGCGGAGCGGCTCGGGTCGCGGCCTTGCGCGAGGCGATCCGGCAGGTGGCCGCCGGGGCGCCGGGGGCCGTGACCGACATCGAGGTCTACGAGGCGCTCTGCCGGCTCCTGCCGAGCCAGTTCGACGAGGTCGTGCGCGCGGCGGGCGTCCCCCAGCATCACATCCCGCCCCCCGGGACCGCCCTGGCCGAGAGGGCGGACCGGGTGGTCGCCTGGATGCAGCAGTCGGCCGGGAACCGGGAGCACCTCCTGGCGGCGCTCGAGAGAGTCCAGGGAGAAGGGGGCCGACGGCTCGAAGACGAGGACGGCGCGGGCGAGGGCCCGGACGAGGCGTGGATCGGACGGCTGCGGCGAGCGGTCCACGGGCACGGCCGTCTGGTGCTGGCCCTCGTCGGCGTGACCGCTCTCACGCTGGCCTACGCCCTTCTCGCGGGGAGGAACGCGAGTCCCGTCAACCCCGCGAGCTCCGTCACCACCACGCTGCCCACGGCGCCTCCCACGATCACCCCGCCCCGCGTCGATCCGAGGCGCATCGTCCGCGGCACGATCCGGGTGCCCCCACAGAACGCGGCCGCCGCCCTCACCGGGTTCTCGATCGCGGTCGAGTCGGGGGACGAGACGGAGTCCGTCACCCCTGATGCGGCCGGGGGCTTCCGTGTCGCCGGCATCCAGGAGAGCGCCGACGTGCGCCTGACGTGGTCCCTGGCCGAGGGTCACCACGCCGACGCGGCATACATCCTGTGGCCGCTGCGGCATCCAGCAAAGACGGCCTCGCCGTACGACGGCTTCTCCCTGCTCAAGCTGACCGACGTCGTCGAATCGGAGAAGGGCGCCATCCATCGCGACGTGCGCCAGGGCCGGCATGGTCTCGACTCCCGGGCCCGGCGAAAGGCCGAGGATCTCCGTGAGCTCTTTGCCGCCCTCGAGGGCTCAGCGGGTGAGCAAGTCGAGGGCGTCACCGTGGCCAAGCGGGAGCTCAAGCTCTGGCAGGACATCGGCCACGCGGCGGCGGAGCTGCGCAGCACGAGGGGTCGCTCCCAGATCTCCGACGACCAGATCGAGCTCGAGCGGGTATGGCGGAGATACCAGATCACCGTCGCCGCCGGGCGGGATCTCGACCGCGACCTCGTTCGAGCCCTCAACGGCTGGGCCTTGTTCTCGCGCCAGGCGTACAGCCGCTCCATGGCCGCGTGGCCGGCGAGGCCTCTCGCCGTCGACATGCTGGAGGACCCGCACTGGCTGAAGCGCGCGCAGGACGACCTCGACCTGGTCCTCACCTCCCTGGCGGAGCTCAGGCCCTTTCTCGAGCAATCCCGGCTGCTCCGCCGGCTCGACCGAGGCGACCGTCTCCTCTACGACCGCCTCTGCGTACCGGGCAACGGGGATGCCGCCGCGGGTGGGGGGCCCGAAACCGTCGAGATGAGCCGGCTGGTCCACCTGCTCGCGGCTCTCAACACGGTCGTCGAGCCGGGCGAGCCGCGGTCAGGCGACCGCTGAGTGCAATCCGCCGCTCGTGAGAGAAAGAAGCCGGCCGGCCATCGGCCCGCAACCGGCAACTCGCGAGATGAGTCGGCGGTGCGCGGTCAGCGCGTCAGGGCGTCCCTCTCAGGCGTGCCGAACCCACTTCAGAAGCTCGGGGAACGTCGGCTTCTTCCCGTACATCAGGATGCCGACCCGGTAGATGCGGGCCGCGACCCAGAGGACGCCGACGATTCCCAGCACGAGCAGGAGGATCGACAGCCCGATCTGCCACAGGGGCGGGGTGAGCACCACGATCCTCAGGAACATGATGAGGGGCGACATCCCCGGGATCATCGAGATCGTGACCGCGAGGGCTCCGTCCGGCGCCTCCAGGGCGGCGGGGAAGCACACCATGGCCAGGATGATCGGGACCATGACGGGAAAGGCGAGGCTCTGGGCCTCCTGGACGGTGTTGACCGCGGACCCGATTGCCGCGTAGAGCGCGGCGTAGAAGAGGAAGCCGAGCAGGAAGAACAGCACGAACGAGACCAGCATCAACGGGGTGATCTCGGGCATCGGGAAGGAACCGGCGAGGGGTCCGGCCATCGCCAGCGAGACCCCGAAGAGCGAGAGCGACCACACGAGGAACTGGGTGAGCCCCGCCGCCCCCACCCCGAGGAGCTTGCCGGCCAGGAGGGTCGTCGAGGAGACGCCGGCGGCCATGACCTCCACCACGCGACTCGTCTTCTCCTCGATCACCGACGTCAGCACCATCTGCCCCCACATGAGGATGCTGGCGTACAGGATCATGAGCAGGATCAGCGAGAAGATGAGGGCCGCACCTCGGTCCTCGCGTTCGCCTCCCTCGCTGAGACGGATCGTCTTCAGGTCCAGCTCCTTCGTGAGGGTCTTCACCTTCGCGGGGTCGAGGCCGGCGTCGGCCAGGCGGCGGCTCACGAGCACGTCGCTCACCGTCCGCTCCATCGTCCGGAGGTCGATCCGGTTGCTCACGTTCCGCCCGTAGTAGCTCGCGTTCCCGGAAGTGACGGCATCCCCTGGCAAGTCGACGTACCCGTCCAGGTTCCCCTCGAGCACGGACTTCTTGAGGGCAGCCTCGCGGGCCCCGGCTGCGGCGGGGCCGACCGGGACGGCGGCCGCCTCCGCCGACGCGGGGGCGGGCCCCGCCTGGACTTCGAAGCGGGGCTTGCCGTCGAAGAGCGCCTCCCGGAGCGCGGCCTCGACGGCGGGCTGCAGGGCGCCCGAGCGGTCGAGCACCGCCACCTTCAGGGGCTTGCCCCCGGCGCGCGCCGCGAAGGCGGGGATGATCATCATCGCGCCCATGAGGAGGGGGCCGAGAACCGTCCCGATCACGAAGCCCTTCGTGCGGACCCGCTCGAGGTACTCCCTCCTGACGACAGCCCAGAGCTTGGCGCTCACGCGGCCTCCTTCCCGTGGCCCGTCACGGTCTCGACGAAGATGTCGTGCAGGCTCGGCTCCACGATCTCGAAGCGCCGCACCCGGAGCCGCGCCGCCGCCTCCCGCAGCAGCGGCTGAGGGTCGGCCCCGTCCTCGAGCCGGACCTCGACGTACTGGCCGTGATCGCTGACCTTCGCGACACCGGGCAGCGACTCGATGAACGAGCCGTCCCCGTCGAAGGCCAGGGCGACCGTGTTCTTGCCGTGGCGGGCCTTCACGTCCGAGACCGCGCCGTCGAGCACCTTCTCGCCGCGGTTGATGAGGGCCACCCGGTCGCAGAGCCTCTCCACCGCCTCCATCTGGTGGCTGGAGAGAACGATGGTCGTCCCGCCGCGGACGAGGTCGAGCATCGCCTCGCGCATCACGTCCATGCCCACGGGATCGAGGCCGCTCATGGGCTCGTCCATGATCAGGACGTCGGGCTCGTGCAGGACGGTGGCGACGAACTGCGCCTTCTGCTGCATGCCCTTCGAGAGCTCGTTCGTCTTCTTCTTCCGCCAGTCGGCGAGGCCCAGTCGCTCGAGCCAGGGCCCGAGGCGCATCTCGGCCTCCTTCCGCGACATCCCCTTGGTCGCGGCCATGAAGACGAGCTGCTCCTCGAGGACCATCCGGGGGTAGAGGCCTCGCTCCTCGGGCATGTACCCGATGCGGTCGCGCGTCGCCTGGTCGGCGGGCCGCCCCAGGATCTCGATCTCGCCGGTGTCCGGGCCGAGGATGTTCATGACCATGCGCAGCGTGGTGGTCTTGCCCGCTCCATTCGGTCCGAGGAGGCCGAACACGCTGTTGCGGGGGACCTCGAGGGAGAGGTTCTTCACCGCCACGTGGCCGGCGAAGGCTTTCCCTATCCCTCTGAGGACAATGGCCTTGTCGTTCATGGATCCTCCCCGCCCCGGAGCCCGGGCCGATGGACGGCCAGCATGCTGCCCCTGGCCCGCATCCCTTCAGCCGTACGAGCGCGCCGCCCGGGGGTTCCCCGGCGGACGATTCCCGGCAAGTGCTTGCGGTGCCACCGGATGCTACGCCCGACGATTCTATACTCTCGGCGGTGTCCAGCACTCCCCGCGACGAGACGCGCGGTCTCGCGCTCGTCGCCTTCAGCACGATCGCCTACGGCGTCCTGCCGATCCTCGGCAAGGTGGCCTACGCCGCGGGGGTGAAGGCGCTGCCTCTCCTCGCGTGGCGGTACGCGATCGCGGCCGCCCTCATCGCCCTGCTGGTGCGCGGCCCCCGGCCGCCGCTCGGCGACCGGCTTCGCCTCTGGGCGATCGGCTCCGTCTTCGTGTTCAACTCGATCGCCTACTTCCGGGCCCTCGAGACGATCCCGGCCTCGGTGACGGCGCTCGTGCTCTACACCTACCCGGTGATCGTGGCCCTCTTCGCCGCCCTGCTCGGCGTGGAGCGGCTCACCGGGCGCGCGCTCCTCGCGGCGGTCGGCGCCTTCGCAGGCTGTGCGCTCACCGCCGGCGGCGCGCCCGAAGGCGCGCCCCTCGGCCTCACCGGCGTCGCCTGGGCCCTCGCCGCGGCCGTCATCTATGCCTCGTACATCGCCCTGAGCAGCCGCTTCGGTGCCGGCGTCCCCGCGCGCGTTCTGGCCCTCCACCTGGCCCAGGCCGCGGCCGTGATCTGCGTGGCCTTCGCCCTCGCCGACGGCGGCCTCGCCCTCCCCCTCGATCCTCGCGGCCTCGCCGCCGTCGCCGGAATCGGCGTCGTCTCCACGGTCGTGGCCATGACGGCCTTCCTCGCCGGCATGGCGATCGTCGGCCCCACCCGCGCCTCCGTCCTGAGCTCGCTCGAGGTGCTGGTGACGCTCGTCCTGGCCTTCGCCCTCCTCGGCGAGCGGCTCGGGCCCTGGCAGTGGGCGGGGGCGGCCCTCATCCTCGGCGCGGTGGCGTTCCAGAACGCCGCGGCGTTGCGCCGGGCGTTGCGGGCGGCCCGGGCCGGCACCACTTGGGGGTCAGATCTTGAATCTTGAATCCTCGCCTGCCCCTCAGCCGATGCGGTCACGCTATCATGGCGCTTTCCCGAAGGACCCGATGAAGATCACGATCGCCCACAGCCCCGACAGCGACGACGCGTTCATGTTCTACGGCCTCGCGAAGGGCGGAGTGCCGACCGGGGACCTCGAGGTCACCCACGTCCTCACCGACATCGAGACGCTGAACCGCCACGCCCACGAGGGGCGGCACGAGGTGACGGCCATCTCCTTCCACGCCTACCCCCACGTGGCCGACAAGTACGCACTGATGCCCTGCGGGGGGTCGATCGGGGACGGCTATGGCCCGCTGCTCGTGGCCCGGGAGCCCCTCGACCCGAGGACGGTCGGGGGGAAGACGGTCGCCGTCCCCGGCACGCTCACTTCGGCCGCGCTCGCCCTCCGGCTCTTCGCCCCCGGCGTCGCGACGCGCGTGGTGCCGTTCGACCGGATCCTCGACGAGGTGCGGGAGGGCCGGGCGGAGGTGGGCCTCATCATCCACGAGGGGCAGCTGACCTACGGGGGCCAGGGCCTCGTGAAGGTGCTCGACCTCGGCGCGTGGTGGAAGGACGAGACGGGGCTCCCGCTCCCCCTCGGCGGCAACGCGGTGCGGCGCGACCTCGGAGAGGAGCGGATGGCGCGGCTCACCCGCCTCGTGCGCGAGACGGTGAGGCACTCGCTCGCCCACCGCCGGGAGGCCCTCGAGTACGCGATGACGTTCGCCCGGGGGATGGACCCCGGCGTGGCCGACCGGTTCGTGGGGATGTGGGTGAACGACATGACGGTCGAGATGGGGGAGCGCGGCCGCCGCGCCGTCCAGGTCTTCCTCGATCGCGGCTTCGAGGCGGGCGTCATCCCGAGGCGGGTCACCGTCGACTTCGTCGACGCCTGAAAACCCCCGCCGAGGACGCGCAGTCGGGCATAATCAGGCCCACGGAGACGAGGAGGAGGGCGTGAGCAGACCGGGCCCCTCCCGGGCCGTCCCCCCGCGGACGCTGGAGCGCTGCCCCGAGGCGGTGCTGCGGTGAGGCTCACCCCCGGCGCAGAGGCGGCGTGGATGATCGCGGCCGGAGAGGCCGCCTCGGGCGGGCATCCGCGCATCGAGCCGGCCCACCTCCTGATTGGCGTCCTGAGCCTCGGCAAGCTCGACACCGGTCCGGACGGCTCGGGGGGGCCGAACGCGGCCCTCGTCCGAGACGAGCACGGGCGGCTCCTCCACGTCCTCGCGACCTGCAGCCTGGACCCGACCCATCTCCGCCGCCGGGCGCGGGCCCAGGTCGGCCGCGGCCCGGTCGAGGGCCTGCCCGCCGGCCCGATCTCCCGCTCGCTCACCTGCAAGGCCGTCTTCGCGGCGGCAGAAGCCCTGGCCGGCGATGGCGTGCCCGTCGGCATCGCCCACCTCCTCTCCGCGCTCGCCGAGGACGTGGACGTCGTCACGGCGCGGATCGTCCGCCACGGCGGGACCGACGTGGCGCAGCTGCGCGCGGCTCTCGACGAGGCGGGCCGGGCGGCCGGGGCGGTGCCGCCCCCGGAGGCGCTCGCCCCGACGACCGGGCGCGTCTCCCGCACGCCGAACCTCGACCGGTTCGGCCGGGACCTGACCGCGCTTGCTCGCAAGGGCGAGCTCGGTCCCGTCATCGGGCGCCGGCGGGAGATCCAGGCCGTCCTCCAGACGCTGGCCCGGAGCGCCAGGGGCAACCCGGTCCTCGTGGGGGAGGCGGGCGTCGGCAAGACGGCGGTCGTCGAGGCCATCGCGATTCGCGCCGCCGAGGGCAAGGACCCCGCGGTGCTCGGCGGAAAGCGCGTCGTCGAGCTGAGCATGGGGGCGCTCCTCGGCGGGACCGAGTACCGCGGGGCCTTCGAGGAGCGCGTGCAGGCCGTGATCGCCGAGGCCCGCGCCCATCCCGAGGTCATCGTGTTCATCGACGAGCTGCACACGCTCGTCG
>Ga0316605_10002041_pt1 | contig 11515 bp, 7 predicted proteins | sample OWC_soil_day20_n_FD_207666 | JGI IMG/M metagenome (GOLD analysis project Ga0316605, IMG submission 207666) | Wetland soil microbial communities from Old Woman Creek delta, Ohio, United States - OWC_soil_day20_noCT | ecosystem: Environmental > Terrestrial > Soil > Wetlands | place: USA: Ohio... | reverse complement strand
CCTCCCACTTCGCTCCCTACCGTGAGGTGATTCCACCACCTGAGGCGATCAGTCACGATAACATCCAAAAACGGAAACGGCGTTCCCCGTGGCTCCGACGTGAACCGGCGTGACGTGAACCCGACGAGCAGCTCGTTTGACAGGGCGGGTCCGAACAGACTGTTGAGCTGCGCTATCACGGAATGCACCGTGGACGCATTCTCCGCCAGAGTCCCTTCTGCAAATACCGTCGAGCCCTGAGGAGGCCTGTCCGAGCTGGAGGTGACGAAGTTGTAACGCACGCTGAGTTGCTGCTCTGGCTGGAGTGCAATGTCGAACCGGCTGAAGAAATTCGCGGACTGACGGTTCAGGGGAACGACATCCATCCGGCCCGGATCGAACGAATACTTTCTGGCGAGTGTATCGTACAACTGCGCAACCGTAGCCTCCGGGAAGCTGAAGGTAGAGCCCTGCGTGCGGGAGGCGCCGAATTTCCGTTCAATCGGAAGCCGCATATACGACATCTCCCCCGTGGCGAAGAAGAACGCCTTTGACTCCACGATCGGACCGCCGATGCGAAATCCTGCGCGCCCGTCGGCAAATCCCCGGTAGTCCGACCTGCCGTCGTCGGGATTCGTCCCTATCAACCATCCTCCTGCACCGTCGATGTGGGCCGACCCTGACATCACGTTCGATCCGCTCCTGCTCACCGCCGCAATCGCGGCACCCGTGAAGCCGCTCCGCCTGACATCAAAGGGAGAGAGATCCACGCGGATTTCTTCAAGCGACTCAAGGTTCAATGAACCCGCCTGCATTCCCCCGGGGGTATTCTCAACACGCTGCAGATTGAACGGATCGGTGATCCCGATGCCGTCAAGCGTCACATCGTTGTACACCGCGTTCACGCCGAGCGCGCTCCCTCCCACCATATAGGGAGACATGCGGTAAGCGTCTTCAAGCGAACCCGACGGGAGCGGCAACATCTCCAGCTGGTCCCGGCCGACGTGAAGAGATGCGCCCTGCGATTGCCTGCTCAACGTGTCATTTCGGCTCCCGGTGATCACCATTTCCTCGCCGGGCAGATCAATCTGGTTCAGCACAATGTTGACGCGCGTATTCTCGAGCAATCTCAGGAACAGCCCGCTGCGCACATGAGGGGCAAACCCGATATGCGAGACCTTCAGCGTGTACGGCCCGCCGACTCGAAGGCCAGCGATGAAGAAGTGACCGTTGTCCCCTGCCCCCACGCGATACACACTGTTGGTGGGAACGTGGGTAAGCTCAACATGTGCCCGGGGGATTGCCGATCCATCTCGGGAAAGAATATCTCCCTGCAGGGTCGTCGAGGTTGGGGTTTGACCGACGACTGATGCGGAGAGCAGCAACGCAAGCGCAACCATGACCGGCATCCGGCCGCGGGTGCGACAGTCCCCGCACGAGCGCTCGCGATGCGCATGGTGGTTCGTGGAGGGTGCCTCCACCATGCACACATCTGTTCTCGAAACCATCCGCGGCAGCGTCAGTTTCTGCAATGGCCCGTTGGGCGGCGTCAGACTCCACCGCAGCGTCAGTTCCGGCTTTGTCTCTTCCAGCATTGTCAAAATGTGTACCTCATGCCAACCCGCAGCCGCCACCGCGAGAGGTACGGTTCCGATGCCAGAGGCGTTGTCCGGGGCGACCATTCAAACCACGGACGTCCAATCTCATCCAGCCTGTAGAACCGCAGAATTGGAACAACCTGGTAGGGAACGGACTTCACAATTCCCCACGCCGAGTTCACAAGATTCAACACATTCAACACCTCCGCCTGGAATTCCAGACTGTGGCCGTTCGCCAGAGGGAGGCTTTGCGTGAGGCGCGCGTCCAACTGGTGTGTCCATGGCGTCCGCGCTCCATTGCGTTCCACAACCTGCCGTCGATGAGTAGAGAGGTATTCATCATTCGCAATGAAACTGAACAACTCGTTGTAGGCAGGATCAGTGGGCAATAGCAGATGGCCTATATCGCCGTCATGGTAGCAAAGGAGGATCTCCGTGCTCTGCCCGGGAACATAGAACAGATCGTTGAGGGATTCACCATCTCCGTTCAGATCTCCATCGTACACGTACGAGAAGGGCATCCCTGAGGCACCCGTGTAGACGCAGCCGATCGACAGGGCGTATCCAGGCGACCACTCATACTGATACGCGAACGATGCCGTGATGCGTTGCTGCCGGTCAAACAGGGAATAATCCAGCCGGGGTTCGTTCGGCGTGATGGCGGGATTGTACCGCCACTGGTCGTAGGCATTGTCCCAGTTGCCGCTGTTCAAATCTTTGCTTTCACCGATGCTGTAGGCGAGACTCCCGAACAGCCCGTCGCCGTCGGACATGCGTTGCAGCTGCGCAGTGAGAAACGTTGACGAGCCGCTCTCCGCATTGGTCATGTACATCACGTCAGTGAATCCGTCGTCGTTCCGTGAATAGTCCCACCTGCCCGGGTCCACGGGGGCCCCGTAGATTTCCCGCGTGTCGTTACTCTTCTGGCCGTTCAGTGCTCCCCGCGGCTTCAGGTTGATGTTCTTGAACACGATCCCATTCCTTGTGAAGGAGGACACCCCCTCCAGCGATCCCATGATATTCCAGGGAAACGCATAGTCAAGAGCAATAGTCCATCGCAGCTCTTGCGGCAGGACGAAATCCTTCCCGACCACAACAATTTCGGACGTCTCCCGAAGTGACGAGCCTGGCCCGGGTTTCGGCTGCCGGAAAGGATCGGCCACGAAAGTGGGCGCAGAGGCGGAGACTTTCAGGTGCACCACATCCAGCCCCGTGTGACTGTAAAGGTTCCCGATCCACGAATACGGGACTCTGCCCGTGAACATTCCGATGCCCCCGCGCACCTGTATCGAACGGTCCGGCCTGGGGTTGATTGTGATACCCAGCCGGGGGGATACCATAGCCGGCATCTCGGGGATGCGCGACGTGGCGACATCATATCCCAGGGGGAAGAAGGCATCATGGACCATGCTGTTCTCGCCTGGCCTGTCCGGGAATAAGGGCTGATCGACCCTCAACCCGGCGGACACGGAGATGATCGACGAGATGGTCCACTCGTCCTGCAGGAACGCTCCAAACTGCAACGCCCTCCACTTTGTTCGACTGTCCGCTGTCGAATCACGCAGGTAGCGGTATTCGTATTCCTGCGGCCTGCGACTGCCGAGCCTTGAGTAGGAGTCGAAGGTGTAGCGGCCCCACCTGTTCGAGAGAAGATCGCTCGTGAATGTGTGCGCCTCTGCCTGGATCCCCACCGACACCAGGTGTTTGCCGGCGCTGATGCTCATCGTGTTGCGGATTTCCAGATTGTCCTGCGCCACACGATCGCCCTCTCCTCCCATCTCGCTGCCCAGCGTAAGATGATTCCACCACCGTAGACGGTCCACAACAACCACATCCACAAAGGGAAACGGGGTGCCTTGCGGCGTGGAGGAAAAACGCCTTCCGGAGTACCCCATCAGGAATTCATTGACGACCAGAGGTCCGAGCACGCTGTTGAGCTCTGCGACCAAGGCATGCTCCCTGGTGAAGTTCTCTGCAAGGGCGCCCGAGGAGTACACCGTGGTCCCGTACGGCGGACGGTCCGATGCCGTGGAAAGGAAATTGTAGCGGAGGCTGAGCCGCTGGCTCTGTGAAAGTTCGAAATCAAAACGTGCAAACACGTTTGCGGAATAGCGTTCCGGAGTGACCACATCGAACCGTCCCGGATCGTAGCTGAACGCGGAATTGAGCAGCGATGAGAGCTGCGCCACGGCCACTGCCGGGAAGCTGAATGTCGTCCCCTGGGTCGTGGGTGCGCCAAATTGCCGTTCGATGGGCATCCGCATGCGTGTGACCTCTCCGGCCACGAAGTAGAACACGCTGGATTCCACGATCGGTCCTCCAACCCTGAAGCTTGCGCGTTCATCTGTATAACCCTTGGCGTCGGGTCTGCCGTCGTCAGGATTTCTGCCGATCCACCAGCCCGGTGTGATGGTGGCGTTGATGCTTCCCGCATGCTGGCTGGTCCCGCCCCTGGTCACGGCCGTGACGGCAGCTCCGGTGAAACCGCTTCGCCTCACATCAAAGGGAGAAAGGTCGACGCGGATTTCCTGGATGGATTCGAGCGTAAGCGGATTGTTGTATACTCCCCCGATGTTTGCCTCGACATGCTGCAAACCGAAGCGATCACCAAAGCCAAGTCCGTCCACGGACACGTCGTTATAGAGTCTGTTGAATCCGAGCGCGCTGCCGCCGACCATGTATGGAGAAAGCCGGCTGGCATTCTCAAATGAGGCCGAGGACACGGGAAGCGCTTCGATCTGATCATGACCGACGTTCAGCGAGGCACCCGCCCGCTGTGTGCTCAAAAGGTCCCCTTGCTTCCCTGTAATCACAACCTCCTCGGTTGTCAGACCCGCTTCACGCAAGACAACCACGAGCCGGGCCTCTTCCAGAAGTCTGAGGAAGATGTCGGTTCTCAGCTGTGAACCGTACCCGACATGCGACACTTTCAGCCGGTAGGGGCCGCCGACCCGGAGATTTCGAAACAGAAACTGCCCGTCGTCTTCGGTGAACGCCCGGTACAGGGCCGCCGTAGGCATGTACACCAGCTCAACGTTGGCCTGCGCAATGGCGCCTCCGCTGTCAGATCGCACATACCCGCTGAGGGTCGAGGAATTTGAGCTCTGAGCCCCGACGGGAGCCGGCAGATGGATTGCGGTGAAGAGGAGAGTGGAAAGGAGAATCAACCGGTATACAGGCAGTGCACGCACAGTTTGGGCGCTTTCGGATCATGGGTAGTCTTCGGCATATCAAACGACCGCCCCGTTCACGTTCGGTGACGGGGCGCAATACGGTGATGTTCGTCCTTTTGCAGCTGGATCAGGGCGATATCGCCGTCAAGAGCAGGAGTGGACTGCTCTCTCTTTCCTGTAAAGATTTTCGTGAGACTATGGAGATTTTTTCTACAACCTCGTTCAGGAGGTCAGGCTATCACAACACAGCCTCCCCATCCTTCCGGACAGAAGAGGCTTCAGTCCTGCTTCCCCGCACGTCTCACCGAAGACGCGCAATGCAAATGCATAATAGTCAAGCGGATCGGGATTGTCAAGCAAAGAGATTATTTTCGGACGTGTGCACTTGGAGTCCTGGTTGACAATCCGGACATCCCGCCGTAGTTTTGGGCAGAGATACTCCTCTGTAACTTTTTCCATCCTTATGGTTCTATAGCATGAGAGGTTCGTAACGGGAACCAGTACGAAGTCGGAATCATTGAAAGCACATGCGGGTCAATCTCCTGAGAGCGATGCCGAGCTAGTCGAGCGGATGAAGCAGGGAGACAGGGGCGCCTTCTCCACGCTTTACTTGCGGCACCGAGATGCGGTGTACACCTATTGCCTCCACCTGCAGGTCGGCGAGAATGAGGCCCAAGATACGGTGCACGAAGCCTTTGTCCGCATCCATGACAAGCTGGATTCCCTGACCGATGGCTCGGCATTCCGCGCCTGGGCGCTGAGCATCGCCAGGAACCTGGTCCTCAATGGAAGGCGCAACATACACGTCGAATACGGACACGACGAGGATCCCGCCTCGCCAGATGGTGACCCTTTCGAGTCGATGGTCCGCGAAGAGATTTCTGCTGCTGTTCGAAGAGGCATTAAGAAGCTTAATCCTCTTTTGCGGGAGGCGTTGCAGCTTAGGCTGGTGCAGGAGTTGTCATACAAAGATATCGCTACAGTCACAGAAGTCACCGAAGACGTGGTCCGGATTCGGCTGTACCGCGCGCGCAAGGCTCTTGTGCAGTTGCTTCGACCTTTTGGAGAGAAAGAGACATGAACACGTGTGAAGAGTTCGAAATCTTGGCGAGTGCGGCTGTCGATGGAGAAGTGACGTCTGTCGAACGGACGATACTCTTCAAACATCTGGCGCAGTGTGAGCGGTGTGCGGCCTTCTTCTTTTCGACCATCACCATTCAGGTCGCCAGTGCCAAGGAGGGAAAGATTCCAATGCCGTTGAATGTCTCGGCGGCGGCGGAATACCCACTACGACAGCAGAGCGGTCCTGTAGCGCGGTCTATCATACGCAAAGCCCTGAGCACTCGGGTGACAATCCCCGCACCGATCCTCGGGTTGTTTGCCTTGACTTTGGTCATTATCATCTTCGCCCTCTCGCGACCAGCGGAAATGGTCCCGATGACCCCGGCGGTCCAACAAATGAGCGGCGAGCAGGCGTTGCTCCGGCTCCCGGTCGTCAGAATCCCCTGAATGTCTCGGAGGCCTAAATCATGAACGCATATCCTCGCATTGTGGCTATGATGCTGATTGCAGTTGTGGTCATGAACGCATCGGCTTATCCACAGAGTGTAGTCGGGATTCACCAGCAGGACGTGGAACGCTTTCTTATCCTGATAAAGGATGCTTCCACGCGAAGGTTGGTGAACGACGCAAACATCAGTGTGCGAATGTATACGACAGACGGTAAGGACCGCGCTGGGGGCGTATCAGGACATACCGACGACGGTATGGTCCTGGTGGGCCTTGGGGGCGGTAAGCACCAGATTGTTTTTGAGGCAGAGGGCTACCATCCGTTGATGGTCAAGGATTGCAGCATTCTCTCCAAAGTCTATGAAGGCGCAGTTATCACCTTCGGAGGCGACGAACTGCGTTTTGCAGGCAACAGCTTCGTGTACACGGTGCTGTTGGATGCCCGCCAAGGCAAGCCGGCACAGTGGCGATTCCAGAAGTTTCTCTCTGACTCTGTCTACTATCGGGAGCCTCAAGTGCCTCCCGAACTCGTCGGTGGGGTCGAGGGCTTGAAGAAGTTGTTGCGACCAGACATGCTCGGAGGGATCCCGCGAACTGACCGCCAGGTGAGTGCGGTCGGCGCGACAGTATTCATTGCGAAGAATGGAAAGGTCGACTCGGTGAGCGTCTATGGCCCGGCGCCACGACACGTACTCGGTAAGATTTCGGAAGTGATCAAGAACTCCCGATTCACACCGGCCAAGATACTCGGTAATCGGGTCCGTTCAATGGTGTTCATCCCGTTTGAGTTCGCGCTGGTTTGGAAAGATGGAGGCCCATACGAATGGCCAGAAGTGCCTACTCCCTCCAGCAAACCTGAGTGACTTGGGTGTACTTACAGATTATTACCTGATTACCGTAAGCTTACGAGTTTGGGTGAAGTCTCCCGCCTGCAGCCTGTACAGATAGACTCCGCTGGGCAGGCCGGTGGCATCGAAGATCACTTCGTGATATCCAGCGTCCTGTTCTCCTTGAACCAGTGTCACCACCCGCTGGCCGAGAAGGTCACACACCACTAACGTTACCTTGCTGGCGGTCGGGATCTGATACCTGATTTTCGTTGCTGGATTGAACGGGTTGGGAAAGTTCTGCGTCAGCGCCCATTGTCCGACCGATGTGTCATGGACATCTGCCACAACGACTTCTGCCCGCACTGCGTCAGTCGAGTGAGCCATCCCATCCAGATCTACCTGCCGCAAACGATAGTACCAGATGCCCGGACTCACGCCATCATCGACATAGCGGTAGCTCTTCGGATCCAGCGTGGTTCCATGGCCTGGAATAAAAGAGCTCGGGATTTCGGTGAACGTCTCTTCCCTCTCGTGGCGCCGCTCAATGAAGAACCCATAGTTGTTGGTTTCGCTGAGCGTCGACCACGTCAGAACAACGCCGTCGCTCCCCACCTGCGACTGAAACGCAGACAGCTGCACCGGCATGACCATCGTATATGTCACCCTTACCTGGACGTAGTCTACATATGCCGCACCACTCGTAGCCATGTTCGTGGCTCTTGCCGAGATATCCACGCTGAAGCCTGCTGCATTGATTTCCGCCGGGGTCCATGTCGAGCCCCATAGATCCGACGGGCCTCCATACACCACGGTGCTCATCGACGACGGCCATGGCGTCGTTCTGTTCTCCCGCCCGACTCCGGTGACATAGTAGTTCTTCAGAAGGCAGACATAGCCGTCAGTGATGTTCCCTCCGCTCACTATGGCGCACCTGTTGACGATAACCTCGATCCCGAGAATCGTCGCGCCACTGGGGATGGAAAAGCCGAAGTTGGAGCTACGCAGGTCGGATGTGTACGCAATGTCCCAGAAAGGGACCTGGGCGTAAGCGTATGGCGATCCTGGCGTAAGGATATTAGTCGGACTAGTCCAAATCCATCCGCCATAGATATTCTCAGCCGCGCCGGCATTCCTGGGCCCGGCCACGTCGGCGAGTCCCGGGGAAGCAACCACGAGCATCAGGACAAACGCAAGAGTGTACACGTGTCTCATATTGTTCACCTTGTGCAATGTGCTTTCGTACAGATGGTTGAAGAATTCTCCATCCTCAAACGTGTGCGTTTGATCTGGCATGCAATCGCATTTCAGCTTGATCACGGAAGGAGAAGCAAAGAACGGGCAACGGACCGAAGATAATTCCGCCGTACGGTCGAGTTAGTTGCATCTTCCATGCCAGGTCATCGCCAATTCTCGTGTTGACCCCTTTGGACAATATTGAGGAGATCAGTCAGGGTGCCAGGCGTGGGAGATGATGGGGGGGGTCTGAAGGACTCTTGAAACGGCGGAGAGGATCGCGCGCCTAATTCCGTCGTACGGCCTCATGGAACACTGTAAAGAACTCGACCACAGTCGGATCGGCCAGTCTCGAGGCCAGAGTCGGGAACTGTTTCCGCCCGGCTCACCATTGTGAAGGTCAGGCAATGAACGAAACCCGCAAGAATGAAAGTCGCCAGGGCGCAGGATTGCAGCGGTCGTGTCAAGGGAGTCTCCGGTGTTGACGTCGGTTCCTTGAGAAGAAAATGATTCCGGGCTGATGGGGCAAAAGCGAACGCAACTGGTTGCGCTGGGTGGGTGCCAAGACGCTGTTTATCGAACCAGGGAGCCCATGGGAGAACGGTTACATCGAAAGAAAAAAACTCACTCAACATTGGCATCAACACAGGGGCCTGGTCAGTCACACGACCGGATTATTCCCTGGTGAGTTCCCATATAGAGAAGACCACCGGCAACTTCCATGGCATTGATTTGAAGTGCCGAAAGACTCTGATTCTTTGGCATCCAATTCTGACCGTTGTCGGTTGAAGCGTACAATCCGTCTCCGTAAGTTCCCGCAAGAATAATCTGGCCAGTCGAATCTTGAGGAGTTTGCCCACTTGCGTGAGAAGTGATATTCATATTTACGAGGCCGTTGTTCGACGACATCCAAGACTTGCCTGAGTCGCTGCTCACACGGACTCCCCCTCCGAATCCACCCGCAAGGAATTTGACAGAGGCCTTGCCTCGAGAATCCGCAAAAGCGAGAATGTCGTCGGCTCCGCTTGTGGGCTTTTGCCCCCAGAGATACGAATAGCCTGACTTGGAAAAACGGATACCCCCACTACTTGTTCCAACGAGGGATAGCTCCTTGAAGAAACACACTTTGAAGAAGATCAGTAATTCACGTTAAATCCAGCCTCAACATTTGCCCAGCTCTCGCCAGAATCTGTGGTGTAGATCATTCCCCTTTTTGAGCCCACACCCACAAGTGTGTTACCATCGTAAGCCAAGGAACGAATGTCGCCCCCTGGGCGGCAGACCATGCTCCACTGGCAGAGTCCGCTGTCACTGAAGATAAGGCGGCAGAATGCCAGGACTACGTAGGACATCTCCTGCTTCACGAAGCCAAAATTGAGCTTGTAGTGACAGGGCATTCATTCCTCTCGCTGTGGGTAGCACGATGACGGTTTTTGCATCGTTGTCATATCAGCGCTTCTTGCGTCAAACCGCCCACTGCTTGTGAAATGCGTTCACATACTTAGCGGACCAACAGAAGACGCTTGGTCTCCACAGATGTGCCTGCTTTCAGCTGATAGAAGTACACTCCGCTTGATAAGCCGCTGCCGCTAAACTGCACCTCATGATACCCCGCTTCCATCTCGCCGTTGACAAGCGCCGCCACTTGCTGCCCCAGGGTGTTGAAGACTGTCAGGGTCACCGGTGAGCGCTGTGGCAGACCGTAGCGGATTGTGGTAGATGGGTTAAACGGATTTGGGTAGTTCTGCAAAAGAATGAACTCGAAAGGCAACCCCTGCAGGACCGGAGCCGTCTTCGTCTGAACGTTGTCTGAAAGCGGGCGGCGCCACACTCCCTCTCCATACACTCCGGCATAGAGATAACCATCGCCGGAGCTCTCGAGAGCTCTGATGGAAAGGTTGCCGAGGCCGAGATCCGTGAGCTGTAAAACATAGTTATGCTCAAAGTGGAGTCTGAACACTCCCATCCCTCCCCCGTAGATCGCGTTACCTGGTCCACTGGTGAAGCAGCTGATGCCGGGATTTTCAGTCCCGGGATTGTAAATCCAGTGTTGGCCGTTGTCAAAAGAAGTATAGACGCCGAATGTGAAGCCGATCGCCGCATACATTCTTCCTACTGAATCGATTATGAGAGATTGCACGGGGGCGTACGGCAGATTGTCATTCGAGAATTCCGTCCACGAATCCCCGTCATCGGTCGAGCGGAGAATGCCGGCGGGGCTGAGGCCGGCAAAGAGATTGCCGGTTGAATCAACCCCGAGAGTCTGTACGGTCTCGTTCGACCAGGAAGTGTTCAGAGGACCCCAGGTCACACCACCGTTGGTGGATCGGAAAACTCCTTTCCCATCATTCCCCGCCAACGTCCCTGCATAGATCTTGCCGTTGAGTCCCGGAGCAAAGCAGCGAACGTCGCGACTGGTCAATCCGGCGTTTGCGGCAGCCCACGAATTTCCGTGATCTGTCGAACAAAAGATTCCATCTCCGGTTCCGGCGAACAATCGGCCTGTCGAATCTGCGATCAGAGTCCTGACGAAAACACTGCCCAGTCCGTTATTCGTAGTTGCCCACGTAGCTCCCCGATCGGTCGACCGGCACACTCTTGCCATCCCCTCCGTAGCGGCGAACAAAGATCCGGAGGAATCTGCAGCCAGGGCAAGTACATGAGAGCTGAGAAGTCCATTGTTGCATTCCATCCACGAATTCCCGGCATCCGTAGACCGAAAGGCACTCCCGAATGTCCCGGCGACAAAGGTTCCGGGTCCGCACGGCACGAGAGAGAGTACATACAAACTGGTGAGACCATTGGTGGCCCGGTCCCAGGTCTTGCCGTCGTCGGTTGATCGGAATGCGCCGGCATTCGTCCCGGCAAGGATCGTCCTGCCCGAATCCTGTGCGAGACTTGAAACGAAAAGGTTCTGCAGTCCGTTGTTCTCAGGCTGCCATGACAATCCGGAATCGGTCGAGCGGAAAATCCCCCCCCCTTCGGTGGCCAGAAGGACTGCGCCCCCGGATGTGACGAGGAGCGCTTTGGTATAGGCATAGCTGTAACTGAAAACTTGTACCCATGATCCGCCGTTGTCGGTAGATCGGTAGACTCCCATGCCCTGGCCATTGTATCCTTCGATCCCAACGAACAGTCGCCCGGCTTGGTCAATGGCGAGCGTAGCAGCGTTGAGATAGCTGAGCCCTACATT
>Ga0316605_10002040_pt1 | contig 11520 bp, 7 predicted proteins | sample OWC_soil_day20_n_FD_207666 | JGI IMG/M metagenome (GOLD analysis project Ga0316605, IMG submission 207666) | Wetland soil microbial communities from Old Woman Creek delta, Ohio, United States - OWC_soil_day20_noCT | ecosystem: Environmental > Terrestrial > Soil > Wetlands | place: USA: Ohio... | reverse complement strand
GGTATGCTGGGCGGTCAGTCAGCACAGAACGGTGGTGGCGGTTTACTCGACATGGTTACCGGTTTCCTCGATAAGGACAAAGATGGTAGTGCTCTCGATGATATCCTGGATATGTTTACAAAAAAGTAAAATTAAATCTGTGTCGTCCATAAAAAAGAGTTTACCAGATTTGGTAAACTCTTTTTTATGGATTAATTTAATTACTTATTAAATAAATGCCAGTATGATTAACTGAGCCATAATTACCCGAAGAAACATTGTCAACGGATAAACAGTAGAGTATGCTACGGCAGGCTGGTCGTTGCTTGAAATAGAACTTGAATAAGCCAGCGCGGGTGGGTCGGTGGTACTTCCGGCCAGCAAACCTATCAGCGTAAAATAGTTGAGTTTTGCAAACTTACGTCCGATAATACCGATAATCAATAGCGGTAACACGGTAATAATAAATCCGATACCTACCCAAAGCAATCCCTGGCCAGTGAATACAGTTTCTACAAATTTACCACCTGATGCCAAACCTACACTCGCGAGGAATAGCGAGATACCCACTTCGCGAAGCATTAGGTTAGCGCTCTGTGTGGTGTAGGTTATCAATTTCAGTTTATAACCGAAGCGACCAATCAGGATGGCAATAATCAACGGGCCACCAGCAAGACCAAGTTTTACCGGCATCGGTATTCCGGGAACAAAGAAAGGTATGCTTCCGAACAGGATACCTAGGAAAATACCCACAAAAATGGTGATAATTGGAGGTTCGTTCAGTCTTTTCAGTGTGTTACCAAGTAACTTTTCAACCTTGTTGATATCTTCCAGTTCACCAACTACCATTACGCGGTCACCCACCTGAAGTACCAGATTGGTAGTACCAAGCAGGTCAATACCAGAACGATTTACACGGGTAATATTTACACCGTAAATTGAACGTAAACGCAAAGATCCGAGGGTTTTGCCGTTAATTTTGCTGTGAGTAATAACAATACGGCGCGATACCAGATGCTTCTCGGAAGCTTTCCAGTCCATTTCGGCTGGCTCGCCAATGAAAGCCGTAATAGGCTCCACGTCTAACGCTGCAGATATGAATAAAAGAATATCTCCTTGTTTCAGAATTGTTTCAGATTGTGGAATTAAATACTTACCATCGCTCATCATGCGTGAGATGATAAATTTACGGCTAATCATATTCTTCACCTGATGCAGGGTTTTTCCGCTGATGGCCTGATTGGTTAGTTGCAACGTAAAGCGCTCCGGTTTTACCATTGAAGATTCATCTTCTGTTTCAAGTTCTTTAGCCTCATTATCCAGATTGATTCGGAAAATGAACCGGATAAGTATAATAGTGGTAATAATACCGACAACACCCAGTGGATATGCTACGGCATAACCCAAAGCAATTTGCGGAATTTCAGTGATTTGCCCGGCATCATGAGCCTGACGCAATGCTTCCTGAGCAGCACCAAGTCCCGGAGTGTTGGTAATGGCACCCGACATGATACCTACAATCATCGGCATTTGCACCCGGCCATCGAGTATGAAATAAAACGATACGGCTACTGTAACTCCCAGCAACACGATACCGGCAGCAAGGAGGTTAAGCATCATACCACCTTTCTTGAAGGAGGAGAAAAACCCAGGGCCAACCTGTAAACCAATAGAGTAAATAAACAGTATCAAGCCGAAATCTTTCAGAAAATCAAGTACTTCGTGGTTGACGGTGTAACCGAGGTGTCCTACCAATATACCCATAAAAAGAACAAAGGTAGTACCCAAAGAGATTCCCCAAAATTTGATTTTTCCTAACAATACTCCCGTGAAGATTACAAAGGAGTAAATCAAAATGGTGTGAGCAATACCTTCACCAAATAATAAAGAATTTAACCAATCCATCGAATGTGTAATTAATTGAAATATAGAGTGTTAAAATATAAATATTGTTTTCTGATTTGTGGGTGCAAAATTAGTTAATTTTATTCGAAAATTTGGTATATCCTGAGAATAATATTTCAAAAAAGGTTAACGTGCAGGAATTCAGTTGATTTATGTCGTAGTGCGGGAGACGGAAAGAGGCTTTTTAAAATTTAACGCTAATATTTGCGCATTATTTAATACAGGACAGTTTTCGCTCAGTTGAGATTTCAGACAGAGTATTGGGAGAATTTGTTCATGAATCGCTCGTAGTAAGTCTTCGAAACAGGTATATCGGGTGTGTTCTCGGCATCCAGCTCCAGGTAAATCCCGTTTTTTGTTTTGCGAAGCACTTTCACCTTGTCAAGATTGACGATATACGAACGGTGACAACGAACCAGCAGTGTCTCTTTCGTCAGATTTTCTTCCATCCACTTCAACGTATTGCGTATCATGTAATGCGACAATTTTGATTTATTCAGGTAGTGAATAGTTGCATAGTTGTCGGCCGAATCAATGTAAAGAAGATTTTCAAGCATGACAGAAATTTTGAGTTCACCTTTTTCGTCGGGAAATCCAATCATCGATTTTGTGTGAACCCCGTTAGTCTCTTCCACCTGTAACTTTTCAATAAGTCTGTTTTTTTCTTTCCACGAAAAGAAAAGCCACGAGATGGAGTAGGGCAGCAGCAATACTAATCCAGTATTTATGGTGCATTTTTGTATGATTTCCATAAAATCGCGGTTCATTCCCTCTTTGGGTATGAACTTGGTGAATAAAGCGTAGAAAAGCGACATGGCGAGTATTTCGGAAAGTATCCAAAGACTAAACTGCCAGAAATTGATACTGTGCGCCCGGGCGTAATACAGCATAAACATTCGGCTGATAACCACCACCAGCATACCGGTGAGAATAATCAAACTCGAAAAAACAAAATAATTGAAATCGGAAACTTCGGGATACCAGTTGCGTGACCCGAAAGGCTGGAAAATATTTATGAAAAGCAGGGCAAACAAGGCCGTGAATAAAATTAAACGGATTATATTGCCTTTCTCGTAAAGATATGCTGGTATTTTTGAATTCATTACTGGTAGATGTCAAAATAAAACTTTGCAAATGTAAGTCAAAATATATGAATTGTGAATGATCCCATATGATTTTTCACCCCGTAAATTTGATTTTTATCCCTCAGTCGGGTACTTTGTCCCTGTAAGCAGGTGTATTTCCCATTTTTTTGTTTATAAAACTCAGAGAATGTTACTTTGCGATAAATGCTGAAAAATATGATTACCTATTCCAATCGTTATTCCGAACTGAATGCAGTATTTACTCCGGGAAAAAATATTAGTCTGCCGGATGTGACAATTGATATTCGTTTTTATCCTTTTACAAGTTCCATATCTTTTCCAACAGAAGATGCGTTGACTGAGGCTCCTTCCATTGGGAAAATATATGAAAATCAGTCATTCGAATATCCTGTTTTTGTTCCTCGTGGCTGTCGGAAGTCAGATCAAGCAATATTGTTACTGCATGGACTGAACGAACGGAGCTGGAATAAATACCTTACCTGGGCAGAATATTTGTGTTCTCATACCGGTAAACCCGTGATACTTTTTCCTCTGGCTTTTCATATAAACCGTTCTCCGCAGTCCTGGTCCAATCCACGATCTATGCAAAGCCTGATGAACCTTCGCCGTAAACAAAACGGCGACGATCGCTCGATCAGTTTTGCAAATGCTGCCCTCAGCGAACGAATGAGTTTGCATCCGTTATTGTTTTACACTTCGGGACGACAAACTTTTTTTGATATGGAACAGTTGTGTATCAATATCAGGCAGGGGAAACATCCGCTTTTCACTGCCGGAACAGACATTAATATCTTCGCCTATTCTATTGGAGCCTTTTTAGCGCAAGTTATGCTCATGACTGATCCAGGAGGAATATTCTCGGATACCAAACTCTTTATGTTTTGCGGAGGAAGTATTTTCAGTTCCATGGTCGGGATTTCGCGCAGCATCATGGACAAGTCAGCTTTTGATAAGTTGCATAAATTCTATCTTACTGATTTTGAAAACACGCAGAATCTTGCCCGTGATAAGGTATTCAGGTCGTTTTACAGTATGATTTCACCGGATCGAAATCAAACTGAACGAGAAGATTTTTTCAATCAAATGGGCGACAGACTCCTGGGCATTTCATTGAAACAAGATACCGTAATTCCCTTTGAAGGAGTATTGCAGGCACTTGGCAGTGATTGTACCCGCAAGTGTATCAGCCTCGAAGATTTTTCATTTCTTTATACTCACGAAAATCCGTTTCCAATAGGTGCTCATACCAATCAAACAGCTGTAAATGATGAATTTAAAAATGTTTTCTTTCAAGCAGCAGGTTTCTTAGCATGATACTGATTTAAGTATGTTGAACTCCTTTTTTCGTATTGCAAATAAAATTGAGCCAGTTGGATACTGGCATTTTTTCAAATTTGATTTTATTTTAATATATTTTTCAAAACATATTGTATCTTTGTTGTGAATAAACTCTTAATAACCAACAATAACCAACAAAAAATAGTCTGTATGAAAAAATTATTACTTTTTATTTCCTGTGCGATTCTTAGCTTATCGACAATTGCAGCCAATTTTACTGTGGATGGAATCTATTACACCATTTCGGGTAGCAATGTGAGCGTTACCTCTGGAGGATATACCGGAGCAATAACAATACCTGCCTCAGTTACTTATAATAGTATTACTTATCCCGTTACTGCTATCGGAAATATGGCTTTTGCGTCCTGCAGTGATTTAACATCAGTCTCAATTCCATCCTCAGTTACTACTATCGGAGATGATGCTTTTTATCGTTGTATCGGTTTAACCTCACTTGTTATTCCCACTTCGGTTACTTCTATCGGAAATTATGCTTTTGAATATGCAGGCTTAACGTCCATTACTATTCCTTCTTCAGTTAGTTCTATCGGACAACATGCTTTTAATTTTTGCACAAGCTTAAAAACTGTAACAATTCCTGTTTCTGTATCTTCTATTGGAACAGAGGCGTTTTGGGCCTGTAGTGCCTTAACGTCTATTTATGTTAATAGATCAATACCTGTTGATTTGACTTCGTCCGATAATGTTTTTTATGGAGTAAATCAAACCTCTTGTGTTTTGTATGTGCCTGTAGGTGCTAAAACTGCTTATCAGGCAGCTTCTCAATGGAAGGATTTTAAAAATATTGTAGAATTTACAACCGCCGTACCAAGAATAGATGATGAACGCATAAATATACATCCAAACCCGGTAGTCGATAAATTCAAAATCGATGGTTTGGAAGGAGCAACTGAACTAATACTTATGGATATAAATGGTAAAGAATTACTTCATAAAGAGATTTTAAAGGACGAAAATGTATCTGTAAGTGAATTTCCTGCGGGTATGTATTTTGTTAAACTGTCAAACAACGGATTAAACTATAAAAAGAAAATTATCAAGAAATAATAAATATAACTAAATACAATTCATGATAGCTCCAATAGCTATTGTGGATTGTGTTATGTTTTATGGGTGAAATTTGCAATCTATAATTTAATTTTTAAACGCCTTCTTTACATTTTAGATATTTCATTCTTCATTATAAATCTTATCACTGCACGATACCAAACAGCTTTGATCTAAGCTGAAAAAAACAAAACTTGTTGTGTACATTCTGTACATTCAATTTTTCAAATTTGATTTTTTTAAAAACTATTTTTCTCTGAAAGGAATATTGTATCTTTGTCATGACGTTAACTTCAAGTGTAACTAATTCACCTACATGGAATGTTGGCTGCCATAATAAAAACCAATAACAATTGACTGACACATGACTATTCTCTCTAAGAAAGTTCTGTTTATTGACCGCGATGGAACAATAATTGCTGAACCACCGTTAACTTATCAGGTAGATACTCTCGAGCAGCTTGATTTTTTACCCGCCGTAATCCGAAACCTGTATTTTATCCGTCATAAACTTGATTTTGAACTGGCATTGGTTACCAATCAGGATGGTCTTGGTACCGAAGTATATCCGCAAGACAATTTTGATACTGTGCAGCGCAAATTCATGCGGGTGCTTAGCAACGAAGGAGTTTGGTTTGATAAAATATTTATCGACAAATCGTTTCCGGAAGATAATCTTCCTACCCGTAAACCAGGTACAGCCATGCTGAAAGGCTACTTTACCGACGAATATGACATTGCTGGTTCCTATGTCATTGGCGACCGCACAACCGATGTGGAACTGGCCCGAAATCTGGGCTGCAAAGCCATTTATCTGAGTAATGATACCGAGGAACTGCAAGCGAAGGGTTTGACAGAATTTTGCGCATTACAGACTACCGACTGGAATCGTATAACCGAATTTCTGTTTGCCGGCGAACGCACAGCCGTGATAAAACGGACTACCAAAGAGACAGATATAGAGGTGGAAATAAACCTGGATGGTTCCGGTAAATCAGAAATTAGCACAGGTCTGCGTTTTTTCGATCATATGCTCGAACAGATAGGTAAACATTCGGGTGCCGATCTTAAAATTAAAGTAAAAGGCGACCTGGAAGTGGACGAACATCACACCATCGAAGATACAGCCATCGCATTGGGTGAAGCACTGCTGAAAGCTCTGGGCGACAAACGGGGAATTGAACGTTACGGATTTACACTCCCGATGGACGATTGTCTGTGCTCAACCGCTCTGGACTTTGGCGGACGTGCCTGGCTGGTGTTCGATGCGGATTTCAAACGAGAATATGTCGGTGATTTCCCTACCGAAATGCTTCTTCACTTCTTCAAATCGCTGAGCGATGCAGCTCGCATGAACCTCAACATCAACGCTAAGGGTGAAAATGAGCATCATAAAATGGAAGGCATATTCAAATCATTTGCAAAGTCAATTAAAATGGCTGTCAGACGCGATATTTATAATTATGAATTACCAAGTACAAAAGGGGTATTGTAAATTATAATAACTAATCATCGAACATTCAAAAAAATGCGAAAATATTTAGTCCTGCTTTTTAGCTTCTTATGTATTGTTTCACAGGCTCAAATAAAAACGGAAGAACCGCCAAGACTGTTGATTGGCATAAAAGTAGACGGAATGCAGAACAGTCATATTCAGAAATTGTGGAAATACTTTTCAGCGGGCGGTTTCCGGAAGATTATTACCGAAGGAACCGTGGTGGAACAGATGGAACATCCTGTAGTGTCTGCCGGTAATTCGTCTGATGTCGCTACGATTTTTACGGGTACTGTGCCCTTTTATCATGGCGTAACCGGAGATTATTATTTCGACAGGGAAGATAAAGAAATAAAATCCATTCTGTCCGACGAAAATCAGGTGGGCATAGGAACCCGTGAGAAATTCTCAGCTCACCAGATGCTCAGCTCCACCATTACCGACGAACTGCTGCTTGCCAGTCCGCAGTCGCAGGTTTACAGCATTGCCATCAATCCCGAAGATGCCATCATGATGGGTGGACACATGGCAACCGGAGTAACCTGGATTGACGATAGTATGAACAAATGGGTGACTACAGCCTATTACACCAAAGGACTTTCGCGCTGGGCCGACCTGATGAATGTGAATGGAAAATTTAACTCCATCGCTTCGACCGACTGGGTGCCATTCAGTTCCATCTCTTCTTATCTTAATCCAACCATAAAGGGTTCCAAGTCTGTTCCATTCAGATACAATCCGTTAGAAAAGAGCAAGAACCCGGCACAATCAATCCTGCGAAATACACCGGCAGCTAACAGTCTGGTTACCGAACTTGCTCAGACCATTTTCGAAAAGGAGACCCTCGGTGCCGACAGATATACGGATGCACTCCTCATACAATACACAGTTAAAGTGCCCGGTCAGCTCACATCTTCACTCACCACTGCCGAACAGGAAGACATGTATCTGCGCCTCGACCGCGATTTGCAGAACCTGATTTCATCCATTTCTTCACGAGTAGGCTTCGACAAAGTTGTATTTTTTCTTACCGGAGGGACAGAAGATTTACATTCGCCGGTGGAACTGGGCAACAACCGCATACCTGCTGGCTACTTCAATGCCAACCGGTCGTTGTCTCTGGTTAATACCTATCTGATGGCTCTTTACGGACAGGAAAAATGGATCAGCGGTTATTATGGAAAGAATATCTTTTTGAATAAACACCGGATTGAAGAAAAAAAACTCAATTTTGAGGAGGTGAAAAGCAGAACAGCAGAATTCCTCCTGGAATTTGAAGGCATTCAGGCAGCATATCCCATCAATGAGATTGTGAACTTTACCGGAAATTCGGTGGATGTTCGCTCCAAATACCGGAACTCGTATCATAAGACTACAGCCGGAGATATTGTGATTACACTTTTACCGGGTTGGGTGGAGGTTGACGATAAAAATCAGGTGGTCGGTACAGCTAACACACCAAGGGTGTATCTGCCATTTTATTTGTATGGTGCCAGAGTAAAACCACAAAAGATCAGCACCGACTGCAAAACCACCGACATTGCTCCCACACTGGCACATTTACTTGGAATCCCGTTGCCAAATGCCTGCATAGGAAAATCATTGATACTTGATTAGCTCTGATGTTTCGAACGATAGGTTCCTGATAGCTCGTTTTGTTGTTGAAGTAGTTAATAAAGTATAAAACAAGACACATTTATATCCCTGTCAACGTCAAACATATGACATGCTCACACGAACACTGATGTTTTATGCTGACAGCCTTTGAAAAACAATATGAAGTACAATTTTGATGAAATTATAGACCGCCGCAATACCGGTGCAGTAAAAATTGAATTATGTAAAAAAATGTTCGGAACTGAAGACCTGATACCGCTTTGGGTGGCAGATATGGATTTCCGTACACCTGATTTTATTATTGATTCCATTAACGAAAGATGTAAGCATCCTATTCTGGGTTATTCGGTACCCGACGATGAGTATTTCGACAGCATTATCCGGTGGATTGAAGCCCGTCACGGGTGGAAGTTGGAGCGTAATTGGCTTGGATTTTTACCCGGTATTGTTCCCGGTCTGGCATTTGCGGTAAACGCATTCACCCGCATCGACGACGAAATAATCATTCAACCACCGGTTTATCCGCCCTTTATCAATGTTCCCTCTAAAAATGGCCGGCAACTGGTCTTCAATCCTTTGAAAGAAGTGGATGGACGATTTGAAATGGATTTTGAGGATCTGGAACGGAAAATCACCGGGAAAACACGTCTGTTTATCCTGTGTAATCCCCACAATCCAGGAGGACGCGCATGGGATGCTAATACCCTAACCCGGCTGGCTCAGATTTGCCATAAACACGGTATTCTTGTTGTGTCGGACGAAATACATTCGGATATGGCATTGCCCGGAAATGTTCATACCCCGTTTGCTGCCGTTTCTGAACTTGCCGAACAAAACTGCATCACCTACATGGCTCCAAGTAAAACATTCAATATGGCCGGGTTGGTTAGTTCATCCTACATTATTCCTAATCGTGAAATACGAAAGAAATTCAGCGATTTTCTGGAAAACTCCGAGCTGGCCAACGGTAATATATTTGCCTATATCGCCGCTAAGGCAGCTTACGAAAACGGAACCGAATGGCTGAATGAGATGGTGAACTATATTCAGGGAAATGTGGAATTTGTGGTTGATTTTCTGAAAAACAATGTTCCGCAGATAAAACCGATGATCCCTCAGGCTTCGTTTCTTATCTGGCTTGACTGTTCCGGTATGGGCATGAACACCAGTCAGATTCAAAATTTTATCATCAACGAAGCCGGACTTGGTCTGAACAAAGGAACTACTTTCGGACCGGGTGGCGAGTACCATCTGCGACTCAATATCGGATGTCCGAGGGCTATACTTGAAGAAGCTATGGAAAGGCTAAAACGGGCAATAGATAGCAAATAAACAAGATTAATTTATCAGCTGATAACTATATGAAACCCTTCTTTTGTATAATTCTGGCTGTTTTTTTTATTGTGGAAACTTCAGCACAAACAAAAAAAAGTGTTGAAGCTTATCTGATTTCTTTATCATTGACTATTGATGGAAAATTGAACGAACCGGTTTATGCTCATACTCTGCCTGCTAAAGATTTTGTTCAGTTACAACCTTATAACGGAAAACCTTCTGTAAAACCCACTGAAGTATATTTCTTTTATGACCAGACTGCGATTTACGTAGGTGCTAAACTCTATGATGATCCCGACAGTATATTCAACTATCTGACCGAACGGGATAATACAGGTATGTCCGATTATTTCGGTGTATATATCGATCCATATAATCAGGGACAGCTGGCTTTTGGCTTTTTTATCACTCCAGCGGGTGTACAGGTAGATATAAAAGCTACTAAAAGTGACGAAGATATTGAAGATTCTAACTGGAATGCTGTTTGGGAAAGTAAAACGCAGATTAATGCTGACGGATGGACAGTAGAGATGAAAATTCCTTATTCTGCGATCCGTTTTTCAAAAAATGCTAAAAACAATTGGGGATTAAATATGTTTAGAAATATTAAGCGTCACAACTCCAACAATTCCTGGAACTTTATTGACCGCAAAGTCTCCGGTTTTATTCATCAGGAGGGGGAACTTACCGGCATCAGCAATATCAAACCGCCTGCCAGGTTATCGCTCAGCCCGTATCTCGCCACCTATTTTCAGCCAAAATCAAAAGATGCTTCATCCGGATTTTTATACAAGGGAGGATTAGACCTGAAATATGGATTAAATGATGCATTTACCCTGGACATGATGCTTATTCCTGATTTTGGACAAATTCAATCGGACGATCATCAATTAAATCTTTCGCCCTATGAGCTTTACTATGACGAAAAGAGACAGTTTTTTACCGAAGGTACCGAACTTTTTCAGCGGGGTGGAATATTTTATTCGCGCCGGATTGGGGCAGCGCCAAAGTTTTCCGCATCGGGTTATTTGAATGATGGTGAAGTCGTTGACTACAATCCTTCAGAAACTCAACTCGTGAACGCAACGAAAGTATCCGGACGAACGCAAAACGGGTGGGGGATAGGTGTGCTCAATGCCATGTCGCTGCCTTCCGAAGCCACCCTGAAAAATACCGAAACGGGAAGTACACACGAAGTGCAAGTACAACCGTTTACCAACTATAACGTGGCGGTGGTTGATAAATCGTTGAAAAATAATTCATATATCAGTCTTATTAATACCAATGTGCTGATGGCGGGTAATCCGTTTCATGCCAATGTGACTGCTACTGAATTCCAGTTCAGGGATAAAACTAAAACATATGCGCTGAAAGGAAAAGCGGGTGTCAGTGTCCGTGGTAACGAAACCAGCGAAACGGGTTTTTACAGTACGCTGAGGTTTGAAAAGAATAAAGGAAACTGGCTGTATGGCGCAGCAGAAAATTTATACTCCGATAAGTTTAATCCGAACGATTTGGGATACCTGGAACGCAATAACCTCTCCAATACCGAAGCCTGGTTTTATTATCAGGTTATTGAACCGAAAGGAATTTTACTGGAATGGAACTTTGGGCTGTGGGGTAACTACAACCGGATATATAACCCGAATACACTCTTCGATACCGAAACTGGTTACG
>Ga0316605_10002038_pt1 | contig 11525 bp, 11 predicted proteins | sample OWC_soil_day20_n_FD_207666 | JGI IMG/M metagenome (GOLD analysis project Ga0316605, IMG submission 207666) | Wetland soil microbial communities from Old Woman Creek delta, Ohio, United States - OWC_soil_day20_noCT | ecosystem: Environmental > Terrestrial > Soil > Wetlands | place: USA: Ohio... | reverse complement strand
GCCGGCCGCCGCGCATCTGAGCCAGGCCGCCGAGGTCTCCCGCCCGGTCGGCCACCTCAGGTTGAGGCACACGTCCACCGCGGCCAGATAGTCGGGCAGCGTCTCGTCCGGCACGTAGCCCGCCTCTATCACGCGATCCGCCACGCCGAACTCGCGCGCCTCGGCCATCAGATTGAAGTGCGGCGACGTCCCGCCCACGACCAGCAGCCGGATTGGCGGGAGCGCGGGCGCGACCTGCGCCAGGGCCCGGAGGACCGCGGTCAGGCCTTTCTCCGGTGTGACCCGGCCGAAGGACCCGAAGACCACGGCGTCGCTCGGGATGCCGTGGCGCCGCCGGACCTCGCCGGCCGTCGTCTTCACCGACGCGATCGGGTCGGGGACGCCCATGCGGATGCTCCGGATGTCGGCTCCGGGAAACTGCCCGGCGAGTTCGCGTGCCAGGTAACGGTTGTGGACCGCCACGACGCGGGCCGCCTGCACGGGCACGTGGACCATCGGCCAGAAATAGCAGAGCGTGGCGCCGAGGCCGGTCACGACGAGGTCGGCCAGCAGGGGGGACGCCTCCGGATTGCAGTAGGTGAACTCGGTCCGGAAGTCCGCCTCCCGCTTCTGCCGGATGAGCGCCTGCGCCCGGGCCTGGTGAAGCTGGCCGTCATGAAGCACCACCAGTCCGGGGTAGCGGACCATGTAGGGCCACAGGTAGTCGTGGGAGGCGTCGTTGCCGACGTGGTAGACGGTCAGGTCGAATGGCCGCCGGGCCTGCCGCCACGGAAAATCGTGCGCGCCGCGGACGGCTGCCCGGCCAACGGGGTCAATCCGGGCGGGCGCGTCGGGTCCCGCGCTGTCGTCGACGAACGCCTCGATCTCGTGCGCGTCCAGGCGGGGCACCAGTTCGGCGCAGTACGCGGCGATGCCGGAGCGGTTCGGAGGGAGCGGGCTGAACCAGGCAATCCGCATGGGCCCTATCACCGTACCACATCGGCCGCCCGTCTCGAGGCCTGGTTCACGCGCCGCCCTCGCTTCCGAATCCCGAATCCCGAGTCCCGAGTCCCGGCAGTTTGTCTTGCCCCCCCTCCCCCTCGTCCGTTAGCATGAACGTCACCTATGCAAGGCTGGCTGTCGATCGTCCTGCTGACTCTCCTGGGCGTGGCCTTCGCCGCCGGGTCCATGATCATCGCGCTGTTCCTCGGCCCGAGGAAGCGGACGGTCGAAAAGGAGGCGCCCTACGAGTGCGGCATGCCCCCGGTCGGCGACGCGCGCGAACGCCACTCGGTGAAGTTCTATCTGGTCGCGATGATCTTCCTCCTGTTCGACATCGAGGTGGCCTTCCTCTACCCGTGGGCCATGGCCATCCGCGACCTCCGGTGGATCGGGTTCGTGCAGGTGCTGATCTTCTTCGTGATCCTGATGGCCGGCTACGCATACGTGTGGAAGAAGGGCGTTCTGGACTGGAACCGAACCTCCTAGGCGGGCGGGCCCGGATCCCGGTCAGCGCCCCTCCCGGACGGATGACAGATGGCACCTGACTTCGAAATCCCGGTCTTGACCACCACCGTCGACAAGATGGCGCAGTGGGCCCGCCGGTCGTCGATCTGGCCGGTGACGCTCGGCCTGGCGTGCTGCGCGATCGAGATGATGTCGATGGCGGCGTCCCGCTACGACATCTCCAGGTTCGGCGCCGAGGTGTTCCGCGCCTCGCCGCGGCAGGCCGACCTCATGATCGTGGCGGGGCGGCTGTCGAGGAAGATGGCGCCGGCCGTGCGGCGCATCTACGACCAGATGCCGGAGCCGAAGTGGGTGATTTCGATGGGCGCGTGCGCCTCCTGCGGCGGCGTGTTCGACAACTACGCGATCGTGCAGGGGTGCGACCAGGTGCTGCCGGTGGACGTGTTCGTCCCCGGCTGCCCGCCGCGGCCCGAGGCGCTCCTGTACGGCATCATCTCGCTGCAGCGCAAGATCGACCAACAGCGGGCCTTCGGGTACGCCCGCAGCTAGTCCGGCCGAACCATGGACGCATCCGCCATCCTTGCCGCGCTGGAGCGCATCGTGCCGGGCTCCGGCGCCGACGCGCTCGCCAGCGTCGACCAGCCGACGATCCTCGTGCCGGCCGAGCGGCTGCCGGCGGTGTGCGGCGCGCTGCGCGACGGCCCGGCCCTCCGGTTCACCGCGCTCCTCGACATCGTCGGCGTCGACGCCTGGCCGGGCGAGCCTCGCTTCGAGGTGAACTACAGCCTCGTGGCCGTCGACGTGCCGGCACGGCTGCGGGTCAAGGTGCGCGTCGGCGGCGAGCCGCCGCGCGTGCCGTCGGTGGTCGGCATCTGGCCCTCGGCCGGGTTCCTCGAACGCGAGGTCTGGGACCTGTTCGGGGTCGTCTTCGACGGCCACACGGACCTGCGGCGGCTGCTGACGGCCGAGGACTGGGAAGGGCATCCGCTCCGGAAGGACTATCCCGTGCAGGTGGACACGCCGGTGAGGTTCGAGGCCCCCACGCAGGTCACCGAGGAGCAGTTCAGGGAAACCATGAATCAGGACAGGCGCCTGCGCGGAGAGCGGCGCTGATGTCGCAGGCGCACGCGGACGTCGTGGCCCGGACCCTCGCGGACGCCGCGCGCCTCCACGAGGCGTCGGTGTCGGCGGCCGGGCCCGCCGCCGCGGCGGCCGAGGCGATGGTGTCCGCGATCAGGGGCGGCGGCCGCGTGCTGGCATGCGGCAACGGGGGCAGCGCCTCGGACGCGCAGCATTTCGCGGCCGAGCTGGTCGGGCGTTTCGAGCGCGAGCGCGCCGCGATGGCCGCGATCGCGCTGACGACCGACACGTCCATCCTGACGGCGCTCGCCAACGACTACGATTTCACCCGGGTCTTCGCGCGCCAGGTCGAGGCGCTCGGCAGGGCCGGGGACGTCCTGCTCGGCATCTCGACCAGCGGCGCGTCGGCCAACGTGCTCGCGGCGTTCGGCGCCGCGAAGGCCTGCGGGATGACGACCGTGGCCCTGACGGGGCGGGACGGCGGAGCCGTGGGCGCGGCGGCCGACATCCACGTCAACGTGCCGGCGGCGTCGACGGCCCGGGCGCAGGAGGTGCACCGCACGCTGCTGCATGCCGTGTGCGCCCTGATCGAACGGGAGCTGTATGCCTGAGCTGCGCACCGAAGTGCTGACCGTCAACATGGGGCCCCAGCACCCCAGCACGCACGGCGTCCTGCGGCTGGTGCTCGAGCTGGACGGCGAAACCGTCCTGTCCATCGCGCCGACGATCGGTTACCTGCACACGGGCATCGAGAAGACCGCGGAACAGAAGAAGTGGCAGCAGGTCATCCCGCTCGTCGAGCGGATGGACTATCTGAGCTCGCACTCGAACACGCTCGGGTACGTGCTGGCGGTCGAGACGCTGCTGGGGATCGAGATTCCTGAGCGGGTCACGTGGATCCGCGTGCTCCTCGCGGAGCTGCAGCGCCTCAACAGCCATCTGGTCTGGCTCGGGACCCACGTGATGGACCTCGGCGCCATCACCGTCATGCTCTACACGTTCAACGAGCGCGAGCGCATCCTGAACGTGAACGAGCTCATCGCGGGCTTCCGGATGTTCCCCAGCTACATCCGCGTGGGCGGGCTGCGCGAAGACCTGCCCGCCGGCTTCCACGAGGCCGTGACCGCCATCCTCGACCGGCTGCCGGGCCAGATCGACAAGTGCGAGGACCTGCTGACGAAGAACGAGATCTTCGTCCAGCGGACCCGCGGGGTGGGCACGCTCTCGCGCGCCGACGCCGTCGCGTACGGGCTCGTCGGGCCAATCGCCCGCGGATCGGGCGTCGCGTACGACGTCCGCAAGGCCTTCCCGTACTGCGGCTACGAGACGTTCGACTTCGACGTCCCGATCGGATCCGCCGGCGACGTCTTCGACCGCTACATGGTGCGCGTCGACGAGATGCGCCAGAGCATCCGGATCTGCCGCCAGGCGCTCGGGCGGATCCCGCCGAGCGGCGCGCACGCGGCGAACGATCCGCGCGTGGTGCCGCCGCCGAAGGACAAGGTCTACACGGAGATGGAAGCGCTCATCCAGCACTTCCTGATCTTCTCGCAGGGGTTCACGGTGCCGGCCGGCGAGGCGTACGTGCCGGTCGAGGGCCCGAGGGGCGAGCACGGGTGCCACGTCGTTTCGGACGGCGGTAACCGGCCGGTGCGGGTGAAAATGCGGTCGCCGTCGCTGATGGCCTGCCAGGCGCTCGAGAAGATGGCCAGGGGCGGGCTCCTCGCCGACGTCGTGGCGGTGATCGGATCGAGCGACGTCATCATGGGGGACGTGGACCGGTGACCTTCCACCCGAAGATGCCCTACGACACGGGGCTCCACGCGTCGGCGCGGCAGCTGCCCGACCCGGGCGAGCCGTTCGCGTTCACGCCCGAGCGGCGGGCGCGGCTCGAGGCGATCGCGGCGCACTATCCGCCCGAGCGGCGGCGCTCGGCGCTGCTGCCGGCGCTGTACCTCGTGCAGCACCAGCAGGGCTACGTCAGCGCCCGGGCGATGGCCCACGTCGCCGAGGTGATCGGCGTGACGCCCGCCGAGGTCGAGGACGTCGTGACGTACTACACGATGTTCTACGCGCAGCCGGTCGGCACCTACGTGCTGCAGGTGTGCCGGACGCTGTCGTGCGCGCTGAACGGCGCCGAGCGTGTCACCGACGTGCTGTCGAAGAAGCTGGGCATCAAGCCGGGGGAGACCGATCCGTCCGGCCTGTTCACGCTGATGGAGGTCGAGTGCCTCGGGGCGTGCGACCGCGCGCCCGTCGTGGCGGTGAACGAGCACTGGCACGAACTGGTGACGCCGGAGGCCGCCGAGCGGCTCGTCGACGACCTGCGCGCGAAAGGCCCGGCGGCGCTGAGCGGGTGTCATTTGTGTGTGGAGAAGAAGTAGTCAGTAGACAGTAGCCAGTATTCAGTAGCGTAGAGAGCGCAGCAGGCGAAGACGGGAACCCTCAGGCGGTCGGCAGCGGCGGCTCAGCGGCCTTTCTACTGGCTACTGACTACTGGCTACTGACTACTGATCGACAACTGCGAAGCACATGCTGGAACCAGTACTGACCAAGTTCGTCCGCGAGCCGAACGGCTTCACGCTCGACGTGTCGCTCACGCACGGCGCCTACGAGGGGCTGAAAAGGGCGCTCACGATGGAGCCGGGCCAGGTGATCGAGGCCGTCAAGGCGTCGGGCCTGCGCGGCCGCGGCGGCGCCGGCTTTCCGACCGGGATGAAGTGGGGCTTCGTGCCCAGGGACTCCTCCAGGCCGAAGTACGTGTGCTGCAACGCCGACGAGAGCGAGCCCGGCACGTTCAAGGACCACGTGCTGATGGAGCGCAACCCGCACCTCGTGATCGAGGGCGTGATGATCGCGTGCTACGCCATCGGCGCGAAGACGGGCTACATCTACATCCGCGGCGAGTTCTGGCACGTGGCGGCCGTGCTCGAGCAGGCCATCGCCGAGGCCCGGTCGCGCGGCTACCTGGGCCGGAACATCCTCGGCAGCGGCGTCGACTGCGAGGTCCACGTGCACCGGGGCGCCGGGGCGTACGAGGCGGGCGAGGAGTCGGCGCTGCTCGAGTCGCTGGAGGGGAAGCGCGCCCAGCCCAGGCTCAGGCCGCCGTTCCCCGCGGTCGTCGGGCTGTACGGGTGCCCGACCATCATCAACAACGTCGAGACCCTGGCCAACGTGCCGTTCATCATCCGGAACGGCCCGGAGTGGTTCGCGAGCATCGGGCCCGACAAGAACACCGGGCCGAAGCTCTTCTGCGTCAGCGGCCACGTGAACACGCCCGGCGTGTTCGAGGCGTCGATGCAGACGACGCTGCGCCAGCTCATCTACGACTACGCGGGCGGCATCCGCGGGGGGCGCCAGCTGAAGGCGGTCATCCCCGGCGGATCGTCGACGCCGGTCCTGCTGCCGTCGGCGATCGACGCGCCGGCCAGCTTCGACGGCGTCGCGAAGGCCGGGTCGATGCTGGGCTCCGCGGCCCTGATCGTCATGGACGACACGACCTGCATGGTGTGGGCCGCGGAGAACCTGATCCACTTCTACCGCCACGAGTCGTGCGGCAAGTGCACGCCGTGCCGTGAAGGCGCCGACTGGATGCTGAAGATCCTCCACAAGATCGAGCGCGGCGACGGCGAGATGCGCGACCTCGACCTGCTCGAGAGCGTGGCGCGCAACATCAATGGCAAGACGCTGTGTCCGTTCGGCGAAGCCGAGGTGGCGCCCGTGCTGAGCACGCTCCTGCACTTCCGCCACGAGTACGAGGCGCACGTCCGCGAGCGGCGGTGCCCGCTGCACGCGGCGTGGAGGCGGTGAGCGTGACGGGCCGGGATTCGGGGTTCGGGATTCGGGGCGCGGCCGTCCCACTGGCTACTGGCTACTGACTACTGAGTGCCGATGATACCAACCTACGTCGCGCAGCTCGGCCTGGTCCTCGCCGTCTTCGTGATGCTGCTGCTCTCGGCGGCGGTGATGGTGTACTCCGAGCGCAAGGTGGCCGCGTTCATCCAGCAGCGGTACGGCCCCTACCTGGTCGGGCCGAGGGGCCTGCTCCAGCCCATCGCCGACGTCGTCAAGCTGATGTTCAAGGAGTCGCTGCGGCCCGTCGCCGCCGACAAGGTCATCTTCATCCTCGCGCCGATCCTGTCCGCCACGGCGGCCTTCGCGGCATTCGCGGTCGTTCCCTTCGGCGCGGAGACCACGTTCTTCGGGCTGCTGGAGGCGCCGGTCAAGCTGCAGGTGGCCGACGTCAACGTCGCCGTCCTCGTGGTGTTCGCGATCACCTCGATCAGCGTCTACGGCATCGTGCTGGCCGGCTGGAGCTCGAACAGCAAGTACTCGCTCCTCGGGGCGCTGCGGTCCGCGTCGCAGATGATCAGCTACGAGCTCTCGTACGGCATGGCGCTCGCCTCCGTGCTCGTGCTCGCCGGCTCCCTCTCGCTCACCGACATCGTCAACGCCCAGCAGGGCGCGTGGTTCGGCGTCATCCCGCGCTGGTTCGTGTTCGTCCAGCCGCTCGGCTTCGTCATCTTCATGATTGCCGGGGTGGCGGAGACCAACCGCGCGCCGTTCGACTTCCCGGAGGCCGAGCAGGAGCTCGTCGCCGGCTACCACACCGAGTACAGCAGCACCGCGTTCATGATGTTCTTCCTCGCGGAGTACATCAACATGGTGACGGCGGCGGCGGTGGCGGCCGACCTCTTCCTCGGCGGCTGGCACGGCCCGTTCCTGCCGGAGTCCCTGGGCTGGATCTGGTTCCTGGTGAAGATCGCCGCGATCCTCTTCTTCTACATCTGGATGCGCTGGACGCTGCCGCGGCTGCGGTACGACCAGCTGATGCAGTTCGGATGGAAGGTGCTGCTGCCGCTCGCGGCGCTCAACCTCATCGTCACGGCGGCGGGGGTGATCTACGTTGGCCACTGACGTGCTGCTCTTCTACCTGTTCGGCGCCATCGCCGCCGGCGCCTCGCTCCTGGTGGTGCTGGGCCGCAACCCGATGCACAGCGTGCTGCTGCTCATCGTGTCGTTCGCTGCGCTCGCCGGGCTCTACATCGGCCTCGATGCGCCCTTCGCGGCGGTGGTGCAGATCATCATCTACGCGGGCGCCATCATGGTGCTCTTCCTCTTCGTCGTGATGCTGCTCAACGCGCACCGCGAGGACGACGCGCCGGGCGGCGCGGGGCGCCTCGCGCACGGCCCGCTGCGCCTCGGCGCGGCGGTCGCCGTCCTCCTGGTGGCGGAACTGGCGTGGGCGCTCAGCCGGGCCGCCCGCGGCGGCGAGGCGATGCTCTCGACCGGGCCCGGGGCGGACCCGGCCGCCCTGCAGTCCGTGCGCTCCCTGGGCAACGTGCTCTTCACCGAGTACTCGCTGGCCTTCGAGGTGACGTCGATCCTGATCATCGTCGCCATGGTCGGCGCCGTCGTGCTGGCCAGGCGGGAGGCGTAGCGCGATGGTGCCTCTGGGACACTACCTCATCCTGTCCGCCGTCCTGTTCGCCACGGGGACGATCGGCGTCTTCCTGCGCCGGAACGTGATCACGGTCCTCCTGTCGATCGAGGTGATGCTGAACGCGGTGAACCTCGCGTTCATCGCCTTCGGCCGCACGCAGGGCGCGGTGGACGGCCAGGTCATCATGTTCTTCGTCGTCACCGTCGCCGCGGCGGAAGCGGCTATCGGCCTGGCGCTGGTCATCGCGCTGTTCCGGCACCGCGAGTCGCTCAACCCTGACGTCTTCACGAGCCTGAAGTGGTGAGGGGACCAGTGCTGCTCCTCATTCCGTTGCTGCCGTTCCTCGGGTTCCTCGCCAACCACGCCTTCGGCCGGCGCCTCTCGAAGCCCGCCGCGGGCGGCGTGGCCTGCGCGGCCATGTTCGGCGCCCTCGCGGCCGCGGCCTGGTCGGTCTGGTCGCTGACACGGATGCCGCCCGGCGCGCGGGGCATCGTCCAGCAGGTGATGCCCTGGATGGAGTCGGGCGCGCTGTCGGTGCCGTTCACCCTCCGCCTCGACCCGCTCGGCGCCGTGATGGTGCTGGTCGTGACCTTCGTCGGGTTCCTGATCCACGTCTACTCGACCGCCTACATGCACGACGAGCGTGCCAGCGAGTACGCGCGCTACTTCGCGTACCTGAACCTGTTTGCCGCCTTCATGCTCGTGCTCGTGCTCGGCGCGAGCTTCCCGGTGATGTTCATCGGATGGGAGGGCGTGGGACTCTGCTCCTACCTGCTGATCGGGTTCTGGTTCACGAAGCCGTCGGCGTCGGACGCCGGCAAGAAGGCGTTCGTCGTGAACCGGGTCGGCGATTTCGGGTTCCTGCTCGGCATGTTCGTCGTCTGGAGCCAGTTCGGCAGCCTCGATTTCCAGGAGGTCGCGCGGCGGGCCGGGTCGCTGCCGCCCGAGGCCTCGTTTGGCGCGGTCTCGCTCGCGACGCTGCTGCTGTTCCTGGGCGCCACCGGCAAGTCGGCGCAGATCCCGCTGTATGTCTGGCTGCCCGACGCGATGGAAGGCCCGACGCCGGTGTCGGCCCTCATCCACGCCGCGACGATGGTGACGGCGGGCGTGTACATGATCGGGCGCAACGCCGTGCTGTTCAGCCACGCGCCCGAGACGCTCGCCATCGTGGCCGGCGTCGGCGTCGCCACCGCGCTCATGGCCGGCACGATCGGCCTCGTGCAGAACGACATCAAGCGCGTGCTCGCCTACTCCACGGTCTCGCAACTGGGCCTGATGTTCGTGGCGATGGGCGTGGGCGCCTTCGCGGCGGGCATCTTCCACCTCTACACGCACGCGTTCTTCAAGGCCCTGCTGTTCCTCGGGTCGGGGGCGGTGATTCACGCCCTGGCCGGCGAACAGGACATCCGGCGGATGGGCGGACTGCGGAAGGACCTGCCGGTCACCTACTGGACGTTCCTGGTCGGGTCTCTGGCGATCGCGGGGGTCCCGCTGCTCTCGGGGTTCTTCAGCAAAGATGAGATCCTCTGGAAGAGCTTCTCCGGCGGGCACACGCTCGTCTGGGGCGTGGCGGTGGTGGCGTCGCTCCTCACGGCGGTCTACATGTTCCGCCTCGTCTTCCTGACCTTCCATGGCGAGCGCCGGAACGCCGGGCATGAAGATGGCTCATGGAGCCCCGGGTCTTCAGACCCGGGGGGGCATGGCCACGGCGGCCATCTCCACGACGCGCCGCCGGCGATGGCCATCGTCCTGGTGCTGCTCGCCGTCGGGTCGGTCTTCGCCGGTTACGTGGGCGTGCCCGCCGTGCTGGGCGGCAGCAACCACATCGAGCACTTTTTGGCGCCGAGCTTCGCCGCCCCTGGTCTCGAGACGGGCGGCGAACATGGCGCCAATCTCGCCGAAGCCCGGGCCGAGATGGCAGTTGGAGGCGAGGCGAAGAGCGAAGGCGGACCTGCTGCCGCACCAGAGGGCGAAGGCGGACACGAGCCGAGTGAGTCTGGCGATCACGGGACAGAACTCGGCCTGATGGCCTTCTCGAGCGGCATCGCGCTGGCCGGCATCGGGATCGCGGCCTACTTCTTCCTGCGCAGGAAGGACGCGGCCGATCGCGTGGCCGCGCGCTTCGCCGGCGCCCACCGCGTGCTGCTGAACAAGTACTACGTCGACGAGCTGTACGACGCGGTGATCGTGCAGCCGATCAAGCGGACCTCCGAGCGCGCCCTGTGGAAGGCGTTCGACGCCGGCGTGATCGACGGCGCCGTCAACGGCGCGGGGTCCTTCGTGAACGGCGCCAGCGCAATCCTGCGCCGGCTGCAGACGGGGTCGATGCGGGCCTACGCGCTGTCGGTGTTCGTGGGCGTCGTCCTGATCCTTGGATACTACGTATGGCGGTAGTGCCCATCCTCTCCGCGCTGATCGTGCTGCCGCTCGCCGGGGCGGTGCTGCTCCTGCTCGTCCGAAACCGCGAACACGAGCGCGACGCCTTCATCCAGTGGACGGCCCTCGGCGTGTCGCTCGTCGAGTTCGTCCTGTCGCTCTGGATGTGGAGCCGGTTCGACCCTTCGCGGCCGGACTTCCAGATGGTGGAGCGCCTCGACTGGATTCCGTCATTCGGCATCCAGTACGCGGTGGGTGTCGACGGCATCAGCCTGTTCCTGGTGGTGCTCACCGGCTTCCTCACACCCCTGGCGCTGCTGGGGTCGTGGCGGTCGGTGCACAAGAAGGTGCGGGAGTTCTCCTTCTTCATGCTCGCCCTCGAGAGCGCGATGATCGGCGTCTTCCTCTCGCTGGACATGTTCCTGTTCTACGTGTTCTGGGACGCGATGCTCATCCCGATGTACTTCCTCATCGGGGTCTGGGGCTACGAGCGGCGCATTTACGCGGCCGTGAAGTTCATCCTGTACACGATGGCCGGCAGCGTGCTGATGCTGGTCGCGATTCTGACCGTCGCCTACCTGCACAGCGTGGCGACCGGATCGTACAGCTTCAGCTACGAGGCCTGGCTGGACCTCGCCGTGCCGCGCCCGACGCAGGTGTGGCTGTTTCTGGCGTTTGCCGTGGCCTTCGCCATCAAGGTGCCGCTGTTCCCGTTCCATACGTGGTTGCCCGACGCCCACGTCGAGGCGCCCACGGCCGGATCGGTGATCCTCGCCGGCGTGCTCCTGAAGATGGGCACTTACGGGCTGCTGCGCTTCGCGTTCCCGCTCTTCCCGGACGCGGCCGCCTACTTCGCCCCGTACCTTGCGGTCCTGGCCGTCATCGGAATCGTCTACGGCGCGCTGGTGGCGATGGTGCAGCCCGACATGAAGAAACTGGTGGCGTACTCGAGCGTGAGCCACCTCGGCTTCGTCGTGCTCGGCATCACGGCGATGAACGTCCAGGGCATCCAGGGCGCGGTCTACCAGATGCTGAACCACGGCGTCTCGACCGGCGCGCTCTTTCTCATCGTCGGCATGCTGTCGGACCGGCGGCACACGCGCCTCATTTCGGAGTACGGGGGCCTGAAGCACGTGGCGCCGAAACTGGTCGCGGCGTTCTTCGTCGTCACCCTCTCGTC
>Ga0316605_10002037_pt1 | contig 11528 bp, 8 predicted proteins | sample OWC_soil_day20_n_FD_207666 | JGI IMG/M metagenome (GOLD analysis project Ga0316605, IMG submission 207666) | Wetland soil microbial communities from Old Woman Creek delta, Ohio, United States - OWC_soil_day20_noCT | ecosystem: Environmental > Terrestrial > Soil > Wetlands | place: USA: Ohio... | reverse complement strand
CCGGCCGGCCTGGCCGACACCTTCCGCTTCGAGCCGGGGCAGTACCTGACGCTGCGAACGTCGGTGCAGGGCGGCGAACTGCGGCGCTCCTACTCGATCTGCGCCGCCCCCGGCGAGGCGCTGCGCGTCGGTGTGCGCCGCGTGCCCGGCGGTGCCTTCTCGAATTGGCTGCACCAGAACCTGAAACGCGGCGACATCCTCGAGGTGATGGAACCGCAGGGGCGCTTCGGCGCGGCGCTCGCGCGGCGTCCGCGCCATGTGCTGGCGGTGGCCGGCGGCAGCGGCATCACGCCGGTGCTGTCGATCCTGAAGGCGCTGCTGGCCGGCGACCCGCAGGCGCAGGCCACGCTGCTGTACGCCAACCGCAGCGCCGCGTCGACGATGTTCAAGGAGGAGCTGGAGGACCTGAAGAACCGTCACCTGACGCGGCTGTCGCTGCACCCGGTCTTCTCGCGCGAGGTCGTCGACTCGCCGCTCAACGGCGGACGGCTGGATGCCGCCAAGCTCGCCGTCTTCCTGCGTCTGGCCGGCCCGGTGGACGAAGCCTTCGTCTGCGGCCCGCACGCCATGAACGACGAAATCGAGGCGGCGCTGCGCGCCGGCGGCATCGCGCCCGAGCACATCCACGTCGAACGCTTCGGCATCCCGCCGACGGCGGCGGATGCCACGCTGCACGCGCCCCGGGAGGGCGATGCCACCACCGCCCGCATCACCATCGTGCGCGACGGGCTGACACGCGAGGTGGCCTTCCAGCCCAGCGACGAGAGCATCCTGGCCGCCGCCGGACGTGCCGGGCTCGACGTGCCGTATTCCTGCCGCTCGGGCGTGTGCGCCACCTGCCGCGCCAAGTTGCTGGAGGGGCGCGTGCGCATGGACCGCAATTTCGCGCTCGAGCCCGCCGACCTCGCCGCCGGCTTCGTGCTCACCTGCCAGGCCCATCCGCTGACCGAGCGCGTGGTGGTGTCCTTCGACGAGCGTTGACCGCACGGCCCGTGGCGCGCCCGCGTTCCGCCAGTTTCGACGAGCAACTCGACCGCATCCTGGCCGCTGCGGCGCGCCTGTTCGCCACCCGCGGCTACACGGCGACGACGATGAACGACGTGGCGGCCGCCTGCGGCATCTCCAAGGCCACGCTGTACCACTACGTGAACGACAAGCAGGGCCTGCTGCTGCGCATCACCGCCGGCCACGTCGAGCGGCTGGAAGCCCTGGTGCTCGACGTCGCGGCGCGGCAACTGCCGCCGCCGGCACTGCTGCGCGAGCTGATCCTGCGCTTCATGCAGGCCTACGCCAGTGCCGAGGACCAGCACCGCGTGCTGACTGAAGACGTGAAGTTCCTCGACGCTGCCGAGCGCGAGCGCGTGCTCGCCGGTCAGCGCCGGGTGCTGGCCGCGTTTGCCGAAGCGGTGGCCACCTTGCGCCCCGACCTCGGCGCGGCGCACCTGCACAAGCCGCTGGCGATGCTGCTGTTCGGCATGATCAACTGGACCTTCACCTGGTTGCGCGCCGGCGGTGCGCTCAGCCACGACACCCTGGCGCCGCTGGTCGTGGATCTGTTCTTCGGCGGCCTGCCGGCGGTGGCGGCGCCGGCGCCGCGCTGAGCCGGCCTCAGCGCAGCAGGCGCGCCGCTGCGGCGGGCCGCGGAGCGCGGGTCGGCAGCACGTGGCGGGGCACTGCCGACCAGGAGCACGGTCCGCCGGGGGTGGGCGAATGGCCCTCGGCCTCTCGAACGGACGCGGCTTGCACCGTGCGTGCCGCCGCCGCCCCCGGGGTGCCGGTGCGCTCCAGCAGCGCCTCGACGCCGGTCTCGCCCAGGCTGAGCGCGAAGTGCTGCCAGCGGCGCTGCACGCGTTCGTGGAGCCACGCGTCTTCGAGCGCCTGCCGCGGGCCGCCGGCGCCTGGACCGGCTTCCAGCAGGCGCGGCACGAGGGAGCCGACGAAGAGGTTGAAATCGTGACGCAGGGTGTGTGCGGGCAGCAGGCCGGCCGTCTCGCGTGCGCGAGCGCTCCAGCCCGGCGCCGTGAATTGCAGCGTGACCAGCGCCTGCAGGCGCTGCACGGCATTGATCACCTGCACGCGCGGTGGCGGCAGCGCTGCCAGTGGCAATCGCGCCGCCTGGTGGAAGGCCAGCGGCGTGGCGAACGACCGCAGCGCGGCCAGCCGCCACCAGGCCGCGGCGTCGAGCCCGGCGACAGGCCGGCCGGCGGACTCGGCGCATCGGGCGTGGCGCACCGCCGCCAGAGCATCGACGCCATCTCCTGCCTGCGCCGCAAGCAGGCTCATCACGGCAACCTGGCCGGCGGCATATCCGGAGCGCGGATCCAGGCGCTCGACGACCGCCGCCGAGGCATCGCCGGCCAGCCCACCCAGCGGCATGCGCAGCACGGGGCACGACGCGACGTGGATCTGCGCCAGGCTCGACGGCGTGAGTTGCCGGCCATCGAAGGCGATGCCGCGGCGCCAGGCCTGCAAGCGCAGTTGCAGCCACAGGCGCGTCGTGCGAGTCGTGCCCGGTGCGCGGCGGCTGAAGACGGCACGACCGGCCATCCAGCCCTGGCACACCGGCGTGCCGGCGTGCAGCAGTTCCGCCGGAGGCACCAGCCCGTGATGGGCGTGGTCCCAGCCGATGTCGAAACCCACGCGGTCGATGGTGTCGGTGTCCGGGCGGTCGAGTTCGAGAGTGGCCTGGTTCATCGTCGTCTCCGTGGAAACCGCGGGCCCCTTGCCCACGGTATGGAGACAGTGTGCTGGCCGACTGGCTCAAAGCATGAGCTACCGTGGAGAATCCGCGAAGGCGGCCACCGGCCCGGGGACGCGGCGCGGGCCCCGGTCGGCAGCCGGAAGGTCTCGGTCGGCCGCAGTGATAGACTTCAAGGCTGTTTTGAGAGGGCCGGCCCGAACAGGCTAGTTCTTCATGCCGGTGTAGCTCAGTTGGTAGAGCAGCGCATTCGTAATGCGAAGGTCGGGAGTTCGACTCTTCTCACCGGCACCAGAAACTTAATTGAAATCAAACACTTAGGCCACCCGATGCGGTGGCCTTCTGTTTTTCCTGTGTGCGGTGTCTGCGTGCGCCACGCGGAACGAAGTCGCCCACGGCGGCCCCGAGTGGCGCAGGCAGGGGTGTCGCTGGAGACGCCGCGCAGGTGGTGCCGACGGGCCGGCCGGGACCCGTCGGCCGCGTGGGTGCTGCCCGCCGCCTCGCCGTTCGGTGCAGGCGTGCCATGAGGGGGGTCACGCTCGCAGGCGGAGCGGGGACCCCTTGCCCACGATGCGTTCGTGGCCGATGATTGGACGCGGCCTGGAGTCGCAGTCGGGTAGGCTGGGGTCCGATGGGGCGGCGGGCGGCGATCGCCATGAGCCACCCGGAGCTTTTCTGGGCGGCCCATGTTGCCCAGCTGTTGAGACTGCTGAGCAGTGGCACCTGCATGGGGGCGCGCCGAAGATCGAAGTACAGCGAGATGCCATATGACGACGATGGGCGGGCGCCGACGGCGGTCCATATGCGTTAGGCGCGTTCAGATCCAGCAGTGGTGACACATGTACGAGCCACGGGTACACCCACCCATCCCTCCCGAAAGATTCGTCAAGCGCGTGCTGCTGCACGCTGCTAGCGCGATTGCCCTTCTCGGGCTGTCCCTGGCGCTCGGAATGGCTGGCTACCAATACTTTGAGAACCTCACCTGGCGCGATGCCTTCCTGAATGCTGCAATGCTCATGGGCGGAATGGGGCCCGTGGATCCACCCCGCACCGACGGGGGCAAGCTGTTTGCTGGTCTGTACGCCCTCTACGCCGGGCTGGTGTTCCTGGTCGCAGCCGGCCTGATCTTCACGCCCATCGTGCACCGACTGATGCACAAGTTCCATTGGCAGCAGGACAAGTAGGTTGCTCAAGTAGTCCGAGAGGCCGGTACGACCAGCGCTACGGATGGGGTCAGCGCGATCCGCCGTGGGGCGACGCCTTCTACGCTCATGGCAGGTATGGCCAGTTCATCGTCGTCTCCCCACCCAGGGGGGCGTCATCGTGCGCAACGGCAGGCGGTATGGCGTCCGGCTCGCGCAGTGGATATCGCTGTTCGCACGGAGGGCCAGCGAACTCGGACGGTCCGGCGCACGGCACCTTTTCGTCACCTCAGACCCGACGTGTGGGCGTGACGACCAACGCTCAACCCGACCCGCCACGGCAGCGCCGGAGGCTTGAAGGTCGCGTGGCCGGGGACGACGGTCCGGAGTGGCATTCGCGGCAGAATGTGCAGCAAGCCCTGGCGATTCGAGCGGAGCGCTGACGGCTGGCCGCCAGGCGCGGCGCTGCGGCCGCAGCATCGACGCCGGATCTGCGATCGCCTTGATGCCGATCAGCCTGAACTCCGCGCCCGCTCCTAGCATCGGTTTCATCGGCTTTCCTGATCGGCTGCCGGAGTGCCGCCGGCGGAGGAGATGAAATGACGCTACACAAGATGGCACCGGTGGACGCGGCGTGGTTTCACATGGACGGGTCGGCGAACCTGGCGATGGTCACCAGCGTCGCCCTGACCAGGAAGCCGCTCGACTTCGCCAAGGTCAAGGCCCTGTACGCGGCGCGCCTGAGCGCTTTTCCGCGCTTCCGGCAGCGGGTCGTCGAGCGCGGATTGCCTCTGCCCGTGCCGCACTGGGAGGACATGCCCAACTTCGACATCGGCCAGCATCTGCACCACGTGGCGCTGCCGCCGCCCGGCGACCAGCGCGCGCTCGCACAACTGCTCAGCGACATCGTGAGCACGCCGCTCGATCGGCTGCAGCCGCTGTGGCAGGTGCACGTGATCGACGGTGTCGGCGGCGGCAGCGCGCTCGTGACGCGCTTCCACCACTGCATCGGTGACGGCACGGCGATGACGGCGCTGTCGATGCGGCTGTACGACAAGGCCGCCGTCGCGCCGGAAGGCCCGCACGCGGCCGCGGCGCCGAAGGCCGGGCGCGGTGCGACCGGCGGATGGTTCGGGCCGGCCTTCGACGCCTTGGGGGCCTCGGTCAAGGCCGTCGTGTCGACGGCGAACGCGGCGCTCGACGTCGCCTCGCACCCGCAGGCCCTGATCGACAAGGCCGCGCTGATCGCCGGCGGCGCGGGCATGCTGCTGTCCGAACTGCTGAAGCGCGACGACCCCGAATCGCCGTTCAAGGGGCCGTTCTCGCTGGCCAAGCGCGTCGCCTGGTCGGAGCCGGTGGCGATCGCCGATGTCAAGGCGATCGGCGCGCTGGCCGATGCGAAGGTCAACGACGTGCTCGTGGCCGGCATGACGGGTGCACTGCGTGCCTATCTGAAGGGACGGGGTGTCGATGTGGGGCAGACGACGCTGCGCGCGATGGTGCCGGTCGATCTGCGGCCGCCGCAGCGGGCGCTGGAGCTCGGCAACGATTTCGGCCTCGTGCTGCTCGAACTGGCGGTCGGCGCGAGCACGCCGCTCGAGCGGCTGCGCGTGACCAAGGCGCACATGGACGCGCTGAAGCGCTCGCCCGAGCCGGTGGCCATGCGCCTGCTGTTCGACATCTTCGGCCGCACGCCGAAGCTGGTGTCGGACATCCCGTCGTCGATGCTCACCAGCAAGGCGAGCGTGGTCATGACCAACGTCGCCGGTTCACCGCATACGCTCTACGTCGCCGGGGTGCCGATCGAGCGGGTCATGTTCTGGGTCCCGCACCCGGGGGAGAACCTCGGCATGGGCATCAGCATCCTCAGCTACCGAGGCTACGCGACGCTGGCCATCGTCGCCGACGCGCACCTGGTCCCCGATCCCGAGACCATCGCGCACAGGTTCCAGCAGGAGTTCGTGACGATGCTGTCCGCCGCCCGACGCGCCGAGGGGCGCCGGACGGCGGCCGGCAGCCTTGCCGCGAAGGCCGCCGCCCCCGGGAAGGTCGCGGCCGCCAGGAAGGCCGCTGTCGCGAGGAAGGCCGTGGCAGCGAAGAAGGCCGTGGGGGCCGGCAAGGCGGCGGTTCCCAGGAAGGCGGCCAGCTCACGCAAGCCGGCCGGTGGCAAGAAGGCTGCGGCAACGCGGACTTGATCCTGCTCAGGATCCGAGGCTCGGGCCGCGCGCAGGATCGTGATCCGGCCGCAGGGTTGGCCAAGGTGCAGGCGCATCGGTAGCGGAGCAGGCGAGAACGATGAAATCCCTCAGTGGCGTCGATGCGGCGTTCCTGCACCTGGAGACGCCCGAGACACCGATGCACGTCGGGTCGGTGAGCTTGTTCGAGCTGCCGGCCCGCTACCGGCGCGACTTCCACGCCGAGGTCCGGCGGCAACTGGCGCGGCGGCTGCACCTGGCGCCGGTGCTGCACCGCAAGCTCGCACCGATGCCGCTGCAGTTCGCCAACCCGGTCTGGGTCGACGACGACGCGGTCGACCTCGACCACCACGTGCAGCGCGTGACGCTGCCGCCGCCGGGCACGATGACGCAGTTCGACGACTGCGTCGGCCGGCTGCACGCCGAGCTGCTCGACCGCAGCCGGCCGCTGTGGCGCCTGCACGTGATCGACGGGCTCGAAAGCGGCCAGGTCGGCTACTACTTCAAGGCCCACCACGCGGCGCTCGACGGGCAGGCCGGCATCATGCTGGCGCGCACGCTGTTCGACCTGTCGCCGCGCGCGCCGGCGCTGCCCCGGGCCAAGGACAGCATGGCCGCCGAGCATCCGGGCCCGGTCGAGCTCGGCGTCACCGCGTTGCGCCACGACGCCGGCCAGTACATCAAGCTCGTGCGCCACCTGCCCGACGTGGTGCGCACCCTCGCGGGCCTGCTCGGCCCGGCGAAGGCGGGCGGCGCGCCGGGCCGGCTGCGGCAGAACTTCGCCTTCGGCCCGCCGACGCCGCTGAATGTGCCGATCACCGCCGAGCGCGGCTTCGCCGGCCTGTCGCTGCCCCTCGATGCCCTGAAGGCGCTCGCCGCCGCGCACGACGCCAAGCTCAACGATATCGTGCTGGCGCTGTGCAGCGGCGCGCTGCGCCGCTACCTGGCGCACCACGGCGGCATCCCGAAGAAGCCGCTGACGGCGGCCATGCCGATCTCGCTGCGCGAGGCCGGCAACACCGAGTTCACGACGCAGGCGACGATGCCGCTCGTCAACCTGCACACGCACATCGCGGACCCGGTGCGGCGCCTGGCCGCGATCCGCGACGCTGCCGACGCCGTGAAGGCGATGGTCCAGCAGGCCAAGGGCGTGGTGCCGATGGACTTCCCATCGATCGGTGTGCCCTGGGTGCTGCACGGCCTGGCCGAGCTGTATGGCCGGTCGCACCTCGCCGGCGTGATGCCGGTGCTGGCCAACGTCGTGATCTCGAATATCCCGGGGCCGCGGGTACCGCTGTATGCGGCCGGTGCGCACATGAGCGCCTATTGGCCGGTGTCGATCGTCGAGCACGGCCTGGGACTGAATATCACCGTGATCAGCTACGCCGGCGCGATGGGCTTCGGTTTCACGACCGCGCGCGCAGCGGTGCCCGACGCGCACCGGCTGACACAGGCGCTGGCAGAAGCCTTCGAGGAGTTGCGCGTCAAGACCAACAAGCCACCGGCAAAGTCCGCGCGTCGAAAGGATGCGCTGCCGGCGACCACCCCGAGGAAACCGCGATGAACACCCCTGCCCATGGCCCGCGAGCGTTCCTGGTCGGCGGCGGCATCGCCGCGCTGGCTGCGGCCGTCTATCTGCTTCGCGATGGCCACTTCCCGGGCGCCAGCGTGCGCATCCTCGAGGAGGAGGCGCTCGGCGGCAGCCTCGACGCCTCGGGCTCGGCCGAACAGGGCTACTCGATGCGCGGCAGCCGGATGTACGGCGCCGCCTACGAGTTGATGTACGAACTGCTGTCGCACATCCCGTCGCTCGACGACCCGGACAAGTCGGTGGCGCAGGACACGCTCGACTTCTGGGTCGAGGCGCCGTGGCACGACAAGGCGCGGCTCGTCGAACACGGGCGCATCGTCGACGCCGCATCGTTCGGGCTCGGCAACAAGGACCGCGTGGACCTGATCGGATTCATGCTGCGCGGCGAGGAGGCGCTCGGCGCCAGGCGCATCGACGAGTGCTTCGATGCGCACTTCTTCGCCACGAACTTCTGGTTCATGTGGCGCAGCATGTTCGGCTTCGAGACCTGGCACAGCGGCGCCGAACTGCGGCGCTACCTGCTGCGCTTCCTGCGCCTGTTCCCCGACCTGCCGACGCTGAAGATCATCCAGTCGACGCGCTACACCGGCCACGACTCGATCGTGCGGCCGATCGCGCGCTGGCTCGAACGGCAGGGCGTTCAGTTCGACCGCGGCCTGCAGGTCACCGACCTCGACTTCGAAGTCCGCGAGGACGGGCGCAGGGCGGTGCGCCGCATCCGCGCCACACGCGACGGCGCGGCGGCCGACATCGAGCTGGCTGATGGCGACATGGTGATCGTGACCCTGGGCTCGATGACCGCCGACTCGACCGCCGGGACGATGGACTCGCCGCCGCCGGCGGCCCGAGGCCGCAGCGGTGCCTGGGCGCTGTGGGAGCGGCTCGCCGCGAAGGACCCGGCCTTCGGTCGCCCGACCGTGTTCTGCGGCGACGTCGAGCGCACGAAATGGGTCACGTTCACCGTGACGCACCGCGACGACCGCTTCGTGCGCCGACTGGAGCGCTTCAGCGACAGCCCGGCCGGGCAGGGCGGGCTGGTGACGCTGACGGACTCGAGCTGGGGGCTCACCTTCCATGCCTTCCACCCGCCGGCCTACGCCGGGCAGCCGCCGGGCAGCCATGTCTGGTGGGGCTACGGCCTGTTCGCCGACCGCGCCGGCGACTTCGTGGCCAAGACGATGCCCGAGTGCAACGGCGCCGAAATCCTGACCGAGGTGATCTCGCACCTCGGCTGGGGCGAGGAGATGCCGGCGCTGCTCGCAGGCGCCAACTGCATCCCCTGCCTGCTGCCGTACGCGACGAGCCAGTTCATGCCGAGGGCGCCTGGCGACCGGCCGCCGGTGGTTCCGCCCGGCACCGTCAACCTCGCGTTCGTCGGCCAGTATGTCGAGATCCCCGACAACGTGGTCTATACGGTCGAATACTCGGTCCACTCGGCGGCGCTCGCCGTCGCCACGCTGCTCGGCGTGCCGCAGCGCGTGCCGGCGGCCTACCGGGGGCTCGAGCATCCGAATGCGCTGATCGGGGCGATCAAGCGTCTGCTGGACTGACGCCGGGGGGCGCTCAGCGCTCGGGTTGCTGGGGACTGTCCGGCCGGGCCGGACCCTTTTCCCAGGGCGGGGGTCCCTACAATGCCGCCGATGCGCATCCTCATTGCCAACGACGACGGTTATCTGGCGCCCGGCCTCGCGGCGCTCGTGCGCGCCTGCGCAGGCCTGGGCGAGATCGATGTCATCGCCCCCGAGCAGAATGCCAGCGGCACCTCCAACGCGCTGACGCTGAACCGGCCGCTGAGTGTCTTCGAGGCCCGGGGCGAGCACGTGAAGGGATTTCGCGTCGTCAACGGCACGCCGTCGGACTGCGTGCACGTGGCGTTGACCGGCCTGCTCGGGCATCGGCCCGACCTCGTGCTGTCCGGCATCAACAACGGCGCCAACATGGGCGACGACACGCTGTATTCGGGCACCGTGGCGGCGGCCATGGAGGGTTATCTGTTCGGCGTGCCGGCGATCGCCTTCTCGCAGGCCGAGAAGGGCTGGACGCACCTGGAGGCTGCGGCGGCCGTTGCGCGTGCGGTGGTCGACCAGGTGCTGGCGCAGGCGCCCCTGGGCGGGGCACCGTGGCTGCTGAACGTGAATATCCCCAACCGTGCCGACGCAGAGGCGCTGCCGCGGGTGATCACGCGGCTCGGTCGGCGCCATGCCAGCGAGCCCGTGATCCGCCAGACCAACCCGCGCGGCGAGGACATCTACTGGATCGGACCGGCCGGCGACGCCCGCGAGTGTGGCGAAGGCACCGACTTCCACGCCGTGGCGAAGGGCCGGGTGTCGATCACCCCGCTGCAGGTCGACCTGACCGACCATGCATCGTCGGCGCTCTGGGCGTCCCGCCTGGCGGGCGGCGGCGCATGAACCGCCCGGCGCGGCCGGGGCGTTTCCCATTGGCACTGGACCGCCTGACCGGCGCGCCCAAGGCGCCCGGCGGCGCGGTACTGCGTCCGCAGCGCCCGCTGCAGCACGCCGCGCAAAGAGCGGCGGCCCAGGGCCAGGGCGCCCCGCGGGGCCTCGGGCTGGATTCGGCGGCCGTGCGCGCGCGCATGGTCGAGCGGCTGCGCGCCGAAGGCATACGCTGCGAGCCGGTGCTGCAGGCCCTGGCCCAGGTCGAGCGCCACCTGTTCGTCGACACCGCGCTGGCCAACCAGGCCTACGAGGACACCAGCCTGCCGATCGGGCTGTCGCAGACGATCTCCAAGCCCTCGGTGGTGGCGCGCATGCTGGCGCTGCTGTTCGACGGTGAATCGGCGCGTGCGGCGGGTCATCTCGGGCGCGTGCTGGAAATCGGCACCGGATGCGGCTACCAGGCGGCATTGCTGGCGCTGCTCGGCCGCGGCGTGGTATCGATCGAGCGGCTGAAGCCGCTGCACGACAAGGCGCGCGACAACCTCGCCGGCCGCCGCCGCGGCGACCTGCGCCTGGTGCACGGCGACGGTCGCCTCGGCCATGGTCCGAGGGCACCTTACGACAGCATCGTGGCGGCGGCCGGCGGCGACGAATTGCCGGCGGCCTGGCTGGATCAGCTCGCGATCGGCGGCCGGCTGGTGGCGCCGGTGCACGATGCGGCGCGTGGCGGCCAGGTGCTGCTGGTCGTCGACCGCCAGCCTCAGGGCCTGTCACGCCGCGTGCACGATGCCGTGCACTTCGTCCCCCTAAAATCCGGCACGGCATGAATGAAGGATCTGGTCTGATGAAACGGTTCGACGCTGCGGCTGCACGGCTGCGCAACGGCGCCTCGGTCGCTGCGCTGGTGGTCCTGGCGGCGGCCTGCGCGTCCCCTACGCACAAGGCGCCGGTGGAGCAGCGTCAGCCGGGCCCGCGGCCGGTGGCCGACAGCCCGGCGGGAGTGCCCGCGCCGGCACCGATGCCGCCGGCACCGACACCGCCGCCCCCCTTGCCCGGCACCGAGAACGCCGGGAGGCCCGGCTACTACACCGTCAAATCGGGCGACACGCTGATCCGCATCGGGCTCGAAACGGGCCAGAACTGGCGCGACATCGTGCGCTGGAACAACCTGCCGAACAGCAATCTGATCGAGGTCGGGCAGGTGCTGCGCGTGGTGCCGCCTGCCGCCGCCGATGGCGTGACCGTCGGTTCCGTCGCGCCGGCCGGCCAGGTCGAGGCGCGGCCGCTGGACGGCAAACCGGCCGCCGCCGCCGCCGCCGCGTCGGCAAGCCCGGCGCCAGGCGCGGCGGCTCCGGCCCCTGCGGTCGCCCCGCCGGCGCCGCCGCGCGAGCCCGACGACGACATCACCTGGGCCTGGCCGGCGGCCGGCCCGGTGGTGGCGGTATTCGACGACAACAAGAGCAAGGGACTGGCCATCACCGGCCAGCCCGGTGATCCGGTGCT